>Ga0210018_1000001_pt1 | contig 212556 bp, 245 predicted proteins | sample CryGeyCG2014_010_2_FD_183967 | JGI IMG/M metagenome (GOLD analysis project Ga0210018, IMG submission 183967) | Groundwater microbial communities from aquifer - Crystal Geyser CG09_land_8/20/14_0.10 (SPAdes) (version 2) | ecosystem: Environmental > Aquatic > Deep subsurface > Groundwater...
ATTTATTTTATTATACCTATAACAAAAATCCAGTTGCTGTTGATATGGGTAAAATTCAAAAAGCTGCCGGAACTGCCGATAAGATAAATGAAAAAGCTTCGATTAAAATTAAAAAAGGAGAGAGATTAATTCTTGCAACTTCTTATGGAGAAAAGGAAGAAAGTAAAGGGATTGTAATAATCGAAAATAGTCCAGACAGAAAGTATACTATTTATGTTGGGAAATTTTATGATTTAAATGCTAAATACGAAACAGCAACAGAGGATTACACATTATCAACTAATGCTGTTTATGATAAATATATTATGTCAGACAATCCAATAAAAAAGACGGAATATTATACTTTTTTAGAGGCTGTGCAAATAAACTGGGCTTTAAGAAAACCGGATTATAGAAAAAATCCATTATGTTATTTCACTACGAGAGTTCTTGAAAATGATATTACTGGAAGGGAGGATAAAAAAAGGGAATGTAAACAATACGCCAAGGATGTTACAACATACACAATAGATATAAGAGAAACGTATGTTGACGAAGATAATTTTTTGCATATAAAGATAAATAAGGATGATGTCGAAGTTGGAGAAAGAATTAAAATAATGATTTACGAGTGGGATGAAAATAAAAACGAAGTTGGAGATTGTATTATTGGTTGTGGTGGTCAAAGCAATAAAATATTATACGAAGTTACAGGAAAGGATGAAGAAACATTTAATTTGGAAAAAGTACAAAGTAGATTTGCCGGGGAAGAGTTTGATAATGAAAAAAGTGAAATTCAAATAGCATTAAGTGGTAGGGGTCTTAATGAAGGGAAATATGTTTATGTTAAAATCGGTGTTCTTCCAAAAGGAGCAAGATTAGAAAAAAGTTTCAAAAAATCTGCAAATGGAAAGATACAATATAAAGCTGATTCAGAAATAGAATTATTCACTAGAGAAGTTATTTTACCTTTAAATTTTGAGGGTTATTTTGAAGTTTGGCCATTTATGGATTTGTCAAAAGTTAATAAAATAAATGAGAATATTTACTCCTGTAATGAAAAAAGTATAGCATTAAACTATGACAATTATTTTGATTCTGGGAGCGATATCAAAGCTCCAGCAGAAGGATATATAATTTATTCTGATTATTTTTGGGGTTATGATGTTCCTATGACTACACTTCCAAAAAATTTCGGCAGGTTAGTTATAAAACACAGTGATAATTTATACACTGTTTATCGGGGAGGTTTCAAACCATTTGGTTGGCCTTACAATAAAGGAACTGTCAAGGCAGTTAAAGCTGGAGATATCATAGCCAATATGATAAGTAAAGACAGAGATGTTATTATGTTTACAACAACAGAAGACCCTGTTAAATATGATACGAATGGAATTCCTGTTAATATTAAGGATATAACTACAGAAAATCCAATTCCTCATTTTTCTGAAAAAATATATAATCAATTTTTAGATAAATATGTGGTGGATAGTCTAATATATGCTCCATGTTTACAAAAAATAAAAGAGATGAGAAAATCTGTTGATTTTGAAGGAATAACTTCAACTCCGACACAAATTCAACAAATTGAGGATAAATCCTTAGATTTAAAAAATACCTATGTAAATACAAATAATTTTTTGATAATACCTGTAAAAGAAGAAGATTATGATATAGGGGATTTTATAAGATGTGAGATTTTTGATATAGAGAAAGATAAATTAAATAATCAGTTAAAAGAAGGTTTGGTATATATTGAAAATAACGACGGTTTTAATTTAAAAAGAGATAAAGGAGTTTTTTATCCTTATAAAGATTCTAAAGGAAATTTGTTTTTAACTGCTAAAATAGAAGATAGTTTAAGCAATAAAAATGAATTATTGATAGTTATTCAATCATTCAATTCGAGAAAAGAACAGAGAGAAGAAGAAGCTAAAAATCCAACATCTCCTTATCTAAACAATGTTAAAAAAGAAGGTTATTTAAAATTAACAAAAAAAGAAATTAGTTATGATGTAGAATATGTAACTGTAAATGATGAGGGGGATATTGAAGAGTTTACAGGTAATTTTATTACATATTACCAAAATTATATTTCAAATGTTTTAGCAAAAGAAGGAGAAAGTAAAACTGATAAAGGTATTATTGGACAAGCTTATGATTGTAAGGATACTTTAATAGAAGGTTTAGCAAGGGCTATTAATAATTATAATGAGGAGTACAATACAGATTTAAGAGCTGCTTTGTCACTAAACAATATTTGGTATGAAGTCAGAGATGTGAAAGAGAATGATGCAAGCGAAGAGAATGGTTATATACAAAAAATATGTCCTGCCCAAGCAAATTTACTTGCAGGATATGTAGCTTCAAACAGTATACAGATAGAACCGGAAGATATGAAACCGGGTGATTTCTTAGCTATAGACCGTAATGGAGAAAATAATAACAAAGATGGATATGTTGCTCATATAGTAGTTTTTGTTGGAAAAGATGATGAAAAGTGTAATGGAGACAAACCTTATCACTTCATTGAAGGAAGTGTTGGTTATTCTACTTTAATAAGAAGTCCTGTAAAAGAATCTTGTTATAAAAATTGGTATAAAAGCTATGGTTCTGATGGAGAGCCAAACGATGATTTATGGTATAATTCAGATAAGGGAGAAACAGAATTTAAACCAAGAAGGTTTAAATTCAATGAGATTATTTTTACAACTTGCAGAATCTGTGAAGATGATTTAATTTCTAGATTTAAAGATTTTGATGAAGGAATTTGTAGAGATGAATGTGATATTGCTTAATTTTATAAATCTCGCTTATTTCTATAAATTATGTTTGAGGGAATTGGAAAAGCATTCAGCAGGGCAATGAAAAAAGTAGCTGATGCTGTGTTTGTCAACAAAAAACTTATTAATGACATTGTAAAAGAAATACAAAAATCCTTGATTGAAGCTGATGTTGATTTGGATTTAATATCTGAAATAACTGATGACATAAAAAAAGAAGCCCTTGACGAGAAAATTCCTGGAATTGAAAAAAAAGAAATTTTGATAAAATTAATACATGACAAACTTATTGAGATTTTAGGTAAGGAAAAATTTGTTCTTTATATTGACAGGAAAAAAAAGCCGCATAAAATTATGTTTGTTGGTTTGTACGGCTGCGGAAAAACTACAACAATATCAAAACTTGCTTTTTATTATTCGAAAAGAGGATACAAAGTTGCTACCATCGGCTTGGATGTTCACAGACCTGCAGCTTCCGAACAATTAAAACAGATGTCTGAAAAGGCAAAAGTTGCATGTTTTACTGACAAGGAGAAAAATGTATTGAAAATCTGGAAAAAATTTGAGGATGAGCTGAAAAAATATGATTTAGTTTTGATTGACACTGCTGGGAGAGATGTTCTAGATAGTGATTTGATAAAAGAAATAAATGAATTAAACAAGGAGATAAAACCTGATAATGTTATTTTAGTTATTCCCGGAGATATTGGGCAGACAGCAAAAAAACAGGCATCAGAATTTAAGAAATCCTGCAATATCGACGGTGTTATTGTAACAAGACTAGATGGAACAGCAAAAGGTGGCGGAGCGCTAACTTCCTGTTATGAAACCAAAGCAAAGGTTTATTTTATTGGAGTTGGGGAAAAAATTTCTGATATTGAAGAATATAATCCACTGACATTTGTTTCAAGAATTTTAGGTATGGGAGATTTGAATGCTTTGCTTGATAAAGTAAGACTGGCTGTTGATGAAAAATCGCAGGGAAAATTAAAAAAAAGACTGGAAGACGGAAAATTTACATTAACTGATATGTGTGAACAGTTAAAGTCCATGGGAGGCATGGGAAAATTAAGCAACATAGCCAATTTAATTCCTGGTTTGGGAAAAGTTAAGCTTCCTTCGGAGTTGCTGGATGTCCAAGGTGAAAAATTAAAGAGATGGAGATTCGCAATAGACAGTATGACTGAAGAGGAAAAGGAATATCCTGAAGAAATATTAGTCAAAAGCGAAGATGCAACAAAAAGAATTCAGAGAATAAGCAAAGGAAGTCATGTTCCAACAAACGAGATTAGAGAAATGCTGAAACAATACAGAATGATTAAAGAATTTTTAAATTCCGGAATATCTGGTGAAGAGATGGCGATGGATGAAAAGCAGTTAAAAAAACTTGCTAAGAAATTCGGAAGCAAATTAGGAAAGGGGATGCGATTTTAAAATGGCAATCATTGCACAAGGAGCAGAAGCAGTTCTTGAAAAGGAAAAAGATATTGTAAACAAAAAGAGAATTTCTAAAACTTACAGAATTCCAGAACTTGATAAAGAAATTATCAAATTAAGAACTAAACATGAAGCCAGAATTTTAGAAAAAGCTTCGAAATTCATTCCAGTTCCAAAAATTAAAGAGACAACTGAAAATGAAATAAAAATGGATTTTATCTACGGAAAAAAGATTTCTACAGAGCTTGATAGGATGTCTAAAAAGGAACAACTTGAGATTCTTTTTAATTTTGGAAAAAATCTTGCTTTGTTGCATAATAAAGGGATAATACACAATGATTTGACAACATCAAACATGATTTGGGATGGGAAACAACTTTATTTTATTGATTTCGGTTTAAGTTTCCATTCAGATAAAATTGAAGACAAGGCAGTTGATCTACATTTGTTAAAACAGGCATTAGAAAGCAAACATTCAAAGAATTTTGATTTTTACTTTAAAGAAATTCTGAATTCTTATAAAAAGCACATCAATGAACCGGAGAAAATTTTTGAAAGATTAAAAAAAGTTGAATTAAGAGGAAGATATAAAGGGAAACATTAAAGCATAATTTTATAAATTATTTTCATCTATTTCATTTATAGCCCTGTGGTGCAGTGGCCAAACATTCAGCCCTTTGGAGGCTGAGACCGCGGTTCGAATCCGCGCAGGGCTATTTAACGCAAAGCTTTTTAAATGTAAAAATTTTGAGCTTAATTATAACAAGAATTAAAGATTCTTGAATCCAGGAAAATCAGAGATTTTCCGGATCTAGAAATTTTTAATTTCTTGGATTCCAAAATTTAGGGAATTTTGAACATGGCAACGATACATGGACATGGAAAAGGAAAAAGCGGAAGTCATCCACCCGTATTAAAGGAAAAACCTGTCTGGATTACTATGAAGAATGAAGAAATAGAAAATTTAGTATTACAGCTACATAAAGACAGGGAAAGCAAATCAAAAATTGGCTTGATTTTAAGAGATAATTATGGTATCCCTAATGTTAAAAAGATAATTGGAAAGAGTATAATGGAAATTTTGGATATAAAAAATATAAAAGAGAAACCAGAAGATTTGATGAATTTAATTAGAAAAGCAAATTTCCTGAAAAAACATCTGGAAAAAAATAAGCGGGATAAATCAGCTAAAAGGGGACTGCAATTGATAGAATCGAAGATAAGAAGATTAAGTAAATATTATAAAAAGAAAAATGTTTTGATTGAAGACTGGAAATATACGAAAGAAAGGGTATAATCTTAAAACAAAAATTCTTTTAAATAGTCCAGTTTTATAATAAAAATGGACAAGTTAACAGTTCACATAAAAGAGGCATCTGAAAAATTTTTATCTAGTTTGGAAAATGATGTTTTTATCAAGATAATAACTCATTTAGATACAGACGGAATAAGTTCCGCTGCAATTTTTTCAAAAATGCTTTATAGATTAGATCAGAAATTTTCTCTAACAATAGTCAAGCAACTGGAAAAAGATGTGATAGATAATATAATTAATGAAGTTAATGCAAATTCTGCAAAATCTTTTGTTGTTTTTTTAGATTTGGGCTCCGGGAGTTTAAGTCAAATAAAAAACATTAATTCCAATGTTCTGATAATTGATCATCATTATTTGGAAGAAAACTATGAAGAACTTGGAGAAAATATTATATTTATCAATCAAAGAATTTATTCTGAAGAACAAATAAGCGCTTCAGGTTTAACCTATCTTTTTGCAAAAGCTGTTGATGACAGAAATAAGGATTTATCCGATTTGTCTATCCTTGGACTGGTTGGAGATTTACTGGATAAAGAGATAAATAAAATAAAATATAATATATTAAAGGATGCTACAAACAGCAACACTATAATAAAAAAAGGTTTGCCTTTATTTGCATCAAACAGGCCAATACACAAATCTTTGGAATTGTCCTCAACTGTTTACATTCCCGGAGTTACTGGTTCAAGTGAAGGTGCTTTGGATTTGTTAAAAGAAGCAGGTATTGATATTAAGTATAATAATAAATTTAAAACAATTTTAGATTTAACAAAGGAGGAATTATCCAGATTAATAACTGCAATAATACTTAGAAGAGCAGATAAAAAGGATTCGGAAGATATAATTAGTAATATTTTTCTGATTAAATTTTTTGGCAAGCAGGAAGATGCCCGAGAATTATCATCTTTAATAAATGCTTGCGGAAGATTGGGTTATGGTGCAATTGCTGTTGCTTTTTGTCTTGGAGATAAAAAAGCTATGGTCAAGGCAGAAAAAATTTATAATAGTTACAGATATAAAATAGTTAAAAGTCTAAATTGGGTTAATAATAATGAAAAGTTTGAAGGCGATGGATATGTAATAATCAATGCTAAAGAGGAAATTCCAGACACTATAATCGGGACTATAACCAGCATAATAGCCTCGAGTTTTGTCTATCCAACCGGAACCATTATAGTTGGTTTGGCTTATCGTGAAGATGGAAAAATAAAAGTTTCTTCAAGAGTTTCGGGAAATGTAAAAAAAATTAATCTTAAAGAATTTTTATCGGAGATAGCTATTATGGTCGATGCTGAAGTCGGCGGGCATGATAATGCTGCTGGTTGCTTGGTTAATCCAGATAAAGAGGGATTATTTTTAGAATTACTGGAGAAAGAATTGAAATTGTATGGAATGACTATCAAGATTTGAGCAATTAAATTTAAAAAACCAGTTTTCTTTCTAACTCTATGACGAATTCAAATAAAGAAATAAGAAAAACATCTAGTAAATTTGTAAGAATAAGATGTCCTTCATGTAATCATGAACAGGTTATATTTGGGAAAGCATCTACACCTGTAAAATGCTTATCTTGTAAAAAAGTTTTGGCTAAATGCAGCAGTGGAAAAGTTAAGGTCAGAGCAAAAGTTTTAGAGGTTTTACAATAAATTTACCAAGATAATTATAAAATGGTTGATAAAAAATTTCCGGAGGAAGAAGAAGCAGTTTTGTGCACTATAAAAAATATTATCGGAACAAGTGTTTTTTGTAACATAGACAGTTATAATCTTGAGGGAGTCATTAATTTCAGTGAGGTGGCTCCTGGGAGGATAAGGAATATAAGAGATTACGTTATTCCAAACAAGAAAATAGTCTGCCTTGTTCTAAGAATTAATAAAGACAGCGGTCATATAGATCTTTCCTTGAGGAGAGTTAACAGCAAGACTAAAAAAAGAGTTTTGGAAGAATCACAGAGAGAAAATAATGCTATAGCCATATTAAAGATTTTAGTTAAAGATGAGTTAAAACTAAATCAAATTGTTGAGGAGATAAGAGGAGATTATAAATTTTTGTCTATATTCCTGCAAAAATTGATTGAAGATAAAAAAATTGGTTCAAAATATAATTTTAGCAATGAAGAACTTAAAAATTTAATAAGATTAGTCAAAGAAAGGATAAAAATTAAAAAATACAAGTTAAAATTAAAAGTTTCTTTAAAAAGCAACGATTCCGATGGGATAAATAGGATTGTAAATTCTATAAAAGAGACTAAAAAGAAATATGATATTTTAGTTGTTTATGAAAGCGCTCCAAAATATTTTCTTGTTAAGGAAACAAAGGACGTAAAAAAAGGTTCCAAGGAATTGCGAGAAGCTGCAGAATTTTTGATGGAAGTTTTAAAGAAGAATAATGGCAGGGGAGAAATTATTGGAGAAGTAGAAAGTTAAGGTGATGGTAAAGTATTAGAAGTTTGAGGTGATTCTGGTGGAGGTAATCTTGTTGAGGGTGGTTCTGGTGTTGGTGTTATAGGTATCAAATTTGTTCTTCCTCTTGATGTTGATGATGTTTGCTGTTCTCCTCTTGGCCATGTATATGCTGATGCTGGCAATTCATTATCATAATCACTTTCTATTATAAACTTATCATAAATTGGAATATTAATATTACAATTACATTCGCAGGTTTTTTGTTTTGCCATTGGAATAAACAAAGAAAATACCAAGCCAACTAATACAATTAACAAAGCGATAACAACTGCGCTAAGAAGTAAAGCTGTTAATGCATGAGGATTAATTTTTCCATTAGCCATAGTTTTCTATTTTATTTGAACTTTATAAACTTTTCTATACTATAGAAATTCTAGAGTGGTAACATAAACGAAAGATTTATAAATAAGCATTTACTGAAAAAATACAATGGCTAACGGAAATTCAGTTTCTAGTGTAAAGTATTGGGCACTTGGACTTATAGTTGGAGCAGCATTATTTTTTGCACCAAAACTCCAAGGACAAGCAATTACAAATTTAGTGAGAGATGCTAGTCATGAACAAAATTGGGCTGGATGGGTTCAGTATAATGAAAATGGCAATCATTGGGCAGACAGACATGATGATGATTATCATTATGATGGTTTTCATTCTGGTGGGATGCACGCTTCAAATTTATCATTATTATTAAGTGCAAATTCGGGACAAAATTCCGTTTTACCATCACCAGCATTGCCTTCAAATGGTGTTGAATTATTAGCTCATGGTGACAGATGGCACACAACTCTTTATCAATATTTAGAGATTCCAACAAGAGTTTTTGATATAGAAAATTTAGAGGTTCAACGATTATTATCTAATTTACAAAATAACGGCTATGTTGAAAATGTTTTTGTTAAAGATGAATTTGGAAGACAACTTATTTATTATTCGAGAAATCCAAATGTTGAGCAACCACAAAATACAGATTCTACTTATTGGATTGAAAGATCAAGACCAAATATTGGAAATTGGTCTTTATTAACGGGAAATATTTCAGATGATTGGCCTTCTGCTTGGGGAAATCCTCTGATTACACAATTTGGTTATAATTTACAGACATTAGAATGGTTTGGAAATTATTATGGAAGTAATTATTATTGTGATGCGACTGATTTGGAAGGGTTAGTTACAAGAGATATTGAAGCATTACAAGTAGCTGTTACTGAACCTTACATGGAAAATCAAACTGTTGGAATGCAGACAAGATATAGAAATAATGGAAATGATGCATTCAATATTCCAGTTGAAATGATAGTTGTTCACACACCAACTGGAGATACATTATACAATAACATCCAAATGATTCCTTTTATGTTTTCTTCACAAACATTATGGCAAAATTTCGCAAACTACACATGGACAAGAACAGGTCAACACGAAATCTTAGGGATTGCAAATTATCCTCTTGATGAAATTCCACAAAATGATACTGCAAGAGTATGGATTAATGTTCAGCTAGACACAACAACAACTCCAGTTCATGACTGGGCTTCCTTGGGAATAACTGCTCCAGACAGTTTAATTTTAGGTGACACATTAGACCAAATAGGAACTGTTGGTAATCTTGGAGATTTTAACGAAGCTGACCAAGTTGCTTATAATGTTTATGATAATAATGGTAATAATGTCAATACCAAATTTAGAAATTGGGCATCAATCCCAGGTCAAATAGATAATCTTGATTTTGGAGATTATGTTCCACAAGATACTGGTTGGTTTAGATTGGAGGAAATTACTCTGTTGGACGATGATGTTCCTGTTAACGACACTTTCAGCACGATGCTTCATGTTGTAAGAAAACCATATGTTGATTTGATGGCTTTAAGTTTAACTGGAATTCCTGATTCATTACAGGCAGATTCAACTGTTTTCCCAATAGGTTCACATTATTTAGATGCATCAAGCACAAATCCATTTTCAACATCTTCAGTCTTAAGAATAAAACAAATAACAACAGGAGCTGACGCTTATGCAAGTCAGGTTTTAATGCCTTGGATTTCTCCGGATGAAACAAGGAATATTGTTCATTCTGCATTAAGCTTAAGCCAGAATGGTTTTTACGAAGCTTTATTATATCATCCTGATTTGGACAGTTTAACATCAAACGATACATTAAGAGATACATTTTACGTTTATGATGGAAGTGGTGCTGTTAATGATAGTCCAGTTGACAAAATTAGATTTGATATAACACCATCAATTGGAGGTGTTTTCAAATTTAGTTATAATGTTCAGCAACCGATTACATTTAATGTTTATGGTGCTGATGGAAGATATATCCAAAGTTTAGGCCCATTCAATGGATATGGAATTTTCAATTGGGATGCAAATGTATCCTCAGGAGTTTATTTCTTGAAAGATGATAAATCAGTATTCAACACAAGAAAAATAACTGTATTAAAATAATCTCTTTTGTTTTTCTTCAACATCAATAACAGCCTTTCCATAAATTCCGTCATAACCTGGCTTGACTTTTATTTTTCCAACTCTGTTTTGCATTATTAAATTAGAGATTTTCTCATCTATCTTCATTAATTCTTTTTCCTCGGCATTAAGTAGAATATTTATTTCATTTCCAAATCTTTCTATAAATTTATTATAAATGTCCTGGACTGTTTTTGTTGATATAGCTAATTGTTTGTAAGAAGAGATTAGTTCATGTAATGGGAGAACCTTAAAAAATGGTTTTGCAATCGGAGATTTTCTTCCTAATGGGAATGAAGCTAACTGTTCAACCCTGTATTCAACTCCGATTGTCAAGGGTTTTTTACATATAGGGCATATACCATTAAGTTTTTTTGATTCTTTTGGACTGCAGGAAAAATTGCATAATCTATGCCCGTCATAATGGTATTTTCCATAATTAGGATCGGTTTCAATTGTTCCTATAAAATTTTCTCCTGTTCTTATTGCTTTTATCAAGTTTTTATAATTTAATTCTTTAAAATCAAAGATTGTTGCTTCTCTGCCTAATCTCCAAGGCCAAAAAGAATGCAAATCAGAAAAAGAAATAATTTGTTTGTCATCCAACTCTTTGATACGCCAGTTCATGTCGGGAGAAGAAGACATTCCTGTTTCTATAGCATGAATATTTTTTGTTTCATTTCCAAAACATTCCTTTAATGAATCAAATCCGGAATTGCTACCGAAAATACCAAACCATGGGGTCCATGCATGGGCAGGTATTATTTCAATATCAGAAGAAATATTTTTTAAATCTGAGACAAACTGCTCGCTGTCAATTTTGAATATCGGTCTTCCGTCATAATCAACTCTCCCGTGTTTTAACAGATATTGTGTAATTTGTTCAACAACATCCAAAGATGGAGCAAGAACAAGATGATGAATCCTTCTTCCTTTTCCGTTTTTAGAATACATCAATGATATTTCTGTCTGCAAAACAAATGGAAATTTATTTTTTGTGAATAATATTCCATTTTCTTCAGTTAAATTCTCTTTAATTTCTTGTATCCATTTCGGATGTGTAAAATCGCCTGTTCCCAACAAAGTAATCCCTTTTATTTTTGCATATTTTTCCAGATTTTCTAGTGTTAAATTCAAAGAAGTTGCCTGACTATATTTGCTATGAACATGCATATCGGCATAGATTTTCATTTTTGAGTTAATTGTTATTTAAATTGCAAATTAGTTCGCATCTCAATGCAAAATCTTCATTAATTCAAAATAAAACATCAATTACTTTTAAAGATTTGTATGAGTTTATTAGTTGTCACTCTAAATTCAACCTATACTTCTTTCTTTTTAGATCTCCACTAATTTTTACACTTCTATTTTTATTTCCAATTTTGGAATATATCCCTTTTAAGGAACTTATACCTCCTTCTAAATAATTACCTCTCCCAAGATTTCTTCTTTTACAAACTTCTACATCCATCTTGGAACCCAGACTAAATATAGTCTCTGAAGGTGCTGTTTTTTTAGATTTATAACTAATCCCTAATCGCTTATTTTCAAAAAAAGGTTTAGTTACGGGTATTCTATTTGCATTAGATATCTTCTTGAGTCCCTGGGGAGATTTACCTTTCAGTCCATATCTAATTATAGAAGTTTTTCTGGCTTTTTGAGCTGGGGTCTGGAATGGCCATATTTTCATTTTTTCCTCCTTTTATCCTTTTAGAGTTGGATTAAACTATTTCAAAGGAATAAGAAGGTCATTTAAAAATGTTATTAAAGTTAGTTCTATTATCCCATTGGCAACAACATTATCTGTTTTGTTGAACTTTGTTTATATTTGTAATGCATTGTTACTTTCAATGGGGCAACATGTGTTTCTTCACTTAAAACATCTTTTTCACAGAGAATAGCTCCTACAGCTCCCCGACCATCTGTTGTTTTTATTGAACTGTAAGGAACATTTTTCGATTTTAATTCACAGACAAAACCAGGATCTGTCTCTATTGTTAACCATAAATTATTCTGATTTAATTTTTCATCAATATCTCCGGCTTGTATCTTATCACAACTTGAATCAGGGCTATAAACTTCTCCTGTTGCTTTATTACTTATCAAAAAGATTATCTGCAATTTATTTCCTATTAATTGTTCTTTCAAACTTGTTATTTGTATTGGAGCAGCTGTTGACTGATTGGATTCTATCTTCTCTCCAGCCAAATCACATATTTCATTAGATTTTTTTCCAACACAGACATCTGTCTGCATTATTGTCTGATAATCATAACATCCTGTCAAAACTAAAGATAAAGGGAAAGGAGATTGCAGTGGCAAGCTAGATATTGCTGTCTTTGCAAAGGTTATTCTTTCAGTCCCTCCCAACGAAATATCTGTCTTTTTTTCCAAGATATTTTTGTTAGTTTCTTTTTTTGAAACTGAAGTTAACGAATTTCCAATTCCACTTAAATAAAACTCTGCTTTTCCAGGCATAACATCATAACCTCCGAAATTTTTTACCTCAATATAAATTGGGAAAGCACTTTGAACTTCTACTTGTTCAGGTGGTGCATCGGGAATAAACGAAAAACTTAAAGCTAATGTGTCGAATGTTGCTGTTTTTTTTGTAGTTTGACATCCAGGAACTGAAGCTCCAATTACTAATATAGATGCTATTGCTAAAATAACAAATAAATAACTTAAATTTATTTTTTTGGTCATTTTATTTTTTGATTATTGTTGAGATAGTATACTGAAACCATACTCTTTTTCTATTCTTACTCCGTATCTTAGATCAATCATTAGAGGGTAATCCACTACCTCTTCTTTTCCTAGGGAAACAACGCTCTCGCATTTTATAAGCTTTTCGTTGTCAAAATCCAATAATGCCGTCTGGAATTCATTTGTTTGTTTGTATATATCATAATCCTCAGTAGAACCATAACCTTGAGTTCTGCATGTTACTGATTTCGAAGGAATATTCGCTGAAAAGAATATTTTCTTTTCATCAGCAAAATCCGGACTGAATATTTTATAGTTTGCTATTTTTTTAATTGTAATATCCAATCTTATTCTTTTGTTTGAGTAATAATTATCAACCTTTTTTGAGATGGATAATTGTAAAGGAGCTGGATTTTGTGTGACAATCGGCTGTTGTTGTAATTCATCCCCAATCGAAGAAACTTTTATTGGAGCAGTTATCTGGGAGTTTACGGTATAATCAAGCTTGACAATTATTTTTCCTGGAAAAGAACTTTGTCCGTATCTTAAATCCCTGTAGGAAAATGATTCCTCGGAGGAAGGAAAGGCGATAGACGTCTTTCCAGGAGTAATTTCTTTTTGCTCTTTTCCAAATATTCCCTTTTTCTCTGATATTGTTTCTGTTGCTTCAGATATAAAAAATCTTTTGCAGGTTTCAACAGCACCTGAAAAACTATCGTCGATATTATCACTAACGCAAACAGTTCCGTAATTTAGTTCCAAGTCATAATTTTCTAGATTTACAACAATATTAAATGGCTGTCCTGTATAAATTGTTGTCGGCATATAACTTCTGTCTATATCAAAATCAAGACCTGTTTTTTCTGCTGTATTTGATGTTGTTCCGAAAAGATTAAAATTTCCTCCTTGAATATCTGACTGGAGCGTTGAAAAATCACATCCGGAATATCCGCTGATGAACACAGTTAAAACTAGTAAAAATAAAATTGTTATTATTTTTTCTGTTCCAAGAAAATTTCTCTGAAATTTTCTGGACCAAAAATTCTGAACTTGTGAAGAATTTTTTGATTTCATTTTATTTTTTTATTATATCTACAAAGGTATCATAAGATGATTCTACTTCGTAAGTTGCCTGTGCACCAATAAAAGTTTTGGTTGGTTCATCAGGAGCATCATTAACGATTAATTTGCATTCAAATTCAAATTTATCCATATCTGAATCTTCATAATAATTATACTCCTGCAAAATTTCCCTTGATAAATCTTCAATAATCACTTCATTTAATAAAGGATAGAAATTTTTGCATTCTATAGATAATAATTCACTGTCTGTATAAACTTTCATAATGTCTAATTTAGAGATTATGATATCTTCATCATTTTGTCCAAAGTTAATCAACAAGTCGTGCTCTCCCGGAATTAACGGCTGAGTTTCTGGAATAACTAAAGCCAAGTCATATGGAGCATAATTCTGCATAACTGATGTTGCCTGTCCCCAACCTTCTCTTTCTTCATTTGCAATCAGAAATTCCAGATTTGTATTGGAAATTGCTTTTCTTTTCAATACAACTTTTAATTCAGACCTTGTTCTTCCTTCGGAAATATCTTTTTCTATACAATAGAATGAAACTATTTTGGATTCTTCTTGTTTGTAAAATATATAACCAGTACCATGAGAACCGCTTCCTAATTTAGTTTTTATTTCCTTATCATCAAGATAGCATACTGGTTCTATTGTAAGTTCATCTAAAATATTATTTTTAACTTCCAATTGAACAAGAACTTCTAATTGCTCCGAAACCGGATATAAATTTCTTGATGGAAATTTGACTGAAACCTCAATAATTTCCTTGGAAGATTCAACTTTTGGTTTTTTCCACATTGTATTCCAAGTACAACAATCTTCATTGTTAATACAGCAAACAATTCCTTCTTTCCACCATCTCATAAACGGCAAATCCGGAATTGTTCTGAAAGCATTTTTTAAAGCTCCGCTCTTTGCTGTTGAATAAACACCCAATAATAATAAAATAAATATCGCGATAACAATGAGAATTTTCAAAAATTTTCCAAATTTAGGTATTGCAAATAAAGCTCCAAGAACTATACCGCCAGTTACAAAAATAATCATAAAAATTAAGATATATCCGAAATTTGCTGTAAAAGAACCGCCCAGCAAGAAATTAATAATCCAGTAAACAGCTCCAATTATGGCACCGACTGCAGCTCCGGTAATAATGTATCGTTTGAATTTACCTGTCTGTTTTACTTCTACTCTTGGAGACATTTCACCCTCTTTTTTATAAGTATTAAAGGTTTGAGATATTTTTAATGTTTTCTATATGTTTTATAACAAAATTTCCATAAAATCTTCTGCGATTTTTGTGTTTTTGAATATTTTTTTTGCTTCCTCGGAAATAAAATTAATGTGTTTTTGGTATCTTTGCCCGATATGAGTTAATATTAATGATGTTGATCTGGAATTTTTTGCTATTTCTGCTGCTTGCTTTGCAGTCAGATGAAAACATTCTTTTGCTTTCTCTTTCGATTCATCGCAAAAAGAACATTCTGTAATAAGTAAATCAGAATTCTCTGCAAATTTGGATATATTTAACATATAACCCGTATCTAATATTATAGTTATTTTTCTTCCTTTTTCCAGGAATGTTGCATCTTTTGCTCTTATAATTTTTCCATTTATTTTAATATCCTTCCCTTCAACAAGTTTTCCCAATTCTTGAGACTCTTTAATTTTATTCTTATTTAAAAATTCCTTGGAAATTCTTAATTTATCTTTTTCAATTACAGAATATCCTAAAGAAAAAGTTGAATGCACAAGTTTTTTGCATTTGAAGATTAAATCCTTTGTTTCTAAAAAATTCCCTTCTTTTTCTATTTCTATAACTTTCATATTTATTTTATCTACGAAAATAAACATGTTTAAAAGATTTTTCATGAATTTTTTCGTTCCTCTTGGTCCGTATATCTCTAAAGTTTTAGAATATTTTCCCAAGGCTAGAGATTGTAATAAACCTCCCAAACCAAGGACATGGTCTCCATGCCAATGTGTCAAAAAAATTCTTGTCAATTTGAATGCATTTAAACCTGCTATCTTAAACTGCCTTTGAATATTCTCCCCGCAATCAATAAGGATGTTTTCGTCTTTATAAGTAAACAAAATACCTGTATGATTTCTTTCAGGGGTTGGTGCTACAGAACCGGTCCCCAAAAACACTATTCTAATTCTTTCTGGCATGTTAAATGATGAAAATTGCCACTCTAATGTGAGAGTATGCAATTTCTTTTAATTTTATTATTGTAATTTTCAGCATCCTAAAAACAGGAAACCACAATATTTAAATTGTTTTCTGTTTTTAATATGAAAAGAATTTGATTTTAAATAGTTTTTTAATATGACAAAGTTTAAATATAAATTAGAATTTTTACTATTATGGTTAAGGAAAAGGAACAATTTTTTATTGAATGGATTGGAGAAGAATTTTATTCGAAGGATGACAGAGCGATAAGTTTAGCAAATAACAAAAATTATGGTGAATTTAAGGAAGGGAGAGTGATTTATTCACAAGTAGAAGTTTTGTTCTTAGTGGAAAAAAATACTGCTCTGCTTAGAAAATCTAAAAAAATTATAAAATTTAGAGAATTAATTGATAAATTAAGTAAAAAAGACAAAAAGGTAAATATAAACTTATTGGTTTTCAAGGATTTAAGAGGAAGAGGTTATATTTTAAAAACAGCATTGAAATTCGGAGCAGATTTTAGAGTTTATGAAAGGAATCAAAAACCCGGGGAAGAGCATGCAAAATGGATTTTATATTGTATAAAAGAATCAGATGTTTTAAGATGGCAGGATTTTGCAGCCAAAAATAGAGTTGCGCATTCTACAAAAAAGAAATTATTGGTTGCAATTGTCGATGAAGAGAATGATATAACTTATTATGAAGTTAAATGGTTGAGGCCTTAAAATGCAGGATAAAAAAGAAAAAATAGTATCTATTTTAAAAGTGAGAGGACCAAGTTTGCCTATTAAATTATCTAAAGATGTTGGTTTATCGATGTTGTTTACATCGGCATTACTTTCTGAAATGATGGGAGATAAGATGATAAAATGTTCCTATATGAAAATCGGAAGTTCTCCATTATATTATCTGGAAGGTCAGGAAGAAATGCTTAATAATTTTTACAGGGATTTGGCAAGGAAGGAACAGGAAGCTTTCATGCTTTTGCAAAAAAATAAAATTTTGATTGATACTGAATTGGAACCGGCAATAAGAGTTGCTCTAAGAGATATGAAGGATTTTGCAACATTATTGAGAATAAATTACGGAGGCAAGGAGGTATTTTTCTGGAAATTTCATACTGTAAATACGCAGGATGCTTCTGGTTTGATAAAAGAATTAATGCAAAGAAGAGGAATTGTCGAGAAAAAAATTGAGGAAATAAAAAAAATTGAAGAGAAGAAGGTTGAGAGTATAAAGATGGAGGAAACTCCATTAAAAATCAAGAAGCCAAAACAGAGAAAACAAAAACCTTTGGCTGTTGTCCAGTATGAATTAGATATATGGGGAGAAAAAAAGCCGGAAAAAGAAGAGAAAAAACCTAAAAAAGAAGAGATTGGAGAAATTAAAGCAGCAAAAGAAAAACCTAAAAAGACTAAAAAAATCCTTGAATTAGATGAAAAAATTAAAAAATATTTTGAAGCAAACAGCATAATTATCTTGGAAGAAATAGATAGAAAAAAAGAAAATTTTTACATTGTTAAAATATCTTCTGAACTTGGCGAATTGAAATTCTTGGCAGTTCCGCATAATAAAAAAAGTTTGAGTAAAGAAGATATTTTAGGCATATACAATGAAGGTCTGAATATTAAAATGCCTGTTTTGCTTATTACGAAAGCAAAAATAAGCCCGAAATTAAGAGGATATATCAAAGGAGAGTTGAAAGGATATATTGTTATAAAAGAAGCGGAATTTTAAATAGATTTTTTTAAGATAATTAAAGAAACCTTTAAAAACCCCTTATCATAATTTATAATATTAACATGGGACGTATAAAGACTACTTTAGTCAAGAGAAATGCTGAAAAAGTATTAGAAGCATACAGAGAGAATTTATCCGGAGATTTCGAAAAAAACAAGGGAATTGTGAAAAGAGTTATTTCCACTGATAAAAAAAAGAGAAATCAGATAGCTGGATATATAGCAAAAAAAATCAGAAAACATTCTAAAGCTGGAAAAGCTAATCAATAACTTAAATAACGGAGGTAAAAATGGCAGAAAAAGGTAATAAAAGAGACGAAAATACAATCTTTATTGCAAACAAACCTTTTATGAACTATGTAACTGGAGTTGTCATGCAATTTACAACTAAAGGCGCAAAAGAGATAGTGATAAAAGCAAGAGGAAAATTCATAAGCAGAGCAATTGACGTAGAAGAAGTTGTAAGAAAGAAGTTTTTGAAAGACCAGAACATTGAGTTGAAAGAGATAAAAGTAGATTCAGAGGAATTTACAAACAAGGAAGGAAGAAAAGTTAACGTTTCAATAATAGAGATAACATTGAGTAAAAAGTAAGGGATTTTACTTTCCAAGAAAATCTGAAAGATTTTCTGGACCAGAAAAGCCTTGCTTTTTTTGTTTTATTTTTATTTCTTTTAATTATTTTAATGCCGGTTCTGGGAGTCGAACCCAGGACATCTGCCTTATGAGAGCAGCACTCTACCAACTGAGTTAAACCGGCTCATAAATAAATTAGAAAAAGAATACTTATAAAGCTTTTTTTATTGATTCTGCAATTTCTTTCATTTCCTGTTCAGATGGCTTTTCTGTTAATTTATAATTAAAACCCTGTTTTGTTAATGGATAAAGTTTGATGTGAATATGTTTAACTTCAAGACCTTCAATTACAAGCCCTGTTTTTACTGGTTTTAATGATTTGTCAATTGCTTTTGCAATTTTTTTTGCTGTTAAAAGTAAAGAACAATAAATTTTGTCATCAATATTAAACATGTACGGAGAAATATGTTGTTTTGGAATTAATAATACTTGTCCTTTCATCTGAGGAAAAGCATCAAGAAAGGCAAGTGTTTCCTTGTCTTCATAAATTTTATAACAGGGAATTTTTCCTGAAACAATTTTGCAGAAGATGCAATCATTGTTGTTTGCCATAAAAATAAAAGACAGCTATTTTTTATAAATGTTATTGATACAAATAAAAATATTAATAAAGTATTAAAATATTAGATATTATCATGTTGTCTAAAATTGAATCAAATATTAACAGATTAATCGTGGAACTAAAAACTTTTAATAACATTGAAGGAGTAGAAAGATTAGAAAAAAAGGGAAAAGATAATGGTACGCTAGGAGAAATAGAAGCTATACTCGCATTTGCGAAGATTAAGAAAGAAGAAGATAAATTAATAATCACTCCTAAAAAACAAGAAAATGAAAAGGGGGATTTTTATATAGAACATAACGGAAAAGAATATTATTTTGAAATATTTACTATTTTGAGCGATGGAAAATTACTTATAAAAAAATTAGAAGAACAGGGTGTTGCAGGATTTTCTGAAAATCAACTCCCATATACAATTATTGAAAAATATATTAAACAATTTAAAAACAAAAAATCTTTAGTTATTAATTATAATAATCATTTTAATATTACTCTTGGTTTCCATCTTGGTTTTAGGAACATTCAAAAGGAACCCCAACGAACAATTCTTTCTAAATTATTTTCTACTACCTGTCTTCCCAGCGGGTATCATGGTCTCTTTCATAAAAAAAATTTTTGTATTAGAAAAGATGAAAAAGATATAATCAAATTGCATATTAATTTTTTAAGTAATATGAATTTTGTCTTTGCAGTGTATAATAAGGAGGTTATTCAAGGAATAAAAAATCCTTATACAAAGGATTTGTTACCTTTAACATATTCTTTTAGCATCTTACATCCTAATAAATACAAAGAAAATGAAACGTCAATCACTGTTAATCAAAATTTATTTGATGCATATACAAAACTATTAAAACAATAATCTATTTAATTCTTTGAGAATTTGTTTCTTCTGCTAATGATTGTTTTAGAGCCTTCTTTCCTTTTTGAGTCAATTCAAAGTATTTATACATATGGGCGTCTGGGGTCTTGCATTTGACAAAACCAGCTTCAATCAATTCTGCTAGAGCATTGCTTACATTTGATATGCTAATTTTACATTCAGAAGCCAGTTGCTTAGGTGTTTTTGGTTTATCCAAGGAAAGCATTATAGATTTTCTTCTTTTACCTCGCAGTATAAAGCTTATTGCCTTGTAATCCGTGCTCATGAAACTAATGGGTTTTCATGCTTTTATTAGATAGTTATTAATGACTTACTAAATAGTTACTAAAACAATAAAAAGATTTAAATACTCAAGAGGATTTAAAATAATATGGCTAAGAATGGAATTGTGAATATTGGTAGAATAACAATGAATAAAAAAATAATTTTGTTTGTTTGCATTTTCTTAGCTTTTAGTTTAATATTTACTGTTTTAGCTTTAGCTGACAGTAGCGAATCGCAAACCAGTGGTAGCGGTGGTGGAACAACTACAGAAGGAATATCTAGTAGTTCTAGTAGTCAACCTTGTGATGAGGGTTGTGTTAGAATAGGAGAAGATGGAGGATGTGATTGTAGTGCAAATTCTAATTATGAAGATGACTCTATGGAAGCAATCGAAGCAGAGATAGCGCATGTAACATGTCCAGAGCAAGAATGTGAAGATGAATACCACACTTGTGAAGATGGAACAAAATTCAAATCTGCTGAATGTATGTGGGACAGTGAAGCTTGTTCTTGTCGGTGTAAAACGACTGATTTTTCTTGTCCAAAAACATGTGATGGATGTTTGTTAAATGAAAACTGTGTTACTTTTGGTTTTAGAGACAACGGAAAATATTGCGATTTGAGCAAAGATTTTGTTGCATAGAAAGGAAATTCTGAAAAATGTAATAATAATTTTGAGTGTAAGAGCAATTTATGTATAGATAGTAAATGTGTTGAAGAAGGATTTTTCAGCAAACTAATTGCTTGGTTTAAAAGATTATTTAGAATAAGATAAATTATCCTCTTATTGCTTTTTCATATGATTGCCTAATCTCAATTTGAGTTTCTGTAGCCTTCTTGAATACTCTCTTTTTCATCATCAAAATCTCCTTCTATATTCTCTAAATCCTTCATAACTTGTTCAATAGAATCTTTTAATGTGCTAAATTTATTTATGTTATTAAAAAATTCTTTATTTTTTGTATTATCAAATATTCTTTTCATTTTTTTATTTATAGAATACCTAAAAGCATCTCCTCTTGGGTCTATTTCATTCAATTGTTTAATAAAATTTTCAGTTTTAGATGATATTCTTAAATGAATTTGTATTCCTTTTATTTTTTGAAGTGGTTCATAAATATTATGAGATTTTACATTAATTTTTTGTTTTTTAAAAAGTAATAATCCTTTCAATTTTAGTTCAATATAATGCCTAAAAAGAAAAAGTATTGGAATTATTACATAGTCATGGCAATTCTCTTCGATTTCTTCAAAATTATTAAGTAAATGTTCTATTATTCCTTTATAAACATCACCATATGCCAAAAAAATATCTGCATCATTAGATTCTTTTGGAAAATTGCCAACATCAAAAAGGTATTCATTAGTCATTTTTTTAATTTTTATAATCTTATTATTTTGTTATATTAATGAGGCTGAAGTATTTAAATTTAATTTATCTTTTCTAAGTTTTATTAATTAATATAGATTAATATAATTTAATGTACCTCATTTCAACAAACTTTATAAACATTATTTTGCTGAACTAAACATGGAAAAAGATATTGGAAAAATACAGAAAAACGAGAACACAGAAATTGTTGTAAGAATTGACGACTTCAATGACAAAATAGGAGTTACAATAAGAGAATTTACAACTTCTGACAGATACACTGGATTTACAAAATCAGGAACAAGAATTCCTGCAGAGAAATTTCTTGAATTCAGAGAACTGATAAACAAGATTGATTTGAATGACTTGAAATAATTCTTTTTATTTTTTTATTTTTAGTAGAATAATTTTAAATAATTTTTTGAACAAAATGGACCTGCCGGGAATCGAACCCGAATCTCAAGACTGCCAGCCTCGTATTCTACCGTTGAACTACAGGCCCATACTAAATTTAGAGAATTAAAGTTTAAAAGGTTAATTATCCAAAAATCTTTTTCCACAAAACTGTTTGCAGTTCTTTTATCTTGACACGTTCTTGTTTCATGTTGTCTCTTTCACGAACAGTAACAGAATTGTCTTTTAATGTATCATGGTCGATTGTTATACAAAAAGGAGTTCCAATTTCATCCTGTCTTCTGTATCTTTTTCCTATGCTTCCTGCTTCATCATAAAAACAGTCGAAACAATCTTTTATTGAATTATAAACTTCTTGTGCTTTTTCTGGTAACTTATCTTTGTTTAGTAAAGGGAAAATAGCAACCTGTATAGGAGCTATTTTCGGATTAAATTTGAAGATTGTTCTTTCATTTTTCTTGTCATCCTCATAACCTAAGTCCATTAGAGAATATAAAGTTCTGTCAATGCCTAAAGATAATTCAAAAACATTCGGAAGAACTTTAGAGTTTGTTGATTCATCCAAAATTTCCATCTTTTCCCTTGAATTTTTCTGGTGCCCACTCAAGTCATAATCACCGCGATGATTGCAAGCTACAAGTTCAACCCAATCTATTGAAGTTAAAACTTCGAAGTCAAAAGCTTCTTTTGCATAAAATGCTTTTTCATCATCATTTAATTTTCTGAATCTTATTTTTTCCTTTGGAAACCCGATATGTAAATAAAAATTTTGAAGCAAAAATAAATAATAAGCAATTAATTTGCTCGAAATTAATTTTTTCCTTATAGCATTTTTAATTGCAATCTCATGAGTTTTATTTTCAAAAAAGAATATTAATGTTTCATTTTCAATTTTTTCTATTGAAACATCATTTTCTTTTTTTGGGTTGAAAAACACCTCGACTTCAGCCTGGGTAAATTCCCTCATTCTTAAAATTCCCTGACGTGGCGATATCTCATTCCTGAAAGATTTACCGACTTGAGCAATTCCTATTGGCAATTTCATTCTCATAATTTTTGATAATCTTGGAAAATTGAGGAAAATACTCTGGCATGTCTCGGGTCTCAGATAAGAATCTTTTTCCTCGGCTCCAACTCCAGTTTTAAACATTAGATTCCATCTCAAAGTTTTGCTTAGTCTTGATTTGCACTTTGGACACATTATTTTATTTTTTTCTATAATCTTGTCATATTCTTCATTGGCTAAATTTTCAGCCATTGGATGTTTTGTTGCATCTTCGATAATCTTATCAGCCCTGAATTTATTTTTGCATTTTTCACAGTAAACTAACGGATCAGTAAAATTTTTTAGATGTCCTGAAGCTATGAATACTGACGGCGGTAATATCTGGGAGCCGTCAATCTCAAGCATATTGTCTTTCTTCAAAATTAATTTTCTCCACTGACTGATTATTTTATTTTTTAATTCTACACCATAGGGACCATATTCCAAAAATCCTGAATTATTATCCGGATAGATTTCAGCTGTCTGAAAAAAGAATCCCCTTCTGGAAGCTATATTTGTAATTTCATCAAGCAGGCTTTTATTTTCCATATACTAAAAAAGAATAGTTATTATTTAAAGATTTTTATTGAGGATTTTAAAATTTTGAATTTACAACACCGCTTATACCTAAAGTTAATATCAAAACTATGAGTCCAGCTATTAAAACTCCGAATGCTATTGCCAAAAATGAACGATTTCTTTTCAAATTCAGAGCCCAGGCAATTAAACTGCCGGTCCAAGCTCCAGTTCCAGGCAAAGGCAAAGCTACAAACAAAGTTAAAGTTAAAAGTCCGAATGTTTCTAAGCTATACTCAACTTTTTTACTCCTGTTTCTTATTTTATTTAGAACAAAATTTATTGATTTGTCATACCATCTGAATTTTAAAAAATGTTTATGTAGATAATCTAAAAATAAGAATATTGGGATTACAACCAGTATGTTAAAAATAACTGTGATAAAAAATGCGAGAATCCAATGAAGGTGAAATGTCTCTATAGCTAAAGGCAATGCAAGCCTTAATTCAAAGATGGGAAGCATACTCAACAAAGCAGTCACTACTATTGCTGTTAATGTGTCCATTTTATTTTTAGTAAACTCAGGTTTAATAAATTAATGAAAGTTTAGCCGAATAAAGCAGCTAAACCTTCTGCTGCAGGTTCATTTTTCTCTTCGTGTTTTTCTTCTTTTTTCTCTGCTTTTGCTTCTGTTGAATGTCCGTTTGAAAAAGACATTGTTTTAGCTTCTGCTAAAGCTTTTTCTATGTCGACTCCGTTCAAACTTGCAACCAGGCTTTTAATTTTCCCTTCGTCAATTTTCACATCAACAGCTTGCATTACCTTTTTCAGGTTTGCTTCATTTATTTCCTTCCCTGTTTTGTGTAACAGCAAAGCTGCATATACATATTCCATTTATTCCTCCTTGGATTTTTCATTATTTTCTTTATTAGCATAATTTTGATTAATATATTCTGCCTGAGATTCAGCCTGACCTAATAAAAAACTGACTGTGCCTTTACATATATATCCAATCTGGACTGCAAAAGGCAAAATTGATGCTTCTATATGTTTTAATTCCTCGAGTGTTTTGGTTTTGTCTATAATCAAATTCAAGTATATTTTTTTCTCTTTTGCGTCATAAGCTGCTTGAATGTCAAGTCCTATTTCAAAAGGTTTTATTTCAAGTTTTGATAATAAATTTGCAACATCTTCACTTACTTTTTCACCTTCCTTTACAAGAACCTTTGCCTCTTTGATTGCAATTTTTCCTTCGACAATTCCTGTTTTTGCTCCGACCTTAGCAAATTCACTTATCATCGGTCCTGGTGGAAAATCAGTAGGGCCTTCGTCAAGTTTAATTTCTTTCTTTGATATCTGACCTGCTTTTGCTTTTGCCGGAAGTTTGCTATCAGCCAATATTGAAGCTAATGTAAATGGATCCTCATTTGAGAATATTATTGCTGAACTCTCACTGATATGCTTCCCTAATTCTTTAATCTCAGAAATTCCGGAGGTTTCAAATGCTTTTGTTGTAACTCTTTTCTTTGCTACGAATATTTTTGCCTTGCCTTTCAGTTTTTTTCTTAAGAGCTGCAATTGATTGGAAGGCAGATTATTTATGAAAGAGATTATGATGGAATTGCTTTTTTTTATTTCGTCGACTATCGCTTTCATGTCTTTCTTCTTTCTGTCTGAAACAGATGCATTATATTTGACTTTTTTTCTGTCTTCTCCCATTTTAAATTATTTTGACCTTTACAGGTTTGCTCATCGTGTATTTTAGTAAAACTGATTTTATATTTTCCTTTTTCTTAGGAAGAACATTTAACAAAGCATGATATACTAATTCAAATGTATCAGCAATTTCCTCTGGTTTAGAATCTTCAGTTCCTATTGAAGTTTTGAAGCTTTTTTCCTTAAGTTTGATTACAACTATTCTCTTTAATTTTTTTGCAATTTCCTCAAGATTTTTATCATCCTCATCCATAACAACAGTTCCTATTGAAGGATTTGGCATTTTTCCTTTTGGACCTAATATTTTACCGAATTGGGTTGCAATCTTCGGCATCAGCTTTGCTGAACCGACAAAATAACTATAATCTTTTTCAAGATTCTTGATTTGTTTTTTGTCTAATCTAGAAAATTCCGGTTCTGACAAAACCATATCGAAAACTTTTGTTTTTCTTGTAAGGAAACCGCAGATTTTGATAGGTTTTCCTATTTCATGATGCAGAACAGCGCTGGTGTTTACCGGCTGTTTCTTGATGTCAATATCTTTTAGATTTATGATTAAGTCTAATGACTGCTTGAATTTTCTTTTCTCTTGTTTTTTCAGTTCTTCTATTGCGTTAAGAATCTCTTGATTCATTTTCACCTCCTACTTCATCTCTTTCGAGAGAGTAGTTTATAGGATTTATATTAGAGAAAAAAGGAGTTTTTAAAGGTTTTGTTAACTTATTTTATCCAATTCATTAAGATATTTCTTTATTCGCTCAAGTATTGATGGAAGATAAACTTTTTCTATTTTTTCCTCGAATAACGAGGAAATCGATTGGAATTCAATTATATTATAGAAATTATTTTTCTTTTCTACGAAAAACAAATCCCTTAATCTTTTAACCTGTCTTCTTATGTTCGAGTCTGCCAATCCTTTCAAATCCAAATTATGTTTTTTTCTTAAATCCCCGACTTTTTTCTGGATTTCCTCTGAACTTAGCTTTTTCTTTTCTTTTTTCGCTTCTATAAGGACGAGAAAAACATCAACAATTATATCTCTCGAATCTCCTGGCTGCAATAAACCCAAAGACAGACAGATTTTTTTTACAAGCTCTCTTTTATTAAGCTGGTATGGCTCCTCGTACTTACGTAAGGTAATTTCACTTATTGCTATGTCATGCGTCATTTTTTAGATTATTTCAATCTGAAGTGTTTACTGAAAGAATTTACCACAGGAATTTCCCATTTCTCATTCTGGACTGCTTTTATTATAGCTATAATCACTATTATTAATATTATCACCCATAATAACGAGATTAAACTTGCTAAAATCCATCCTATAAACGGAATTGCCGCCAAAATTCGCTGAACTACTGCAATTGCTACTTCTATTATAAAGAGGGTCAATCCCTGACTTAGATGAAATCTTATAAAATCATTTCTGTCCTTAACTTTTATTACCAAAAGAGGGATTAGAACCAAAATTCCTATGTATGATAAAATTGCTGTCATCAATTCGTTGTCAGACAGTTTTTTAGTTTTATCTTTTTCTTTATTATTTTTTGCCATTTCCTCTTTTTTATATTTTTATATATATAATTGAGAGTATTAATCTTTATAAATATTGGCGTACTTTTTAAAATATGGAATTAGTTGCTTTACTTTCAACAGGAACAGGAACATGGGGGCAGGTTTCCGGAGTTATAAATAGTGAAGAGTGGAATAAAATAATTCTGGTTGGAAATGAATTTGCAAAAACAAAATTTTCATCCCAGAAAAAATTTGAATTTGTAAAAGTAGATTTTAACAAACCAGTTAAAGAGCTAATTGATGAAATTGTTGAAAAATTAAGAGGAAAACTTGCTGGAATGGAGGTTGCATTGAGCATAGCTTCAGGCACTGGAAAAGAACATATGACTCTGATTTCTTCACTGATAAAAGTTCCCGTCGGAATAAAATTTGTAGCATTGACAAAAGACGGTTTAGTTTTATTTTAAATTAAAAATTAGAAATGATGAAAATTATTTTTCTATTAATAAAAATACAATTTTTAGAATCGAGGAAATTTGTAAAATTTCCGAAATCGGAGATTACTCAGTAATTTCCTCATTCCAAAAAAGTTTATCTTTTTATATAAAAGAAAAAAGAAAAAATTAAATGTTATGAAAAATTATCTCTTCTTCTTTTTCTTGCTAGCTTTTTTCTTTTTTGCCATTTTTTGTACCTCTCTTATTTTTATTTAAAAAATTTTATAATAATTTAAGACGTTTTTCATTTAAATACTTTTTCTTTTTTTCGTAAGAAAAATATTTTTGAAAAAAAGTGAATTTATTTCCCGTCGAGAAAATAAAAATTAAAAAAAGTTTATTTAAACAAACTTAAAATCCATAAAATTAAAATTAAAATTATTAATAATGTTATTATAAAGTTAGTTATCCTGAAAATCTTTTTTGCTTTTTCTTCAGATTTTGTTATAGCTTTGAATGTTGTAAAGAAGATTCTTCCACCGTCGAAGAAATTGTATGGAAGCATATTTATCAAACCAACTCCGAAATTAACAACGATTAACCACCATAACAAAGAATAAAAGAAATTGATAATCTGTTCATTTCCTTTTGTTTCATAATAAACAGAACCATATTTTTGAGTTGGTGTGAAAAAGGTAATTATTTTTTGGACAAAATTTAATTTTGGTTCAGCAAAGCTTACACCAAGGATAGCTTCAGATTCATTTAAAGGATTTGATGTTAGAGTAACAATATATTCTTTTTCTTTTGTTTTTATTTTTACTTCGTAGCCAGGTTTGTAATTAGATATTATTAATTTTAATTTGTTTATATTTGTAACTTTCTCTCCATCAATCTCCAAAATTGGAGAGGTTATTTTATTTTCAAACGCTGGTGTTGATAAATAAGCAAAAACATAATTTTTATCTTCTTTTATGAAATTATCCAGTGTTTTTTGGTTGGTATAATATTTATGATTATTGCTTATTATTGTTAAATTTTCATTTTCAGTTAAATTCATTTCTTCAATATCTGACAATGTCAAGCCATTAACCGTAACATTATTAATTTCAGTAATGCTGTCAAAAGAAACATTGCTGAGATAGTAGCTATTAAAATTGATTCCTGCAGGAACATAAGCTAAAGAAAAGAATAATGTTAATATCCCTAAAAATATCAATGCTAAGATTATATTTGAAAATGGACCTGCAGAATAGATAGCTAACTGCTGTTTCGCAGGTTTTCTCTGTATTAATCTTTCATCTGTCTCAACGAAAGCCAGTAAAAATGGACCAAGAAAACCAAAACCAGTAGATTTTATTCTTAAATTTGCAAATTTTGCAAATATACCATGGCTGAATTCATGAACTGCTGCTGTTATAGCCAATATTATTATCCAGTGAACAAAGAAAAATGCCGGAAGATTTACATTAAATATCTGCGGTAGATATGGAATCAAAGGCATTATAGGCGGTATTGGAACTTTAAAAATTGCCACAATTTTTATGAGTTCTATCAGAACAAGAATTATTAATACAGCTCCAAGATAAGAAGTTAAAATCGCAATATAACTTACAATATTAAGAATAAAAGGAATTTTTTTGCTGAACCAGGCAATAAAGTTGATTCCAACCTGTGTTTTATACAAAAAGAATACTTTGTTCTCCTTCACAAGCTTTTTTTTATTTTTAACCAAGAAAATTATTGTGATTAATGTAAACAAAACAAATAATGCGATATCGTAATAAATAAAATTTACCATCCTCTTTTTTTACCTTGCAGTTTACTTCTTTCTTTTTGGTCTAAACGCTTTTTTTCCGCAATTTCTGCATTTAATCTTCCCTTCAACAATTTTTCTTGACTGAGCTCTCATTTTAGTTCCGCATTTTTTGCAGACAAATATATTCTTAAACAATCTTGCTTGTGCTGATGCTATTTTTACCATTTTTATTCCTTATACTGACCTCTTGATTATATTTACACCTTCCACATTCCAGTATTCAACCTGAGAACCTTCGGATAAACTACTTTTCAATTCCTCGGGAACTTCGACCTCAATTGTCTCATAATTTTCTATGTCCATCAAATTTGCTGCGTTATTGTTGAAATTCAAAACTTGGCCCCTTCTTTTCTCTATTGCCGGAACTCCTAATTTGTCATGACCTGTCTTAACAACAATTCTTTTTTTATCGTCGATTAAGCCCACTGCTTCAATTCTTGCTTTCGCATGTCCGTGCTTTCCTGTTTTAGATATATCAATTTTTTTAATGATACATGGGGCTTCGTCTATTATCGCATAACTCCCTGTTTTCAATTCAGTTACTTCTACCCATTTATAGACCATAACAAAATTAGATGAATATGGTTTATAAAAGTTTTTGTTTAGAAATGTTTATTTTTTCTTAACCAGAGATTTAGCAATTTTATCGGCAGATTCCAAAGCTTCAACTTCTTTGTTAAGTTTGTTTAAAATCTTAGAAGAATCAATTTTTGCTTTCTTTCCCTTAAATTGTGGAAGTTCGTTCAATTTGGATTCAATCTCATTTAATTTGAAATGAAAATCATGAAGTTGTTTGGAAAGCAAAGATAATGCAATCCACATCTGAGCTTTTGCCGGATTTTCAGATTTTTCAAAAGCATGTTTATGTTTGTTGGAATGTTCTATTAATTTTTCTAGATGATTTGCTAAATCTTTATCTATATGCTTTCTCCACTCAGCCATATTTTCCTTACTTTTTTTTGATATTTAAGGATTTATCTAATATAATATATATTTCAGATTTATTAAAGAAATACTTAAAAAGCTAGATACTTTAGAAAAAACATGGCTGAGACAGTAAAGAAAAATGATTTTATAGAAATCAATTTTACTGGGAAGATTAAAGACGGAAAGATTTTTGATACAACAGTGAAAGAGATGGCTGAAAAGGAAAAATTAGAAAGCCAGCATAAATTTGAACCTTTTAGGCTTTGCGTCGGGCAAGAGATGATTATTAGCGGGGTTGACAGTTCTTTCATAGGAAAAAAAGCTAATGAAGAGTATAATATTGAGGTTTCTCCGGAAAAAGGTTTTGGAAAAAGAAATCCAAATATGATGAAAATAGTTTCTTTAAATTATTTCAAGCAGCAGAATATAATGCCTCAGCCGGGGATGTATTTCAATATAAATAATGTTTTAGCAAGAATTGCAAGTGTTTCTGGCGGTAGAGTTATTTTAGATTTTAACAACCCATTATCAGGAAAAAATTTAGTTTATGATATAAAAATAAGAAAATTGATTATGGATGTTAAAGAAAAAGCGGAGATTTTGACAGAGTATTTTCTTGGTTTGCCTGAGGATAAATTTAAAATAGAATTAAATGAGAAAAACATCAGCGTTTCAATGGAAACTGAGATGAATGAAAAACTGAAGAAAGTTTTAAAAGAAAAAATTAAAGAGATTTTAAATTTTGATGTTGTATTTGAGATAGAAAAGAGTAAGAGAGAAGAAAAATAAAAAAATATTTGATTTACTATAAGAATATTTATATAGGTAAAAAATATAGATAATACAGACAAAGGAGGAAAGCATAACAATGAGAGATGATTTTGAAATAGAAGAGGTTGAAGGTTCTTCAACTTTGGAAATTGACAAAGAATTGGAAAAACTTTTGTCCAGACAAAGAGCTCTTGTAAAAGTTTTCGGTGTTGGTGGAGGCGGCGGAAATACATTAAGCAGAATGAAAGAAATAGGAATTAAAGGTGCTGAGATGATAGCTGTCAATACTGATGCTCAGGATTTATTATATACTGATGCTAATCATAAAATTTTAATTGGAAGAGAATTAACCCAAGGTTTGGGAGCTGGTTCAAATCCTAAAATTGGGGCTGAAGCAGCCAAAGAATCTGAACATGAAATAAGAAACAAAGTTCAAGGTGCTGATTTGGTTTTTATTACCTGTGGTTTGGGCGGGGGAACAGGAACAGGAGCAGCTCCAATAATTGCTGATGTTGCAAAAAAAGCAGGTGTTTTGACTATTGGGGTTGTAACAATGCCTTTTACTATCGAGGGAAAAAAGAGATATGAAAATGCTGTTTATGGCTTGGAGAGAATGGAAGATGCTGTAGATACGTTAATTGTTATCCCAAATGATAAATTGCTTGACTTGGCTCCGGATTTGCCATTGCACACTGCTTTCAAAATTGCTGATGAAATTTTGACTAATGCTGTAAAAGGTGTAACTGAGTTGATAACAAAAGCTGGTTTAGTCAACTTGGATTTTGCAGATGTAAAAACTGTAATGATTAGCGGTGGTGTTGCAATGATTGGTGTTGGAGAAAGCGACAGCCAAAACAGGGCTATAGAAGCTGTTGAAAAAGCAATTGAAAATCCCTTGTTGGATGTGGAAGTTGACGGTGCAACTAGTGCTTTAGTAAATATCATCGGAGGTCCGGATATGACTTTGGATGAAGCACGAAGAGTTATCCAGTATATCAACGATAAAATCGGCGAGGATTCAAAGATGATTTGGGGAGCCCAGATAAGCCCGGACATGGACAAGACAATGAGAGTATTATTAATATTGACTGGAGTCAAAAGTTCCCAGATTTCTGGAAAAGAGAGCAGAAAGAAAGACGAAAAATTGAAGGAAATAGAATCTGAATTGGGTATAGAATTTGTTGATTGAAATCTCAAAAAAGAAATAAATTATTGTGATGGAGAATATAGATTAAATGGAAGTTAAAGAATTTGTTAAAACTATATTGAAAGAAGTAACTGAAGCAGTAGATGAATCTAAAAGTGAAAAAGCCAATTTTTATTTTATGCAATCAAGTTCAGAAGGAATTGACTTTGATTTAGCAGTAGTATCTAAAAAACAGATGTAAGGGAAAAGTAGGAGCAGAGGTTTTAGGTATTGGTGGAAAGACAGAAGGAAGTATCTCTAACGAGGTTGTTAATCGTATTAAATTTAGAGTGCATCCATCTTTAAAGCATTAGACTTTTTTTACAAGAGCCACTTAATTTACAAAGCCCATTAATTAGAAACTTTTAAAAAGCCGTATATTTTTTCTTATTAAAATGTCATTAAAAACTTTTTGGGGACAATGTGTAAGAGTATTCAAGGTTATAAAAAAACCTTCGAAAAAGGAATTTTGGAATGTGGCAAAAATCTCCGCATTGGGAATTGCTGTGATAGGAGCAATCGGATTTATAATAGGAATAATCTTCATATTCATTATATAAAATGTTATTTACAGTAAAGGTTTCAACAAACAAAGAAGAGCAGGCAACTGATTTGCTAGCTGCAAAAGCAGAAAAAAAAGGATTAAAAATTTTCTCGCTTGCCAAGATACACGGATTAAGAGGATATATTTTTATGGAAGCTGAGGACCACGAAACAGCCGAAATTGTTTGTTATAACACCCCTTATGTCAAAGGCGTAATAAATAAAAAAGTTGATTTGAAAGACATAGAAAATTTAATTGAACCTAGCACTGAACAAATAAATATCCAGGAAGGAGATATTGTTGAGATTATTGCCGAGCCATTCAAGAGAGACAAGGCAAAAGTAATGAGAGTAGACAAACAGAAGGGAGAAGCTATTGTTGAGTTGCTTGAAGCGACAGTTCCAATCCCAACAACAATAAAAATAGATAATTTAAAAGTTATAAGAAGAGAAAGCGAAGAATCTGTAAAAGACAAAGAAGTTGAAGATATTTTACAGGATTAGTATTCTTTCATTTAATTGGATATAAAAAAAACAAAAAAGAAAAAGATTTTTTATTTAGGCGAAATTAGTATTCTTCGTCATCACCATCCCAATCATCATCCTTCCAGTCGTCATCGTCATCATCATAAAATGCTTTAAATTTCATCTTTTTTCCTCCAATTTCATATGGGTTTTTATTGTTTTTATTAGACCCAGATTATTTTTAAACCTTTGTGTTTAAGAGAGGTAAAGAGTAACCTTTAAAAACCTTGGTTTTGATTTCTATTTAATGGTTGAGATAAAATTACTTGTTGAAGGCGGAAATATGAAACCTGGACCTACTGTAGGCCAGAAATTAGGCCCGTTAGGAGTAAACGTAGGTCAAGTTATATCAAAAGTTAATGATGCTACAAAAGAGTTCAGAGGTTTGAAAGTTCCGGTCACTTTAGAAATTGACGCGAAGACAAAAAAGATAGAAGTTTCTGTTGCAACACCTCCAATATTGGAATTAATAAAAAAAGAAGCTGGAATTGTCAAAGGTTCTGGCGAGGCTACCAAAACAAGAGTTGCAAATCTTGCAATAGAACAGATTATTAAAATAGCAAAGACAAAACAGCAAAATATGCTCGTAAATAATTTAAAATCTGCTGTTAAGAGCGTTATTGGAAGCTGTGTTTCTTCCGGAATATTAATAGAAAGCAAAGAACCTAAAGAAGTTTTAGCAGGATTAGAAAAAGGAGTTTATGATAAAGAAATAAATTCAGAAAAAACAGAAGTAAGTCTGGAAAAATCAACACAATTAAAAGAATTTATTGATAAAATAATAAAACAACAGGAACTTAAGAAAAAAGCTGCTGAAAAGGAAGCTGAAGAGAAGAAAGCTGCTGAAGCTGCAACTGCTGCAACAACTCCGGAAACAGCAACGGAAAAGAAAGTTGAAGAAGTTAAGCCAGAAAAAAAAGCTCCTGCAAAAAAATAGATTAATTTTAAAAACCTATATAGCCCTATTTATTAGAGGGGGCTGTGGGATAGTCTGGTCTAGCCTTCGAGGTTTGGGACCTTGCGACCCCGGTTCAAATCCGGGCAGCCCCATTTGATAATTAAAATTAAGATGGCAAGAACAAAAAAAGTAAAATCAACAGGAAGATATGGTGCAAGATATGGAAAAAAAGTAAGGACAAGAATCTTGGCTGTTGAAATCAGACAAAAAAAGAAACAGACTTGCCCATATTGCAGAAAAAATTCGGCAAAAAGAAAAGCTGCCGGAATATGGCACTGCAAATCATGTAAAAAAACCTTTACAGCTAATGCTTATACTGTAGAATAAAAAATGGTAAACTATAAATGTTTTTTTTGTGGGAAAAAGATATCTGACGCAAACTTAAGTAAAATAACAAATTTCAGCTGTCCGTATTGTGGTTCAAAAATATTTTTTAAAGAAAGGATAGTAATAACTAGAGTTAAGGCAGTTTAAAAATGGAAGAAAAATCCAGAAAAATAGAAAGATTGCAGTTAATAGAACAGGAACTGCAGAATATGATGGTGCAGAAACAGATGTTTCAATTTGAGTTGAGTGAGACTGAAGAAGCTTTAAGAGAGATAAAAAATTCCAAAGAAGATTTTATTTATAAAATCGTTGGTAATCTTATGATAAAAATTAAAAAAGAAGAGAGTGTTGAGAGCTTAGAAAAGAAGAAAAAACTTATTGGGCTTAGAATGGATGCTATAGAAAAACAAGAAAAAAAATTGTATGAAGAGGCTTCTAATCTTAGAGAAGAAATAACTAAGTAGCTAGAAAATGAACAAGGAAGAATTATTTTTTATAAATGATATGGTTGAAAAATTACAGAGTGAAGAGAATGTTCCTAAAATTTTAAAAGAAAAATTGCTGACTATTTCTGCTGTTTTAGAATGTAAGGAAAATAAATCCTGTAAACTGGATTTGCTAATCCAAGAACTAACAGATATAAGCCAGAAACCGAGTTTGGATGCTTATTTAAGAACAAATTTGCTTTCTTTAGTGAGTTCTTTAGAGATTATTAAAAGTGGTTAAATATATTTATTAAATAATCGAAATATTTATAAACCCGCATACTATCAATAATATGAGGTAACAAAAATGGGTATTTTTTCAGATATAAAAAATATGTTTGGTAAAAAGAAAGAAGGGAGCGACGATGAATACATTGAAATTGACACCTCAAGAGATTCTGTTAAAAGACAAAAAATCCTTGTAAGACCTTTCATACTAAAGGAATTTGATGATGTAAATCCAATTCTGGACTCTTTAAGGACTGGGTACACAATCGCCTTGGTAGATATAAGATATCTAAAAGGCAAGGATATGGTAGAATTGAAGAGAGCAATTTCAAAGTTGAAGAAAACCTGTGATGCTTTAGAAGGAAACATAGCAGGATTTGGTGATAATATGCTAATAATTACACCATCTTTCGCAGAAGTTTACAGAGGTGAAGCCCCGGTAAAAGAAGAAAGAGCTTAAAAAATTTTAAATAATGCTTTTTCTTGTATATTTTATGGATGTTTTATTTTTAAGAACAAAGTCTAAAAATAAGATTAATTTTAAACAAATTGATGTAAAAATTCTTCCGAAGAAAATAAGTCTGGCTGCAACAGTTCAGTATTCAGATTCTTTAGCTGATATAAAAAAATTTCTGGAAAGCAAAGATAGAAAAGTTGAGAAAGTATTGCAGATATTGGGATGTTCTGATATAAAAGCTGGGAAAGAAAATGCTTTTTTGTATATTGGTTCCGGTATTTTTCATCCGTTGAATGTAACTTTGAAGACAAAGAAAAAAGTCTTTGTTTTTAACCCGTTAACTGATAAAACATACGAGTTAGATAAAAGAGATATTGAAAGGATTGAGGGTATTAAAAAAGCCAATAAAATCAAGATTATTGATGCTAAAAATATAGGCTTTATAATCTCATTAAAACCAGGCCAAATTGCTAAAGAAAGACTTGATAAAGTGTTTTTGTTAAAAGAAAAGTTTGAAAAAGAAGGAAAAAACTGCTTTTTATTCCTAACTGAAACATTAAACAAGGAGGAATTTGAAAATTTTAGGATAGATTTTTGGATAAATGCCGGCTGTCCAAGAATTACTGACGATTTTTATTTTGATTCTGACAACAGATTTTCCATACTAAATATCTCTGATTTGTGATAATCCTTATTATATAGTGAAACGAAACTTTTTTAAAGTGATATTAACTTTAAAATTACAACATAAAATCAAACAAAGACTGAAAAAATGAATAACAAAATTTTGTACTTAACAGCAACTTTGCTTGTATTGCTTATAGCATTTGCTATAAATGTAAGTGCTGCCGCATCCATGACTGTTGATATAGCAGATATACAAGATATGGCTAGAGATTCTACGCAGACAGTAGATGTAACAGTAACAAATACTGGAGATGATGTTTTAACAAACATCATATTGAGTGTAACAAATTCTGACAACACACAAATCCAGACAAGATTTGCTGATGATGGAATAGATCCAGTTAACTATAGTTATTATGTAATTCCAACATTAAATGTTGAACCACCAAAAACAGTAAAACTTACCATAACAACAGACGAAGATGCTACATTTAAGGCATATACTGTAACTGTGAATGCTATAAGTTCGGAAATTCTTACACCAGGTATATCTGATTCAGATGACTTTGAAGTTGAATACAGATACTGTACTCTAGATGATGGATACATAGATGTAACAGATGTGGACATTGTTGATAAACAAGGTGAATATCTCCCAGGAGATAAATTCACAATTCAAGTTGATGTAGAAAATAATGACAATGATGAACATGATGTTTCAATTAAAGTTGTCTTAGTAAAAGATAATGTGGAATATCCAGATACTGAGGAAGAAATTGATAAAAGTTTCAATTTAGATGACGACGAAGAAAAACTAAATTCTGAGATTGAATTGGAAATTCCAGATGATGCTGAAGATGGTGAATGGTATGTCTATGTAAAAGCATTTGATGAAGATGATGAAGATAATTGCAGAGAATATAGTGTAAGTTTTGATGTTGACAGGCCAACAAGAGGAGTTAATTTAAAGGGTTTAAAGACAATTCCTGAAAAAGTGGAATGTGGTTCTTCGATCCAAGTAAGCGGAAAGATTGCAAATATAGGTGAAAAAGATGAAGATAAAATCAAAGTAACCTATTCAGACCAATTTGGGAATACAAAAGAAAAAGTTTTCAACAGCGTAGACTCTGGAGATGATGAAACTTTTTCATTTACAAACATCGCAATTCCGTTCAATGCAAAAGAAGGAACATCAAGAATAAAAATTGATGTTGAATACAATTACGATGATGATGACGAAGTTTATGATGAAGTAGAACACTTCGAAAAATTCATAACAATTGAAGGCAATTGCGCCAAAGCAAATGGCGAAATTGTTGAAGTAAAGGTAACGTCGCCAAGAATCTTCAAAGATGAAAGCTACAACATCCAAATTTATATCAAAAACACTGGAAATGTGAAAACAAAATACAATGTAACAGCTTTGAATGTCGATCCAAAATGGTCAACTTTCGGAGGAGATGCAACTGTTGAGCTTGAAGCTGGAAGTGAGGGTTATGCAACTTTAACTTTTACAGCATTGGAAGAAGGAACTAAAGAAGTAACAATAAAAGTAACTTATGAAGGCGGAGAGAAAACAACAAAAGTACCTGTAACAATAACTCCATTTGTAGAACCAAAAAGCGATTCAGAAAAATTTGTCGAGGAATTGAAAGCAAATTTATTATGGGTAGTAATAGTGGCTGTTTTGGTTATATTGACAATAGTATTGATCGTTGCATTGGCATTGTCAGGAAAAAAGCATAAAGTAGCAAAAGTTGAAGAAAACGACAAAGTAAAGTTAAAGAAAAAATAAATTTTTTAATTTTTAATTCCAAGAAAAATCATAGATTTTTCTGGACCAGAAAAGCTTTGCTTTTCTTGGTTTTAATTTTAATTTAGATAGATAAAAAATTAATTCTTAATTTTTATTAAACTCATTACAACACCAATTATTACTGCTATCATTGTTAACAAATAAATGATGTCTATTGCCAAAGAAGCCCAGACAGACGGATTTAAAATATAGGGAACTAGATTTATTATCACTGCCAGCAAACTGATTATTCCTGCCCTGATAAACCAGTTGGTTGCCTGACTATCTACTCCGATATAGTTAAGCAATGGAACTAACAAAAACAAAGCTACTGGTATTGCTAAAGAACCTACAAATCCGCTAAATCCAACTCCAGACCAATACATCAATGCTGCTGCAAAGAAAAATGCAATTAACGGAATTGCATTTAACCATGACTCTGTTTTTCCATTTGTGAAAAACTTTCTTTTTTCCATTTTAAAAATAAAATAAATTATCTTTTACCCAACATGAAGACTGCTTTCAGGGCCACTATTATTGTTGCCGGTACAAACAATATCATTATTGAATCTAAAATTCTGCTTAACAATGGTATTGTCCCTAGGATTCCTGAACCAAATGCTGAAACGATAACTAGGATAGCTCCCGCCCATAAAAACGGCATTATCTCCTTGTCTGTTATGTTTAACAAACCAATAACTATACCCAAAACAAATAGAGTTATAACTATTATCGTTGAAGCTGTTCCTTGTATCAAAGATACATCAAATAAACCTAAAATTATTGCTAAAATTATTCCAATCAAAAATGCCCATGCCCCAATTAAACTTCCCCTGTTTTTTATTTTTTCAATGGTTTTCTTTGAATTTTTATTTTTAAGCATTTAAAAACACCTCCTTTCACCTTTGTATATACTTTAAAATATATTATAAAATAGATAAATGGATTTTATAAATGTTTCCTTACAAACAGTTTGTCTTCTCTTTTTAATTTATGAAGTATTCCATAGAAGGAAGCAATAATCCAGACAGAACCAAATAAAATGAATGTAAAACTTGCTTTCAATGCTGAATAAATAACAATCAAGATTCCCCCTACAAGATTTATTGTATAATTTTCATAAGAATCGCTTTTAATTTTTTTGAAGGCAGATAAAACAAAAGAGATTACCAAAGCTATCAAACCAAAAATTCCGATGATTTCTATCGTCGAAAAAAACATTTTCGAATTTAAGCAGGAGCAAAGAAGCAAAGCTTCTAGTTCGCGCTTTTTCTGATGAAAAAGCAGGAGCCGGGAATTGAACCCGATTAACTCGCTCTGCAGGCGAGCGCATAACCATTCTGCCACTCCTGCTTCATTTTGAAAAAGAAATTGACTTTATTAAATTTATTGTTATTGGACGCTCCCGACAGTCCTAAAAATTTCTTAAGAAATTTTGGGACCTCGAAATTCCAATGAATTTCTACGGGATTTGAACCTCCAAATCCTGTAACGCTCCCGACAGGATTTGAACCTGCGACTTCCAGCTTAGAAGGCTGGCACTCTATCCAGGCTGAGTTACGGGAGCGTGTTATATCGAGGCATAAATAATTTTTAAAGGTTACTATGATAAGATTTATTAACATTATTCCCTCTATAAAATAAATATGAAAAGAATAGATAAAAACCAAATTAAAAAAGAGAAAAAAATTCAAAGTGAGGACAAAATAGACTTTTCAGTAATAGAAAAAAAATGGCAGGAAAAATGGGAAAAATCCAGATGCTTTACGGTAAAAGAAGATTCAAAAAAGAAAAAATGTTATGTTCTTGAAATGTATCCTTATCCTTCTGCATCGTTTTTGCATATGGGGCATGTCAGAAATTATACTATCGGAGATGTTTTTGCAAGATTCAAAAGAATGAATGGTTTTAATGTTCTTTATCCGATGGGTTATGATTCGTTCGGCTTGCCTGCTGAAACTGCTGCAAAGAAAGAAGGAATCCATCCTAAGATATACACTGAAAATTCCATAAAAAAAATAATGGAATATCAAAAAGCATTGGGAAATAGCTATGACTGGAGCAAAATAATTTCAAGTCATAATCCTGATTATTATAGATGGAACCAATATTTTTTCTTAAAGTTATTTGAAAAAGGACTTGCATACAGGAAAAAAGCCCCTGTAAACTGGTGTGAAAACTGCCAGTCAGTTTTAGCAAATGAAGAAGCTGAAGGAGGAAAATGCTGGCGTTGCGGGAAGGAAGTAATCCAGAAAGATATGGAGCAATGGTTTTTCAAGATAACAGAATATGCTGACAAATTATTGGAAGATTTAGAAAAAATCGACTGGCCTGAAAAGATAAAAATAATGCAGAAAAACTGGATTGGGAAAAGCGAAGGTGTTGATATTTATTTTCATTTAGAAGGTTCAAAAAAAATTCTTTCCACTTTTACAACCCGTTGTGATACAATATTCTCTGTAACTTTTTTGGCTGTTGCTCCTGAAAGTCCTTTGATTGATGAACTTGTTAAAGGCACAAAATATGAAAAGGAAGTCAAAGAATTTATCAAGAAAGTGATGAAAGAAAAAATAGAGGACAGAATAAATGAAGAAAAGGAGAAAGAAGGGGTTTTTACTGGGAAATATGCAATTAATCCAACAACAAAAGAAAAAATTCCTATTTATGTCTCAAATTTTGCTGTGATGTATGGAACAGGTGTTGTTATGTGTGATGCTCATGACAAAAGAGATTTTAGATTTGCCAGAAAATATAAAATTCCTTTGAAATTCGTGATTAGCAAAGATGGCAAGCCAATAAATCCAAAAGATTTTGAGGATGCTTTTGTTGACGACGGTGTTTTGTTTAATTCAGGACCATTTTCAAGCATGAACAATAGAGAAGCATTACCGAAAATGGCTGACTGGCTTGAAAAAAACAAGATGGGCAAAAAAACATTGAATTATAAAATAAAAGATTGGATGATTTCAAGACAAAGATACTGGGGAACTCCAATACCTATTATTTATTGCGAAAAATGCGGAATAGTTCCTGTTCCTGAAAAAGAACTTCCAGTTTTATTGCCAGAAAAAGTTAATTTTAAATCAGTCGGAAATCCGCTTGCATCATGCAAAGAATTTGTTGAAACAAAATGTTCTAAATGCAAAGGAAAAGCTAGAAGAGAAACAGACACAATGGGAGGTTTTGTTGACAGCAGCTGGTATTTCTTAAGATACTGCGATAATAAAAACAAAGAAAAACCATTTGAAGATAAAAAAGTAAATTACTGGATGCCTGTTGACCAATATATTGGCGGAGCAGAACATGCTGTCATGCATTTGATTTATGCAAGATTTTTCATAAAAGCATTAAAGGATTTAGGATTTGTGAAATTTGATGAACCATTTTCCAAGTTGTTCAACCAGGGAATTGTTTACAAAGACGGGCATAAAATGTCAAAGAGTTTTGGAAATGTAATTTTCCAGACAGATATTTCCAACAAATATGGAATTGACACTGCAAGATTATTTTTAATGTTTGTCGCTTCTCCGGACAAACAGATGGAATGGAATGATGAAGGAGTTGAAGGAGCATTCAGAATTATAAATAAAATGATTAGATTAGCTGAGAAGGTAAATAATAACAGCAATCCTATTCAAGACCATAAGATTAATTTAGCTATTAAAAATGTAACAGCCAGCATAGAAAATTTTGAATACCCCAAGGCAATAATATCAATTGTTGAATGTGTTGATGCTTTTGCAGACGGAATTTCTAAAGAAAATTATAAAATTTTGCTTAAATTATTGCATCCTTTCTGTCCGCATATAACAGAAGAACTTTGGGAAAAATTAGGGGGTAAAAATTTCATTTCTCTGGAAAGCTGGCCAAAAGCTGATGAAAAAAAGATTAATGATAAATTTGAGCAGGAAGAAAAAGCAGTTGAAAATCTAGGTGGTGATATCAATAATGTATTGAAGATTATGAAAGAAAAGTCTAACAAGAAATCTTTAAAAGTTTATATTTATGTCTTGCCTAATGAATTAAGTTTATACAAAAATAGTTCTGACTTAATAAAAAAGAAAACTGGATTAGATGTAGAAATTTTTGCTGTTAATGACAAAAATAAATATGACCCAGAAAATAAATCTGGAAAGGCCAAGCCGGGGAAACCGGCTATTTATTTAAACTAGTAATACTGCAATTTTAACAAATCTTTTGTGAATTCGTATGCAAATTCTTCCGCCTGTTTTATTGTTCCAAAATTTAAATTTTTGAATTTGTCTGTTTTTTGATGATAATTTTCTTTGTATCCCCATTCTTTATCGAGGGAAACTAAAGTTATTCCTTCTATCCATCTATCAATAAAAACATGTCCATCTGTTAAAACTGCAATTGATTTTGTAACAACATATTTCATGTTTAGTCTATGGGCTGTTTTCAAAGCAAGATTAATCATTGACTTTGGGTATTTAGTATAAATAGAATTTTCATTTACCTCTGCTTTTAGCAAGACTAACAAATCAGCACCAACACCATCGATATTTACAAAATAAGTGTCTTTATCGAGGAATTCTTCTTTATGCCTGCTAACAAGGTTCATTGCTCCTTTCCTGCCGCCTTCTTCAAAACCTGTTGCAACAAACCAAAATTCAATATTGCCTATATTTTCTTCTTTAAATCTTTCTGCTAAATTAAAAACAACCTGAACTCCGGATGCATTGTCTGATGCTCCGGGAACATAATCAGCTTTCATAATTCTTACAACAGTATAAACCATAAAGACATTTATTAAAAAGCAGATTGCTAGTATCACATCTAAGAAAATTGTTCTAAATCCAATCAATCTTAAAAATAAGAATAAAATTGCTAGATACCAGAACATATTTCCTATGAAAAAAGGATTTTTTACAAAAGTTGGTATAAATTCAAGTTTTTTCTGATAAAATTCGGCAAACTTACTGGTTAGTATCCTCATTTCCTTTGCTGAATCATAGTGAGCTAAAAAGATTACTCTTCTTCTTGCATTCGGATTTTCTATTTTTCCTATTATATTCTGAGATTTTCTCTTGAAAAATGGATTTAAATCAGTAAAACCAACATAAGTTTCTCTTGCATACAAAGCAAGAACTACAAATGAAAGAAAAAAAGCTGCATAAAAATTAATAAAAGTAAGTATTATGCAAACCAGTATTGCTATTCTAAAAATTAAATCGTAAAAAAAGAAACCATTTTTATTAACAGGAAAAAATTCCACCCTAGGATTTAATCCAAGAAATTTCATATTTTTATAAATAATTTTTGCTGCTTTTCTCTCGTTAGAAGTTCCTCCCCCCCTGTGAGGCAATTTGCATAATTCAGTTAAAACCTCTCTTGACATGATTAGAAGAGTTAATTATTCTTCTTAAATTTTTTTATTCAAGTATTGCCTTTATTCTCCTAACACCAGCAGAAACAGATTCTTCTTTAATTATTTTGAATCTTCCCAACTCTTTTAAATTTTTTACATGGGGGCCTGTGCAGATTTCGCAACTATATGGTTTTTTACTTTTATCGCAGATAGAATAAATTGAAACTTTTTCCCCGTATTTTTCCTTGAAAACTGCCTGCGCACCTTTCTTTATAGCATCATCCACTGTTCCTTCCTCCTTTATAACTTCAAGCTCTTCTGAAATTTTTTTATTCACAATTTCCTCAATTTTTTTTAATTCTTCATCAGTTAATCTTCTGTCAAAATTAAAATCAAACCTTAATCTTTCCGGAGTTATATTACTTCCTCTTTGCTCAATATCTTTTTTTAAAACTTCTCTTAAAGCTTCATTTAATAAATGTGTTGCAGTATGCAATCTTGTTGTTGCTTCTGAATTGTCTGCTAATCCTGACTTAAAAGTTTCTGAAGAAGCAGTTCTAGACAATTCTTGATGTTTAGCTAATTCTTTTTCATACCCTCCTTTGTCAATTTTAATGTTTTTTTCCTTGCATAAATCTTCAGTTAATTCAATAGGGAAACCATATGACTGATAGAGAAGAAAAGCTTCTTTACCATCCAGCTTTTTATCCTTAATTATATTTTCAAAAACTTTCAATCCTTTTTCTAAAGTTGCTAAAAAACGATTTTCTTCTTTTTCTATCTCTTCTAAAATAAACTCTTTATTAAACTGATAATCGTTGTGAATATTCATTATTTTTTCAGCAATTTGTCTTGTAAACTGGCAATTTATTCCCATTAATCTCCCATATCTTATTGCTCTTCTTATCAACCTTCTCAGAACATATCCATGTTCGGTGTTGCTCGGAGTTATTTTTTCATTTAAAATAAAAACAGCTGCTCTTAAATGGTCTGTAATAATCCTTAGATTTTTTTCCTGCTCTTTTGTTGGTTTTTTTATATTTGTTAATTTTTGAACTAAATCTTTTATTTCCTTTAATTCAAAAATTTCGTAAACATTTTTTTTATTTAATAAAATTGCTAATGTCCTTTCAACCCCCATCCCAGTATCAACATTTTTTTGCTTTGTTGGTATAAAAACAAATAAATTGTCCTCGATAAACTTTTTTGTTGATTTAACATCAGTATATTGTTTTGAAAGAATGCCTAATTTTCCCGCAGTTTCAACATTCTTTTTATCATGATCAAAATAGATTACTTCTTCTGGGATAAGATTAAATCTTTTTAATAAAATTTTAAAATACTCTAGATTTTCTTTTTTTATTTCATTTTCTTCTAAAGAAAAGGCTTCCCAATTTGTATCTTGCCCTGGGCTATGATTTTTTACTAAACTACATCCTTTCTCTCTAAGTTTATTGACGGCTAATACATTGTGGCTATTAAAACTATTTATCATTTCTAATAACTCTTTATTAAGATTGAAGTTTTCGTCATAAATGCAATGCATACCATCAACTAAGATTAATCTTTTATCTTTATTGTATTCCATAAAAACATTGTTCCATATTTCGAAATTATTTACGAACATTTCTGTGTCTGGTCCGCAAGGTCCTGTTAAACCCGCAGGCCCCCAGAAGTTATCATCTTTCCCTTTGAATTCTATTTTTTTTATTTCTAATGATTTCCATATTTTCGCACTTTCTTCGTCTTTTGGGATGTTTTTTTCTCCCTTAAAACATGTTACTGAAATTTTTTCTTTTGAAATATTTAATTTTTCTGTAAGAAATTCAAAAGACATTTTTATTGATTCTTCTTTCCAATAATCGTTTAACGACCAATTGCCAAGCATCTCAAAAAAAGTAAGGTGAAAATCATCTCCAACAGAATTAATATCCCCCGTTCTTATGCATTTCTGGACATTTACAAGTCTTTTTCCCAAAGGATGTTTTTCTCCAAGCAAATAAGGAACAAGAGGATGCATGCCTGCTGTTGTAAACAGAACAGTAGGGTCATTTTCTGGGATTAAGCTCGAATTTACAATTTGTTTATGATTTTTAGATTTAAAAAATTCTATATATGCCCTAATCAAATCTCTCCTGTTTTTTATTATCATATTAGAAAAAGTTCAAAGGAATTTATAAAATTAACTTAAACTGTTTAACCTGGCTTGTATCTCTTCCAACTCCTTATCCAAAGGATCAAAGGATGTTCTGGTTTTTGTTGAGGTTTCAAATTTTCTATTTGTTTGTCTTACCGGAATTTTTTTCTCCACTTTTTCTTCTTCATGTGGTAAATAAGAATTCAGCAATTCAACCTTAATTTTAACATGTTCTGTACCTTCAGTTATGGTTCGGTTCATATCTCTTTCTTTCTCCTTAAGTTTTTTAATCTCATTTACAGATTTTATTAGACTGATTAGAGATGAAGAAGTTAATAACAAATCTCTTTTTGCAGCTAAGAAAACTTCCGGAGTATACATTTTGTACATTGCACTTTTTTCGATTGTCATTTTAAAGAAAGATTATTTTTTGAATAATTTACCGTCTATTTCTGTTATTTTATTTTTAATTTCTATTATCTCTTTTTCCCATCTAGCAATCTCATCTGCTTCTTTCTTTCTTATCTCTCTTAAATTAAGCAGTGTTGCACTTAAAACTTTAATTTTTCCGTTAATGTCTTCTATCGTGTCCATTATCTGGTTTATTTTTTCTATTCTAACAAAAATAGGCTCATTTGATCGTTTAGTTTGTTTGCCAATTCCATAATCATAGGCATTATGTTCTTCTTCGGGTTCATAGTTGTAATTTTCTTCTTCGGGTTCACTTGGTTGATTGTATTGTAAACTTGGCGGTAGATTGGGAATGGCACTTTGACCAAACGAAGATCTTACCTCCTGTATTTCCGGAAAAGTTGGAGGTTCAGGTAAGTCTGGCAATTCTAACCTCTTTTTTTTATTACCGAATAATCCCATAGAAAATAATAATAAAACTTCTCTTTTATAGTTTATGTAAGTACTTTATAGTTACTATACTAAAACAAAAGATATTTAATATTATCTTATCTAAAAATTAAAATGAAAGAAAAGTACGTTTATGAACTAGTTGATAGTATTTTGGGGAAGGGGAGCAAAGAACTTGTAGATATATTAAGAAATAAGAGAGATATTAATGAATTTCTCATAGCTAAAAAAATGAAGATGACTATAAATCAGACAAGAAATTTATTATATAAATTGCATGACGCAAATGTTGTAAGTTTTATAAGAAAAAAAGATAAGAGGAAAGGGTGGTATATTTACTATTGGACTCTGAACATGAACAAATCATTAGAGGCTTTGATGGAAGTAAAAAATAAGATTATAGAAAATCTAAGGAAGCAACTTGCAAGTAAAAAAGAGAAAACATTTTATACATGTCCATCAGCTTGTATAGAGGTTTCAGAAGATACATCTTTGTCCTATGATTTTATGTGTCCTGAATGTGGAGAATTATTGCAACCAATAGACAGCAGCGGAGAAGAAAAAGAAATCTTGAAGAAAATAGAAAAAAATGAAAAAGAGCTGAAAGAGCTGAAGGTTCTAAATGACAAAGAAGGACAAAAAAGAGAAAAAATGTTGATTAAACAGGGAAAAATGAAAGCTAAAAAAGGTAAAACTAAAATTAAACCGAAAAAAGTGAAGAAAAAGGCAAGGAAGGTTAAGAGAAAATTGAAAAAAGTTTTAAAAAAGAAAAAAATTAACAAAAAGAAGAACACTAAAAAGATTAAACCGAAAAAAGTTAAATTGAAAAAGAAAAAACAAATCAAGAAGAAAAAGAGATAAATGGTAAGAATATATTTTTCTCAGGATTTAAAAAAACCAAAAAGAAAAAATTGGAATTTGACCTTAAAACTTATAATAGCCAATTTTATTATATTTTTCTTGGTTTTGATTTTAAACTACGTCCTAAAGAATGTTGATTTATTCAGTTATCTTGGTTTAAAGCCATCTTTAATTTTAGAAGGAAAATATTTATGGACTATAATCACAAGCATGTTTATGCACGCTGGTTTCTGGCATTTATTAGTTAATATGTTATCCCTAGGATTTTTAGGAAGTTTCTTAGAAAAGTTAATAGGAAGCAAAAGATTTTTGCTTGCTTATCTTGTCTCAGGAATTGTTGCTTCTCTAATATTCGTAGTTTCAGCTTTTATTTTTCCAGATTCAATGAATTCAATTGCTGTAGGTGCTTCAGGAGCTATTTTTGGTCTTGGAGGCATGTTGGCTGTTTTAACACCTAAATTAAAAGTTTATTTGTTTTTCATCCCAATAGGAATGCCAATGTGGTTGGGAGTTATAATTTCCTTGTTATTAATGTGGGGCCTTTCAATTGTAGCAGGATTACCCATAGGAAATTTTGCGCATCTCGGAGGATTGATTGCTGGGGCTGTTTATGGTTTTATTTTAAGAATGAAATACAAAGACAAATTGAATAAACTTAATAATTTTTTAGAGATGCAACAAAATCTTTAATTAAAATCAAATAATTTTTTCTGTTTTCCATAATTTTTCAAAATCCAAGACATCTCTTTGTATTTAGAAATAGGAGCATGCAATCTTTTTTCCATGATAAAAAAAGCTTCTTCAATAGTCTCAGGTTTTTCCGGTTTTGTTTCAAAAAACATTTTTCTCAGACTTTCCCGGATAATTCCCACTCCCAATGGAGCGAAATATTCTGGACGTTCTTCGTGCAAAAGTAAAACAGTCGCCTGTCTTTTTATTTTTTCCAGATACTCGCAGGCAGCTAACCTGTCTGTGTAATAAGCCCCCACTACATTTTCAGCATATTTTTTTCTTGGAAAAGATGACTCGTAATCTTGCATGAAAAGAGGAGCATTTAAGTTATGAGTTGCATTCCATTCGCTTCCAGGCATTGAAACTTCAATGACTTCGAAAGACCAGTTGCCTGGCAAAAATAAAACTTCAAAATGATTTCCATTATAATAATAATGAAATAATTGTATTTCGCTTATTTCCTGATAATATCTTATTTTTTCCAGTAATTGTTTTCCCAAAGAATCATCTGTTGCAGTTATTGCCCATCTTGTCGGGACTAATTTTCTGTCCTTTTTTATTCCTAGCAAACCTGCAGAGAGAATTTTTATTATATTGCTTGTGTTGATTCTTGATTTATACAATTCGTTCATGGCTGTTGTCGCTTTAACATCAACATCATTGATAAGATAATCAACTTTGGATTCAACCTTAACATTTTCTTCGGGTTTTATTTTTTCAACGAGAGCAGGATTTCCTATAATCGGATGAAATATGTCAAGAAAAAAACTGATGTTTGGTTTTTTCTTAAGTTTAAAGTATAATGAAAAAGGCGAGGATGCCATCGATGTAATCTGCATAGTTTCATCCAAATTGTTTCTTTGCCCTTTAATTTTCGTCTGAAATCTACTATAGATAAGTTTGCTTCTGTAATTTAATATATCTAAAATTGCTTTATTCTCTTTCAGCCAAGATTCTGGAAAAGACATATTTTCAGTATTTTCATTTTGGTTTGGAGCTAGGATTCCCGCAAATATATTTGGATAATTATATCTTCCGACAAAAATTTCCGGGGGTGAACTGCCGGAGAATTCTTCTTTTATCTTCGGCTGGGATTCCCTAAATTTTTTTAGAATAGGACATGGCATTCCGCATAAACCTTTCCCTCGGCATCTAACACATAATTGGGCCGGAATTGTAAAATTTTTTTCTGACATTTTAACACAAAGATTAAACTGTATTTATTTTTATTGAGAATGACACCCCTTACACCCCTTTTCCCTCTTTCTTAACCCCAGGAAAAAAAGTTAATTATTAGATAAAAATTCGGGGTATTTAAATAGATTTGTGTATTTTATAATATTGATTTTAAAAAATATTCTAAAAAATAAAGAATGTAATGTTATTTTTGTTTTTTGGCATAATAACTTTTCATTCTTATTTGCCTTGCAATTCTTCCTGATAATTTTATAGTTAGAAAATTTAAAGTTGAAACATATTCAAAATAATTTTTATATCCTATATTTTCTCCTACCTGAATAACTCCTCTTAACTTTTCAACAATTTTTTCTCCGCTTGATTCTAAGAAAGGATTACTTTCAAAATAAATAAAAGAAGAAACTATTTTTGAATATTGATCTGAATTCCTTAAGGATGTGTCCGGAACTGCTACTAAAGGGATTCCAGATTTTAAAGCTAATTTTTCAGCCAAATCATTTGCATTACCAAATTTAAAACCACTTAACATAGACCTTGCTAATCTTACAAGCCAAATATCCAACGCGTCTTTATCAATAGCATCTGGGACTGAATCAGGCCATTTTTTTTCAAAGCATAATTGTTCTAAATATTTTCTGTCATCATCAGTTGCTGGCTTGAAGTCTCTGGCAAAGGGCATATTTAAGATTGCAATTCCTCCGTATTGTTTTACAGAATCAATAATTTCATGAACATCCCAATGTTTATCGCAAGGAATTTCTCTTCTACAGCCCAAAGAATAAACATCAATTTTATGCTGATCTCCAGAAACCTCTTGTCCTGTTACTACAAATTGTTTATAACCGTTTAATTGAAATATTCTACCATATTCTCCAAGATTAGTTGTTGTAAATCTTTTTGATTTTTCCATAATATCAATAAAATTGTTGTGTGTCGGAGAACAATTAAAATCACTTAAACTTGCTAAAACAATATTATTGAGTAATAAACTTAAAGCTAAATCATTCGGATTAGTTTTGCTAAAAGAAGATTCTGGATGATGAGCATGTAAAACTGTTTTTGGTGAGATTTTCGTTACTAAATCTATAAAAAGGATAAAATTACCTAGATTATAAGTTTAATTGTATTACAATAATATTTTTAAATAATAATTTTCTAAGAGAAAGATGGCTAAGGAACTTTCAGTTATAGTTTATCTTAAAAGACCTTCTGAAGATGCTTTTACAAGGCAAGGTAATTTATATGATCTTAAAGTTATGGCTGAAGAACATCCTATGGTGTTTAGATTTGGTGTTGTTCCAGCAAGATTGAATGAGAAATTCGCTGCAGAATGTTATGGAAAAGATTGGAAAGAACAAGGTATTTATGTTTATCCAACACAAGTCATAGAACAATTAAGAGAAATGCAGGAAAAAGGTTTGGTTTTTATTGTTCAGCATAACACAGACCATAGATGCATACAACAAAAACATGAAGAATTATCAACTTATTGTGATATTGCATGTCCTTGGCATAAAGAAGAACCAACAAAAGAGCAGATTAAAGAATATATTGCTAAAGGAAGGGTCTATATGGAAATGGTTGGCTTAAAGCCAGAGATTTTTACACCAGCTTCAACAACTTCTATTAATGCTATCATGGCTATATTTGAATCTGGTTATGACATAACAACAACTTTTGCGAGAGTTCAAGGCGGTGAACCACTAAGAACTAAATTTGAAGGTTATGGTGGAAAAATTGTTCTTCCGATGGCTGAAATCGATAATGATAAAATGATTTCAGAATGCAATGTTGTTTATTTGCATGATGAAGATTTTAATATTAAAATGCTTGCCAAATTATTACAATTAAAAGATAAAAGAGGGCTTGTTGATATTCATAGATTATGGAAAAAAGATTTTTTCTTGGATATCGCATTCACATCTGCTTTAGAGAAAGATATTAAAGCAAACAAAAGAAGAAGAATGATTTCAGATATTGGTGCAAGTACATTAGACTGTATTAAATCAGCTGGAAAAATGTTTGGTAAATGGATGACCTCTCCTTCTCAATTTCCTTATAGAGATCATAGCAACCTTTAAAAACTCATTTTTTCTTTTTCTAAACATGGTCAAAGGATTATATCATTATTTGAGAAAAAGTTGGAAAAAACCTTTTGATAGCAATAAAGAATTAATGAGAGAAAGGTTTATTGCATGGAGAAAAGAACCTGTTGTCTTAAGATTAGAAAAACCAACAAGGCTGGACAGAGCAAGAAGTTTGGGCTATAAAGCAAAAAAAGGTTTTGTTGTTGTCCGTGTAAGATTAAAAAGAGGAGGTCACAGAAGAGCTAAACCAAAGGGGGGAAGACAGATCAAGAATCTTACAACAAGGAAAAATTTAAATTTAAATTACAGAGCTATAGCTGAAATAAGAGCTGCTAAAAAATATCCTAATCTTGAAGTTTTAAACAGTTACTGGGTTGGACAAGATGGAAAGAGTTATTGGTTTGAAGTTATTCTTGTGAATTTTTCAAGTCCCGAAATAAAGAATGACAAAACAATTTCATGGATATCGAGCAATAAAAACAGGAACAGAGCTTTTAGAGGATTGACATCTGCAAACAGGAAATCAAGAAGTTTGAGAAACAGGGGAAATAAAAGATCTAAGTAATTCTTATAGTAAATATTATAAACATCAGAATTTTTTTAGAAGTATGATATCGAATAAAAATCTGACAAAGATAAGGGAAATTCTTAACAAATCGTCCAGCCCTTTATTTTTCTTTGATAATGACACTGATGGTTTGACTTCTTATTTATTGTTAAGAAGATTCTGCAATAAGGGCAAGGGAGTTGTTATTAAAAGTTACCCTGACTTAAATGTTTCGTATATAAGAAAAGTCACAGAATTAAATCCTGACTTGATTGTTATTTTAGACAAACCATTAGTCTCAGAGAGTTTTATTAATTTGATTAAAGAAAAAGGAATTGAGATATTGTGGATTGACCATCATCCTCCTGAAAATATTCCTGAAGATATTCACTATTTTAATCCATTAAATGAAGAAAAATATTCAACAGAACCTGTATGTTACTGGTGTTATCAAATAAGCAGAAACATCAATGATATTTGGCTTGGAATTTTGGGATGTTTAGGTGATTCATATATGCCGGATTTTGCCTCAGAATTTTCAAAAAAATTTCCGGATTTGTTGCCTGAAGAATGTCTAAAAGAGATAAGAAAAGCTATGTATGAATCCCAAATAGGCTATTTAATGAAAGTTTTGAGTTTTTCCTTGAAAGACAGAACTACTAATGTTATAAAAATGTTAAAAATTCTCGGGGATGTTAAAGATATTTATGAATTGATTGGACAGAACAACAAGACAAAACAGATTTACAAAAGATTTGAGCAGGTAAACAGAAAATACCAAAAATTGCTTGACAAAGCAAAAATTATCGGAAATAAATCCGGTGGCGTTTTATTTTTTCAGTATGGTGGAGAATTAAGTTTATCCGGGGAATTGGCAAATGAATTAATGTATTATTTTCCCGAAAAGATTATAGTTGTATGTTACATGAGCGGAACATATGCAAATATCTCTGCAAGAAACAATCCAAAATCAGGAGGAGATTTACGAGAAATTTTAAATAATGCTTTACTTGGAGTTGAACATACTTGTGGCGGACATAAAAATGCATGTGGGGCAAAAGTTTTAATTGAAGATATTCCAAAATTTAGAGATAATCTTATAAAGGTGATAAAATAAAATGAAAAGAAGTGAAATAATTTTTTTAATTGTTAGTTTGTCCATAATTTTATTTATAAGCATAGTTCAAGCGCAGGATGAATACTACAAGGAATTGGAAATTAAAGTTGACATCAAAAATGATATTTCAAGCAATTCAGATAATTTGAAGGTTAATCTAACTTCTTTTCCAAAAGATGATTTGTTCCAGAAAGTTGAGACAGAAATTTCTCCAAAGGCAACAATTAGTGATGAGTCGATTTTGTTTGAATTTAATGAAAATGGAGATTATTCTATTTTAGTTAGCTCCAAAGTGAAATCTGCATTGAGATTTATCATGGTAAAATTTTCAAAGGAAATTCCATTGGATATCCCAAAGGAATACAAATTATATCTTTTACCGACTGCAAATATAAATTCAAATAATGAACTAATAAGGATAAAAGCAAAAAATATCGCTGGGAATAACAAGAATATTTATGAAATTAGTTCAGATATAGCAAAATTTGTAAAAGAAAATGTTGAATATGATTTAAGTTACGCTGGGCAGAACAAAGATTCTGTATGGGTTTTACAAAATAAGAAAGGTGTTTGTTCGGAATTTACGAGCTTATTTGTTGCATTATGCCGTTCACTGGGAATTCCAGCAAGATATGTTTCAGGTGTTGTTTATTCCAATATTGAAGATAAATTTAGGGAACATGCCTGGGCAGAAATTTATGATGGATATCAGTGGATTCCATTTGATCCGACATTCGGACAGTATGGTTGGGTTGATTCAACCCATGTAGTTCTTGGTTATCTAACTGACCCTGAAGAAGCATCAATAAGCTATTCTTATACTGGTGAAGTTGATATCGGGAAATTCGAAATAGAAACTGAGATTGAAAAGTATAATGAAAAAGTAAGTCCATTGGTTGAAATTGAATTAAACTGGTATAAAGATAAGGTTTCTTTAGATTCTTATGCTCCTTTGATTGTTAATGTTAAAAATCCGAATAATTTTTATGTTAACTTGCCATTATATATAACACAAGCTCCGGATAAAATAGAGGAAAATTACAAAGATGTTTTATTAAAACCATTGGAAGAAAAAAAAGTTTTCTTTTTGATTCATATTCCTAACTCAAGACAATGTGACTTTGGTTGTAAATCAGAGATTGTTTTGGAATCTTCATTTAACGATTATGAATCAATTGAACTTTATTTTTCATCAATGCAAGATAAAATAACAAAGGAGGAAGCTGAAAAATTAATTGAAGAGGAATCTGGAGAAAAGAATGAAGGATTAATTTTAATGGATTGTAAATCCAGTAAACAAACAATTTATCCCTATGAAGATGTTGAAGTAAATTGTGTTATTTCAAACCAAAAGGAGAATGATGAAGAAGTATTATTTTGCCTGAATGAAGATTGTAAAGAATTAAATGTTGAAAAAGATTCGTTAACATCTAAGGATTTTTCTGTTAAAATAGAGGAAAAGCCTATTGCTTTATGCGCTGAATTAAGAGACAGGAGAGGAAGTCTGATAGATTTTTCATGTTTGAGTTTCTCAATCTCAGAAAAACCAAATGTAGAAATCAAAAATATAGATGTTAAAAATGTAAGATATGGTGACGTTGTATACGGTAATTTCACATTTAATTCAAACAGAGATATTCAGATTGTTTTGAAAATTTCCAATATGGAAGAATATGAAATAGATTTAAAGAAAGGATTGAATGTTGCGAAAATTCCAATAAAAAGCTGGAAAATTAAAGATGATTTAATTAAGACAGAGATTATTTATAAGGAGGAAAGCAACACTTACAAAAACAGCCAAGAGTTTGAATTCGTTGTTGAAGATGTAAGTTTTTTAGAAAAAATCTTTGCTTGGTTCAAGATTTTAATGTTTAATTTTAGATTTATAGATTAGTAACTTCTCGCGATATAAACAACAACTTTTGCTGGTTTTCCGCATATTACACATTTTCCAGAAGGCTTTTCTTCATTTTCAATCTTTTTTCCTCGGACTTCGGCGTTAATTTCCTTTTCAATTACTTCGGCACATTTTTCTCCGTCTTTTTCCAGAGAACAGAAATTTATTTTTGCAATCTTTTTGCTGTCAACTGCTTTTTTAATTTCCTCTTTGGTTTTTGCCGAGACAATTGATGATTCAAATTTTTCTTTTGTTTTTTTCTTCAGCCTTTCATCAAACTTTTTGCCTTCATCATGAATTAATTTCGTGAGTTTTTCTTCGTCCACTTTAATTTTTCTGTTTTCATCTCTTAAAAATAAGATGTACTCTTTGTCATTTATTTCTCTCTCACCAACTTCCAGTCTTAATGGAACACCTTTCATCTCCCAGAAATAAAATTTTTCCCCAGGTTTTGTTTCATTCAAATCAATATTAACCCTAAAACCTTCTTTTGCTAATTTTTTTTTCAATGCCATACTTTTTTTTATAACTTTTGTCTTGTTTTCTGTTTTGTAAATAGGAACTATTATAATTTGTATAGGGGAAACTTTGAATGGATAAACCAAACCTTTGTCATCTCCGTGCCAGCTTATCAGTCCCGCAAAAATTCTGCTTATCGCCGGACCATAGCAAGTCTGCCAGACATATTTTTCTTTTTTATCATTATCCTTGAATTTAATGTCAAAAACTTTTGCAAATCCTTGTCCAAGCAAATGTGTTGAAGGCAACTGTATCATTTTTCCGTCGGGCATCAGAGTATCTGCAGCCGACGTTGTTATAGCCCCTGGAAATTTATCCCACTGAGGCCTTTCCAAAAATATTGATGGAACGCATAAATTATCAAATAATAATTCATAAGTTGTTTCCATATCTTCTTTAATTTGTAATTCAGAGTCTTTTCTTGTTGCAAAGCAGTTATGTGTTTCAACCCAGTAAAATTCTCTCGACCTGATAAACGGTCTTGTTGCTTTTGTTTCATAACGCCATACCTGAGCTCTCTGATATGCTTTAAATGGCAAATCACGATAACTTCTAATCCATAAAGAATACATTTGATACATGGCTGTTTCTGAGGTTGGTCTTAATGCAAGTTTCTCATTAAATTTTTCATTTCCTGCTTCAGTTATCCAGAATACCTGTGGCGTAAAACCTTTTATATGCTCTGATTCTTTCTTAAAATTTTCTTCGGGAATAACAGCCGGGAACCAATATGGCCTATGCCCTTTTCTCTTTAATATGGATTCAAGAATGTCATACATGATTTCCATGACTTCTACAGACCAAGGCTGAAAAACAAGAAAACCCTTGACATTATACCTTAAATCTGCAAGTTCAGCTTTTGCAATGATTTCAGAATACCATTCGGAGAAATTTTTCTCTTTCGAAATATTAAATGTTATTTTTGATGTCTCTTGTTCCATGATGAAAATTCCCCTAATTTTTAGCAGATAAAAACACTCAAGTGTTTTTCCATAAATAATTTAGGAATCAAATATTTTTAAACTTAAGTTTTTAGTTTATTTCTATAGGTCTTATCTCTTTGTATAATTTAACAGCATTAGTCAGATTATTTTTGCTTTCTGTGAAAATTGTGAAAATCTTCTCTCCTTTTTTGATTTTCTGTCCCTTATGCTTCCATAAATAAATTCCTGCCTTTAAATCCACAGGACTTCCAGCTATCCGTGCAAGAAGATTTATCCCCTTATTGTCTATTTTTTTGATAATTCCATCTTTATTTGAAATGATATCTTTTTTTGATTTATCAAGAACAAGTTTTTTTTCAAGTTCATTGAGATTTATTTTTTTATTATTCTGCGCTTCTATTATCTCTATAAATTTTTTTAAGGCTAATCCTGAATTTAAAATAACCTTTGCGTAATTAAATCCTTTATTTTTGGGTATTTTTCCTGTCAATTCCAGAAGTTGACCAGCCAAGAACAAGGACTTATCCTCTAAATCCATTGGCCTGTTTTTCTGCCTTGTTAAAACTGCTAATAAATCCCGCATTTCTAAAACTGGTCCGATTCCATTTCCGACTGGTTGGCTTCCGTCTGTAAAAACAACTTTAAGTTTGATATTAAATTTTTTCGCCACGAATTCAAATAATTCCTTTAATTCTAAAGCTCCTTCCTTGTCAACTTTTGCTGATTCTCCATAGCTTATATCAACAAGCAAATGTGTTGATGAAGCTGCAACTTTTTTTGACATTATACTTGCTACCAACTGGGAAACTGGATTAATGCTAACTATTTTTTCAACATTTATTATTTTGTCATCACCTGGAGAAAGATTTATTGATCCGTTCCAGATCAAGAAAGCATGTGCTTTTTCCAGAATTTTTTTAATTTCCTTGTCATCTAATTCTATTTTTGTAACTGTCTCCAGAGTGTCTACAGTTCCTGCTGCAGAAGTTATTGCTTTTGAAGATGTCTTCGGGAATACAGCATCCATTTCAAGGATATCTGTTGCTGCTGTAACAATTGAAACTACTAATGGTGTTGTCCTATTTCCAGCAATACCGCCTATAGAATGTTTATCAAGAACAAATTTGTGATTTAAATCTAATTTCGAACCGGTATTTATTAATGCTTTTGTTAATTGTAAGACATATTCCTTGTCTATTCCTTCAGATTTGTCTAAAAAATAATTTGCTGAAAGAAAATATGCTACTTCAGATTCTGTTAGATTGTTTGATACGATATCATTTATTATAGCATTTATTTTTTCCATAGGTAATTTTTTTCCCTCCATTCTTTCCCTTATATAATTGATGCTCATCGGCTCCAAAGCAGGAAGAATCTCCACCTTATCTTTGTCTTTTATGTCCAGAATATCAAAAATTTCTTTGGATAGTACAATTTTCTGGTTGCCAAAAAGGCAACTATTTTTATTTTTACAGTATGCTATGTCAACAACGGCTATTATAGATTTATTATTTCTAAGATTTTTGATAATTGCCCTTCTGTTTACTCTTACATTTAATTTTTTAGAAATTTTTTCGTCTATAATTGCTACCGGACGGCCTGCATAAAAATCCAATGATTTGACATTAAATATCATTTTACAAGTTTTCTATACCGCCTTTTCTATAATAGTCTAAGAGTGTCAATAAAAATTCCAAGATCATCGGTCCTATAACCAAACCGACAATTCCGAATATAGGCAAACCACCCAACATTCCTATTAATACAACCATCTCGGATATTTTTGCCCTTTTTCCAACAATCATTGGTCTTATGATATTATCTACTGTACTGACAACTGATAATCCATAAACCAGCAATAGTATACCGAAGAAAACATTGCCTTGCGCTATCATAACTATTGAAACCGGGAGCCATACAAGCCAAGGACCTATCAATGGTAATATTGAAATAAAAATTGCTAGAAATGTTAATAATAAAGGAGAAGGAGCTTGGAAAATGAAAAATCCAATACCTGCAACAATACCCTGAATGAGACCTACAACTATGGAGCCAAAAATAACCCCTTTTGTTATTCTTTTGAATTTAGAATAAAATTGCTCCTTAATTTTCTTTCTGAAAGGCAAAAGCTCTATTATCTGTTGTTTTAATGCTTCACCATCTCTTAAGAAATAATACAAGCCAAAGAATGTTATAAACAATCCAAGAATAATTTGGGGTGATTTTTCAAGCATATCCCCGATAGCGATCATTAATTTTGCTATAAGAGATATTACTGTTGACTGAATCGTTACTGTAACTTGTCTGCCAACTTCCGAAGATGAGGATAAAAATACAGATAATATTTTGTCAATAATAGTTGGCAAATCTAATTTTTGGATAGACATATACAAATTGAAAGTGTCTTTCAACAAAAACTGAGCAATTAACCATATTAATAATACTAAAACCAGAATAACCAGAACACAAATAATCAAAGCACTCAGACTTTTCGATCTTAATCTTTCTGAAAACCATTTATGAATTGGGAATAGCATATAAGCAAAAATTGCTGCTGCTAATAAAGCTGAAATGAATGGTTTGATGACTAAAAATGACAAAACAATCAATACAAGAAAAAATCCGATAATTGCAAATCTTCTGAATGTTAACTGCTGAGAAAATATTTTAATCTGTTTCGGTATATTTTTCTCTGCAGAACTTTTATCGTTAGTATTCTTATCTATACTTCTTTTTAAGTCAGGCATTTTCACCTCTTTGTTGATAATTACAGTATGGCTTATTTTATAAACTTTTTTGAGAAAGTTTTTTAAACTAAAGAAGCGAAAAATTAATATGAATTTTATAAAAGAGATTTTTATTGGAAATCAAAAAAATGCCCATGAGCAGTTTATAAGATTCAGCAGAGGGGTTTTTGGTGCAAAAGCTGTAATTAATTTAACTAAAACTTCCAAAATAAAAATTACATCAACTTACGAACTTGCCAATGATTTGGTTTATTTAATCTTTGATTTAGAAGATAAGGCTAAGATAGAGGGAAAAATACTGACAAAAGAGCCAATAACCAGTATTTTAAAAGAAAGTAAAATTAATTTTTCTGAAAAAAAGAGTTCAAAGGGCATTAATGAATATGTGATTGATAGTGAGATTGACAAAAAATTAATAGAAAAAATAAAAGATAAGATTTATTATTTTTTAGTAAATGTTACATCGAAAGATATAACATTGAAAATAAAGCAAACATTGCCTAAACCTTCAACTAAAAGTGAAGGAAAGGTTAATGATAAGTTCTGTGTTTTTGAAGCGGATTTGAAATATTGGAATGTTATTAAAAACGATTTTTTCTTTGATATTCCAGATGCAAAAAAAGTCAGGATAGTTCACAAATATGAAATTAAGGATATTATAATTCCAGCAGAGCTAAAAAATGAAAAGGATTTCTTGAAAGTTCGTTTGGGAGCCCAGCGAAAAGGAACGATGACAAGGGTCGTTGATATTAACGGTGAAAAAAAAGAAACAAAGAAGGATTTTTGCTGTTGAAGATTGTTATAATTATTTCCTTTTCAGCAAAAGAATTTGTCTTGAAATTAAAATTAAGGACAGAATTACCGAGGTTAGCCCTAAGATTCCTCCTACAAGGTCGTTTCTTAGAAAATATCTTAACGCAAATATCAACCATGCTATTGCAACTGCTATAAAAACAACCAGTAATGCTATATTTGCTGTTTTGTTTTTCATTTTTGTGTTATATTAACTCCAATAATTAAAGGTATATAAAATTAATCAAGAAAGATAGTAACCTTTAAAAAGACGGTTTTTCTCATATTTATTGAGTCGCACGGGAAGAATCTAAAATGTTAAAATTAAATGTAAAAACAAAAATAACAAATGCCAAAGATATCAAAACCGAGAGAAGGTTCATTAGCATATTGGCCTCGTAAAAGAACCAAGAAGTTTCTTCCTAGAGTTAACTGGGATAATCTTTCTCCAGTTGCTTTAAAAAATAATAAAAAAGGACTTCTGGGTTTTATATGTTACAAATCAGCTATGGTCTCTGTTCTTGTCAAAGACAATACACAGCATTCAATGACTAAGGGAAAAAATATTATAGTTCCGTGTTCTATACTTTCATGCCCCCCAATAAAAATTTTCTCATTAAGATTCTATAAAGACGGCAAAGTAATATCGGAAATTAATGTTTCTAACGACAAAGAATTGAAGAAAAAGTTAAAATTGACTAAGAAACAAATTAATGTTGAAGAGAAAATTAAAGAGTTAAAAGAAAAAGCAGATGATTTGAGGGTTATTGTCTACAGTTTGGTAAAAAGAGAATTCAAAAAAACTCCAGATTTGTCCGAGATTGCAGTATCTAGTTCTAATTTAGATGAAAAGATAGAATATGTTAAAAAATTTATTGGAAAAGAGATAAGAATAAATGATATATTCAACAAAAATGAATTGATAGATATTCATGGTTTAACAAAAGGAAAGGGATTGGTAGGACCTGTAAAAAGATTCGGATTGGGTTTAAAATTCCACAAAACAGAAAAAGGAGTTAGAGGACCTGGAACTTTGGGGCCATGGACTCCTTCGCGTGTTACATTCAGAGCTCCTTTGGCAGGTCAGCTTGGGATGTTTACAAGAGCTGAATATAATAAAAAAATAGTAGAGATTAATGACATTAAAAAAGAAGATATCAATCTTAAAAAAGGATTTGAAAATTATGGTTTAATAAAAACAGATTTTTTAATTTTAAAAGGTTCTGTTTCCGGACCAGAAAAAAGGCAACTAATTATAACATCTCCGTTAAGAAAAACAAAATCTACTGAAAAAGAAAATTTCGAGTATATCAGAATACTAAACTAAAATGAAGATAAAAGTTTATAATGAGAAAGGAGAAAAAGGAAAGGAGATAGAATTACCTATAATTTTTAACACTGAATTCAGACCAGATTTAATTCAAAAAATTTTCAGAATTTACAGAGAAAATAGCAAACAACCATATGGAAATTATGTTTTAGCTGGAAAAGAAGTTTCAGCTTCCGGTAAAATAAAACATAGAAGACATAAATGGAAAACCGCTTATGGTCATGGTATTGCGAGAATCCCGAGAAAAATAATGACAAGAAGGGGGGAGAGATTCTTCTGGGTTGGAGCTTTTGTTCCAAATACAGTCGGAGGTTTTAGAACCCATCCACCTAAAGTTGGACAAAGAAAATTAAGAATAAACAAAAAGGAAGTGTATCTTGCATTAAAATCTGATATTGCTGCAACATCAAAAAAAGATATTGTATTAAAAAGGTATGAAAATTTAAATGATTTGAAAATTGATTTGCCTGTTGTGATTAACACTGAAAAAATAAAGAAAGCCAAAGAATTCAAAACTATGCTTTTAAAAATATTCGATGATGTAAAAATTTTCAAGGAGAAAAAGATCAGGCCGGGAAGAGGAAAAAGAAGAGGAAGAAAATACAAACAAAATGCTGGTTTGCTAGTTATTATCGGTTCAAAAGAAAATTTAAAATTTGCAAATGTAGGAGTTGACATTGTAAATCTAAATAAATTATCAATAGAAAATCTATCTCCGGGGGGAGTTCCAGGAAGATTGACTGTTTATACAGAACAGGCAATGAAAGAAATTGGAGAGTTTAAATGAGATTTTTATTATATCCTATAACAACTGAAAAAGCAGTAAAGCTTGTAGAAATGGAAAATAAAATAGTTTTCGTTGTAGAAAAAAGAGCTAAAAAAGAAGAAATAAAAAAGGAGATTGAGAAAGAATTTAAAGTTGAAGTTGAGAATATAAATAGTCAGATTGTCAAAGGCAAAAAAGTTGCCTTTATAAAATTAAAATCAAAATATGTTGCTTCAGATATTGCAACGAAATTAGGTATGTTATAAAGATGGGAAAGAGAATAATCCAACAGAGAAGAGGAAGAGGAACCTCAACATACAGGGTAAAAAGGAAAGCTTATAGTATAAGAGTTTCATATCCAAACCAGAGAATAGAGAATGCTGAAGGAGAAATAATTAAGATTATAAATTCACCTGCACACAGCTCACCATTATGTTTGATTAAAATCGGAAAAATAAAGTTTTTTAACATAGCTGCAAAGGGGATTCATGAGGGAATGAAAATAAAAATTGGGAAAAATGCTGAATTGCAATACGGAGATGTTGCAAAATTAAAGGACATAGCCGAAGGAACTTCAATTTTTAACATTGAATCCAACCCATTAGACGGAGGAAAATTAATAAGAGCCGCCGGAACATCCGGAAAAATTTTGAAGAAAGAGAAAAATTCTGTTTCAGTTTATATGCCTTCAAAAAAGGAAAGGAAATTTGATGCTAACTGCAGAGCAACTATCGGGAATATAGCTGCATCCGGAAGATTAGAAAAACCAATTGTTAAAGCAGGAAAAAAATGGCATATGATGAAAGCAAAAGGAAAATTATATCCGAGAACATCTGCTGTAAAGATGAATGTCGTAGACCATCCATTTGGTTCTGGTAGAGGAAAGAATATTGGAAAGACAAAAACAGCTCCAAGAAACGCTCCTCCTGGAAGAAAGGTTGGAACATTAAGACCAAGACGTGTAGGAAAGAGAAATTAAAATGATGAAAAGAGAACAACTATTCAGAGGAAAAAGCATTGAAGAAATAAAAAATATGAATTTGAGAGAATTTTCAAATTTAGTAGATGCGAGAGCAAGGAGAAGTATATTAAGAAAATCTGAGATCATTGAAAATTTTATAAGAAGAATTGAAAAGAAAAACAATGTAAAAAAACAAATAAAAACACATTTAAGAGACATAATAATTGTTCCAAAATTTTTAGATTTTACAATTAATGTTCATAATGGGAAAGAATTTGTTCCTGTGACAATAAAACCAAATATGCTCGGACATAGATTGGGAGAATTTGCTATGACAAGAGGTCAAGTAAAACACTCAGCACCAGGTATAGGTGCTACAAGAAGTTCGGCTGCAAAATCCGTAAAGTAAAATGGTAGAAAAAAAACAAAAAATTGAAGAGAAAAAAACAGAAGTCAAAGAAGACAAGAAAATTAACTTAGTTGCAAGTATAAAAGGATTAAATTTAGTTGTATCTACAAAATATGCTGTAGATATTTGCAATCTCATCAGATATAAAGAACCTGAAATTATGATTAAATATTTGGAAGAAGTTTTGAAGAAGAAAAAAGCAATTCCTATGAAAGGTGAATATCCACATAGAAAGGGAATGATGTCAGGAAGATATCCTGAAAAAGCTTCAAAGCAATTTATAACATTATTAAAAAATTTGATAGCAAATGCAAGTTTTAAGGGCATGGATACCCATAATTTGTATATTTCAGAAGCTTTCGCAAATAAAGGAGAGAGATTTCATAGACGTGGAAGAAGTGGAATGGGAAAGAAAGCAAAGAGAACTCATGTTATAATAAAAGCGATGGAGAAAGGTAAAAAATGAATAAAAAATTTATTGAAACAAAGAAGAAGGAATTCGCAATAATTGAATATTTGAAAAATGAATTGGGAAAGGGGAAGGTAAGCGACATAAAAATAAACAGAACTCCATTAGGAGATAGAATTATCATAAAAACAAGCAAACCTGGATTGATTATTGGAAGGAGGGGGGAAATGTTACAGAAAATAACTTATATATTAAAAAATAAATTTAAATTAGAAAATCCGCAGATTGATATCGAAGAAATAGATAATATGTTGTATGATGCACAAAGCATCGCAGATCAGCTCGCTTTGTCTATGGAAAGATTCGGTCCTTTGAGTTTTAAAATTATTGCATATAAAATGCTTCAGAGATTAATTGACGCAAAAGTTTTAGGGGTTGAAATTGTTTTTGGTGGGAAACTTCCGAGTCAAAGAACTAAGACATGGAGATTTAGTTATGGTTATTTGAAAAAAACAGGAAATTATTCAACAACGCTGGTAAAGAGGGCGACTGCTACAGCATTCACAAAACCGGGAACAATAGGAATAAAGGTTTTATTAATTCCTCCAGAAACAAAAATTCCTGATAATATAGAAATAGAGAAAGGTGTAATTTTCGAGGAGATTAAAGAAGAAAAACCTGAAAAGAAAAAATCTAAGAAGAAATAAAATGGCTATATTAAAAAATAAAGAAATAAAGAATCTTGGAAAGGAAGAATTAAAGAAAAGATTGAAAGAATTAGAAAGAGAATTAATGAAAATTAACAGCCAGAGAGCAACCAAGGCAAATATAGAAAATCCGGGAAGGATTAAGGAAATTAAAAAAACCAGAGCTAGAATACTAACACAACTTAACAAATAACAATGGAAATATGTCCAAAGTGTGGTTTACCGAAAGAAGCTTGCATTTGTGGCAAGCTTATAAGAAGTAGACAAAAGATAAAGATAATAAGAGATAAGAGAAGATTTGGAAAAATAGTAACAGTAGTAAGCGGGTTTGATGATGAAAGTGACCTAAGAGAAATTGCAAAGGAACTTAAAAGTGAGCTGGCCTGTGGAGGAACATATAAAGACAAAAAAATAGAATTGCAGGGAGATCAAGTAAAAAAAGCCAAGCAAAAGCTAATAAATATGGAATTCGAAGTAGAAGATATGTAAAAAATGAAAGAAAAACCCAACATGATACTGACTGGGAGAGAGATAGAAATCACAGATTCAAAAAACAAAAGCCTAATCGGAAAGAAAGGCAGAGTGATTGAAGAGACAAAAAATACAATAGTGATGGAAGAAAAAAACAAAAGAACAAAAATAATAAAGACGCACGTCAAACTAAAAATCCTGGAAGAAAATGAAGAAATAAGTGGGAAGAAATTGGCAAGAAAAATAAAAAATAGAATAAAATAAACTTTTAGAAAAAATTTAATCAAAATAAGAAAAAATGAAAAAAGAAAAAAAACAAGAAAAAAATGAAGAAAAGATTAGTTGTACTGATAAAAAATGTCCTGCTCATGGATATGCAAAACCAAGAGGAAAAAGTTTTAAGGGATTTGTTATAAAGAAAAGAATGCATCATGTAACCATAGATCAGGAAAGATTAGTTTTTAATAGAAAATATGAGAGATTTGAGAAGAGAAGAGGGAAAATTCACGCTCATTTACCGTCATGCATGAAAGAATTTGTTAATGAGGGCGATTTGATAGAAGTTACAGAATGTCGTCCTTTAAGCAAAATTATTCATTTCGTTGTTACAAGGAAGGTAAAATAAAAAAATGAAAGCAGTAAAAGCAAAAATAAGCAAAGGAATAACAATAGGAACTTTGGTTAATGCAGCCGATAATAGCGGAGCAAAAATTGCAAGAATAGTTGGAATAGTTTCTAGAGGAAAGACAAAGAAAAGCAGAAATCCGGGATGTGGTGTAAGTGATTTAGTATTGGTAAGTATAAGAAAAGGTACTAAGGAAATGAGGAAACAAACGCATTTTGCCGTTATTGTAAGACAAAAAAAAGCATACCAGAGATTAACCGGAGAAAGATTAAGTTTTGAGGATAATGCTGTAGTAATATTAAAAGATAGGGAGGGAAATCCAAAAGGAACACAAATTAAAGGTGTTATTGGGAGAGAGGTCACAGAAAGATGGCCATTCGTAACAAAAATCGCATCTTTAGTATGCTAAAATGAAGAAAAAATTTTCAGATAAATGGATAAAAAGCAAACAGCCGAGAAAACAAAGAAAATACAGAGAGAATGCTCCATTACATTTAAAACAGAAAATGCTTAAATCAACGCTATCAAAAGATTTAAGAAAAAAATATGGAATAAGAAATATTATATTAAGAAAAGGTGATACAGTTAAAATTATGAGGGGAAATTTCAGAAAGAAAGAAGGAAAGATTTTAGAAGTTAATTTGAAAAAGATGAAAGTTATGATTGAAAATATACAAATAAACAAGAAAGATGGAACAAAGGTCAATGTTTGGATTGATCCTTCAAACTTGAAGATAACACAAATTAATTTAGATGATAAAAGAAGAAAGGAAAAAATAGAAAAGAAAATAAGTGGAGAAAAGAAAAAATGACTCACCTAAAAAGATTATCCGCACCAAAAACATGGGAAATATTGAGAAAAGAGAAAGTTTACGCGGTAAGACCAAAACCTGGAAAGCATGAACATAAATATGGAATTTCACTCGCCGTGTTTTTAAGAGATATAGTCGGAATATTCAAAACATTGCATGAAATTAAGAAGGTTATGTATAATAAAGAAATTTTTGTAGATGGAAGAGTTATAAAAGATTATAAATATTGTTTAGGATTTAATGATATAGTTTCCATACCTAAAATAAACAAATTTTTCAGGATTGTTTATTCGATAAAAGGTGGAATATCTTTTATTGAAATTAATCAAAAAGAATCTGAATTAAAAACATTAAAAGTTATAAGGAAAGATGTTGTAAAGAAAGGAAAAACACAAATAGGTTTTTACGACGGCTCAAATCTATTAACTAATGAAAAAGTAAAGATGGGCGATAGTGTTCTTATAAATTTAAAAGACAAAAAGATTGTTAAGGTTCTTCCTTTGGAAAAGAACTCTTTTGTTGAGATTATAAAAGGAAAGCATATAGGTAATCATGGTATTATAAAAAATATAGAAAAACAGGGAAATAAAACTCTAGCAGAAATTGATGTTGGAGATAAAAAGATTAAAACTTTAATTGAAAACGTTTTCGTGGAAGTAAAAAGATAATATGGGAAACTCAAATGTTAAAAATATAATGAGGCAGATTAATGTAGACAAAGTTACATTGCATTGCAGTACAGTTGATGCTGGAAAATTAGACAAGAGCATAAAATTATTAAAAATTATAAGTGGTATGGAACCTATCAAAACAAAAGCAACAAAGAGAATTCCTACTTTTAAGATAAGACCAGGATTGCCTATCGGATGTAAAGTTACATTGAGAGGAGAAAAAGCAAGAAATGTATTAAAACTTGTTTTAGAGACGGTTGATAATAAAATAAATTCGAAAAAAATAATGGATGGGTCATTTTCATTCGGTGTTAAAGAGTATATAGATATTCCATCAATACAATTCCAGAGAGATATTGGAATTTTGGGTTTTGATGTTACTGTAACTTTAAAGAGAGCTGGTTATAGAGTATTATTAAAGAAAAGCAAAAAAGGAAGATTCCCAAACAGGCAAAGAATAAAAAGGGAAGAAACAATAAATTTCGTTAAAGAAAATCTTGGAATAGAGGTTATATAAAATGGGAGCAAGCGACTGGAAAAATATGTTGAAGCAAATTGATAATAAGCCGCAAATAAAACAGAGATTTTTGAAATATTGCAAACCAAAAGACAGAAAAGCTGGAATTGCAGCATTCAAGTGTGAAAGATGTGGTCGTTATGGAGCTCATATTAAAAAATACAATCTGCATTTATGCAGACAATGTTTCAGAGAAGTTGCTGAAAAAATCGGATTTAAAAAATATAATTAGGAGAAAATATGACAGTAAGAGATTGGTTATCAAATGTTTTGAATGATATAATGAATTGTAAGAAGGTTGGAAAAAATGAAACAATTGCAAGAAATTATTCAAAATTAGTTTTTGAAGTATTAAAAATAATGGAAAGTGAAGATTATATCAAAAAAGTAGAAGAAGTTGATGATAAATTCAAAAAACTATCTATAAAGATAGGTAACTTAAATAAATGCAAGGCTATAAAACCAAGATTCTTTGTTTCAAACAGAGGATTTGAAAAATATGTAAGAAGATATCTGCCTGCACGAGATTTTGGAATAATCATTGTTTCAACAAATAAAGGGTTGATGACTCATAAAGAAGCAATTGAAAAAAAATTGGGAGGAAGTTTGATAGCTTACTGTTATTAAAATGCATAAAGAAATCATTGAAGAAATAGAAATTCCAGAAGGAGTAGAGATTACAATAGAGGGAAGTTTATTCAAAGTTAAAGGTAAAAAAGGTGAGCTTGATAGAAATTTCCAAGTTGCAAATGTAAAAATAGATAAAAAAAATAATGTTTTAGAGATTATTGCAAAAAAAGCTACTAAGAGGGAAAAGAAGATGATATATACTGTTGTTGCACATATAAAAAATATGATTAAGGGTGTTAAAGAGGGTTATAAATATAAATTACAAATAGCATCCTTGCATTTCCCAATGAATGTTAGGTTTGACAAAGAAAAGAATGTTGTTGAAATCAAAAATTTTCTTGGAGAAACAAAGGAGAGATTAGCTAAAATTTTTCCGGGTGTAGAGGTTAAAATTGAAAAAGAATTTATAACTTTGGAAGGAATTGATAAAGAAAAAGTTGGACAAAGTGCAGCAAATATAGAAACCGCATCAAAAGTCAGAAACAAGGATAAAAGAATATTCCAAGATGGAATATGGATAATAGAAAAAAATGATAAAAATCTTTTAGAATAAAATGGATAAAGAGCATTTATTAAAAATTAAAAAAGAAAAAAAGAAAAGACAGCCTATTTTTCTTAGAAAGGATTATAACAAAAAACTAAAATTGGGAAAAAAGGAAAAGAAAAAAAGAAGATGGAAATTCCCGGTGGGAGTTCATAATAAGCAGAGAAAGAGAATGAAGGGACATAGGAATATTGTTTCAATAGGATACAAATCACCGAAAGCTCTAAGACATCATTTCAATGAATCTAAGATTATAAAAATCTATTCGGTTAATCAGCTTAAAAATTTACCAAAAGAAAAAGATTTTGTTTTATTATTAGGGGGCATTGGAATGAAGAAAAGAAGTGAGATATTAAAAATAGCAAAAGATAGAAATTTGATTTTTATTAATGTTAAGAATATTGATGAGGAATTAAACAAGATATATGTTGAGATGAAATCAAGAAAAGAAGAAAAGGATAAAAAGAAAAAAAATAAGGTTAAGAAAGAATCAAAGGAAAAAGAGAAAGTTAAGAAAGTAGAAGAAAAATCAACTGAAGAGAAAAAATGAAGACATTAAAAACACAGAGAAGATTGGCTGCAGATATATTGAATGTTGGTATAAATCGGATAAAATTTTCTTCCGATAATTTAGATGATATTAAAGAAGCTATAACAAGGGAAGATATAAAAGAATTAGTAAAAGAAGGAATAATCACAATAAGGCCTGAAAAGGGAGTTAAGAGAAGAGCGGGAAAGAAGCAGGATTTAAGAAGAAAGAAAGGAAGAAAAAGGGGTGGTGGGAGTAAAAGGAAAATAGTTTACAGGAGAAAGACGGAGTATATGGTATTGATAAGAAAATTAAGAAAATATTTAAAAGAATTAAAAGAAACAAAGATAATAAACAATTTGGAATATAGAAAACTCAAAAGATTGGCAAAATCCAGAGTTTTCAGGGATAGAAAAAATCTTGGGGAATACATCACAAATCTAAAGAAAAAAGAAATCATTCTTCGTAAAAATCCTAAATCCAAATTAGACAAAATTAGAAAGAAAAAAGAAGAAAAAGTTGAGATTGAGAAAAAAAATAAAAAAGCTAAGGAGAAGAAAAAATGAGGAAAATGAGAAAATTAAGTTTTAAAAGAAGAGAAGAGCATAGAACAGATTACAAAGCAAGGTTAAATATTCTTAAAGGCGGAAATAAAAGATTAATTGTAAGAAAAAGTAATAAATATATTCTGGCCCAGATAGCAGAAAGCAAAGAAGGCCAGGATAAGATTTTGTGTGAAGCAACCACGATGGAATTTAAGGATAAAATCAAAGAATTAAAAAGTTTAAAGAATATATTTATTGCATATAACTTAGGAAAACTTATTGCAAAAAAAGCTACTGCATTGGGGATAAAAGAAGCTATAGTGGATATTGGAATTAATAGGTCGACAAAAGGTTCTAGAATTTATGCTGTTTTAAATGGAGCAATAGATGGTGGATTAAAAATTCCCCATAATGAAAAAAATTTTCCTTCAAAGGAAAGATTAAATGGAGAGCATATCAAACCTGAAATAAAAAATAAAATTAAAGATCTGGTAAAATAAAATGCCTAAAAAGAAAATTGAAGACAAAGAAAAGAATGAAGATATTATTGAAATAAAAGATGTAGAAAAAAGGACCAAAGAAGAGATTGAAAAGGAAGAAAAAATAGCTAAATGGGTTCCAAAGACAGAAATTGGAAGAGAGGTAAAAGCTGGAAAGATTAAAGAGATAGATGAAATTTTTAGACATGGAAGAAGAATAATAGAATCAGAAATTTTTGATGTTCTTTTGCCTAATTTAGAATTTGATTTGATAAAAATTGGGCAGTCAAAAGGAAAATTTGGTGGAGGAAAGAGAAGAGCTTGGAGACAAACACAGAAAAAAACTTCAGAAGGTAACAGACCGAGTTTTGCTGCGATGGTTGTAGTTGGAGACAGGAAGGGACATGTTGGTGTCGGGATGGAAAAAGCAAAAGAAACTTTACCTGCAAGAGAAAAAGCCAAAAGAAAAGCAAAATTAAACATAATCAAAATAAAATTAGGTTGTGGAAGTTTTGATTGTGGATGTGGAACTAACCACAGTATTCCATTTAAAGTGGAAGGAAAATGTAGTTCTGCAAGAATAATACTTATACCAGCCCCAAAAGGAACTGGGTTGGTTGTAGATGATGAAGTAAAAAAAATTTTAAAATTAGCGGGAATTAAAGATATATACTCAAAAACCTTCGGACAGACCAGAACAAAATATAATTTGATAACTGCTTGTATTAATGCTTTAAAAAAAATAAATGAATTTGTGGAGAAAGAATAAAATGTTTGTTGCAATAAGAATTAAAGGAAGGATAGATATTAGTTATAAAAACAAAACAACTTTTGAATTGCTTAAATTAAGAAGAAAATTTGCATGTGCAATTTATTCAGAGACTAAAGAAATAGAAGGCATGTTAAAAAGAGTTGAAAATTATATAGCTTATGGAAAGATTGATGAAAAAACTTTGAAAGAACTTATAATTAAGAGAGGACGTTTAACTGGAAATAAAAAAGTTGATGAGAAATTGATTAACGATAAATTAATTAAAGACGTGACTGATGGAAAAGTTAAATTAGAAGAAAAAAATATAAAACCATTTTTTAGATTAAATCCTCCAAGAGGTGGATTTAAAAAATCTACAAAGAAAATGTTTCCTAATGGAATCTTGGGAAATAATAAAGAGAAGATAAATGAATTTATAATAACTATGCTGTAAAATGAAAATAAAAAAAAGAAATAAAAGTTCAAGAAGGATGGGTAGAAGAACCTGTTTCTGGGGAGCAAGAAAAAAACACAGAGGAAAAGGCAATAAAGGTGGAAAAGGAATGGCTGGTAGCGGTAAAAGAGCTGACCAGAAAAAAACATTAATAATAAGCAAATATGGAAAAACATATTTCGGAAAGTTTGGTTTTAAGAGTATTCAGCAGAAAAAAAACAGAAAATTAAAAGAGATAAATCTCCAAGATATTGAAAAGATGATTGATTATTTTAAGAAAAAAGGTTTGGTTAAAGAATCTAAGGATAATGTTGAGATTAATTTGAAAGGATATAAGATTTTAAGCGATGGAGAACTAACTAAAAAATTAATAATAAAAGCTAGTGGCTTTTCAGAAAAAGCCATAGAGAAAATTGAAAAAAAAGGTGGAAAGGCAATTCGGATTTCAGAAGAAAAAATAAAAAAAGAAATAAAAGACAATAAGTAAAATGCCTTTATTTAAAAATTTAATTTCAAATCTTCCAGAAGTTACTCCACCTACAGAAAAAAAACTTAATTTTAACACAAAATTAAAATGGACCCTTATAGTCATTGTCCTTTTTTTTATCTTATCAAATATTCCTTTATTTGGATTAGCCAGCAACGCACTGAAAAGATTTGAATATTTATCAGTTATTCTTGGAGCCACTTTTGGCTCATTGATGTCGCTTGGCATTGGACCGATAGTAACAGCCTCTATCGTATTGCAATTATTGGTTGGTAGCGAGCTTATAAAAATAGATACGACTACAGAAGAAGGAAGAAAATATTTTCAAGGTATACAGAAATTTTTGGCAATAGGATTTACTGTTTTTGAATCAGTAATTTATGTTTTAATGAAAGGACTTGGAGCTGTTCCAGGGTTAGAATTAGTTTTGATTATACAATTAATCATCGGTGGTTTGTTAGTCATATTAATGGATGATCTTGTTTCCAAATATGGTTTTGGTTCAGGTATAAGTCTGTTCATCGTAGCGGGTGTAGCATGGGAATTATTTGTTTCAGCTTTTGCTTTTATCGGACCGCAGGGAACAATTCAACCTGTTGGTAGATTATGGGTTTTGATAAGTTCGATAGCAAATGCAAATCCAACTTTAATGGCTTTGGCTTTAGCTGCAATAATTTCAACAGTAATAATATTTTTAGTTGTGGTTTATGTTCAATCCATGAAAGTTGAAATCCCTTTAAGTTTTGGCCGAGTTCGGGGATTTGGTTTCAGATGGCCGCTGGCATTTTTATATGCGAGCAATATTCCGGTTATCTTAACAGCTGCGCTGCTCGCAAATATCCAGCTAATAGGACGTTTAAGCAAGTCAGCATTTATTGCTGTTTTTGATAGTAACGGTGTAATAACCGGGGGAATATTAAAATGGTTTTCACACGTAGATTTACCACAAAAAATAATAACCAGGGGGTTACTACCTACAGATATAATTCAAGCTGTATGTTACACATTATTTATGATTGCATTTTCAATTTTATTTGCTGTATTCTGGGTTAAAACATCTGGTATGGATGCAAAAAAACAGGCGGAAAATATAGCAAAAAGCGGAATGTCTATTCCCGGATTCAGGCAAAATCCAAGAGTTTTGGAATCTATTTTAGAAAGATATATAATGCCTCTAACCGTAATGGGTGGAGCTGCTGTTGGTTTATTAGCTGCAGGAGCAGATCTACTCGGAGCATTGGTCAGGGGAACAGGTTTATTGTTATCAGTTATGATAGTTTACAAAATGTATGAAAATATAGCTCAACAGCATGCTTATGATATGCATCCTGTGTTGAGAAAATTGTCGGATTAAAATGGTATTTTTAGATATAGTAATAGCGTTTGCAAAATGGTCACCGCTAGGTTTGCCTCCCGGTTTGGTTAGTATATTCATAGTTTCAGCAATTTTAACTTTGTTATTGATTTTTGTTTACAAATGGACAACAAATCAAAAAGAGATGGAGGAAAATAAAAAAAGACAGAAAGAAATACAAGAAGAGCTTAAACAGAACAAAGATAATATTGAGAAGACAAAAGAATTAAGCTCCGAGTTAAGCACTATAGCAATGAAAAGTTTAAAGCTAAGTTTTAAACCTATGCTATTTACTTTTATACCTGTAATAATAATTTTTGCTTTATTAAAGGAGATGTATAAAGTTGCTGAAATCGGAAATATTATTTATTGGGGAAAAAATATTCCAATAGTTGGAGATGGGGGAGGATGGTTTTTTTGTTATTTTGTTTTAAGCTTAGTTTTCAGTATAATTTTTAGAAAAATCTTTAAGATACATTAAAAATGGAAGTCGGAAGAATATGCCAAAAAATAATGGGGAGAGAAAAAGGAAAATATTGTGTTATAATTGAAAAGATAGATACAAATTTTGTTATCATAGATGGTTATGTCAAAAAGAGAAAATGTAATGTAAATCATCTGAAAATTTTAGATAAAAATTTAGAATTAGACAAGAAAATTTCCAAAGAGGATATAATAAAAAAGCTTGAAAAAGAAGGTTTTAAGCAAAAAGAAACTGTTAAGATAAAAGAAAAATTCAAAAAAGTAACAAAGGATAAAAAGAAAAATGAAAGAAAAAAATGAAATTGATGCAGAGAAAATTTTTCAGTTAAAATTATTTGAAAAAAGGATTAATGAATTACAACAACAAATACAAGTTATAGAGGAAAAGATTAACGAGATTGAATATTTGAAAAATGGACTTGATGAAATAGAAAATTCAAATGATAAAGAGATACTATCTCAAATCGGTCCGGGGATATTTGTCAAGACAAAATTAATAGAAAATAAAAAAGTTTTCGTTGATATTGGCTCTAAAAATATTTGTGAAAAGAGTATTGAAGAAGCAAAAGAATTTTTAACCAGACAAATAAAAAAGATTAGAGATGTAAGAGAAGAGTTAGTTGAGGAAATAGAAAAAATAATAAAAAATTTGCAAGAAGGCAAATTTTAAAATTCTTTTATTTTTAATATGATTATTATGCAAAAAAGCAATACAACTATTGATAAAATCCACGCAATATTTTCCGAGATTTTCATATTTTCATTTTCATAAACTGTAAATCCTGTTAGCGGATTATTAAACTCTGTTAAAATTTCAGTGTTTGTTTCTTGAATCTCTTCTTTCTTGTCTTCTTCACTCAAATTTAAAGTTGCAGATTTATTTTTTTCTTGGTTATTCGTTTCTTCTGCCTCACATTCTTCATTTTTTTCTATATTAATTTCTACTTTTTCTTCAAGATTCAAGCCTTCTATTATTATATTACCATTCCCTTCTTTAAGTTTAGAGTCACAATTATCATTCAATTCAATTGGAACTTCTAATTCATACAATTTATATTTTTCTCTTAGATACAAGGTTGATTTTTCACTCGCTTTTTCGCCTTCGGAATCTTCAACATAAATATAAATGGCATATTTTCTTGTATCACCTTTATAAAATTTAAGTTTTAATTTAAAAGAAGAGCCAAAATTAACATTTTTATCATAATCTAAAATTTCTAAATACGAATCTTTCTGTTTTTCCTCGGTCTGATTTTGTGTTTGGTTTGATGTCTGATTTTGTTGAGTAAAATTACATTCAACAGAAATATTCTTATTGTTAAATTCTTTAGAAGATGTAGAGTTTGTTTTTCTTATTTTTGGATTTAATATCGCATTTCCATCAAAATTTTCGATTTTAAATATAATTGAGGTGTTTCCTATTTTGTTATCAACTATTAAAGCAGATTCAAAATAATAATTTGTTGAAATCCATTCATTACCATCGTAAAATTTTCCAATCCTTGTTCCGTTTAAACTTAAAATATCTATCTTTATATCATAAAAGGAATCTGCAAAATTTGATGATAAAATTGATATTGAAAAATTTTGACTGCAATTTACTTTTTCTTGGTAGAATAAAGACAAATTTTCCTCTTTATCTTCAATTTCGAAATAATTATTTTTGGAGCATGGATTTGGAATATTATTAAACCATGATTCATTAATCAATTGTATACTTTCTCCTTCTGAAGCTGTATTTGTATAATTAATATAATCTTCCAAAGTAGAATTATTCCAAATCCAGATTTCATCTTGAGAATTCGCCAAACCAAGTGTTCCTTCAATAACAAGACAGGAACAGTTCCATATCTTATTGAAATTTGTGATATTATCCGCTATAATCGCATAGGAATCTGGATTTAAAATTCCGTAAAGAGTTGAATTTTTGCTTCCCTTATCTTTTAAAATCCAACCAGTAAGATTTATTTCTTTTTCTCCGTTATTATAAATTTCTATCCATTCTCCATTCGTGTCAGAACCTTGGGAATCTGAAGGATTATAAAGAATTTCATTAATAAATATTTCTGTGGATGAAAGAGTTATTGAAAAGATAATTACAAAGATGAAAAGCAATTCTTTTTTCATTAAGAATAAAATAATTTAAGGATATTTAAAAATTATTGTAATTAAGTGGGTCAGCTAGTTTTGCTCGAGGAATAATAAAAAGTTACCTTGTAAATCCCTCGGTTTTGCTACCCCACAAGCGCTTTAACTTTAGATTAGGGCTGCTTTCTTCCGAATCTGACCCGATTCACTAAAGCAAAGCCGAGCAGGACAAAACGTCAACAGAATGAAACAAGACTTAATATTACTCTTTGTCACTCGCTAGCATTTGGCTTGCCATAAAGCCCATTTGCAATCTAGCAGAGGGCTAGCCTGCAACCTTGACCCGATATTAGGAATACATTCTTATATTTAAGATTATCGTTTAAAAAAATTTATATAAACAGATTATTTTATTATATTATGAAAAAATTAGGTATAGCAATAGAACCGATTTTAAGTGAGTTTAAAGATATATAGGAGATAATCGAGGTTTTGATTGCTAAAGGGGAAAAATTTAATCATATCGAATTGCATTCGAAATTTTTAGATGAATTTTTAGTGTTTTTTCTTGAACTTATAGAGAAATCTAAAATAAATTTTTCTGTACATATGCCGCATATGTATTCTAAAGAAAAAGTTAATTTATGTTCTGCTGTCAAAAAAGATAAAGAAAAAGCTTGTTATTGGTTAAAGAAATCAATACATCTTTCCAAGGAGCTAAATGCAAAATATATTATATTGCATCCTGATGTTCCTAAAAAATGTTCGAAAGAAAAAGGAAGAGAGGTTTTAGAGAAACATATAAAAGACAATATGAATCTTTTAAAGAAAAATCAGATGTTTTTAATTGAAAATATGCCTTCAAAAGATTATTGTATTTCTAATGTTGAAGAAATGAAAGAATTTCTCAAAAAATTCGATAAGAGCAAAGTTGGTTGTGTATGGGATATTGCACATTCATATTTTGTCATGAAAGACAGATTTTTACAATTTCCAAAAGTTTTAGAGAAAAGTATCAAAGAGATTCATATATGTGATTTTGGAAAAAATGGAGAAGACCATTTGGTTTTAAGTAAAGGTATTATGAATATTAAAAAAATTGGAAATTCGATAAAAAAATTTAAAGTTCCTTTAATTTTAGAGATAAAACCGGAAAATATTGATGATATAAGCAACTCGAGAAAAATTTTGAAAAAATATTTTTAATGTTTTCTTTTCTTAATTTTTCTGTTTATATGTCTTTTAATCTTTTTTCTTGGTTTAATTTTTGTTTTTTTGTTTTTTATGGATATAAATAAACCGAAGACAACTGCCAGGAAAGCCAAAAACAGAGCTGTTAATCCCGAGTAACTTAGATAAGCTGAATTATTTCCGAATACAGAATAACCAGTAATGCTTCCGCTGAAAACAATTGCAAAAATTCCTAAAATGCCTAATACAACTGCTGCTACTGCTGCAGGTGTTGCATATTTTTTTGCGGCTTCTTGAGCTGCAGATACTGTTTCATCAAAATGTTTTTCTAATCCAGAAGCTATACCTCCAACGTTCCTTTCTAATTCCCTCCCTTGCCTCCTTTGTTTCCACTCACTAAATAAACCCTTTGGTGGATTTTTTTCCTGCCTTAATCTCGCTAATTCAGTATATGTCATCAACTCCCTTGCTCCTTCCAAACCCAAAGCTAATCTTTGTTTTGTTTCATCAGTAGCATAACCACTTACTTTTTCTAAAGCACCATGAAAAAGTTTTGCTACACTTTCTGTTGTCTGATATGCCTTACTTTTAGAAGTTGGTGATGAAGTATAAGTATGTCCAGGTGAAACATTTCCTCCAGATAATGAAGCAACAAGTTTTTCCAAATCAGCACCTTCAACTGCTCCATCTGATTGATTCGCGCTTTGTGTCAGAGCTGCCAAAAGTAATTGATTTATGTCTATTTGCTGATTCTGTTGCTGAGTTTGCCTTGGCTGACCTTCATAAATATTAACTCCTTTAAGTTTACCCAATGGAACACCTAAAAATTCACTCAGATATTTGGCTGTGTCTGAATAGAGATTAATTGTTTTTATTCCAAGTTGTTCTCTTCTTCTATAAAAATCTGCTAATAAAGCTAATTGTTTCGGATCTTGTATATAAATTGGACCTGCTAATGAAGCTCCAAATTCCTTTAATAAACTTTGGTTAACTGCTGTTTGAATTTCTCTTTGATATTTATCTTTTACCATGTTAATTTTCCTCCAGACAATTCAAAAATTCTTCTGATTGTTTCCATGCACATTTAGTATTGATGCATTCACACGTTGTTTGTTTATAACATTTATATTCATCTTTCCATTCACAGGTTGTAAATCCCTGATTTTCGATAAAATCTTTTGTTCCGCACAAAGTTCCTGAACAGCCACCGATATAACAATCTGAATTTGTACTACAAGAATCTTTATTTTGCTCCTGCTTTTCACATCCCTGAATAAACAAGGTTAAAAGCATTAAAATTAAAATTAACAATAAAGCTCCTCTTTTCATAGTTAAATAAGATTTTAGAGATTTTTAAATTTTTGTAATTTGTCGGCAGTTTTTTTTAGTTCCTCGATATGCTCTTTTTCTAATTTTAGCTCCTTGATTTTTACGCCTTCTGAAGTTAAAACTGCCGGAACTCCCAAAGCTATATCTCTTAAACCATATTCGCCTTCCAAAACACAAGAACATGGAATAATCTCTTTTGTATTGTTTAGTATGGCATTTATTGTTTTTGCTATGCAATAAGCTGGTCCATATTGCGTATAGCCCTTTAATTCAATTATTTTTTTGGAAACATTTTTTAATTCCTGTTTTTGAGAATCATTTATTTCTTTTGTTAGAAAAATCTGGTTTTCTCCGTGTTCTCCGATAACAATCCCACTTAAATTTAAGGAGTTTAATCTAGCTGTATCAAGATAATTGCCAAACCCTATAATTCTATTTCTCGGCATATTACTTTTTTTATAGATATAATAAGTCAAAACATCAACGGGGTTTGTTACAAGAATTATTATTTTCGGTTTATGATGCAAAACATTTCTTAGGATTTCATCAATTATCTTTTTATTAATATTCAGAAGGTCCAATCTGTCTTTTACATCCGGTGTCCTTGCTTTTCCCGCAGTTATAACAACAATATCTGAATTTTTTGCAAAAGAATAATCCTCTGTTCCTATAATTTTCACATTTTTTTTCATTGCTGAAGCTGTGTGTTGCAAATCCAAGGATTCGCCTTCAGCCAAATTTTTTATTACATCAATAAGAACTATTTCTCTTATGTTATTTTTTAGGTGTAATAAAGAGAAAGCTACAGCACTTCCTATTTTTCCCGCACCAACAATTGTTATTTTTTGCATTTTAATGATTGAAACTGCGGGGGGAAGGGATCGAACCTTCGTAGGCACTAAGCCACAGGATTTCCTAGCCATTTTCTTTCTTGTAAGAAAGAAACTAGGCTTCTAAAGAAAGAACAAATCTTTCGTTTGGATTTAGTTCTCTTTACAAGAGGTGCAGCTTTTTTTCCATGAAACCAAATAAGTTTCTTTGGGTAAAGCGTAGACCTTCTTTTCTAAAGAAGGGATTCGCACTTAAGTCCTGCCCGTTTGGCCACTCCGGCACCCCCGCATGCTATTTAGAAAGAGAAATAGTTTAAAAAGTTAATTATGCGGGGGATAGTACAAAAATTCTGATGAATTTCTGTCTGCCAGATTTAAGCATAAATCTGTCATATTCGAACCTCTCGAATCCTGTGATTGATGCGGGAGACAGGACTTTCGTACCTTTTCCCCATCCACGCTTTTTCGTTAACGTTTTTCTGGAAAAAGGTTATTCGAACCTGCGTAGGCACTAAGCCACGACGGCCTTAACGTCGTCCGTTTGACCGCTCCGGCACTCCCGCACTTAAAAGATTGTATTAAAAATTATATAAATCTTTTTAAAATGACTTTTCCTTTGTTGTTTAATGACTTTAAACCTTGAAGAAAGAGTTCTAGACTGGATTGAAGATTTAAAGGTTGAAAGAAAACCTAATGCTTCTCTTTATGAAAGAGCATTAAATACTGAGATAAATGCGGTCAAATTAGTAGGAAAATTTTTTCTTTATGGTGGTATCGGAGAGGTGTATTACAAATGGCAGGAAAAACTTAGTGAAGATTTGGGGAAAAGGTCCAATTATTTTTCATTATATGCCCTCGGAGCTGTTTCTGTTATCAATGTTGCAAAATTAGGGGTGGCATTATTATCGTCGTTACATCCTTATACAACTTTCCTGGAATACCTTTCGTTAGGCCTCTTTGTTGAAAGTTGTCTAGAGCTTATAATTAGAATCCCCTATGTTTTAATAAAAAAAGAGCATTGGGATCTGGTTTATTTGAAATTCCCTTAAGAATTTATGATGCATTAGAACAAAGAAAAGATTATAAAAGGAAAATTGAAGAAAAAAATCCTGAGCTTGCTCATAAGACTAGGGAATATTGTATTCTAAAACCTTTTTATTTTATCAGGAACCAACTACATTTACTAATGAAGAATTTTGCAGAAAAAGGAGAAGCTAATTTTAGAAAAAAGGAAAAAAGAATCAAAGCCCCTGACAGGACTTGAACCTGTGACCCCCTGCTTACGAAGCAGATGCTCTACCACTGAGCTACAGAGGCGTTAATGTTTTAAGTTATATTTTGTTAATAAAACTTATGAAAACACTAAAAATTGGAAATATAAAGATAAAAAATAATTTAGTGTTAGCTCCAATGGCTGGTTTTAGTGATTTGCCATTCAGATTAATATGTAGAAAACTTGGGGCTGGCTTGACTGTTTCGGAAATGATTTCTATTAATGGATTCTATTTTAACAGCAAGAAAACCCCGGAATTGGTAAAAACCTGTGAGGAGGAAAAGCCATTTGCAATTCAATTGTTTGGCTCAGAAATATCAAGAGTAAAGAATGCTGTTGAAAAAATAAAAAATAATTGTGATATTATCGATTTTAATCTTGGATGTCCTGTAAAAAAAATAGTAACACAGAAAGCTGGTTCTTGGTTATTAAACTATCCTGAAAAAGTTTCCGAATTAATTAAAGAAATAAAAAGGAACACAGAAAAACCGGTTACAGCAAAGATAAGATTGGGAAAAGATGAAAAACATCTGACTTATCTGAAAGTTGTAGAAGCAATAGAAAAAGCTGGTGCTGACGCTATATTTATCCATGGAAGAACTATTGAACAAGGTTATTCCGGAGATATAAATTATGAAGCAATTGCCGAGATAAACGAAAATGTTTCCATACCAGTCATTGGAAATGGTAATATTATTGATTTGGAATCAGCAAAAAAAATGTTGCAGACAAAAGTTGATGGTTTGATGATAGGAAGAGGTGCTTTAAAAAATCCATTTTTATTCAAACAGATTTTTTTCTATTTAAGAAATAAGAGATGGTTAGATATAAACAAAAAAGATAAAATTAATTTCCTATTTGATTATATGGAATTATGTGATAAATACAATTTAAAATCTAATGAATATTTTTTCAGAGCTAAACAACATGCAATTTATCTTACAAAAGAATTGGAAAATTCTCGGAAGTTGAGGGAAAGGATTATGAAAGCAAAAAATGTAGATGAATTAAAAACAATTATAAAGTCCTAATTTTTCTTTTAAACATGATTGAAATCAAAAATTTCAAGCATCCCAAAATTTCGGAGAAATTTTGATATGAAAATAGCAATAGTCCACAAGGAAAAATGCAATCCTGAAAGTTGCGGTAAATTATGCAGCAAATTATGCCCTGTAAACAGGAAAGGAGAAGATTGTATTATAATAGAAAAAAAAGCTTCAATAAGTGAAGAATTATGCATTGGTTGTGCAATCTGCCAGAATCGCTGTCCTTTTAATGCAATAAGCATAATAAATCTTCCTGAAAAATTGGATAAAGATTTGATTTACCGTTTCGGCAAAAACGGATTTGCTTTATACAGACTGCCTTTGTTGAGATTCGGAAGCATTTTGGGATTGTTTGGAAAAAATGGGATTGGTAAGTCAACAACATTAAAAATATTCTCTGGACATTTAAAGATAAATTTTGGGAGAGAAAAAGCAGAGGAAAAAGAGATTAAAGAATATTTCAAAGGCTCGGAGTTATTGAATTATTTTGAGAATATAGATAAAATAAAAATTTCATACAAACCCCAGAATTTATCCGAGTTGGGAAATTCAAAAGTAAAAGTTTCTGATGTAATATCTCAAATACAAAAAGACAAGAAAAAAATTGGGAAGATTGTTTCTGAATTAAACATCGAAAATTTTCTGGACAGACAGCTTAATCAATTATCGGGGGGGGAACTGCAGAAAGTATCCATAGCAATAGCATTTTTGAAAGACGCTGATGTTTATTTTATTGATGAACCGTTGGCTTATTTAGATATTGAAGAGAGGATAAGAATAAGCAATTTTATAAGAAAAATTGTTTCTGAAAAAAAAGCTGTAATTGTCGTAGAGCATGATCTGCTTATGCTGGATTTTCTGACTGATTATATAAATATTTTTTACGGCAATCCATCAGATTACGGTGTTGTTTCAACAGTAATGACTTCAAAGACAGCTGTCAATACATATCTTGGAGGTTTTCTGAAAGAAGATAATATCAGATTCAGGGACAAGCCGATTAAATTTTTTAAGATAGAACAAAAGCAGAAATCGAATTTTAAGCTTTTTGACTGGCCTAATTTTACAAAGACATTCAAGAATTTTAAGTTAAATGTAAATTCCAGTTTTATTAATGAAGGTTCTGTTACTGGGATAATAGGAAAAAACGGGATTGGAAAAACAACTTTTGTCAAATGTCTGGCAAATGAGATTGATATTGATAAAGGAAAAATTGACTCAAAAAAAATGAAGTTTGCTTACAAACCGCAATATTTAAATTCTAATTCTGATGATTTGGTCGCTGCAATAATTAAAAAAGAGAAAATAGACAAATATCTGATTCATTTATTTTCTTTGGAAATGCTAAATATAAAAAAAATAAAAGAGTTGTCCGGAGGTGAATTGCAAAGATTAGAAGTTGCAAGATGCTTGAGCAAAGACGCTGATTTGTATTTAATTGATGAGCCTTCAGCTTATCTCGATGTTGAAGAGCGTTTAAATGTTGCAAAAGCAATAAACGAGATTATAGCAAACAAAAGTAAGGCATGTTTTGTAGTTGACCATGATTTGTTGTTTTTAAGTTATGTCGCAGATTCTTTATTAGTTTTTTCCGGAGAAGCTGGAAAAAATGGAGAAACATCAAAATCGTTGGATTTTTCAGAAGGTCTAAACAGATTATTAAAGGAATTAAATATAACGGTGAGAAGAGATGAAGAAACATTAAGGCCAAGAATAAACAAACCAGACAGTGTTTTGGACAGAAAGCAAAAAGAAAAAGGAAAATATTTTGAAGACTAAAACTTAAAAACTTTCTATTCTTTACTAGATTATGGATTTCAAAAAAGAAGTTTCTGAAATTATAGCAAAAGAAACGAAGTTAAATAAAGAAGAAATTTTGCAGATAATTGAAATTCCCAAGCCAGAATTTGGGGATTTTGCATTTCCGTGTTTTATTCTCGCAAAAGAATTTAAAAAATCACCTGTAGAAATATCAAAAGAATTGCAAAACAGGATAAAATTAACATCTCTTTTCAAACAGATTAAAGCTATTGGTCCTTACTTAAATTTCTTTGTAAACAAAGAAAAGTTTTCCGAGAATGTTTTAAATGAAACTGAGAGGAAACATAAAAAGCTAAACAAAACAATTGTTATTGATTTATCTTCGCCAAATATTGCAAAACCATTCAGCATAGGGCATTTAAGGTCAACTGTAATTGGTTATTCTTTATACAAAATTTTTGATTATTTGGGCTATAAAGTTATAAGAGACAACCATCTTGGAGATTGGGGAACCCAGTTTGGAAAATTAATTTACGCCTACAAAAAATGGGGTAAAAAAGAACAATTGAAAAAAGAACCTATAAAATATCTTCTTGAACTTTATATTAAGTTTCATAAAGAAGATGAAAAAGATGAAGATTTAAATGAAAAAGCGAGGGAAGAATTCAAAAAACTTGAAGATAAGAACAAAGAAAATGTCAAGTTGTGGGAGGAGTTTAAAGATTTGTCATTAAAAGAGTTTGATAGAATTTATTCCAGATTAAATGTTAAATTTGACACTTATTTGGGCGAAAGTTTTTATGCAAAAGACATTGAAAAAACAGTAAAAAGATTTTCCAAGGTAGCCAAAGAAAGTGAAGGAGCTTTGGTTGTTGAAGTTGAGGATATGCCTCCGTGCATGTTAAAAAAATCAGATGAGGCATCAACTTATGCCACAAGAGAACTGGCTACATTATTTTACCGGGAAGAAAAATACAAACCAGAAAAAATTCTTTATGTTGTTGGAAGCGAACAGACACTGCACTTCAAACAGGTTTTTTCTGCTATAAGCAGGATTGATAAAAAACTTGCAGAAAAATGTTTCCATGTTCCATTCGGATGGATGAGATTAAAAGAAGGCAGAATGTCAACAAGAGAAGGAAAAGTTATTTTCATGGAAGATGTTTTGAACAAGGGTAAAGAACTTGCTTTGAAGTTGATAAAGGAAAAAAATTCAAAACTAGCAAACAAAGATGAAGTTGCTGACAAGATTTCAATTGCTTCCATAGTTTACTCGGATTTAAGCAGCGACAGGATTTTGGATGTTGAATTTGACTGGGATAAAATGATAAGTTTTGATGGTGATACAGGTCCTTACCTGCAGTATGCTTTGGTAAGAGCAGGGAAGATCTTACTAAAAGAAAAGATAAATAAAATTAAAATAGAAAATCTGAATGATTTTGAATTTAATTTGGTTAAAAAAATAAGTTTGTTTGAAGAAATAGTAAAAAGATCAGCAGAATTATACAAGTCAAATCTGATTGCAAATTATTCTTATGAATTAGCAAGAGAATTCTCCTCTTTCTATGAAAACTGCCCTGTTTTGAGTGAAAAAGGAAAAGAAAAAGACAAAAGATTAATGATTGTAAAATCTTTCTATGAAACTTTGAAGAAATGTCTAGAACTTTTGAATATTCCGGTGCTGGGGGAGATGTAATTTTTAGTGCAACGATGCCGAAGGCAAAAAATCAAAGTTTGCTCCCGAGCGTTTTTCGTTCGTCGTCAGGAAGCCCCCGCCGTAAATTTTCTCGTCTATTAATTGAAAAGAGCCTCATAGTATTTAATAATACTATTGTGGAACTTATTTGATGAAAAATGGTACTTCCAAATATGCCAATTATATTAAAAATAACTAATATGGCAGTAAAAACATGTATCGTGGTTGCTATAACCAGATCGTTTTTAATTATTCTAAAGATATTTTTGGATGAAGTTATAATTTCGGGTAACATAGTCAAATCGTTATTTATCAAAACAACTTGAGACGATTCCAAGGTAATATCTACACCTTTTAATCCCATAGCAATTCCAACATTCGCTTCAGCTAAAGCTGGTGCATCATTGATGCCATCACCAACCATGATTACTTTTTCCCCATTACGTTTAACTTTCTTAATGAAGTTTATTTTATCTTCAGGCAAAAGTTCTGAGTGTATTTCGATAACGCCGAGTTCTTTTGCAATATTATTTGCAACAATTTTGTTATCTCCCGTGAGTATGACCAACTTAAACCCCATTTTTTTCAATTTTTCGAGAACTGATTTGGCTTCTTCTCTTAGTAGGTCAGCCATAACGATGACTCCTATGAGTTTCTTATCTAAAGCAACAAAAATTATAGAATCGCCGGATTTTTCTTTTTTCTCTACATCTGTTACTATGTTATCCGAGATAAAAATACCACATTCTTTCATCAATTTTGAATTACCAATCAAGACCTTTTTTTTATTGTAATTAGCTGAAATTCCTTTGCCTTTTAAAATTTGAATATTTTCTATAGGAAAAAATGCTAAACCCTCCTCTTTTGCCTTTTTAATGATGGGACGAGCGAGATGATGCTCCGAATATTTTTCGACACTGGCCGTTAATTGAAGCAAATTCTTTTGATCAAAAGATGAAAATGCAATAATCTCTTTTATATCTGGAGAACCTTTGGTTAGTGTACCAGTTTTATCAAAAACAACCGTATTGACTTTAGTGAGATTTTCAAGTGCTTCAGCATTCTTTACTAAAATTCCTCTTTTGGCTAAAAGACTTATCCCTATTGTTGTGGCAACAGGCACAATTATGGCAAAAATAACTGGCACTAGTGCAACCCATAGAGCTAAAGATTGTAAAATATCCTGCCGTATAAAAAACATCGCCATTACTAATACTAATGCAATTAAACTGGTAATTACCGCGTATCTGTTGGTGAAATATGATAGTGGAGCGTTTTTTGATTGAGCCTCTTCTACTAATCTCTGAACTAGGGCTATAGTAGAATTTTCACTAGTATCAATGGCTTGCATTTCTACATAATCACTTAGGTTTATAGCTCCGGCAATTATTTTTTCTCCTTTTTTCTTTTTGACTGGTTTTGATTCTCCGGTAATCACTGACTCATCAAAAGAAGCTTCTTTGGTTAAAAGAATCCCATCCACCGGTGCCCTACCTCCCACTTTAATGATTACAGTATCACCTTTCCTGATGTCAGAAATGTTTACTTCAAGAATATCCTCTTTTTTCACAAAAGTGGTATTAGGCAATGATTCTGAAATATTCTTTACTGACTCTTTAACTCGCCACAAAATATATTCCTTGAAAATTTTTCCAAAAAGAATCAGTAAAACAAAAGTTGCCGCTATTTTAATTTGTCCTAAGAATAATAAAATAAGGATAGTAATTACAACCGGAAATCCTAAATCAAACTTTTTCGCTTTGAAGGAAGAAAAAATTTCAAGAATTAATGGCAAAAGTCCTAATGCGACACCTATAATCAATAAGTAGTTTATCCAAGTAATGGGGAAAAAGCTAAGGGAGAGTGCAAGGATTAGTATAGTAATCAATGGCAAAAATGTATATAGTATTTTCTTCATATTTATCATTCGAGTTATAAATATTTATAAAAGCTTTCTTTTTTTAAAGGCGGGGGCTTCCGTTCGTTTTCCGTTTCGTAGCGAGGGGGCAAATTGCAACTAATCGCTGTTATACGCCCCGACGACCGAAGGAAGGAGAATGCAATGTGGTCGAGGATTTTTTCCCGCAGGAAAAAACCGCAGAAGTCAGATTTTCTTTTCAAAAGTTGTGCGACAGCAAATAATTGTATCGTAAAGTCGGGGCACATCCAACAAAAGACAAAGATATATAAACATTTAAAATTTTCTTTTAAATGGTGAACTAAAATGACAGAAGAAAAACAAAAACAACAAACTGCTGAAAAACCAGCAGAAAATCCGCAACAGGAACCAACTCCTGAAACGGAAGAAGAAAAGAAGAAGAAAGAAGAACAGAAAAAAAAGGAGGAAGAAAATAAAGAGCCTTCCTCTGGACAACAAAACTAAACTGATAGGTTTTGTTGAAAAACGTTTTTCTTGTCAGGATATGGGTGGGCGGGATTTTTATTTTTTGATTGAAGTATCTTTCTTATAAAGTATGTGCCCCCGACTTTTGTTTTCTAAGAAAAGAAAATCCGATTGCGTATAATTCCTGTTAAGTTCGTTTCCCATACGCAAGTGTGGGAAACCTGCGTCCGCAGAGTTTTTTTACCGCCGAAAACTAGACTGGTGCCGTAGTTTTTGCCAACATATCAATTTCTGCGTAGCAGAGTAGATGTCCGTAGGACTAGGAACTCCCCCTCGTTTTATTTTAATTATGGTTGGCAAAAATTTGGGTGAGCGTAGCGAACCGTTAAACTTTTGTTATATGATAGTGCAAAGCATTTCCTAATTTCTCGTTCTGTTTATGAAGTTTAACGAATGCGACAACTAAAGGGATCTACGGTTTACTATCAACGATAGGCGGGTTTTCGAATTGCAATTAACAGGCTTTTAACGCAAACCCTCAAATTTGTGTTCAACAAGGCTTGAAAGCCTTGTTTTTGAACAATGATTCTGGAAATTTTAATTGATTCATAAATTTTCAATAAATATAAAAAGTCCCATTGATGAATTAAATTCATGAACATTTACATCGAATCTTATGGCTGTTCCGCGAATTTGAGTAACTCAGAGATAATTGCAGGACTTCTGGAAAAACAAGGGAATATAATTGTCAAAGACATTAAACTAGCTGAAGTTGCTGTTCTTAACACCTGCATTGTCAAAGGTCCGACTTTCAATAGAATGATTGAAAGATTAAAACTTCTTTCAAAAAAGAAATACATTATTGTTTCTGGATGCATGTCAAATGTTTATACAAAAAAAATAATTGAAACTGTAAAAGAGAGCAATAAAAAATGTCTTCTTGGCTTGGTTTCTGTAAATTCAATTAAAGATACCATTAATGTTCTTAATAATCTAAAACAAGGAAAAGAAACATTGATAATTTCTGATAAAAAATCTGAAAATATTTGCCTTGACAAAATTTCAACAGAAAAAATAATCTCAATTGTCCAGATTTCAGAAGGTTGTCTTGGAAAATGTTCTTATTGTGCAACAAAACTGGCAAAAGGAAATTTATTTTCCTTTGAAAAGGAAAAAATAATAAAGCAGATTGAAAATGATTTAAGTCAAGGAGCAAAAGAAATCTGGCTAACTTCGCAGGACTGTGGAGCTTACGGAAAAGAAAAGGGAAAATATGAATTGGTAAGTTTATTAAAGGAAATTTCAAAAATAAAAGGAAAATTTAAAGTTCGTTTGGGCATGTCTAACCCACAGCATGTTAAATATTTTATTGATAATTTGATTGAAATTTTCAAAAATGAAAAATTCTTCAAGTTCCTACATTTACCGATTCAGTCAGGCTCAGATAAAATTTTAAAGGAGATGAACAGGCCTTACAAAGTTTTAGAAGTTGAAAAAATTATAGAAAAATTCAGAAGTGTTTTTCCTGATTCAGTAATTTCCACAGATATTATAGCCGGATATCCTTATGAAACAGAAAAAGATTTCAATGAAACTTTTGATTTAATAAAAAAAATTCAGCCGGAAGTTTTGAACATAAGCAAATACTGGCCGATGCAAAAAACTAAAGGAGCTTTGTTAAAACAGATTGATGATGAAGTTAAAAAAGAAAGAGCTACAAAACTGATGAATCTGCATTTAAAGATTATTCAGGAAAAAAATAAATTATTTTTTGATAAAGAATTAAAAATTTTGGTTGACAGAGATGGTTTTTCAAACACAATGCAGGCAAGAGATGAAAATTACAGGATAGTTATTATTAACGGTGGAAAAGATTTGCTAGGAAAATTTTTAAAAGTAAAAATAAAGAAAGCTATGCCTCACTATTTGTTTGGTGAAATTACTAAATAAAAATAAATTTCTTTCTGAACCCCTTTTTTACTTTGCTTACTTTACTGGTTTCATCTTTGTCCAGGCATACTCAAACAATTGTTCCAAGGCGTTTGCGAAAAATTCTGTGTTTACCCATATACCTACATCGTAAGTTGGGTGCACTTCCTCGTCGTCAAGAACCATAAACATTAATTCTTTGCTGTCTATGATTGCAAATCGTGCTTTTATGTCTTTCATCTCTCTTACTTCCGCTATTTTTGCCAATTCTTTTGCAATTTTTATGTTCTTTGCACTGATATGGCTGGCAAATCTTATCTTTACGCCTCTCTTTTTTGCTTTTTGTAATGAAAGTTTTAATGTTTCAAATTCTCTGTTAAGTCCTTCACCGCTTGTTACAAAGGTTATTGATTTTCCTGCACCTCTAATCATCATATCAAGATGATTGTGCAATGAATTTCTTCCTCTTATAGCTCCACTCAAATCATTTGGCTGGACATATTTTATACCATCTGTATGCAATTGCTTTAATTCATTCAGAACGTCACTGCCTTTCATTTTGTCAAGTCTTTTATGACTTTCCTGAACTTCTACAACCAAATTTCTTTTTACTCTTTCTATAACTTCTTCCGGTTTTAAGGCAATAAACTTTACTGGTTTTCCCAGTTTCATTACAATAAAACCTTTTTTCTCTAAGCTTTCTAAGATATCATAAGTTCTTGATCTAGGAACATTTCCTATGTCACTTAGTTCACCAGCTGTAGAAACTCCTCTCGACAAAAGTGCTGTCCAGATTTTTGCTTCGTAAAGGTTCAAACCAAATATTTTTCTTAGCCTGCTTAAAAATTCTTCTCTTACGATCATTTTAATTATAATTTTTAAGAAAAAATAGTATTTAAAGGTTTCCCTTTACTATTATCAAATGGGTTCTAAAATATATTCTGGAGTATATAGTTTGTTTTGAAAGTAAAAAATTTAACATTAAGAAAGATTTAAATAATTAAAAACAACAGAAATATTATAAACGGAGAAAAATGGCTTTAACAGCAGGTGGTTGCAGAGATTTGAGAAAATACATGGATGATCCGCAAGTTGCAGATATATTTGGCAAACTTATCTCCGGAAAATCTGGATATAAAACAATAATTGACAAGGACAAACCTGTGCCGATGTGCAAAAGCTGTGGACTAAAACTTCTTGGAGACGAAAAATTTTGTCCTGAATGCGGAACAAAAGTTGAAGCAATACAACCACAACAAGATTCTTAATTGAGTTTGATTATTTTTCCACTTCATTCAAATCAATTTCCGGAAAAATATAACTCTTAAAACCGCAGTCATTGCAGATGTAGATTGCAGGCAGACCAAAAGCAACTAAAGCCCCCTGCATATCAATTTTTACATCCAAAGAATTACACTTCGGACAAATTTTTACATATTTCTTTTTTTTATTTTCCATTACTAATCCTCTGGCTTTAATTCGAGAATTAATTTGTTATCTTGGATAGAATAATTTAAAATAGGCAGATTTATCGGGATTAATTTGAAAAATGCCTTGTCTTTGCTCATTGCTTTAATTTCGATACTATTTTTTAATTTCTGAACAAAAATATCTTTTTCCTTCACACCAGGCAGATCAATTTCATAGATAATCTTATCAGTTAGTCTTCTTATTTTCGTTGCAGGTTCTTCTTTCGGAAGCTTACTTAACTGTTCAACTTGCTGTTTCGTCAGTTTGTTGGATATTTTCTTTTCATCAACAACTGTTTTTCCAATATTCTCTTTAACCTTGATAGTCTCTTTCATCTCGCCCATAGGAGTTATTTTAATCTGAGGATTTCCACCGTCGGATTTAATGTTTATACTTATCCCGCTTCTTATAACATCTTTTTCTTTTTTTGGTTTTTCCATGTTATTCTCAAATTCCTTCATTATATTATTTGCCATTTTCATTGCTGCAGCCATTATTGCATTTGTATTAAATCCGAATTCATCAATACTGAATATGTCATCTTCTTTGTAATCCACCGGTCTTAACTGCATACCACATTTGGGGCAGAAGCTAAAACTTTTATCCATCTCAAATCCGCATCTTGCACATTTTTCTTTCTTTTTCTTTCCGAACATATTGAATTAACATAGCTTTGGTTTAAATTTCTTTTGGTTTATAATTCCATAAATTTTTAAATTTTAATTAACTCGAGTATACATGAAAAAAGAGATGATTGACAAACTTATAGCCAAGTATAACATAGACATTGCAAAGCTTAATGAAGAGCAAAAAAAGCTCAGCAGTTTGGTAGATATCAAAAAGAAAATAAATTATGAAGATGTAAATTACATTGCTGGTTGCGAGGTTGTTGATTATATCAATAATCTAATAGCATCAATTATAGTGATAGACAAAGAAAAAGAAATTATAGAACAGAAGTTCTTTATGGGTAAGGCAAGATTTCCCTATTTGCTGGAATATAGGGCTTATAGGGCTCTGCCTGTTTTAATGAAGGATTTTGATAAGCTTGAAAACAAACCGGATTTAATATTTGTTCATGGTCATGGAATAGACCACCCGAGAGGACTCGGTTTGGCATCTCACTTCGGAATTTCTGTAAATTTGCCTACAATAGGCATATCATCAAGACCTTTATGCGGTGAAATTAAAGGCAATGAATTGATTTTTAAGGGAAAGATTGTCGGTGAATTTATAAAAACAAAAGACGGAAGCAATCCTGTTCTAGCAAGTCCCGGACATTTAATAAATTTAAAACAGACAGTTGAAATATCTAAACAGTTTGTAGATGAAAAATATAAAAGGATTCTGCCACTGCATCTGGCTCATAAATTTGGAAAGAGCATTAAAAAAGAATTTATTGAGAAAAAGACGGTTTATAAACCACAGAAAGATTTATAAATCAAAAATTCGAAACCTTTTTAAGTCTTTCGTATGATTAAAATGGCAGAACGTAAAAAATGTCCTGAGTGTGGTTCTACAAAAATAATGCATGATGAACAAAGAGGGGAGGTAGTATGCACAAATTGTGGTTTAATAATCGAGGACAAGATAATTGATCTCGGAAAAGAGTGGAGACAGTTTGATGAGGAGTCTTCCAAAAAAGGAAGATCTGGCGCCCCGTTATCAATGCAGAAATTTGACAAAGGTCTGACAACAAATATCGGAGAAGTGCATGATATTTATCAATTAGGAAGCAACAAGAAAACAAGAAAATATTTCAGGCTGAAAAAGTGGCAGGAAAGAGTTTCAACGTCGATTGAAAGAAATTTAAGGCTTGCCATGGCCAAATTGAGAAGGGTTGCATCTTTTTTAGATTTGCCTAATATTGTAAGGGAAGAGGCATCAAGAGTTTATACTTTAGTGTTGCAGAGAGGTTTAGTAAGAGGCCGTTCTATGGAATCTGTAGTAGCATCATGTATTTATGCTGCATGCAGAACTTACCAAATTCCAAGAACATTGGATGAAATTTCTGTTGCAAGCGAAGTTGAGAGAAAAGAAATAGGAAGAACTTACAGATTTATAATGAGAAAGCTTAGAATAACTATAAGGGCAAGCAATCCAAAAGATTATATTTCTAGATTTGCATCTGTTTTGAAATTGAGTCCAAAAACTCAGAGCGAAGCTGTGGAGATATTAAACAAAGCAACAAAGGAGGAATTAACTTCCGGAAGAGGCCCTGCAGGAATAGCTGCAGCTGCATTATATGTTGCTGCTTTGTTAAACAGAGAAAAGAAAACGCAGAGAGAAGTCGCTGATGTTGCAGGAATAACAGAGGTAACAATAAGAAACAGATATAAAGAGATTTTGGAAAAATTAGGTATCGAAGACAAAATAAAAGAGATTGAAGAAAAAGAAAAAAAGAAAAAATGATGTCTGACTATTGTTGTCCAAGTTCTAGGAAATCAAAAAGCGACAAAAAAGCCAAGAGAAGATACAGAGTTTACAAAAAGGGCGGTCATTTGAGAACAATCAAATGATGAAAATTGCCACTTTATTTCTTTTGATTTTATTATTCTAATCTACAATTTTCAGTATCCTAAAAACAGAAAACTGTGTTTTTGTTTTTAGTATAATTTTTTTTCATTTCAAAAGATATAAAAATAACTATAAACTTTTAATTTTATGGAGCAGGTTTTAATTTTTGCGGATTATATTCTAATAGCTATAACTTTTATTTACCTTATAATTGCCTCTGTTACAGACATTAAAAGAAGAGAGGTTCCAAATTGGCTAAGTTTCAGTTTTATTATTTTAGGATTGGCAGTCAGGGCTATAGCTTGTATATTGATTAAGCCGTTAACCATTTCAAATTATTCATATTTACTTTATGGATTGGCTGGATTTTTGGTATTTGTTGGTTTGGGAATAGCTTTTTATTATGGTAGAATTTTTTCCGGGGGAGATGCAAAATTATTGATGGGGATTGGAGCTGCAATAGCCAATATGAGCTCGTTAAAGATTATCAGTTCATACATTTTTCTGGACAAATTTTTTATTTTCCAGTTTGTATTGAATTTACTGCTTGTCGGTTTAGTTTATACCCTTATTTTTGCATTTATTCTTACAATTTTAAAATGGTCGAGGATAAAAAACGAAGTTAAAAATTTATTTTTAAAAAGAAAGTTTGCGATAATTATAATCTCATCTTTAAGCCTTGTTTTAGCTGTTACGTTTTTTATTTTGAGGATAAATTTCATTGGTCCAATATTCTTGGTTTTGATGATTTTGCCGTGGATTTATGTTATCATCAAACCTGTCCAGGAGAACGGAATGATTTATGAAATTTCAGTAAAAGACATAACCGAGGGAGAATGGCTTGCTGAGGAAATTAAAATTAAGGAAAAGATAATAAAATATAAATGGGATGGTATAAATGAAAAAGAACTTAAATTAATCAAAGAAAACTTTGATGAAGGAAGAAAAATAAAAATTAAAAAAGGTGTTCCGTTCATTCCTGTTTTTCTGATAGCTTTTATTTTAACGTTTATCTTCGGGAATTTATTTTTAGAATTAGTTAACTTATTGCTCTAAACAAATTCTGCAAATCTTGAAGGTGTTGACTTGTGAATTTTCCTTATCTCTTTTTTTGTTTTATCTCGGAATTCCTTCTTCTTTTCTTTTTCTTTTTTGTCTTCTTCTTTTGATTTCTCCGATATTATGGAAGAGGCAATTTTTTCTAAATCCTTTTCTTCAGCTTTTTCTCTTGGAAAATCCAGATTTATATTGTCATCATTATATCTTGGTATAATATTTATAAAAAAATGAGGAATTCTCTGACCTGCAATTTCTCCCTGATTTATAAGTATATTAGAACCTTCTGCTTTTAAGGACTTAATCAATAATTTATCAACTTTTTTTAGAGAATCAAAAATTTCTGCTATCTCTTCCTTTGAAAAATCATTTAGAAATTGTTTGTGATTTTTTGAAATAAGCAATGTATGCCCTTTTGAAGCAGGCATTATATCAAGAAAAGCTATAACATTAGAATCTTCATATATTTTTATTGATTTTTGTTTGCCCGAAGCAATATTGCAGAATAAACAGGATGTTTCTTCAATTCCTTCTTTCTGAGAGGACATTTTTTGCTGTTGTTTTATAAACTCTTCAAGTTCAGAAGGAGACATTTTTTCTATCTGTTTTTTCAGAGCATCTGTTTGTGGAGAAGGAAATTTTTCAAGTTGCTGATAAATCTGTTTTTTGACCAATTCTGCCTGTTCCTTTGCCAATGCCATTGTAAAATTAAAGAATTTAGATTTAAATAATTATCCAACTGCACGTCTTGCATCAATAATCTCGGCTGACTGAACGTTGTCAATTTTGGCAATTTCCTCTTCAACTATATCTAAAGATCTTTTATCCGGCCAAAGAATTGTGAAAATCAAAGCGTTTAATCCGAAAGCAATTGGTTGTCTTTCATTTTTGTGTAATTTGGCTTCCAGCTCCTCTAATTTTTTCGTTACATTAGATTCTATCTTTGTTAAATCATCTTCCGGTGAAGAAGGCATAACTTTTAATTGCGCTATTATCATGCTAAAAATTCCTCCGAAATTTTGGCAATTGAAAATGTTTCATTTTCATATTTTTAAATTTAAGGACCGATAAAACCACATTTACATTTGTATTGAACAGCTTTTTTTCTACAGGCATCGCATCTGCAGATATTCTCTTTTAAACATGAGGGACATTTGAATTTAACACCCTCATTCACAATTTTTTTACTACAACTGATACATTTGTCAATCATAGTGAAAAGAAAAATAGAGGGTTTATAAATGTTTTTGATATATAGTTAATTGGGTTGATAAGCCCCCATAGTTCAGTGGATAGAATGTTTCCTTGCGGAGGAAATGATTCCGGTTCGAGTCCGGATGGGGGCATTCCATGGTTCAAATCAAATGAATTTAGAAAGAAATTCAGCTGTCCCAAAAATCGCAGGATTTTTTAGGACCTCGTGAGGGTGTAAATTTATTAATTTTTAATTCTTTATATTTAACCATAATGATTAAATTTGAATGTAGAAAATGTGGGTTCTGTTGTAAGAAATTTGGAAAAGGAAAAGGTTTGCCTTTGTGGGAATGGGAAGTTGAAAAAATAAAAAATGCTGCATCTGAAAAAAATATTAGTGTTAACATAAAACCCATTTCAGCTTTTTTCGATAAAAAATCCAAAATAGCTTTTTGTATGGGTTATGCTATGTTTAATGAACCATGCCCATTTTTGGAAAATAATTCTTGTTCTATATATCTAATCATGCCTATTGTGTGTAGAGTCTTTCCATTAGCAAAAACTCCATTTTTTTCAAAGGATAAGGAGGTTAATTTGGACAAATTCGCTCATTGCCAGAATTTTGATCATAGATTATTTATTGATAATTACACACAATATGGAAATATAAAAAAGATGAGTCCAAAGGAAACTAAAAAGGATTACAGAGAAGCTTATGGCGAATGTTATGATTATTGTTTTCAGAATGATATGATTGGTGATTATTTACAAAGGATTATAAATGATTTGATAGAAAAAGGAAGAATAAAACTTAGAAAGATAAATGAATTGGATTATGAAAAATACAAAATATATTCTTTCTCTGAATTTTTAGAAAAAATAGGTATAAACATGAGGGATATTTTTGATTTATTTGGTAATCATAAAAAACTAAATTTATTTATTGAAGATTTAAAGAAGGGAAAATAATTATTTTCTACATTAGAAAAATTTTAAGATTCTTGTTACATTAGGTTTTTATATGCTATTTTTCTTATGTTAAAATGGTTGCTGAAGGGATATTATCAATATTTTTTAAGATTTTGGCTATCCCAGCCGTGCTCATTTTTCTTATTTTTGGAATAATAATACTGGGAATTATTTTGGCTATCGAGTTTGCATTCAGGGTAGTATTTGATTCGATAATTTCTAGCTTTAAAAGAGAAAGATTGCATATTTTTCAGCCAAATGATTTTGAAGAAACGATGATAAGAAGGATAAAAAGATATGTTTCTAGATTGAAAAGGGGCTAAGGTTATTGTATAGTAGAGAATAAAAAGTTTTATAAATATAAAAGATGGGATATTAACAAAAAGAGAAGATGGCAGAGAAAACTCATGATAAAGAAAAGAGGGAATTTCATCAGATAACTTATTTGATGACTATTATTCCGGAACTTGTAAAATTAAAAAACTGTAATATATATCTTCTTTTTGAAGACAAATTTAAAACATGGGAATTAGATCCGGGTGGAAGTATTTTGAACTTTGAAGATGATTTCTTTGATATATATCCTGTAGAGAATTTAGAGTCATTTATGAATTTTATTGAAGAAAAATTAAAGGAAAATGCAACCGGAGCTTTTATAGCAATGGACAAAACAATGTTGAATGTAATGAATACAGTTCAAAGTAGAAGATTTTTGTTCAAGCCGGATAAATCACTTCTTGGTTTGGGTGTTTTTGTTAAAAATAAAAATAATTAAGATTCTTCGTCTGCTATTCCATTTGTTGTTATAAAGAAAACTGTTTCATTGTCTGGCAAATTCGGACTGTCTATTAACTTGGCAACTCTCGAATCTTTTTTTCCTCTTCTTAAATATACCCTGAATGTTGAAGCGTGTCCTACAATATGACCCCCAATTGCTGTTGTTGGGTCACCGAACATCATTGCTGGATTTGCCATAACCTGATTTGTAACCAAAACAGCTAAATTATATTGATCAGATAATTTTGAAAGCTGATGGATATATCTGTTTAATTTCTGTTGTCTGTCTGCTAATTGACCCCTCCCAGTAAATTCTGCCCTAAAATGGGCTGTTAATGAGTCTATGACTAATAATTTGATGGGTTCTCCATTTTTAATCATCTCCGGAATTTTTTCTAAAAGTAACATTTGATGGTCTGAGTTAAATGCTCTGGCAACCAAAATATTTTTTAATATCTTAGATGGATCTGCTCCGATACCTTCTGCAAATTGTTTAATTCTCTCCGGCCTGAATGTTCCTTCTGTGTCTATATAAACTGCTTTTCCGCTAGCTCCTCCTTTTTCTCTCGGAAGCTGAACATTAACAGCTAAAGCATGTGCAATCTGTGTTTTTCCAGAACCAAAAGCACCAAATAATTCAGTTATAGCTTTTGTTTCAATCCCGCCACCGATTAAAGCATTAAAATTTTTACTGCCAGTTGAAAGTTTAAATATCTCCTCTCTCTTTTTTAGATATTCTGAAGCATCTTCAAAACCCAAATTCATCATTTTTCTGGCTGCCTGAATAACTTTTCTTGCTGAAGCTTCGCTTAAACCAGAAGCATCTCCCAATTCAGCTGGGGAGGCTACAGCTATAGACATCAAATCAAAATATCCGGCATCCTCTAATTTTGTTGCAACAGCCGGGCCAACACCTGGCAAGTCAGTAATTTTTGTTTCTTTTTCTTCCTTCGTCTCTTTTTCCTTTTTCTTAGCCATATTATATGAATTGTTTCAACAATTTATAAAGTTTATATTAATCAATTATATAGATTAAAAGATATTATATCTCTTCTATTTTAATATCCTTGCTTAATTCAGCTATTAAAACATCGGGATTTATTTCTTCCATATCTGATATGTTTATTTCCAGATTGTTGAATAAAGCATTTTTCTTTACTACACCATAAAAGAAAAATTCTTTGCCGAGTATTTCTTTTTTCTTTTCAATAAAGAAGGTGATATCTTTTAGTTTAGCTATAAAATTATCTTTTGCCAAATCAAGAAATTTAATCAAGATAGAATCAAATAATATGGCTCTTGTGGTTTCCACTCCATCGTCGATTATTATAGAAATTAGAGCTTTATGATTCGGCATAACATTTCCATGCTCTTCACAATGATAAAGTCCGTTTTCAAAAAATAATTTTTTATTGCATTCCGGACAGGTGTCAAAGAATCTTGGTTCAAAAATTTGGACAACTGTAGCTCTTACCTTAACTCTCTCATTTTGTTGCAAATCTTTTATTTCCTTATGAGCAATACTCTGATTTCTATTCATACTAATATCAACATTTTCTATTTTTTCAGTTGAAAGTTGAATTTTAGAATAAGAGCTTAAATGAACTTCTTTAGATTCTGTTCCTCTTACAGAAATATTTTGCAGTTCAACAACATCACCTGTTTTAAATAATCCATCTTCGAAGAATTTTATATGATTAACATCCCAAAAGACTACTCTTACATTAGAATTTTCGTCGGCAACTACTATATTTAGAACCTTACTCTTCATATCTTTTTTTATAAATTCTCTAACTGGAAATATTTGTATTATTTTTCCTATAACTGTAGTTTTTCTCATTCCAGGAAGCAAATCTGAAACTTTAACTCTTTGACCTTCAAATTTTACTCCCAATTCCGAAGCTACAATCTGGGCTGCTCCTTGTTTGCTTATCAAACCAGACAGTCTGGAACATTTGGCATCAACCCTTCTTTCCAATTCCTCTATAGATAAATTTGTCAGTTTAGATATTTTTTCCAACAACTCCCTATAAGTTCCCTGTAACATCTTGATATTATTAAAAAATATTTCTTTATAAACATTCCTTTGTTTTTTTATAAATTTTGGACTAATTAATCGAAATATAAATTCTTAATATTGGGTTAAATAAACTTTCCCTAATATTTTTATTAGAAATGAAAATATTATTTTTAGAAATTAATTGAATGTAAACATTATTTTCACTGGTTTCGATTCCATAAGTCCAACTTTCCAAATTAAATTTAGATAAACAATCTTTGATAGTATTGATGTCATATTTGATAATCTCGGGATTTTCTTGTTTTTGTTCGGCTTTGCATTCTTCTATTTTTGACTCAAAAAAACTGAAAGCTGACTCAAAGATCGTTAATTCTACATTAAATTCTTTCAGAATAAATTCTTTGTTTAGATTAAAACTGGATTCCATTGTTATATTGACAAAATTATCTTCTACCCTTTTTCTAAATTTAATTGGCTCTATTGTAGACAAAATCAAATTTTTTGAATCCCCTGATAGAGAGATATTAAAATTATCCTCAATCTTGTAATATTCCTTTTCGGTAAATTCTTTTAGTTTCAGATAAGAAATAAGATTTTCTTTTGTTTTTTCTAAAAAAGCCGAGTTTATTTTTTCTTGTTCTGGTTTGCACTCCCTATTCCAGGAGATATAGCTTTCTCCGTTAAAAGAATTTATCAGACATGTATCTTTCTTCTCTGTTCCAGAACTCTTTAATAATTCGTTATAAGAATTTGTTGCCGAAAGTTTTAGAGAAGATTCTACATAATTTTCAAAAACAATTTCATTTCTTTTCATTTCCATAAATTGTATCGGTGAGTTAAAGGAAAATTCAGTTTTATCTTTTGTATGGTAAAAAGACCATATTGACAAGCCCATCAAGACAAAAACTGTAAGCAATAAGACTGCCATAAAAATGCTTTCTGCACTGCCTCTTTTGTTTTTTATTAATTTCATTTTACGTGTCCAAATAAAATGCAGCATAATATTTTTTGTTTATTGGCATTATATAATTTAAATTTGATTCTTTTGCCCTAACTTCCCCTTTTTTAATCTCTCCAGTATTTACAATTTCTTGTGTATCTGAACTTATAATTTTCCATGTGAATAGATAAGATGTTGCTATATTGCTTAATGTTTTATCAAGATTTTCTGAAGCTAAGGTTGAAATTGTTGCCTTATCTTCGCCATAATAACCTAAATCAGAATTTGTTAAAGCATTCATTAATAATAAATCAGCTAATGTTACTTCATATTTTTCATTATTTATATCAAAATTAATTTTTGTTTTGTAAACTGCAATAGAATTAAATTCTTCATTGCTTATCTTTTCATCAATCCTTAAATTTTCATTGTTCTCCAAAATTCTTTTCGGGCTTAAGGAAAAAGAAAAAAGTCCTAAAATTACAAAGATTACTAATAAAATAAACAATGTTGGGATTGTTGAAAATACTGCATCAATCTGCGATTTTTTGCTTAATTTTATAGGTTTAATCATTTTTTGATAACCTCAACAATGAAAGTTTTATTGTTAAAACTCCGTCTCCTTTTTCAGACGGAACAAAAAATTTCTGTTTGGCGCAAACCGGAATTTCCCCCTTTAATTTTTTTTCTGTATCACAAAGCACCATAGCCAAATCATATCCTAAAAATATTTTCTTAATTTCCTCGGAATTTATATTATGAAATGAAACCTCCAAGGCTAAATCATTTTTTACATCATGGCTGAAATCCATGCATTTTAGGATTTTTTCTTCTGTAAAAGATTCTTCATTGAAATAATTGTTTTTTGTTACACATTTGTAGGCTTTATCAATCAAAAAATTCTGCTCAAGGTTTCTTATGTCATAATTTTGGCTGTAATGCAAAACCAAAACAACGATAAAGGCAAAAACAATTATTGCAATAAGCAAGAACATCATAATCCACATTAACGACTCTGAACCAAAGTTTCCTTTTTTATTCATTTTTTTCTAGAGATAAAACAGTTTTTGTTTCTGTTCCGGTAATTTTGATTTTGTTTATATTGTAAAAAGGATAGGAATAGCTTCCTGGCATAAAATAAGATGATTTTTCACTGTTTGAACTGCCTTGTTTTAAAATAACATTCTGGTCTTCTATTGCTAATTTAAAATTTTCTTCGTGTTCGATAGTTATTACATCATTAATTTCTGCCTGGTCTAAAATCAAAGCAACTTGCTTGGAAATTATCTGATTTTTAACAACCCTACCAGAAGCACTATCAAATATAAAATAAGTTAAGGCTCCAAAAACAATTATAATCACAATAATATAGAGAATTTTTGTAAAAAGTTCCATCTCGCCTTTTTTGTTTAGAATCATTTTATGGTATACTTGCTATATTCTGACAATTTTGTTGCAATCCTTCTGCATCTAACGGAGTCAATATCAAAGCATAGCAACCTCCTTGGTTACCATCACAATAAATTGAGGCTGTATTGGAGTCTATAATTAAATTCGTTATATGTCCTCCCAATTCTGCAACTGCTAATGCAAAAGTTACCCAACCCCCAACTTTCGTTATAGTTTTTAATCCGACTTTTAATAGCATTTTAATAGTAAATCCTGCAGCTGGTCCAGCACTTGTTACAGCTCCAAATCCCCATCTAGCAAACATTTCCCCAACATTTCCTCCTTTCATCCCTAAAAATATTACTGCATAATCTTTGTTTGTATCCACTTTTTCCAATCTTAATTGTGGCTCTAATTTTGTTTCAGTTCCACCTGAAAAATATTCCAAATAAGTTATATCTCCACCAGGAATATTATTTTCTTCAAAATATTTTAGCAATTCAATTTCTTTTCCTTTTGATTTTTCATCAAATTTTATTGTGGAACATATTACACAGACAGCTTGAGAAGCTCCGGCAACAGGAATTCCCCAGTTTTTCCAGCCACTATCCCCTATAAAATCTACTTTTCCTTCCCCCAACATCCACCAGCAGTCATACATCTCATTCGCTATTATTCTTTTTATCTGAGCATCATCTTTTGTTGCTATAGTTGTTTCTGAAGTTTTGCATCTCAATGGAATTTTTTGCTGAGTTCCTTTTATAAAACCTAAATCAACACCCCCTCTTGCCAAAACAGAATTATGACAAGCTTCCTTATCTATAACAGAAAACCATGGGATTCTATTCCAGAATAAAATTATTATTACAGCTATCAACATAAAAATTGCTATCCCTATTAAAAATCCTACTTCGATACTACCTCTTTTTGATTTTAACATTTTAAAAAAGCCCTAATTTTCTTAATAAAAAGTATAAAACAAGCAAAACTGTTGCTCCCAAGATTATATATAAAATTGCTCTAAACACCTTTTTCAGTAATATATTATCCATTTTATCTTCTATTATCTTTTTAATTGATAAGTGTAATATCTTCCGACATTAATCATATAATTTTTAATTTCAGTCGGTAATTCTGACTGGCACGCATTAAATTCCCAGGTTCCGCAATAATTTTCAACACACTCTTCTCCACAATAATGTTCCAAAACAAGCATCTCATAATTTTGTTTGTATTTGTCCTGCAATCTTTTTATTTCTGTAAATGCTATATTTAAATTTGTGTTGATGTTAAATCTTTCATCAAGAGTTATTTTTTCTGTATCGGATTTTCCCTGAACTGCTGTTTTTAATCTTTCAGCATAATCTGATTTGCATGCAGAAAATGACGCATCTTCGAAAACAGTTGCCTGGGCATTATTAAATTTGGCTGAATGTGGCAATACACCTACAATTCCTGCTCCGCCACAATCAGTAACAGCAAATTGATTTGATTTTGAGTCAACATATATCAGTGCTATAACCAATTCTTTAGATATTTTGTCCGAATAAGATTTATCCTCGATTGTTTTAAAATAACTTTGACTTTTTAATGACTCCAGAAATAAGTCAAATTCCTTTTTTTCTGTATCTGAAATTGAAGATAAAGTAAAATAAGAATTTCTCAACGATAATTCATAAGACTCTTTATTTTCAGTTACCCATAGATTTGTTGGTTTAATCTCTAAGAATACTAAATTTTCCTTGGAAAGCAACGGCTTATCAAGCGGAAGACAATATGCTTTTTTGTCTTTTTGACAGTTATTTTTGCAAATACATACACAGTTTTTTCCAAAACAATAGGAAGGTTCTGTAATAATTTTTCCACTCACTTCGTTGCTGTTGTAAGTTGATTTGAAACTCAAGAATTTCCATCCTTCAGGAGCATACAATAAAAAGTAAGTTGAATCTCCTTCTTCCAAAGTGTTTATTGTTTCCTTAAATCTCTCTATCTGACCATTGGCTTGGAGAGTTTGTCCAGATCCAAAAAAAGTTTCTATTAAAACGCCCCCAGTATAAACTATTGCAATCAAACACAAAATCCCGATAATTAAACCGAAAATTGTTTTCAATAATTCTTCGGCGCCTTTCTTGTTCATGATAATAGATAGAAATAGATGTATTTAAAATTTTTTAGGGGTTAATTTTCACATTTTCCCAGAGACCGGAGGCAAAATCAATTCTTCTTATAATAGAAAGAATTGCTTCTCTTAAAGGGGGAATTGAGATTATTATGACTACAATTAAAATTAAAATAGCCAGAATTAGCCCTACTATCGCTCCAACAGATAGATGTGAATCTGCTTTTTTTATTTTAAACATTTTTAAAATTAAAAAATAAAAATTATTGTAAATAACCGTTTTCAGGTTTCTTGCACCACTCTTCGTTTATCTTTGTATCCCCATCGTAACAATATGCTTTTTTGTCATAAAGCTTTGCTACTTCCCAGCAACGCGGACCAATTTCTTTTCCCTCTTCTTTAAGTGGCTCTGCTGTAAACCTGCAGTAAGAACCATAGTCGGATTGTTCACAATACATCTGACATTTCTGTATAGCTAAATTGATATCTGATTGGTCAAATGTTATCTGTTTTGTTCCAACAATTTTTTTCCATAACTCGGTCATCCCTCCTGTAAAACTTAATGCTAAAATCACTAAAACCAATATTGCCAGAATTACTATTATTATCGTTGTTACATTTAGATTTTGAGCTTTTTTGTTCATTTTCCTCTCTTTTTAGATTTTATATGATTATATACATCTACCGAGATTTTTAAATTTTGTTATTAACAGAAAAACGTAAATAGTAAGGGAGAATCAATAAGAAAAGGTTTAAAAGGGATAGTTTTTATTATTTCTTATGAGTGAAGAAAGTATAAACTTAGGTCTAAATATACAGCTTGTGGGCTTTAATAATATAGACAAAATGGAGCTTTCGGCAGCTAAAAAAATAATAGGAAGTATGGCCAACAAAATCAAGGAAAAGATTGAATTTGAAGAGCTAAAAATAAGATTAAAGACGCAAAAAAGTATAAATGTTATATATCAGATTGATATTAACCTGAACGGAAAAGGAAAAAGTTTTAATGCCATATCCGAAGACAGAAATTTATTTATAGGATTAAATGAAGGATTTAAAAGAATATTTAATGAAATAGAGCATAATAAAAAATAAAATGTTGCAAAGAAAAAAACCTAAGGATAAAGGAAAAGTAAGCACTAGAGAATACTTTAAAGAATTAAAACAGGGGGATAAAGTTGCTTTTGTAAGAAATTTAAGCTACAGTTCCGGAATTCCAAAGAGAATGCAGGGAAAAACAGGTGTTGTTGCTGGAAAGCAGGGGAAAGCAATAGTTGTTGAATTTAAAGAATTTAAAAAGGAAAAAAAACTTATTGTTATGCCTATTCATTTAAAAAAAATAGGGGGAGAGAAAAATGATAATAAAGGAAAGTAAACCTATCAGCATGATAGAAGCAGACAGCATCCTTGAGAAGAAAAAGGAGAGCAAAGAAGAGAAAATAAAAGAAGTGAGAAGATATATCAAAAAATTTGTTAGGATAAAAAAAGAAGATGCTGTAAAAATAAGGGAAGAACTATCAAAATTAGACATAATAAAATTAAATGACACTCATATAACAAAAATTTTAGATTTGGTTCCTATGGATGCCGAAGATTTGAGAAAAATTTTCGCAAATGAAGCTATAAGCTTAAATCAGGAAGAGATTAATAAAATACTCAATGTTACATCAAAAATTAAAGTTAAACAATAAAAATGACAGAAAGAGAAGAAACAACCATAATATTAGATTTTTTACCAAATGGATATCCGTTTGGAGAGAGAAGATTACCAATAGCCCAGGCTATAGGGAAAAATTATTTTACTTTACTAGAATTAGTTCCAAGGAAAGGTGTTAAACTCAAGATTGGAGAAGAAGTATATATCGGGACGGATAAGAGAGATAAGATATATTACATCCTTGGAAGATTACCAAGAGAAAAATTAACAAATACAGCAAAAATAGAACTTGAAGAGTTCATTAATAAATCAATCGAAGAAAAAGAAAAAAATTTTGTTGAATTCTTCAATAATGCACAGGCGATAAACACAAGACTGCATCAATTAGAACTGCTGCCCGGTTTTGGGAAGAAACATATGAAAGCAATAATCGAGGACAGAGACAAGGGGGGTAATTTTAAAAGCTTTGAAGAAATAAAGGAAAGAATTAAAAACATACCCGACCCTAAAAAAGCAGTTAAAAAACGTTTGGTTGAAGAATTAACCGAAAAAACAAGATATAAATTATTTGTAAATTAAAATGGAAGAGAAAAAATCAAACATAAGACAGGACACATTAATAAGGATTATATCTACAGATATACCCGGAAATACAAAGATTTATGTTGGATTAAAAAAAATTAAGGGGATAAGCTGGAATTTATCAAATGCTATCTGCACTATTTTGAGATTGGACAGAAATAAAAGAATGTTTGAATTAAAAAAAGAGGAAATAGAAAAAATAGAGGAATTTCTGAAAAATCCGAAAATTCCTGTTTGGATGGTTAACAGAAAAAAAGATCTGGAAAGCGGAGAAAACAAACATTTGATTACGACCGAACTGGATTTACAAAAGGAGTTTGATATTAGAAGAATGAAAAAGGTCAAATCGTATAAAGGAGTCAGACATTTGACTGGCTTGCCTGTAAGAGGACAAAGAACAAAGGCCCATTTTAGATATGGAAAAGCTGTTGGTGTAAGCAAATCAAAATCAAAACCTGGAGCTACTAAGTAAAATGGGTGAACCTAAAAAATCAAGAAAAAAATTTACAAGACCGAAGAAATCCCATGATAAAGAAAGAATAGACGAAGAAAAGAAAATTACTGAAGAATATGGATTAAAAAATAAAAAAGAAATCTGGAAAGCTGAAGCGGCAATTACAAGAATAAGGTCCCAAGCCAAAAAATCAATTGTTGGTGAAGAAGAAGGCAAGATTAAATTCATGAATAGATTAATCAAACTTGGTTTAATAAAACCAAATTCAGAATTGGATGATGTTCTGGGCTTAACATTAAAAAACTGGCTGGATAGGAGATTACAAACAATTGTTTACAAAAAAGGATTAGCAAACACAATAAAACATGCAAGACAATTAATAGTTCATAGAAAAGTTAAGATTAAAGGAAACAGAGTTAACATCCCATCTTATATTGTAAAAATAGATGAGGAAAAGGAAATAGAAATACTAAAACCAATAAAAATTAAAAAAGAAAAATCAGAGGAAGAAAATGTCGACTGAAGAAATTGCAGAAGAAAAAGTTGAAGAAAAGCCTAAAGAAAATAATACAGGGATAGTTTATATTTATGCCACTTACAACAATACTATTATTCATATTACAGATATGGTTGGAAATACTTTAGCAAAAGTTACTGGGGGAAGAATGACAAAACAAAGCAGGTTAAAGGCAAATCCAACTGTTGCTATGTTCGCCGCAAAAAAAGCTGCGGAGCAAGTAAGAGATTTGGGAATTACTCAAGTTTTTGTAAAAATGAGGGCAAAGGGCGGAAAGAATGCTAATTCTCCAGGTCCTGGAGCTCATGCTACTGTAAAATCATTGGCAAGAGAAGGCATAAGAGTTTTAAATATTCTTGATACAACCCCAATTCCAAGAGGAGGACCAAAACCAGCGGGAGGTAAAAGAGGTAGAAGAGTTTAAAATGGCTATAGAAATAAAAAAAATTAAAAAAGAAAAAGAAAAAATTGTTTTTTTAGTTAAAGGTATAAATAATACATTGGCTAACGCCATAAGAAGGAGTGTTGCTGAAATTCCTGTTTTAGCAATCGATACTGTTGAATTTTCAAAAAATGATTCTGCTTTATATGATGAAATTTTAGCGCATAGATTGGGCTTGGTTCCATTGCAACAAGATGATTCATTAAAATTAATGAGTGAGTGTAGTTGTAAAGGAAAAGGTTGCAGTAAATGTATGGTCAAATTTAAATTAGAGGCAAAAGGACCAAAAATGGTTTATTCTGGAGAATTTAAAGGAAGTTCGATTAAATCTATATATCCGGAAATACCCCTGGTTTGGCTTGATAAAGACCAAGAATTAATATTGAATGTTGAATGTCTTCTTGGTTTCGGAAAAGATCATGCAAAATTTTCTCCGGGACTTCTATTTTTCAAGGAAAATCCTGAACTGGAATACAATGGAAATTCCGATAAGGCAGAAGAATGTTTGAAGTTATGTCCTGAAAATGCTTTAAGTTTAGTAAATAAGAAATTAGTCCTTGATAATGCAAAATGTACTGCTTGCGAATATTGTGTGGAAAAGTGTCCAAAGAATGAATTAAAAATAAATGTGAGCGACAGAGATTTTGTGTTTACTATAGAATCTTTTGGCCAATTTTCTCCGGAAGAAATATTCATAAAAGCGGTGGAAAGTTTAAATGAAAATTTGAATAGAATTAAGAAATTTGTAAAGTAAAATGAGAAAAATATCAAAAACAAGAGTAGAAAAGAAAATCAAAAAGAAAACAAAATTGGATTTTAGAGAATTAATCATAAAACTGAAAAAGCAAAAAAGTGTTTTCTGGATTAAAGTTGCTGATTTGTTATCAAATACCAATAAAAACAAGATTGTGATTAATCTTGGTCAAATAAACAAAAAAGCTAAGGAAAAAGATATTGTTTTAATTCCTGGAAAAGTTTTGGCTGGAGGAGTTATTGACAAGAAAATTATAATTTCTGCTTATAAATTTTCATCTGAAGCATTAAAAAAATTAAAAGAAAACAAAATTGAAATGATTTTAATTGAAGATTTGATTAAAAAAAATCCAAAGGGAGAGAATATTAAGATAATAAGGTAAAATGGAAGAAATAATTTTAGACTGCACAGAAAATATCTTGGGAAGATTATGTTCTTATGCGGCAAGACAGCTTAAACTTGGAAAAAAAGTTATTCTTGTAAACTGTGAAAAAGTTATAATCATTGGAGACGAGAAGATAGTATTTGATAGATATGTAAAGAGAACAAGGCTAGGAAAAGGCGCGCAGAAGGGACCTTTCTTTCCGAGGGGATCAGAACAAATAGTTAGAAGAACTGTAAGAGGAATGATTCATTTTAAAAGAGCTTCTGGAAGAGATAAATTAAAAAATGTTATTTGTTTTAACGGAATTCCGGCCCAATATCAAAACAAGGGAATTAAAAATATTGGAAAAGTTGATGTCAGTTCATATAAAAGTTTTATAACAATGGAAAGATTATCAAAATTATTGAAAGGAAAAGCTTAAGATGGCAAAAAAGAAAAAAGAAACAGTAAAAACCAGCAATATTGTCGCTTCGGGAAAAAGAAAAACATCGATAGCCAAAGCTTTTATCACTTCCGGCAATGGAAAAATTTTTATAAACAGGAAGAACATTAATACTTTCAATTATTTTGAAAAGTTAAGAATTAAAGAAGTTATTGATTTGGCTGAACAAATAAATAAAGAGATTCTAAAAAATATTGATATTAAAGTTATAGTATATGGCGGAGGAAAAACAAGCAGGCTGGAAGCTGTAAGACTTGCAATTGCCAAAGCATTAGTTGATTATTCCAAAGATAAAGCATTAAGAGATAATTTTATTAGATATGACAGATCTTTGCTTGTCGCAGATACGAGAAGAAAGGAACAGAGAAAACCTAATGACAGCAAAGCAAGAGCAAAAAGACAGAAATCATATCGTTAATATTTTTTAACCCACTCTTTTTTCTTATTATTCCAGATAAGAGTTGTCTTATCATCGATAATTATCTCTCCATCCTTCATATCTTTTATCATGTCCCAATGAACAGTTGACTGATTTAAGGAATTTCTTGAACCTTTCAGAATATGATTTTTATAAGCTCTGCCAAAAGCCATGTGAATAGCTCCACCCATTTTTTCATCTAATAAAATTTCTTTGCTTATGAAATTTACATTTGGATTTAATCCAAAAGATATCTCGCCAATTGACTTGGCTTCAGGATTATTTTCGAAAAAGTTTTTAAGATAAGACTGACCAGTTTCCGCTTTATAATTAATAACTTTTCCATTTTTTAATTTAATTACGATACCTTTTACCTCCGGGCCACCATGATCGCATTGTGGAAGTTTCAAAAATTTAATTGTTCCACTGACAGAATTTTTATGCGGTGCGTTAAAAATTTCTCCGTCTGGAAAATTTTCATCACCATAACAAGGAATCCAAAGATGATTTGACACGTTCATAACTAAATCCGAACCATCTTTATGTTTTATTCTTAATTTTTTTGCATTTTTCAGATATTTCTCTATAAATTTTTCCTGTTTTAGCTTCTCGTTTTTCCAGAATTTGATTGGATCTTTTTTGTGTAAAAACATTATTTTCTCCAGATAGTTGGAAAATTCGTCTATTGACATATCCGAATCCTGGGCAAATGCGTGTGTTGGAAAAATAGTTATACACCATGGCAAAAGGTAAATTCCTTTCTCATCCATCTTCATAATCATCTCCTGCAACGATTTAGATGCTTTTGCTCTTCTTGCTCTTTTTGAATGATCTATTCTGGCTAAAGATTTTGTATTTTCATCGCTTAATATTACCAAACGTGCTGCAGCATGCTGTACTTTTGTTTTTTCATATAAAGATGCTGGAGCATCTATAACTTTATCAGAAGCGTATTTAAAAAAATCTCGTTCAAACCATTCTGGTCTTAGGTCAAGAAGAATATTCCCCCCAAGCTTCCAAATCTTCTGGCATATTACTTTAGCCAAAGGCTCCGCAGGAGGCCAATAGGTAATTAATAATCTTTTTCTTTTAGTTTCCCATTCTTTCCTAAAGTCAACTCTTTCAAAAGAATGTTTGATTAAAACATCTGCAAATTTATCCAGAATTTTTTCATTCCATGCCATATATAAAAAAGAAAAATAGAATATAAAAAGGTTTGGGCAAGAAAGAACTTAGATAAAAACAGTTATTGCTATATTAAAAAATATTTTAAGTAAAGCCAATCCGCCAATAACAATAAGATAAATCCCCACCACATATCTTAAAAACTTTGGAAAGATTAAAACCAAAACTCCAAGAAGTACTGTTATAACTGCTATTAGCAAACTTAAAATTGATAAAGCCATTTTGCCTCCTTTGTTGATAATTTAAAGATGTAGATACTTAATTACTTTTCGAGTATGATGAAAATTCACTAATTTTCAGCATCCCGAAACAGAAAATATTTATTTGGGATTATTTTCTGTTTCTAGTATGTAGTAACCCACAAAAATTTCTTTCATTAAAACACCGTTAATCAAAACTTTTTTTCCTTCTTCTCTCAGTTTAGACGTTGAAACAAAAATTGTCTCTCCTGTTTTTTTATCCTCTAAAGTGAATCCGGACAAAGAACCAATTTTAATTGAATTTTTTACAACACCGGAGACAACAACTTTCTCTCCAATTAAATCGGAGGACTTGTCTCTTAATTCTGATACAGTCATACATCCGGAGATAAAAATTAAGGCAAATATTAATATTATCAATATAGAAAAAATTAATTTTTTCTGCATTTTACGTCTTTCTGAATTTTGCAACTTTTTCTAGCAAATCAACATGACCTAAAAATAAAGCTCTGCAACAATATCTTTCCAGACCTAAATCATCCATTACTTTTTTTGGGTCTTCACCTTTAGCAACCCTTGATTTATATTTCTCCCATAAATGAGCTACAGGCTTTCCACATGAAAAACATCTTACAGGTATTATCATTCTAAAATACATAAATTTAGGGGGTTTTTAAGGGTTTTGGTTTGATTACATAAGCTTTTTAAAGCATCATATCCACCTTTCCTAAAGTTAAAAAAATGAAAACTAAACCAATCATAAAACTGCATAACGTATGCAAAGATTATCAGATGGGAGACTCTGTAGTCAAGGCTCTCTCTAACATAGACCTAGAGATTCACAAAGGAGATTTTATTGCAATTACCGGTCCTTCTGGATCAGGAAAATCAACAATGATGAACCTTGTTGGTTGTTTGGATGTGCCAACAGAAGGTCATATTTTTTTGGATAGTTATGATATTACGATGCTTCAAGAATCACAATTGGCTAAAATAAGGGGCAAAAAAATCGGATTCATTTTTCAGCAGTTTAATCTAATGCAGAATTTGAATGCAAAAGAAAATATTATGATGCCTATGATGTTTCAGAATATTTCATCAAAAGACAGGGATGAAAAAGCAGAACAGTTATTGCGGGCTGTTGAATTGACTGACAGGGAAAAGCACAAACCGGGTGAAATGTCTGGAGGACAGCAACAAAGAGTTGCAATTGCGAGGGCTTTGTCAAACAATCCGGAAGTTATTTTAGCTGATGAACCGACAGGAAATCTTGATAGTAAAACTGGAGAAATAGTTATGGAATTTCTGAAAAAATTAAATTCCGAGGGAAAAACGATAATTATTGTTACTCATGATTTAAATATCGCAAAGCAAGCAAAAAGAATAATTAAACTAAGAGATGGTGCAATTATAAAATAGTAACTTTTATAAAGTCAGAAAATTTGTTTCAAATAAGGCTAAAAAATAAAATGAACAAAAAATCGATTTTAATTTTGACATTCGCAGTTGTTATGTTTTTGATAACAACAATTTCACTAGCCACTGCTGAAGACCTTGAAGTAAGTTTAAATTATACTCCATATCCTGCAATTCAGGGCCAAGATGTTAACCTTATTTTTACAATTGAGAATACCGGAGAAGAAAATTTAACTGATCTTGAATTTATATTGGATGAAGGATCTAAGTTCGATCTGGTTGGTAATGATAAAAAGAATATTGCTGTTCTAAACGCTGGACAGACTTCAACAATAACATATGTTCTGAATGTTGAGGATTCTGCTTCAGGAAACGAAAATGTAAATTTGGAATGGAATTACAAGAAAGGAAGCGATGAAAAAAATAATGATAATGATTTCACAATAAGAGTTTCAGAAAAGGATGTATTTTTGACAATAGCCGATGCAAAAACAACCCCTTCAAATCTAATTCCGGGACAAACTGGAAAATTAGATTTAACATTAGAAAATGAGGCAAATTCCAACATTAAAGATATAGTAGTTAGTTTGGATTTTACGAATCTGCCTTTTGCACCCTCTGCCGGGGTAACTGAGAAAAAAATATCAAGTATAAATGTTGGAGATTCGGAAAAAATTTCTTTTGATATTGGTGTTTTGCAGGGAACAGAACCTAAAACATACAAAGTTCCAGTAGCATTAAAGTATTATGATAGTTACGGACAAATATACCAGAAAGTTAATATTATCAGTTTAAGTGTTTTCTCTGAACCGGAGTTGGATTTTGCAGTTGATAAAAACCAACTGATTTTGGGATCGGGAGGAAAAATTTCATTAAATGTTTTCAATAAGGGATTAACGGATGTATTTTTTAGCGATGTTAAGCTGTTAGAAAGTTCAGATTACAGAATTTTAAGTTCCAATAGTGCTTACATTGGAAAAATAAGCTCAGATGATTATGATTCTGCAGATTTTGAGATTATTTTAAATAAAGAAAATGTTAACTTACAATTTGAGATAAGGTATAAAGATGCCAATAACAATAAGTATAGTAAATCAGTAAGTCTTCCGGTAAAAGTTTACTCTAAAGAAGAGGCAATTGCAGCAGGTTTAATCAAAGTTGTTGTTTGGCCATACTTCCTCCTTGGACTAATCGTAATAATTGTTCTTTGGGTTGTTATTGCAAGAGCAATCAAAAAGAAAAGGAAGGAAAATGCTAAAAGATTATCTTAAATTTTCTTTTAATAATTTAATTCACAGAAAATTAAGATCTTGGTTAACTATTATTGGGATTTTTATTGGTATTGCCGCTGTTGTTGCTTTGATTTCTATTGGTCAAGGACTGCAGACAGCAATTTCAGACCAATTTGAAAAACTGGGAACAGACAAAATTACGATTCAGCCAGGAGCACAAGCATATGGGATGCCGGGAACAACCATAGGGAATGCCAAACTTACAGATAAAGATATAGAAGCCATTGCGAAAATAGGTGGGGTTAATTCTGTTGTTGGATATGTAATGAAAATAAATGCAGTTGAATTTAAGGAAGAAGTAAAATATGAATTTGTTGTTGGAATGCCTTTGGACTCAGAATTAAATAAGATGCTTGCTGATGCCCAGGGATATAAAATTGCAGAAGGAAGAATGTTAAAAGAGGGGGACAGATATAATGCTTTAGTTGGATATGACATCGCAAATGGTAAAGCATTCAAAAAATCGGCAAATGTTGGAAGCAGGATTATGATTAACAACCAGGAATTCAAAATTATTGGCACATTAGAAAAAATCGGAAACCAGTATGCTGATGGGACTGTTGTTCTTCCGTTGGATACTGTAATTGAAATTTTGAATGCAAAGGATGATTACTCTGTTTTGATGGTGCAGGTAAAAGATGTTAAAGATGTTGACAAAATTTCTGAAGAAATAAAAAAAGTATTAAGAAAAGAACATGGTGTAAAAGAAGGAAACGAAGATTTCAGAGTTGAGACAACACAACAATTGTTAGATCAATTTAATACTATTTTTGGAATTGTTACTGCTGTTTTTGTTGGAATTGCTGCAATCTCCCTGCTAGTTGGGGGGATAGGAATTATGAATACTATGTATACTGCTGTTTTGGAAAGAACAAAAGAAATAGGAATTATGAAAGCTGTTGGAGCAAAAAACAAGGATGTTTTCACTTTATTTTTTATTGAATCTGGATTATTGGGACTGGTTGGAGGTACATTAGGAATTTTATTGGGAATGGGGATTGCAAAAATTGTTGAGGTTATCGCTGGACAGGCGATTGGTGCAGGATATTTAAGAGCAGTATTTCCTATGTGGTTAATCTTAGGAGCTTTAGCATTCGGATTTGTTGTTGGTGCAGCAGCAGGAACATTGCCAGCTGTTCAGGCATCCAAGATGAAACCTGTTGATGCATTGAGGTATGAGTAATTATATTTTTAATTATAGTAAAACTTATAAAAGATTATAATTTTTGTATTAAATAAAAATGAGTAATATTGTAATAGAGAGGCTTAATAAAAAACCTGTTGAAGAAGAAAGAGTTGAAATTGTTGAATCTAAATTAAACGGCCATCCAGACACTATATGTGATGCAATTTCTGAGGGATTGTCCAGAGAATTATCTAAATTTTACTTAGAAAAAGTTGGAAAAGTTTTGCATCATAATGTTGACAAGGCTCTGCTTATAGCCGGACATAGTGAACCAAAGTTTGGCGGCGGAAAAATAAAAAATAAAATTAAAATTATTGTGAGCGGCAGAGTTACAAAAATTCCGGGTTTAAATACAGACAAACTGATTAAAAAAGTTGCACATGAATATTTCAAAGAAAATAATATAGATGGAAGTATATTTGAAATTAAAACTGAAGTAAGGGAGGGTTCTCTTGATTTGCAAAAGGTTTTCCAACAAAAAGAAATGCTGGCCAATGACACAAGCTTCGGTGTTGGTTATGCACCTTATTCCAGATTGGAAAATATCGTGCTAAAGATAAAAAGTATCGTTGAATCAAAAGAAGTCCTGGAAAAATTTAAATTCGTTGGTAGGGATATAAAAATTATGGGGTTAAGGCAGAATGGAAACATAAAAATCACGATGGCTGTCGCTTTTGTTGATAAGTATGTTGAAAATGCAGGGGATTATTTTGAGAAAAAAGAATTGCTAAAGAAACATATCTTGAGCAAAATAAACAATCATATTCAATTGGAGATTAACACTCTGGATAATGCTAACACAAAAGATGAATCTGGAACTTATTTAACTGTCTCTGGACTAAGTGCAGAATCTGGTGATGACGGCCAAGTTGGAAGGGGTAACAGAGTTAACAAGTTAATAACGCCATGCAGACCAATGTCGTTGGAAGCTGCTGCCGGGAAGAATCCTACAAATCACGCTGGTAAGATTTATAATATCGCTTCAAACATAATTGCTTCCCATATAATCAAAGAAGTTAAAAATGTGAAAGAAGTTTATGTTAGAACTTTAAGTTCCATAGGGAAGCCGATAAGCGAACCGCAAGTGTTATCTATAGAATATCTAGGAAATGTTAATAAAAACGATATAGAAAAAATGAAAGATATAGCTAATCATTGGCTTAAAAAAGGCGTAGTAGATTTAATATTGGAAAGAAAAGTTTCTGTTTTTTAACAGTTAATTTATTTTATATTCAAAATAATCGTCATAAGGATTTTCTAATGAAATCATTTGTTTCCTTGTTAAATGCTCAAAATATTTTCTGAAGGGTCTCATGCTGTTTCCATGTGCAGAAATTGCAACATTAACCCTTTTTTGTTTAATCATTCTTAATAAATCCTTGATAAATGAATTCACACGTTTTTCAACATCTTTTAGTGATTCGCCTTTTGGCGGACGGACATTGTAGGAACGATGCCATAAATTAAATTGTTTTAGACCATACTTTTGTATTGCTGTTTTATGTTTTAGCCCCTGTAATTTTCCATAACTTCTTTCAATCATTCGATCATCTGTTATAATTTTTCTGCATTCCGGATGATATTTTAAAACTTCTTTTAATGTATCCTTACTCCTAGAAAGCCTTGTTTGGAAAGCAATATCAATTTTTTTATTTTTTAGTTTTTTTGCAATTTTTTTTGCCTGTTGAAGCCCTAATTTTGTGAGTTTAATATTTCTCCATCCAGTAAACCTTGCATTTTTTCTCATCCCTCCTGCATTATAAACTGATTGGCCGTGCCTGAACAAATAGATCGAAAAGCTCTTTTTCATAAAAAAATTAAGAAAGCTTAATATAAAAAACTATTTCTTAGCCATAAAAAAATGAATTTTTTCATTTACTTCAGGACAAGGTTTAACACCCCATGTTTTAATTTCTTTCATGTTATTTTTTTTGAGAAAATCTATAATTTCCTTTTTTTCGAAGGTATATCTGTATACGGGACAAAATATGTCCGTTGAAGCAAGCATATTTTTCTGAAAGGGAAATATCTTATTCAATTTTTTTCTTATCTTATTGTTTTTTATGATAAATAATTTTGAAAATTTTATCCTGTTCTTTAAACTGAATAATCTTAAAAAACTCCTTGTCAGAGATATTAAAAATTCCCTTAAAAAATTATTCCTTCCATAGACAGAGAACATGATAGTTCCATCTTTTTTCAATAATTTAACCAGGGTTTTTAATGTTTTTTTTGGATTTTTTGTGTGATGTATAGAGGACCAGGCCATTACAATATCAAAAGTTTCTTCCTTAATCGGAATGAAATCCATGCTTGATTTGATCGCTAAACCATTAGAGTTCCTTAAAATCCAGTTATTAAATTCTATGCAGGTATTTGCGTTATCTATAGAAATTATAGTTGCATTCAGATTCAAAGCTGCTAATGTTGCCCAACCCCCGCCACAACCAGCATCTAAAACTAATTTATTCTTCCAGAATTCCTTAGGCAGTGGAACTGAGTTTAAGAGATAATCTGAATTCTGCTCTGCTTTCTCTTTTTCTTCGTTCTTGGTGATTTTCCCTATCTGAATTTTGTTTATGACTTCCTTAAGATAAAATTTAAAAAAAATGTCATAAAAATGCCCATCTTTTTCACTCAAATTTACCCTGTCATAAAAATTGAAAAAAGTTATCCCAGAAAATTTCCCATAATTAACAGTCAGCTCATTATTGCACCTGCAAGGTTTAAATTTGCTATTAACAATTAATTTTTCACCACATTTAGGGCATACGAATTCTATTAATTCTTTTTGCATTAAGAATAGAAAAACAGGTTGTTTATAAAATTTATAGTTCTGAACAATACTTTTTTATAATTCAAATACTTAATTAATAAATGAGCGAAAAAGAGGATGTTTTAGAATATTATGTAAGTGTACTTCCATATTTAACAGATTTCCTTAGAAATAAAAAGATAGCTGTGAAAAATTATATTCCTGATGGGGTTACATTATTAAAACGTGGTTCCGAACTTGAGCCCCTTTATGTTGAAGAAATAATAAAATATGCTGATAAAAAGTTTTTTGATGTTAGAAAAAAAATACATCATCTGGATGAGGCGAGAAGTAGATTAAATAAACAACAGATTAAGATTTGGCAGTATTTTTTGCCCAGAAAATATTCGGAATTGTTTTACGCTACAAATGATGAGGGCGTAAACAAGAAGATAGAAAGAATTTTTATTGATATAGACAGAACTGAAAGAAGTTTGGAAGAAGCTGGAGTTGTAACATTAAAATTGCTTGATTTAATCAAAAAAAATAATAAATTTAAATCAAAAATCGGGAAATATAAAACGTTAATAACATTTACTGGAAAATCTTTTCACCTGTATTTTTTATTAAAAAAGCCAATAACAAAGGAGATTTATAATGAATTATTTGCAAATAAAGAAAACATATTCAAGAATTTTTGTGAAGAGATTAAAAAGGAGGTTAAATTTGATGTTGTTTTGGGGCATATTAAAACAAAAGAGGGGATAAATATAGACCCGAGCCAAACTCCTTCCGGAAAACTTGCGAGAAGTCCTTTTTCGTTGCATATTGCGAAAGATGGTAAATCGATAGATGGGGTTACAGTTCCTATAAATGAGAAAATATTGCAAAATAAAAAAACTGTCGGAGACTTAACCAGCTATACCCCTGAAAAAATTCTGAAAGAAATTAAAAAATTAGCAAAAAATATCCCATCCAGCTATTAATTTAGATGTCTACTGGAGTATAATAATATTTATAAATTTAAATTTATCGATATAATAAAATCAATTGAGTTAAAATGGCTAATAAAGGAATTTTATGGATTTCTCTTGCTATGCTTGTATTGTTAATCTTAGTTGCTGGTTTGCTTATCGGTTATTTTTCAGTAAAACCTGCTGAAAAAGTAGAGAAACAGGAGATAACTATAACCTCTCAAAAAGTTATAGATGAAGTTTCCTTAAAAACTGAAGAAGTTAAAAAAGAGCAAACATACACAAGAACAATTCCAGTCTGTGAGTTCAACTGGGACAAATGTTGTTATGAAACAAAATGCAAGGAGGTTCCTTGTGAATGTGAAGTGTATATGTATGGTTGCCCTGCAGGAACAAGATATATTGGTGATGAAGACGAAAAAGTCTTTTACAGAATCGACGACCCAAGAGCCCAATATATAAACTGGAAAGATAGAGTGTGTTTTGACAGCATGTCTGAAGCAAGAGAAGATGACTATGAATTTGAGCACTTTCATATGCCTCTTTATGGATATGGATTTGTTTTCGGATTCGGGAATTGTTGTTAATTTTTCTTTTTATTTTTTATATTCTATTTTATAAGAATTTTTAAATACTCTCTTTTTGTTAGATTATTATGTTTTTAGAAGATAAGAAAGTTGTTAATTTAGAAAAGTTTGGACAGATAATAGGGTATATCTTGGCTTTTTTTATATTCGTAACAGTACTATTCCTGATAGTCCTACTTCTTCATAAGGAAACAAGTTTAAACTATCTATACTTTATACTCATTGTTTTGGGGATTGTCGTTCTGGGGGTTATAATAAAAAGACTTTTAAAATGAAATATTTTAAGATTTTTTTCGGTGCAGTTAAGAACGGATTTAAGAAATTTGGGGAAAATATTGCTTTGATAATAAACTCGATATTATTAAGTGTTGTCTATATACTTGGAATCGGATTAACGGCAATAATCTCGAAAATTTGTGGGAAGAGTTTTTTAGATAGAAAAATTTCTGGTAAGGAAAAAACTTATTGGAATAATTTGAATTTAAAAAAGCAACCTGTTGAAAAATATTACAGGCAGTTCTAAAATGTATATTTTAGGAATAAGTTGTTACTACCACGATGCATCTGCGGCATTGCTTAAGGACGGGAAAATAGTTGCAGCAGCACAAGAAGAAAGATTTACCAGGAAAAAGCATGATACGTCATTTCCCATAAATTCCATTAACTATTGCCTTAAAAGCCAGAACATCTCTGTCAGAAATATAGATTACATTGGTTTTTATGAAAAGCCGATTATTAAATTCGAAAGAGTTTTATCGCAACATCTCGATATGTTCCCGTTAAGTTTCAAAACATTTCTGAGTTCAACTCCTTCATGGTTAAATGAAAAATTGAGAGTTATAAAAAAGATAAAAAAGAGTTTGAAATATAATAAAGATGTTCTTTTTATCGAGCATCATTTAGCCCATGCTGCATCATTTTTGATAAGCCCTTTTAAAAAAGCCGCTATAGTAACTATAGATGGTGTTGGCGAGTGGACAACAACAACATATGGTGTTGGAAATGAAGAGGAAATAAAACTTATAAAGGAGATAAAATTCCCGCATTCTCTTGGTTTGTTATATTCCACTCTAACAGCATATCTTGGTTTTAGCGTTAACAATTCCGAATATAAAGTTATGGGACTTAGTGCTTATGGAGAGATGGATAAAAACAAAAATCCATATTACCAAAAATTAAAAAAAATTATTGATGTAAGGGAAGATGGAAGTTATAAATTAGACATGAGTTATTTTGTTTATCATTATGCTGACAGGATGCCTTCTAAAAAATTATGTGGATTATTAGACGGTCCTGTAAGAAAAAATGAAGAAATAACGAAAAGATACAAAGATATTGCTGCTGCAGTGCAATTGATTTATGAAGAAGTTTTATTTAAAATATTAAATTATGTTTACAAAGAAACAAAGCAGGAAAATTTGATTTTAAGTGGTGGATGTGCTTTAAACAGCGTCGCAAACGGAAAGATAGTAAAAAATACAAAATTCAAAAGAATCTGGAGCCAGCCAGACCCCGGAGATGGCGGAACAAGCATAGGTGTTGCATCTTACATTTATAATACAATATTAAACAACAAAAGAAATTATGTTTTGAGCAATCCTTATCTTGGTCCGAAATTTACTGCAGAACAGATAAAGGATTTTTTAGACAGAAATAAGATAAAATATTCCGAATTCAAGGATGAAAAAGAGATTGTAAAAAAAGTTGCAAATCTTATATATAAAAACAATGTTGTGGGATGGTTTTTTGACGGAATGGAATGGGGTCCAAGGGCTTTGGGGGCTAGAAGCATCTTGTCAAATCCATGCAACCCAAAAATGCAGGATGTATTAAATCTAAAAGTTAAGCACAGGGAAAAATTCAGACCGTTTGCCCCGGTGGTATGTGAAGATGATGCATTAAAATATTTTGAATGTGATAATCCTATTCCTGAACCAACTGATTTTATGCTGATGGTTTACCCTATTAAAAAACAATGGCAGAAAAAAATACCTGCAGTAACTCATGTAGATGGTTCTGGAAGATTGCAGACGATAAGAAAGGAGCAAAACCATTTGTATTATAATCTTATCAAGGAATTCGGAAAAATTTCCGGGATTCCTATTTTAATCAATACATCATTTAATATTAGGGGAGAACCGATAGTCTGCACGCCATTTGATGCTTACAAATGCATGATGGGGACGGGTATAGATTATCTGATTATGAATAAATTTTTGATAAAAAGAGAAGAAAATCAAAAACATATGTGGGATAGCGAAAAAAATGCAAGAGATTGATGAAAACAGGATTGAGAAGGCTTCAAAGAAAGCTGGTAAGTTGTTTAAACCAATAAAATATTTAATTAATGTTCTGATAATTGTTATAATTTTATTTTTAATTTTGGAGCTGATATCTTTTGTTGTAATTAAAATTCATAGTTCTCCGAAAAATGAGCCAAGATTGCAGATGGATATTTATAATAACAAAACATGGGCTGTTGATTACTACATAGAATTTTACGAGTCTGACAAGGCAGAATATTTTCCTTATTTGGAATATAGAAGAGTCCCAAACTATCATGGTGAATATATAAATATCGATGAAAATTCCATAAGAAAAACAGAATCTTCATGTTTTATACAATCTGATGATAGGATAAGAATTTTTATATTTGGTGGTTCAACCCTGTGGGGAAGCGGTGCAAGAGATGAGGGAACAATACCCTCTTTTGTATTGACTTATTTATGTGAAAATAAAATTGCTGCAGAGGTAATTAATTTTGGTGAAGCTGGTTATGGTTCAACACAGGAAATTATAAGACTTGAGTTGGAATTAAGAAAAGAGAATAAACCAGATATTGTGATATTTTACGACGGAGTAAATGAAGTTTATTCTGCATACCAGAATAAAAAAGCGGGTTTGCCGCAGAATGTGCAGAATAGGATTGAAGATTTTAATTCAAGAAATAGAATAAATCTGAAAAATGCTCTGGTTAATTCAAATTTAGTCAGAATAATAAACAAATTAATCGGAGGTTTTAAGAAAGAAAAGATTGAAACATTGCCGGAAAGCTTGGATGATGAAACTGCCAACGTTTATCTCGAAAATGTTAAACTGGTAAAAATTTTAGCTGAGGAATATGATTTCAAAACATTCTTTTACTGGCAGCCATCAGTTTATTCCAAAGATAACCTGTCAGAAGATGAAAAGAATAAAATAGCAAAAGATGAAACTTATAAAAAATTGTACTTTGATGTAAAGGATATTGTTGATGAATCTCAAGATGTTATTGATATATCTGATGTTTTTGACGAACATTATGAAAGTATTTTCATAGATCCTTACCACACAAGCGAGGAAGGCAATAAGATTATTGTTGGGGACATTGGGAAGGATATAATAAAGTATTTAAATGAAAATCAGATTTAATAGTTATGAAGAATAAATCGTTGATTGGAGAAATGTGGGATTTTCTGAAAGTCAGAAAAGCTTACTGGTTAATTCCCACCATAGTGCTTTTATTATTAGTAGGAATATTGATTGTATTCTCGCAAAGCAGTGTGTTATCGGCATTTATTTATGCGTTGTTTTAGCTTTCTTATTTCATATACAACAATTCCGTTCTTATTTATTCTTGACAGGAAGGCGCTTAAGAGGAAAATCAATACCAGAGAAAATTTATTGTAAAAAAGCCATTTCAGTTTCTTACCAAAAAAATAATACAAAGTTCCGGCAATTTCAGTGTAAGTAATATAATTATGTTTTTCTTCAATAGCCAAATTGTATTTTTGCAGTAAAGAAGATAAAGTTTTTGTTGAGAATAAATAAAGGTGTCTTGGAGAGTCAATTGAATGCCATTTTGATTTGAAGAGATTAAACATTAAACTGTCTGCTGACGGGATTGCTATTATAAACACACCATCATCAGCCAAGATTCTGCTTATCTCCCTGATAACAAAAGAAGGATTGTATAAATGCTCAAGTACATGGGACAAGATAATAACGTCGAATTTTGCATTTATTTTCTTGATATATTCCTGGATATCGCCCTGAATCACTTTCAAATTATTTTTTCTGCAGATTTCAACGGCATTTTTATCCATTTCAACGCCATAACACTCAAATCCTTTCTCTTTCAGTTCTTTTAATAATTCACCGGAACCACAGCCCAAGTCAAGAACCTTTCCCTCCAGAATTTTGTCAAAAATTTCATTTATCCCTGTTATGGATTTTTTGCCTGCTAGAAATCTCATAACTTTGTAGAAAATATTGCTTGTTTTTCTGCTTTTTTCTGATTTTTCATCTTTTGACTGGTAAGGTTTATACTCCTTTGGATAATATTTTTCAATTTCTTTTTTTGTTGGCCTTGGGTTTAGATAAATTAAACCACAATTTTCACATTTTACAATATCAAATTGTCCGTTATTTTCAAACTGAATATCCTTTGTTTTGAACAAGAGTTTATAGTTTAAACTATTGCAGATATCACATTTAACAGTCTCTAAATCCATGATAAAGCAAGAAAATGACTAAATATAAACTTTATCAAGATTTTTAAATATATAATTTTTAATAATGATATGAACATTTTAATTTTGATATTAACAGTTACTCTTTTAGTGAGCTTAATATCTTTTATAGGAGTTTTTGCATTATTGAAAGAAAAAATATTAAACAAAATTGTTCTGGTTTTAGTTTCGCTTTCAGCCGGGGTTTTAATTGGAAACGCTTTTCTTCATTTAATTCCCGAAGCTTTAGAAACTTCAATTAAAGTAGAATTTATTTTTTTATTATTAATAGCTGGTTTCGTCCTGTTTTTTTTTAATTGAGAAGATATTCCACTGGCACTGTCATAAAACTAATTGCGAAGTCCATAGTTTTGCATACATGAATTTGGTTGGGGATGGTATTCATAATTTTATAGATGGTTTAATTATAGCAGGAAGTTTTGTTGTAAATACAACTTTAGGATTTGCAACAACCTTTGCCATAGCAATGCATGAAATTCCGCAGGAGATAGGAGATTTCGGAGTTTTAATTCATGGTGGTTTCAAAAGGGCAAAGGCTCTGGTGATTAATTTCATATTTGGGTTGACAGCTGTAGCTGGAGGTTTTGTCGGATATTTCCTGTCTAAAAGCATAGAAAATTTTGTTATGTATTTACTCCCAATAGCTGCGGGCGGATTTATTTATATTGCGGCAAGTGATTTAATACCCGAATTAAGAAAAGAAATAAACATCAAGAAATCTCTTCTGAATTTTGCTATTTTCGTTCTTGGAATTTTGCTTATTTTTGGTTTAGGTTTGATTGTAAGACATTAGATTTAAATAATGAATTAAACAAAAAATAAAATGGATATTATCAAAATAAAAAACCTTGTAAAAAAGTTTGACAAGATAACTGCAGTAAATAGCATAAGTTTCACAATAAAAGAAGGAGAAATTTTTGGTTTTCTCGGTCCGAACGGAGCTGGAAAAACAACCACATTATCGATGTTGGCCACAATACTAGAACCAACATCCGGGGAAGCTTCTGTAAATAATTTTAATATTGCAACCCAGAAAAATGATGTCAGAAAATCCATTGGCATGGTTTTTCAGGACTCAAGCTTAGATGATGAACTGACAGCTTATGAAAATATGGATTTTCATGGAAGAATTTATGATGTTCCAAGAGAGAAAAGAAAGGAAAAAATTATCGAGTTGCTGAAACTTGTTGAACTTGATTCGAGAAAAAATGATCTTGTTAAAACTTTTTCCGGAGGAATGAGGAGAAGGCTTGAAATTGCCAGAGGTTTGTTGCATGAACCAAAAGTTTTGTTTTTGGATGAACCGACATTGGGATTGGATCCGCAGACAAGAAACAAAATCTGGAAATATGTTAATAATTTAAACAAAGAGAAAAAGATTACGATTATATTGACAACGCATTACATGGATGAGGCAGACAAGCTTTGTGAAAGGGTTGCTATAATTGACAAGGGAAAAATAATAAAACTGGACATCCCGGATAATCTGAAAGATTCTATCGGTGATGATGTTATAAGTGTTTTTACAGAATCAAAAAATATTTTAGATTTGCTTAAAAAATTTCCGTGGTTTAAATCTGGTAAGATACATAACGGATGTATAACTATAAATTTACAAAATGCTGAAAAACATGTCACGGAAATTGTTAAGATAGCTTCTGAAAATAAAATTGAAATAAAATCTCTAGAGATTCATAAGCCAACTTTGGAGGATGTCTTCCTTCATTTCACCGGAAAAACAATAAGAGAGGAAGAAGCAGATCCAAATGAAGCTATGAAAATAAGGCACAGAATGATGAGGAGATAATGGGAGCTATTTATATAATCTGGCTGAGAAATTTGAAAAGATTTTGGAGAAGCAAAAGCAGGGTTATCGGAAGTTTGGGGATGCCTGTATTTTTTCTTATTATTTTAGGTTTTGGTTTAAGCTCTGTTTTGACAATACCTGGAATGGGCCATGATTACATGAAGTTTATAATTCCCGGGATTATTGCAATGACTGTTCTTTTCAGTTCTATTTTCGCTGGAATACAAGTTATCTGAGACAAGCAGTTTGGTTTTCTTAAGGAGATGTTAGTTGCACCGGTATCGAGAATTTCATTGATGATTGGACAAACATTGGGAGGAGCAACAACATCTTTAATTCAGGGAATGTTAATTTTAATTGTCGGGTTATTTATAGCTGGTTTTGTTTCCAGCATATTAGGATTTTTGATAGCAATTGCTTTTATGGTGTTGATAGGAATTTCTTTTACAGCATTGGGAATTGCATTTGCCTCAAAAATGAAAGATATGCACGGCTTCCAATTGATTATGAATTTTTTTATATTTCCTGTTTTTGGTTTGTCCGGTGCTCTATTCCCGATAAGCAACGCACCAAATGTTTTGAAAATAATAGCTTATTTTGATCCACTGACATATGGTGTTGAAGGAATCAGATATGGTTTGCTTGGCGTCTCCCAGATAAACCCGTGGATAAGTTTTGTTATTCTTCTAGGATTTTCAATAGCAATGATTTTGCTCGGCGGTTTTCTTTTCAGAAAAGTCAAGATTTAAGCATAACAAAGATTAAATATTCTTTAAACTTGTCAATAAAATGGAAGATGATTATTTTATAGTTGATATTGAAACATGTCCTATTGATTTGGAAAAATACCAACAGTTGAATGAAGAAGAGCAGAAAAAGCTGATGAATCCTATTGATTCAAAAATTATCGCTATTGGTTTGCGGTATAATGGAAAAAATAAGATTATTATGGATGAAAATGAAAAAGTTATGCTTGAAAAATTCTGGTCTGAATGGGAAAATATCAAAAAAGGAAATCCTTACACAAATGTTGTCGGTTTCAGCATAACTAATTTTGATTTGCCTTTCTTGGTTTCAAAAAGTTTGGTTCATAATGTTGTGATATGTCCGTTTTTATTGAAAGAGATTGTTGATTTAAGAGATAAGATTAATGCTTACAGGTTCGGAAGAACAAGAGGAACTTTAAAGGAATATGCAAAGTTGATAGGCATTAAAACCATGGACATGGACGGAAAAGATATTGCACCTCTTTGTATAAAAGGAGATTTCATCAAGATTTCTGAGTATTTGGAAAAGGATTTGGAAATAACGGATAAGCTCTATCAAAGAGCTAAAGAAACTAAGATTCTGGAGATTGATAAGTGGTGATAATCCCTAACTTTATAAGTAACCTGTTCCTATTATTTTTATGAAAAAGAAGTCAGCTCTTTATTGGATTCCTAGGATTATTGCGATTGCCTTTATTTTGTTTATCAGTATATTTGCTTTTGATGAACCTTTTTTATCACTTGGATTTTTTATTCATCTGATTCCTTCTTTTATATTAATAGCTGCTTTGGTTGCTGCCTGGATTTGGGAAAAAATCGGAGGAATAATATTCATTTTACTGGCAATAGTGTTTACCTTCGTTTTTAGTACTTATAGAAGTATTTTTAGCTTCTTGCAGATTTCTCTTGTTCTATTAATAATCGGAATTTTATTTTTAATAAACGGAATAAAAAAGAAAAAAATAAATAAAACTTCTACAATTCATCCAACGGATTCTTAATCTTCTTCAAAGCTTCAGTAGAAACATGGGTGTAAATTTGAGTAGTGTTAAGATTTTCATGTCCTAACAAGGTTTGGATATATCTAATATCTGTTCCCGCATCAAGAAGATGTGTTGCATAAGAATGCCTTAAAGTATGCGGAGTTACTTTTTTGTTAACATTTGCATTTTTGGCTGCATTTTTTATGATTTTCTGTATGTTTCTTGTGCTTAATGGTTTTTGTTCTGAAAATACGTATACAAAGCTAGGAGTTTTTTTGAAATATTCCTGCAATTCTTCTATTATTTTTTCTGAAATCTGGAAAGCACGATCTTTGTTTCCCTTGCCTTTTCTTACCCAACCCATTTTTTCTGAAAAATTTAAATCGTTCCTTTTCAAATTTACAAGTTCAGAAACTCTCAAACCAGAAGAATAAAGCAATAAAATAATTAATTTTGATTTGTAAGAACCGGAATTTTCAATCAGTAGTTTCATTTCTTCTTTTGTAAGAACAATTGGAAGCTTTTTCTCAACTTTTGGACTTGCAAGAGAAAAGCCTGCATGTAACACATTTTTGGCAAAGAAATTCAAGGCACAAGAAATTAAGGCATTTGTTTTGCTTGAATAACCGGACATTCCGTTTGCCAGGAAATTCTTGGCATCGTTTTCATTTATTTGGTTTACTGGCTTGCCTGTTTTTTCCAAAAACTTTTCAATAAAGAATCTGTAAGTATCCACAGTATTCTGACTGAATCCCTTAAGTTTTAATTCTGTCTCAAGTTGTTTTAATGCTTCATTCATTTTTCAAATTACTCTTTTATGTAAAACCAAATCTTGAAATAAATGGTGGGAATGAGGAACAAAATTCCTGGAATCAAAGCAACCCACCAAAAAGGATTTTCTTTTATTATCGCAAAAGAATAAGAAATTAATGCAATTCCTATGATACTTGAAATAATGTCAAAAATCCAAGAACGGAATAAATCCTCAATTTCCATGAATAATTTAAAGCGAACTTATTTATAAAGTTTTTGGTGTTCGCTTAATGCATATTAAGCGAATTTTTAGCCTATTTTCTACTTTAAACGAACTTTTTTATATCTATTAGCAATGCTCAAAACTTTTAGTTGGCTTTTGGACGGCATCTTCCAAAATAATATCCTTTATTCTGAGAACAATTTTTTCCTTGTACATATGTACATCTTTTGTGACTAGGAAAACAAAATAGACCATCATCATCCATGCCATCACATCCATAATGATGTTCTTTACATTTTTTAGCTATATTTTTTAATTGATACACTATATTGTCCAAAATAATCTTCAACATTACCTGAAGGATTCATCCTTAGCCATTCTTTTAGAGAAGGGAACTAAACAGTGGTTCTCCAAAAATAATTCAAGAATTCTTTTTAAGCATATTTTTATTCAAATCTTTGGAAATATTTAAAGGTTTATGTGCTTTTTTGAACATTTCTAGCCTATTTTTGGCTTTTAGCAATGCTTAAACTATTTAGTCGTTATTTTCTGATTTATCATTTCCTTTCGATGCCCATTTTTTAATAAATATTATTCCAACAACGCACAATATTGTTATAAAAACCGCCATTAGAATTTGATAGAAATATAGGCTTTGTGGAATCTGTAATTTCTCAACTATTTTATTTATTACCCCATTTATTGCATCCTTCCAAACAAGAGCTATTAAAAAAGCAAAACCTGCTGTAATTGCTACAGCTGTTTGTGTTTTAAATTCTCTGAAAAAACTTTTTCTGCTTTTTTCAACTTTCTCTTTTATCTCTTCAGCTGTTTTTTCTATTTTTTTAAAATATTTTTGGTGAATCATGTTTATCAGAAGAACTTTTTATTTAAAAACCTTTTTTAGTATAGAAATTGCTTAAATCGTCGAAAAATATAGAGTATTGAGTGTTTAAACACCTGTTTAAACAGCTATAAACAGGTGTTTAGGTTTTTCCCCTCTTATTTTAAAACGAAAGATTTAATAAGAGGTGTTTATTATTTTTATTATATGGTCTTTTGGCTTATTCATGGAAGAAGGGATGTGAATAAATTTAAGAAGAAAGTTGAAAATACATTTCTAAATTTCAGAGATGATTTTGATAAAGTTTCTAATTGGATATCACATTTACACTCGAAAAATGGGGAAAATGAAAAAGAATTGTTAAAAATAAGGCATAGATTATCTAATCTTGAAGTAAATATGCAGGAAATTAAGAATGTTATGAATTATATTCTCGATAATATTGAAAAATTGAGTGAAAATTATGAAAGTAAGGAGGTGTTTAAACAGCTATCTAAACAGGGGCAAACAGGTGTTTATAAACAAACAGGTGTTTATGCTGTCCAAACACCTGTCCAAACAGGTGTCCAAACACCCCTACAAACAAGTTTGGAGGATAAATTTTTCAAGAATTTAACAAAGAGTGAAAAAATATTGGTTGGAATTTTATTAAGTAATGATTTAAAATTAAGTTGTGAGGATCTTGCTGTGTTGATGAACAAAAATAAATCAACAATAAGAGGTTGGATCAATTCAATTAAAAAGAAAAGTGAAAGTTTGATAGTGGAAGTTATAGAGAACAGCGGGAAGAAGAGATATTATATTAATGAGGAAGCCAGAAGTCAGTTAAAAAAAGGAGTTTTGTTGGAGAAAAACACTAAAAAGCCAAAAAAGTTAAGATAAAGAGAAGATAGATATATTCGGTTTAATAGACGAAAGTGTAGAATTGAGTAAGTGAGAGTTGATTTATAGTGTTTTTAGCTTAAATCAATGTATTTTAGTTTAATAGAAGGTTATTCGGTAATTTGATAAATATAGCAAAAGAGAAGAAAGTGAGAGTTAAAAACAGCTAAAATATTGGGAAAATGGGGTGATGATGTAAAAATTATTAAAAAAGAAGGAGAAGTGAGGGCCTATATTAAGGCAAAGTAACAGTCAAAAAAAGTGGAAAAATAGGTAATAGTGAGTTTATTCGGTGAGAGGAATAACTTACATGTGGAATTAAAACCTGGTTTTAAACGGCCTAAGATCCAATTTAATTTTTTTAAATTTTTTAAGATATAATAAATTGGCTTAAAAAAACTAAAATTCTTGTTTTTTATAAGTTATTCGTTTTTTCTAAATTATATTGTTCTTTGCTCTTTTCATTTAGTTGTTTTAGAATGGAATCGATTGTTATCAATTCCTTAAATCCTTTCTTGATTTTTAATAATATTTTCTGATTGTTTAATCTTTTTTTCTCGACGGGGATTCCTTTGTCTATCAATCTCGAGACATAATCCCTGATACTGCTTTGAGTGAGTTTGGACTCTTCTGCGAGCAGTTTGTAATCTACCGGGATATCTTTAGTTTGAAGATCATAGAGAATATAAAATATATTTAATTCCTGCTGCGTTAATTTTTTGAATGATTGTTCATATTTTTCCTTGATGCGATCCGTGATTTTTGAAATATCGTCTTCCTGTATATTTTCCTTATTTGATTGAATTTTTTCTATTTTTGGTTGCTGGACTGTTGTCTGATTGTTGTCTGATTGTTGTCTGATTGCTGGAACCCCTTTGTTTCCTATGGAAATTGGCTTATTTTGACTAAATTCTTTTGTTTCTCGACTTATTCGGTTCGGCACTGTCGAAGTGTTTTTTTCCCCTATTTTCTTGTCTATATTATCTAATTTCCTCGAAATATCTCCGATATTGTTTAAAAATAGATTTTTAAACTCGAGAAATTCTTTTTCTAAAAACGATTGCTTATCAAAAATAAAATTAAGATTTTCCTTGATTAAAGAATCTCTTTCTCTTTGATTCTCGATTATGTTGCATACAGAATCGACTAACTCAATAAATTTTTCCTCCAGATTAACAATTCTGTCATTTAAGAAAGATATATCTTTCTTTACTTTCTCAAACGAATATTTGATTGCCTCTTCTTTCATTTTAATAGAAAAAAGTTTTTACTTAAATATATTCTTATTCTTGAAAGGATATATAAAAATTTGTATAAATTAAGAACCACTTTTTTCTGCGAGCTTGGTGTAGGTTTCGTAAACATTGCTTTTCAGTCTCCAGGTCTGCCTTCTGAGATAATTCCCGCCGCGAGTGTTGTTGTTTATTAACACAACCAAGTTTTCCTTCTCCAGTTCAGTCATAATCTTTTTAATGAATTCCTCATCACGAGCAATTTCTTTTGCAATATAACTTGTGAACATTGCCTTTGGACTATTTTCATATAATACACTTAGGATCATTTCTTTCACTTTTTTTATTTTTTCAGAACTTATTTTAGGCATGATAAATTAATAAGTCATATTATTAAAAGGTTTTCGGTTTAGCGAATTAAACAGATAATTATTTAAGAATAATATTTCAATAAGCCATATGGAATATCTTACAAAAAAATCTTCGAAAGAAAATCTGATAGAAACTCTAGATCCTTTGGTTAAAGAATGGTTTTTTTCCAAATTCAGGGATTTTTCAGAGCCGCAATATTATGCTGTTGAACAGATACACAAACGAAAGAATATTTTGATTTCAGCTCCTACCGGAGGGACAAAAACTTTGACTGCGTTTCTTTCAATAATAAATTATCTTATAAAACTGGCTAAATCTGAACAGTTAGATGATAAAGTTTATTGTGTTTACATCTCGCCGTTAAAAGCCCTCAATAATGATATTTTTGTTAATCTAGAAATGCCTTTGAAAGAAATTTGTGAGATAGCTGAAAAAGAAAAAGTCAAACTTAAAAAAATAAGAGTTGAGGTCAGAACAGGGGATACAACAACACAAAAAAAGCAAAAGATGTTGAAGAATCCTCCGCATATTTTGATAACAACTCCCGAGAGTTTAGGGATAATATTGAACTCTGTAAAATTCAATGAATTGTTAAAACAGGTTGAATTTGTAATTGTTGATGAGATACATTCTTTGGCTGAGAATAAAAGAGGAACTCATTTATCATTATCTATAGAAAGGTTGCAGGAACAGAACATTTTGGAATTTACAAGGATTGGGCTAAGCGCTACAATCTCTCCATTGGATGAAATATCCAAGTATCTTGTCGGGATGAAAAATTATCATTTAAAGGAATTTAGAGAATGTTTAATTTGTGAAGTTTTATTTGACAAAAAAATAGAATTGAGCCTGAAAAAACCTGTTAAGGATTTTATTGAAACAGATGCAGATACAATTTCAAAAGAGCTGTATGATTTATTGGATGATCTGATACAAAAACATAAGACTACCTTAATTTTTACAAACACAAGATCTGCTACAGAACGAGTTGTAAGCCATTTAAAGGAAAGATTTCCGCAGAAATATGAAAATTTGATTGGAGCCCATCACTCTTCATTGAGCAAAAGCCATAGGTTTGAGATAGAGTCCAAGTTAAGAGAAGGAAAATTAAAAGTTGTTGTATGCTCTACTTCTTTAGAGTTAGGTATAGATATCGGTAACATAGACCTGGTTATTTTACTGACAAGCCCAAAAAGCGTTGCGAGAGCCATACAGAGAATTGGAAGAGCCGGGCATAGATTACATGAAACTGCACGAGGTTGTTTTATTGTGATGGATTATGATGATGCAGTGGAGTGTGCTATCATGGTAAAAAACATTATTGAAAGAAAGATAGACAGAATTAAAATACCAAAAAATTGTTTGGATGTTTTAAGCCAGCAGATTTATGGAATGGCTATTGCTAAGGTTTGGAATATTGATGAGATGTATAATACCATCAAAAGAAGTTATACGTTCTCTGAGCTATCAAAATCTGATTTTTTAAGTGTCATAAGTTATTTAGCTGGAAAATATTATGGTTTGGAGGAAAGAAGTGTTTATGCAAAAATATGGTATGATGAAAAAGAAAAGACAATTGGTAAAAGGGGAAAACTGGCCAGGATGATTTACATGATGAATATAGGAACTATCCCTGAAGAAAGTTTTGTTGAGGTTGTTGCCGCATCCCCGTATGAAAAAAGAGGGGAGAAAATCGGACAGCTGGACGAGTCTTTCCTGGAGAGATTGAAAAAAGGAGATGTTTTTGTTCTAGGGGGAAGCAAATATGAATTTTTGTATTCCAGAGGCATGAAAGTTTACGTTAATGCTTCTGTCAAAAGAGCACCGGCAATACCTTCCTGGTTTTCTGAACAGCTCCCGTTATCTTTTGATACTGCTTTGTCAATACAGGAATTCAGAAAAATTATGGCAAATATGATAGACAAGGATGAAAAGAAAAAAGTCATAGAATTTTTAAAGGAATATCTTTATACAAATCAGGAAATAGCGGAATTGATTTATAATTATTTTAAAATCCAGGCAGATTTTTGCGAGATTCCGCACCTAAACAAAATTCTTATAGAACATTACACCCAGAATGACGGAAAACATTTTATTTTTTTCCATACTTTGTTTGGAAGAAAGGTAAATGATGTGTTAAGCAGAGCCATCGCTTATTTAACCGGGATAAAATCAAAGAGCAATATTGAAATTGGAATCAATGATAATGGGTTTTTTATTGCAAGCTGTCATAAAATAAATATAGACCAAATTTTAAATATTGTTCAGAACGAAGATTTGGAGAAAATACTGAAAGAGGCTTTGGAGAAAACCGAGGTTTTTAACAGAAGATTCAGGCATTGTGCTTCACGCTCATTGATGATTATAAGGAATTATAAGGGGAGAGCAAAAAGTGTTGGTAAACAGCAGATGAAATCCGGATTTTTGCTTGGAGCAGTAAGAAAAATCTCTTCAGATTTTCCGATTTTGAGAGAGACCAGGAGAGAGATTTTGGAAGATGTTATGGATATGGAAAATGCAAAAAAAGTTATAAGCTGGATTAAGGAAGGGAAAATTAAATTAAAAGTAGTTCATACCAAAGTTCCTTCCCCGTTCACCCATAAAATTTTGACAGATAGCTATGTCGACCTTGTAAAAGTCCAGTCGAAAATAGAATTTTTAAAAAGGATGTACGATAAAATAAAAAATGAAATTAAATGAAGATATTGAATTCATAGAAAAAGCGATATTTTTGCCAAAATATAAAACTATAATCATAGCGGATCTGCATATTGGCTATGAAGAAGCAGTTTCAAATATGTTTAATATTCCTTTAAAAGAATTTGACAAGATATTTGAGGAAATTAAACTGATAACAAAAAAATTGAAACCTGAAAGAATAATCATAAACGGGGATATAAAGCATGAATTTGGCAAGATAAATAAAGAGGAATGGAATAGGGTTTTAGAACTTTTGGAGTTTTTGAAGGAAGAGGTAAAGGAGATTGTAATTATAGAAGGCAATCATGACAAAGTTCTTAAAAAAATTATCAGAAAAGTCAAGGAGATAAAATTTGAAAATAAATACATAATCGGGAACATCTTGATTGCGCATGGAGATAAGATTGTCAGTATTGATAAAACCCAAGAAAATCGGGGATTTTCTAGGCCCCGAAAACAAAAGTTTTCTAGGGAGATAAAAACAATAATAATCGGGCATGAACATCCTGCAGTAAGCATAGGAAATGGAATTGACAAAGAAAAATTCAAATGTTTCCTGGTTGGAAATTTTAAGGGAAAGGAGTTGATTGTTATGCCGTCTTTTTTCAGCATAAACGAGGGAACTGATCTCACAAGAGAAAAGACAATAAGCCCTTTTTTAAAAAATATTAGTAATTTTGATGTTTACGTTGTTGAAGACAAGATTTATCATTTAGGTAAAATTAAAAATCTTTAATTCTTAGATAATTTAAGCCAGGATGCCAGAATGGTAATGGGTCAGTCTCGAACGACGCCTACCCTTTCTAGAAGAAAGGCTTGGCACACCCAAAGACTACGTACGATAATTTTTGGAAAAAGAGATAACTGATGTCTTCACAGACTCGGAGGTTCGAATCCTCCTCCTGGCGTTTAAAACTCATCATTAATTACTTCTTTTATAAAACCCAAATTTTCAAAAGAATCTGCCTGTTTTTCATTATCGGGATTAAAAACATCATTTTCCAAATAGCCCAAACTCTGCAATACAATCTCTCCCCTTCTTGTTACAATAAATTTCCTTTCCATTATTCAAAATAAATGTGAACAAAGAAAATAAATTAGAATTAATAGTTTAAAAACCTAACGTTACTTCTTTTCTTTCTTTTTTTCTTCCTTGGTTTCTTCTTTTGTTGATTCTCTCAATAAAGGCATGGGAATATGCGTCGGCAAATTCAACTCTTCTTCCAATTCCAGCGCTTTTATGTTGCATTTAGAAAAAATTATGTTATAGATAAAAGTCCTTATTTTATCGCTTAATTTTTTTTCTTTTTCCCAAGTTTTTAATATCTCATCAGCTTCTTTTTTGCTTAACATTGCTAATATAACTCCCTCAATTTCAATTTTTCCATTTTCGCCAGTACATTCAACACTAAATTCAAAATGAAAGCCGAGAACATTAGCATCCTCTTTTACATCAAAATCTATTTTTTTAACATTTTTCATAGAAAGGTTTACCTTCATGTCAAAATTTCTATCTAAAAATTCCTTTCTTTTCCCTTTTATTTCCAATAAATTAAAACCAACTATTTGCATTTTATAATCTCGTATTTTATGTTTTTAAAGTTAATTGTTATACTAAAAACAGAGATATTCACTAAAATTTAAAAAGTATAATTCTCTGTTTTGGTGTGTTTAAAATTGCAAAATCATAATATTGGAATTTGAGGTGGCAATTTTAATCATTTAATATTTAATTTTCTTTTTAAGTTAGTTTTACCCTGCCAGGATAGGGCATATTTAAGAACATCCTGGATTGTTTTTGCCTCAATTATTTTAACGTTTTTCAAATTTTCCTTGCTTAAATTTAAATCCTTGAAATTTGCTTGCGGTATAATTATCTCGTTTATTCCTGCTTCTAATGCTGCTTCTATTTTTTGATTGACGCCACCAACTGCCAAGACTTCTCCATGAACTGACAAACTCCCAGTCATCGCAATATTTTGTTTTATCGGAACTTTCATTAAAGAGGAGATTATTGCTGTAGCGACAGCTATTGATGCACTGTCACCTTCTACACCTTCATAAGTCTGCAAAAATTGGACATAAATGTTTTTCTTCTCGATAATATTCAAACCAAAATATTTCATAATCAATGCAGAAACATTTTGAATGGCTTCTTTCGCAATCTCACCTAATTTTCCAGTCGCAATGAATTCTGTTTTTTTTCCTCCAGGAGTTATTGTTGCTTCTATTGGAAGAACAATCCCGGAATAAGAATCTTTGGAACCAATAACAGCCAGTCCATTGACTCTGCCTACTTTTTCACCTTTAGTTATTATTATCTGATACTCCTTTTTCTTTTCAATATATTGTTCAGCAATCTGTTTTTCCAAACTTCTTGCTAATTTTTTAGCGTTTAAAATATGTTTTGGTTCAACTAATTTTGATTTTTCTTCACTGGCTAAGTCTCCTGCAGCCCTTACCAAACCTCCAAGCTCCCTTAATTTCAAAGTTAATTTTCCGGAAGTTCCAGCCATTAACTGCGCTTCTCTAATAATTAAATCAACTGCATCCTTGCTAAAATGAGGAATTTTTTTGTCTTTCTCAACTTCTTGCGCTACAAACTGCGCTATTTTGTATCTGTTTTCCTCGTTATCTTCCATCTCTGTATTCATATAAACTTCATAACCATAACCCCTGATTCTGTTTCTCAGTGCTGGATTTATAATTCTTAATGTTTCCAAATTTCCTGCTGCAACTAAAATAAAATCACATGGAACAGGTTCTGTTTGAACCATTGCTCCGGAAGATCTTTCACTTCTTCCTGTTATTGTTAATTTTTTTTCCTGCATTGCGGTCAAAAGACCTTGTTGTGATTCGTTGTTAAGCAAACCTATCTCGTCAACAAATAAAACTCCTTTATGTGCCTTATGAATGGCTCCAGGAACTATTCTTTGGTATGCTGGAGTTCCAAAACCGCCGGATTGCAAAGGATCATGCAAAACATCCCCTAATAAAGCCCCCTCTTTGCTTCCAGTAGCATCAATAAATGGTGGTTTTTTCTGGGTTGAATTATCAACTAGTATTTTAGGTAAATTTTGTTTCATTAATTTTGTCTTTTTATTTAAAGCAAGAAATATTGCAAATATGGCTACGATAAACATCGAGCCAATTAATGACGCTGCTCCCATAATATCTCCGTATTTTTGTCTTATCCACCACGGACTTAAAATAGCTAATATAAAGATTCCAAACAGTAAAATATTCTGAAAACTGAAAAAGCTTTCAGATGATAATTTTATCTTATCGATAAAATCCCTTCCTTTTCCGGAGGGGAAAGTTTTTATTATTGGAGAATTTTCATCTTTTGGGTTGTTTAGCGAAATTACATCTTCCAATGGTTCTTTTTCGAGCATCTCACTCAAACCCTGACCAAGCATACTTTTTCCAGTTCCTGGCTCTCCTATCAATAAAACATTTCTTTTCTGTTTAGCTGCTTTTTTTATCAGATTTAAAGCTAAATCCTGTCCGATTATCCTGTCAGAAATTTTATCGCTTACTGTGATATCCTTTGTTGAGTTATAATTAAATTTATCTTTCATTTTATTTTATAAGAAAAAAGAAGGTTGTTTAAAAAAAGTATTGAATTAAAATTAAACAATATCTTCCTCACTGACAACAACAAAATCTCCAACAGCTATTATAGAGTTGAATGGGATAGTTATATCCTTTCCCTTGTCCAAACCCAAATTTACTGTATAAGGTGTTGGATTAGTTAATAATAGCTGAATTAATTCTCCTGTTTTGGTTTCGAAAGAAATATCTTTTACAAGACCAAGCCTTCGACCTTCTTTCGTCACAACTGTTTTACCAATGAATTCTCTATAAGGTTTTTTCTCAATTGCCATGCATATTTTTTGTGTTACATTATTTATAAAGTTTTCTATAGTATCTTACTAATAATTAAATTAGGATTTGTTAACTAATTAATCTATTTTTTATTACCTACCCATACCCCATCATTTCTTATAGAAACATTTATAAATAAAATCAGGATTTTCGTTTTTATTTTTTAATTTTAATTTATAAATATTTATATAATATAATATATATATTATATAATATATATTAAATAAGCTATATCTTTTTACTTTAAAATTTTATTTTGAGTTTAGTTCTATAAGAAATATAGGTCCCCACCTTTATTTTTAAACACATAAAATTTTATAAAACAAGAAAAGAGTTATTTACTGGGAAAAATGGGGATAAAACTAGATAATATATTTGATGCGTTTTCAAAAAATTTTATTTTTAGAAATAAGAATATACTACAATCTAATTACACCCCTGAAACTATTCTACACAGAGATGAACAAATCAAACAGGTTGCATCTATTCTTAGACCGGCTTTAAGATTAGAAAAGCCATCTAATTTATTTCTCTATGGATTAACCGGAACCGGAAAAACCTTGGTTGTTCAATATGTGCGAAACCAACTGCTTGAAAGGGCAGAAAAACAAAAACTGAATTTAAAAATAGAATATATCAACTGCAAATTAAAAAAAGTCGGAGATACTGAATACAGGATATTAGCAGAACTTTTAAGAAAGTTTGGAGAAGATATTCCATTTACCGGGCTGCCAACAGGCCAGCTTTATCAAAAATTTACCGAGTTAATTGAAAATAAAACTCAACTTTTCATAATAATATTGGATGAAATAGACCAGGCTGTAAGGAGGATAGGGGATGGATTTTTATATACCCTAACAAGAATTAACTCAGAATTAAAAAATTCACAAATTTCACTTATAGGAATAAGCAACGATACCAAATTTATTGATCAGTTAGACCCAAGGATAAAATCCTCATTAAGCGAGGAAGAATTAATTTTTCCGCCATATAATGCCTTACAATTGAAAGATGTTTTAGCATCAAGGTCAAAAACAGCATTTAAGGAAGGGGTTATCGGGGAAGGGGTAATAAACAAATGTGCGGCTTATGCAGCATTATCCCACGGAGATGCGCGAAGAGCGTTAGATTTATTAAGAGTTTCCGGAGAATTGGCGGAAAGAAGAGGAGCCAAGGAAGTTACTGAAAAAGATTTGGATGAAGCAAAAGAAAAAATAGAAAAAGACAGAATACTTGATTTAATTAAAACACAACCAAAACAATTTCATTTTGTTTTGTACTCAATACTCTTACTTGAAGAAAACAAAAAAAATAAAATTTTCACAGGCGATATTTACAGAACTTATGAAAAATTGTGTAAAAACATGGTTATAGAATGCTTAACACAGAGAAGAGTTGGGGATATAATTGCAGAATTTGATATGGTTGGAATTGTTAATGCAAAAGTTATTTCAAAAGGCAGGGGTGGCAGAACTCGCGAAATAAAATTAGCCATTCCAGAGACCTTAATTCCGAAAGTAAAGGAGATATTAGAACAATCACTGAATATATAACTTTAAATTCAAACATAGCAGAAAAAGATGGTATTAAATTTAATACAAACTTTAATCAAAGAAGGATTTCTTATAGATTCTTCCCTGAAAGATTTTCTTTTGAAGATTCCAGAAGACTGTCTTGATACATTCAAAGAGATCTTATTCAGTTTAAATCCACCACAGTTGATATCCCGGACTTTTTTCCAAGAAAACTCAGAAAAATTTTCAACATTATTTACAAATAAAATAATAAACTTTCCAGACTCGGAAAAAAAGAGGAATTTGGAGGCATTGAAAGAGCTTTTTTTATCATCTTTTATAAAAAAAGAAGTTTCTCCGAGCTTAAAAACCCCAAAGAAAAAAGAAAAATCAGTTAAGGAAAAAACAAATTCCCCAAGAAATAAATTAACTATCCTTTCTGCTCCCTGTATTGACAACGAAAAAGAGATTGAAGTTGCAGATTTCGTAGCTTATTTTAGGGACAGATTAAAATATCTAAAAACTATTTTGGAAAATAACACCGAACTTGAAAATTTGACAACAATAAATAAAATCTCCTCGCAAAGACAAAATATCTCCATTATCGGCATGATTTATAGCATTAATCACACAAAAAATAAAAATATTCTTTTGGAAATAGAAGATTTAACTGGAAGAATAAGTGTTTTAATTCATCAATCAAAAGAAGAACTTTTTAACAAAACAAAATATTTGGTTCTTGACGAAGTTATAGCAGTAAGGGGAAGCGGAAACTCCGAAATAATTTTTGCCAATGACGTCTTTTTTCCGGAAGTTATTAAACAAAAAAAATCTTTTATAGCTGAAGAGGAAATTGCTTTATTTACGGGAGATTTGCATGTCGGATCCAATAATTTTTTAGAGGAAAATTTTACCAAATTTGTAAAATGGATTAATGGAGAGATTGGAAGTGAAAAACAGAGGGAATTTGCCAAATCAGTCAAATATCTTTTTATACTTGGGGATTTAATTTCGGGAATCGGGGTCTATCCGGGTCAGGAGGAAAATTTAGTCATAAAAGATATTAAAAATCAATTTATTAAATTTATAGAATTAATCTCAGATGTAAGGAAAGATGTTGATATAATAATTATCCCCGGAAATCATGATCCTGTCAGAATTGCAGAACCGCAACCACAATTTGAAGGAGATTACTCTAAAAAATTATATTTAATGGAGAATGTTTATGTTTTGCCAAATCCCTCTGTCGTTAATATAGGAATTTCTCCAGAAACACAGGGGGTTAATATTCTTCTTTATCATGGATATTCATTTGATTATTACCACCTAAACATAGATTATTTAAGGTTAAACAGAGCAAACGAAAGACCGGAATTTATACACAGATTATTGTTACAGAAAAGACATTTAGCACCAAGTCATTCCTCTACTTTATATATTCCGAATGAAAAAGACAATCATCTTATCAGAATTATCCCGGATATTTTTGCCACAGGACATTTACACACGAGTTCTGTTGCAAACATAAATAACATTTTATGCATATCAGCATCTTGCTGGGAATCAAGAACAGATTTCCAGGAAAAAGTAGGGCATATGCCGGACCCATGTAAAGTTCCAGCCGTGAATTTAAAAACAGGAAAAGTAAAAATTTTGGATTTCAGCTAAAATGATTACAGAACAGATAAAAAAATTTGTTGAAGAAGAATGCAACAAACCAACATCCAAATACGGGTACAGGGCTTTTATTTATCATGTTCTACCTGTGCGTAATTATGCTCTTACTCTCGGAAAAAAACTCATCGAAGAAGGAAAAAAAGTAGACATGGAAATTGTTGAATTGGCAGCATGGTTGCATGACATTGGTTCAGTAATGCATAGAAGAAAGGATCATCATATAACTGGTGCAAGAATAACCGGAGAAAAATTGGCTGAGTTAAATTATCCAGCAGAAAAAATAAAAAAAGTTCAGCATTGTATTTTTTCCCACAGAGGCTCTCAAAAAATAAAAAGAGAAACAATTGAAGCGCAAATAATTGCAGATGCAGATTCCATGTCTCATTTTGATGACATTCCCGGATTATTTATTTCAACATTTATTTATGAAAAATTAAGCGAGGGTGAATCACGAAAATCTGTAGTTAACAAATTAGAAAATTCATGGAAAAAAATCTCGCCGAAAGCCAGAAAAATTGTTAAACAAAAATATGAAGCAGCTATGCTATTGCTAAAATGAATTTACCAGAATATTTCAAAAATTTGGAAGAAGATGTTCATAAAATTTATGATTTAGCTGCAGAAGCAAGAAAAAAAGGTCTGGATCCGGTTTCAGATGTTGAAATTTCCCTAGCATCTTCCTTGGCAGAAAGGGCGATTGGAGTTGTTGAGACAAAATACCCACAATTAAAAAATGAAAAAATTATTAACAGAATAAAAGATTTGGAAAAAGAATTTGGTTTGTTAGATCCAGTCGTTTGTCTGACAATTGCAGAAGAAGTTGCAAAAGAAAAATTCTGCAAGTTTAGAGATCTATTGGAAGGGATTGATGCTGGTATGCGTGTAGGGATGGCTTATTGGACTTTGGGAGTTGTTTCCTCGCCATTGGAGGGGTATACTAATTTTACCCTGAAAAAAACAAAAGATGGAAAAGATTTTTTTTCAGTTTATTACTCCGGTCCGATCAGAAGTGCAGGAGCTACGGGAGCAGCTTTCTCTTTGATAATAATAGATTATCTGAGAAAACTTTTTGGGTTTGCAAAATATGATCCAACAGAAGAAGAGGTGAAGAGAGCTTCTACAGAACTATATGATTATCATGAAAGAATAACTAATTTACAGTATCTTCCGCCTCCGGAAGAGATAGAATTCATGATGAAACATCTCCCGATTATGCCAAATGGAGACCCGAGCGAAGACAAGGAAATATCCAATTATAAGGATTTGCCAAGGATTGAAACTAACACGATTCGATCAGGTTTCTGCTTGATTCTTGGGGAAGGAATATGTCAGAAAGCACCGAAAATTTCAAGAATCTTAAATAAATTAAAACAAAAAGGTTTTGAATTTGAAGACTGGAATTTTTTAGAAGATTTTATTCTGCTACAAAAAAAACTAAAAGAAAAAAAAGAAACAGGAAGTTCCAAGGGAGGAGCTGTTTACATAAAAGATTTGGTAGCTGGAAGACCTGTTTTAGGGCATCCCTCGAGGAGCGGCTCATTCAGATTAAGATATGGTAGAAGCAGATTTAGTGGTTATTCTGCATTGTCCATACATCCTGCAACCATGATAATTTTAAATAAATTTTTAGCAATAGGAACACAAATCAAAATAGAAAAGCCAACAAAAGGCAGCGCATTGACTTCTTGCGACAGTATCGACGGACCGATAATCAAGCTAAAAGATGGAAGCGTCAGAAAAATAGACAGTGTTGAAGATGCTGAAAAATATTTTAACGAGGTAAAAGAAATAATCTATTGCGGGGATTTGTTGGTTCCTTACGGTGATTTTGCAAACAGAAATCATGTTTTGGAAAAGCCAGGTTATGTTGAAGAATACTGGTATCAACATTTAAAACAAAAAAACAGCGATTTGAAATTAAACTTTAGAAAGGTTTCACTGGAAGAAGCAAAAAATTTATCTGAAACTTATAAAATACCTTTACATCCCAATTTTATATTTTACTGGTCACAAATAAATAAAAATGATCTGGATAGACTTCTTGACTGGATAAAAACTGCCAAATTAGATGAGGAAAAATTAATCTTAAATTATCAGAAATCAGAATATGAAAAATTAAAAGAGGCAAAAAGAGCTCTTGAAGTGCTGGGTGTTCCGCATTTAGTCACAACAGAAAATGTTGTTATTGAAAAACCATATTCATCAGCTTTATTGTTAAATTTAAACTTAAATTCATTTGCCGATATCGGAAAAATTAAAGAAAAACTGAATTCTTTTGAAGGAAATGTTTTACAATTTATAAATTCTAAAGAATTTCTTGGATTTGAAATTAGGGATAAGGCCGGAACTTTTATAGGTGCAAGGATGGGAAGGCCGGAAAAAGCAAAATTAAGGAAATTAACTGGCAGCCCGAATGTTTTATTTCCTGTTGGGGAGCAAGGGGGTAAGATGAGATCTCTGCAAAAAGCACTTGAAGATGGTTATGTCAAGGCAGATTTTCCCTTATTTTTTTGTGAAAAATGCAACAAGGAAACGATTTATTTTATCTGTGAAGATTGTAAAAGTGAAACCAAAAAAATTTATTATTGTTCAAATTGCGGCAGAAATTTTTCGAGCGATAACTGTCCAATTCACGGGAAGGCCGCCAGTTTTACAAAAAAAAGAATAAACATAGCCCATTATTTCGAAGCTGCAAGAACTCAGCTTAATTTAAGCAGGGAAGAAACACCTGTTTTAATCAAAGGGGTAAAAGGAATCTCATCGGTTGATCATATCCCCGAACATTTATCAAAAGGAATTTTAAGATCCATGTTCAATTTGCACGTCAATAAAGACGGTACGATAAGGTATGATGCAACAGAATTACCGATTACACATTTTAAACCAAAAGAGATAGGAACCTCTATAGAAAAATTGAAACAACTTGGTTATTTAAGGGATATTGAAAATAAACCTTTGGAAAATGGGGAACAGATTTTAGAGATTAAACCACATGACGTTTTATTGCCTTCATGCCCAAACAGTTTAGATGAACCTGCAGATAAAGTATTTCTTAATATTGCGAATTTTATAGATAATTTATTAGTCAGATTTTATAATTTGAAACCGTTTTTTAATGCAACAAAAAAAGAAGATTTGATAGGGCACTTGGTTTTATGCATAGCCCCACACAATGTAGCAGGTGTAGTCGGAAGAATCATAGGTTTTTCAAAAATTCAGGCCATGGTAGCTTCTCCATACATGCATGCGGCAATGAGGAGGGACTGTGATGGTGATGAGGCAGCATTCATTTTATTGATGGACGCTTTGCTTAATTTCTCAAAAAAATATCTTCCAGGTTATAGAGGTGCAACACAAGATGCTCCATTAGTTTTGAACATAAGAATTCGGCCGGGAGAAGTTGATGACATGATATTTGATATGGATGTTATGACTGAATATCCTCTGGAATTATACGAAGCTGCAGAACAGGGAAAGATGCCGGATGAAATTAAAATTGAGCAAATAAAACATCGCTTGGGGGATGAGATAGCACCATTCAGAAATTTTGGTTTTACCCATAGTATTGAAAATATTAATTCCGGAGTTTTATGCTCCGCATATAAAACTTTGGCAAACATGCAGCAAAAAGTTGAAAAGCAGATGGATTTGGCGACAAAAATAAGGGCTGTTGATGAGAGCGATGTTGCACGGTTAGTTATTGAAAGACATTTTATAAGGGATATAAGGGGAAATTTAAGAAAATTCTTTATGCAGGGCTTCAGATGTGTTGATTGTAATGAGAAATTCAGAAGACCGCCATTAATCGGGAACTGTACAAAATGCAATGGAAAAATAATCTTTACAATAAACAAAGGAGGGATTGTAAAATATCTTCAGCCAGCATTAGACTTGGCAGAAAATTTTAATGTATCTTCATATATAAAAGAATCACTGGAATTAACAAAAAATTATGTTGAATCTGTCTTCGGCAAAGAGAAAGAAAGGCAGGAAGATTTGAAGAAGTGGTTTTCATAAAGTAGTTATAGCTCTGCTCTGCAAAATGTAAATTTTTTGTCCAGCAATAGCCCATTCAATATCCTGCGGTTTTTTATAATGTTTTTCTATCGCAATACCTAACTTTCCCAATTCAATAACTTCTTTTTCAGTTAAACATTCAGAGTTTGCTTTTTTATTGTCAAGTTTTATTGTTTTATTTTTTCCGTTACAATCTCTTATTATGGCAATTCTTTTTTCATTGATACTTTTTGAAATTATTTTTAATTTATTTTTGTCTAGAATATAATTGTCCAGATTTACTTGTCCAGAAACAACACTTTCACCCAAACCGAAACTTCCTTCAATTATTATCTCATTTTTATTTTTGTTTACGGGATTTACTGTAAACATAACTCCGGCTTTTTCAGAGTTTACCATTTCCTGGCCAACAACACAGATAAGAACCTTTTCATATTCAAATTTCAATTATCGGTGAAGACGAATTAGTTATAGAAATTGAAGACGAGAGAGTTGCTCAAGGTTATCAACATTTTTTTAATCTTTTGTGGAAACAAGCAAAACCTTAATCAAACAATTTTTCAATATCTTTTATTTCTTCGAGAAGACGGGCTTCCTCTTTTTCAACAACTTTTGAAGCGACATAAGAAGCTATTTTTCCAGATGTTTTAATATTCAAGCCATTGACTATTCCATGCAAAAATCCTGCCGCATAAGCATCACCTGCGCCGTTTGTGTTTATGACATCAACCTTGTTTATAGGAATTTTATAAATTTTATCCTTGTGTTTTATCAAACTGCCTTTTTCCCCGAGTTTTACAACAGCAATTTCGCAATTATAATCATCACAAATTTTATTTAATGCCTCCTCTGCTTTTAGATTTGTCAAAGCAAATGCCTCGTCTTCATTTACGAATATTATATCTGCATGTTCCTTGACTATGTCTTTTAAAACTTCCAAATTTCTCAAGATTAAATTCGCATCAGATAAATCCAAGGAAATTTTTGTATTATTCTCTTTTGCAATTTTTATAGCATGCAAGACAGCTTCCCTTAATAACGGTTCTTCCAAAACATAACCTTCTGTATGGAATATCTTTCCTTTTTTAATTTCATCTTCAAGAATATCTTCTTTTCTAAGGTGCAGAGATGAACCAAGATAAGTTGCAAAAGTTCTTTCTTTATCTGGAGTTATAAAAGTAATTGCAAAGCCAGTTGTTTCATGTCTGCTTAATTTTGGGATTGTACTTTCTTTCGAAGTTATTTCCTCGTAAATTTTTCCATGTTCATCATTCCCAACTTTTCCAATTAATAAAGTTTTATTTCCCAATCTGGCCAATCCAGATAATGTATTTGCAGCACTTCCGCCAGCATGAATTTTTATTTTCCTGCCTTTTATTTTTTCAAGAATTTCCTTTCCTTTTTCTTCGTCAACAAGATGCGTTTTTCCTTTTTCTAATTGTAGTTCAGCTAGAAACCAATCATCAACTTCAACTATAAAATCTAAAAGAATATTTCCAATTCCGACAACATCATATTCCATTTTAATATCTGTAATGGTCTGGTTTGTAAGGACCATCAACATCAACATCAATATACTCTGCCTGTTCTTTGGTTAATTTTGTTAAATTAACATTTAATTTTTCCAAATGCAACCTGGCAACCTCTTCATCTAATTTTTTTGGTAGAGTATAAACACCAATTTCATAATTATTTTTCCATAAGTCAATCTGGGCTAAAATCTGATTTGTGAAAGAACTGCTCATTACAAAAGAAGGATGTCCGTTTGCATTTCCCAAATTGACAAGTCTTCCTTCAGATAATAAAATTATTGAATGTCCGTCGGGGAAAATGTATTTATCAACCTGCGGTTTTATATTTATTTTTTTAATTCCCAGATATTTCTCAAGTTTTTCAACCTGGATTTCATTGTCAAAATGTCCGATGTTACAAACTATTGAATTGTCCTTCATTTTTTCCATATGCTCAATTCTGATTATATTCTTATTTCCAGTTGCTGTTACAAAAATATCTGCCTCTTTTAAAACATCTTCAATAGTTTTAACTTCATAGCCCTCCATTGCAGCTTGTAAAGCGCAAATCGGGTCTATTTCAGTCACGATAACTCTTGCACCAAATCCCCTCATTGACTGGCAGCAACCTTTTCCAACATCACCATAACCACACACAACAACAACTTTTCCCGCAATCATTATACTTGTCGCTCTTTTTATCCCATCAACCAAACTTTCACGACAACCATACAGATTATCGAATTTGGATTTTGTAACAGAATCATTGACATTTATTGCTGGAAATAATAATTTTTTTTCTTTCATCATTTTATACAACCTGTTTACTCCGGTTGTTGTTTCTTCAGAAATTCCCCTTATTTTTGAAGCTATTTTTATCCATTTGTCTTTTTCCTTAGAATAAATCTCTTTTAATCTTAACATCAATTCATGATAATCTTCTCCCTCGTTGCTGTAATTTTCATTTAATAATTCCGGATTTTTTTCGATTTCAACACCTTTATGAACCATCAAAGTTGCATCACCACCGTCGTCAATGATTAAATCAGGACCTCCATCTGGAAAAGTTAAAGCTTGCTCAGCACACCACCAATATTCTTTTAATGTTTCACCTTTCCACGCGAAAACAGGGATTCCTTTTGAAGCTATTGCAGCAGCAGCATGGTCCTGTGTTGAGAAAATATTGCAAGAACACCATCGGACATCTGCACCAAGCTTGACTAAAATTTCTATTAAAACAGCGGTTTGTATAGTCATATGCAAACTGCCGGTAATTTTGGCTCCTTTCAACGGTTTTTCATTTTCATATTTTTTTCTCAGAGCCATCAAACCAGGCATTTCTTTTTCAGCTATCTCTATTTCTTTTCTTCCGAATTCCGCCAAATTTATATCTTTTATTTTATAATCCATTTTTTCTTTCTTCTTCGTATTTTTTTAGAAGTTCAGCAAACAAGAAAGGAACAAATGTCATCTTATTAAAATTTTCTATGTATGCTATCCTCATCTGCGTTCTTCCGGGATTTTCTTCAGAATTTTTTACGCTATAAAATCCTTCCATCGGAGCAACCAATAGAGTATATTCTTCTCCTCTATACTTTATTTTTCCTTTTGAAGCGCAATACAAAACAAAATCTTTTGCGCTAAAATCTTTTTTTACGATATTTCTTACATCTATAACAGAATAAATTGATGCTTCCGGAAGAGAAACAATAATTCCGGGAAGAGATTTGACCAATTCATCTCTAATTTTAGTTATCATTTTTTTATAATATTTTGATTGTTTCTTATACCATTTTCTAAGTTTTTTTGGACTTTCATTTGCCAAAGAACCAAAAATATACTGACCGATTATATTGGCACATAAACTTGCTGTGCTTTCTGCTACAGATTTTTCATGAAATTCTTTGTTGTCTGTAATTAAAGCTCCAATTCTTAAACCACAGGCATTCCAGACTTTGGATGAAGTTTCAATAGAAATCCTTCTTCCTTCAATTCTCGGAACTTTTTCATTGGTTATTCCCCACACACTGGAAATTTTTTCATTTCCGTAATATAATTCACGATAAGCTTCATCACTTATCATCCATAAATTATACTTAACACATAATTTTGCTAATTCATTCAAAATTTCTTGATTAAAAAACTGTCCTGTTGGATTATCATAAGGGATAACAACCAATGCAGCAGGTTTTTCTCTTTTTATAACATCTTCAATTTCAGAAATCTTAGGCAGAGAAAATTTTCCGTTTTCTTCCAACTTTCTTTTTATGGAAATTGTTTTAACTCTCAATCTTTCTGCGAATGATTTATAATTAGGATAGGCAGGATCTATTAACAACAAGGGCTTTTTTTCAGTTGAACCGCTTCCGCAAGTTCCCAATATAACTAATTCCATTGCAAATGAACCACCGTCTGTAATCTGGCTGTATAAATTTTTTACATCGAATCCGCTTGACGCAATTATATTCAAAAAAGCTTGGTTTGTTTCTTCCAGACCTTTTGTTATTGAGTATTCTACAACTCCTTTTTTGAAAAGAGAGTTTTTTGAAAAATTTTTCATTCTCTTTTTCATTAAAGGATGCATAGGCAAAGAAACATTTCCAATTGCAACATTAATATCTTTAACCTTATCCTTTCTTTTCAAAAATTCAATCTGAGCTAATCTTATGGGTGATGGTAATCTTTTTTTAAAATGCTCTGAAATAACAGCTTCCATATTAAGATTTCTCCTTACTTGTTTTTAAATTTTTATATCAAGAACCACCCTATAACAGGTAAAATTAAACAGCCCATAAGATGCATTTTTCTTACCTCTTTCAAATTTGCTAGTAAACCTATGGCTGTTGCAGGAATCAAAATTAAAATTGAAGTAAAACCGGAGAAAATCAGAGTTAAAATTATTATGAAAATTATAACCAGGATAGAAAGCAATTTATAATTAACTCGATAAATTTTATTTGCTATTAATCTTGCTATAACTAAAGTTATCATTGCCGCAAGTGAACCAACAAAAATAACACACAAGATTATCAAAATAAGTTTGTTCAATGTGAAATTTTCTATTATTTTTTCTATAACAACAGCAACACCATGTCTTGGTTTTTGTATAGCATACAAAGCAACAAAACCCAAAACCATAACAATTGTGTTTAAAGCACCAACCAAAACTAAAAAACCTTTATGTGAAATTTTTTTGAAGAATGAGGAGCCGAGAACAGCTGCCTGACTTGGCCCCAAACCAGGCAAAAAACTGCATAATGGAGAGCCGATTAAAGAAGCCAAGCTTGCTTTGAAAATTTCTTTTTTGCTTATTTTCACCTCGGAAAAATCCTGTCTCGGAATTCTTGTATTCTGGAATAAACTGTTAATCAGCAAACCCAAACCAAATAAACCTCCAAGCAAAGGCAATAACGGCTGTTTAACAAAATGAAAACTTAAACTCAAGAAACCCAAAACTCCGGAAATTAAAAATAGAAATAAAGACCAGAAAAATTTCTTGTGTTTTATTTCCTTCATCAGCAAAAATAATGATGCAGCTATCAGAATTATTGGGATATATTTTTTTATTAGCTCATAAGTTGAAGGCAAAAACAAAATAAATAATGGGGATAAAATTAAGATTATAATTAAAGCGATTAAAGAACCATAAACAGTCAATTTTATCGCAGCAAAACCTTTTCCTTTCAATAAAAATCTGTGACCTGGCAAAACACCCAAAACAGTGTCTTCGTCAGGAGCTCCTAAAAATATAGATGGTATGAAGTCAACAAAGGTGCTTGTTGTCGCCATTGAAACTAAAAAAATTACAACAGGAAATGAATCAGCAAAACTTAAACTTGCGAATATGTTAAAAACTATCAATGAAATCAAGTTTACATGCAAGCCAGGAATAAGACCGGCAATTATCCCAGCTATTAAGCCGAGAAAAATTGCTAAAATTATCGAAATAAGCATTAAAATTAAAAATAAACTGAATTTTTATTTTTTATTGTTCTCAAACAGCTTTTATTTTTTCAATTTCTATCTCTAAACCACCGTTATACTCAATAATTTTTCCTGTAATCTCTAAATTTTCTCCAATCAATTCTTCAAATTCATAATTTTGTTTGTCTTTATAAAGAATAGATTTTATTTCTCCAGTTTCATCCTTCAAGGTTAAAATAAATAATCCTTCTGTTTCCTTAACTTCTGAAATTTCAGCTTCAATTCTGACAAAACTGTCAAGTTTTTTCTTTTCAATCTCGTTTATTTTAATTATTTTGGGTTCAATAAATTTATTAATAAGCAAAATACAGATTAAACTTACGATGGCGATTATTAAACACAATTTTATAAGCGAAGTTGTTTTCATTCCCTAGGAAAGTTTAAATAACTTTTATTCTTTTCTATACTCATGGATACAAAAGAAAAAAAGGAGTTGATTCTGAAAAATGTTGTTGAAGTTATAGAGGAAAAAGAACTAGATGAAATCTTGAAGAAAAAACAACCAGTTGTTTATTGCGGTTACGAGCCTTCAGGACCAATACATCTAGGACATTTTGTAACAATTACAAAACTCTTGGATTTTCAAAAAGCAGGATTCAAAGTCAAGATTTTATTGGCCGATTGGCATGCCCGGTTAAATAAAAAAGGAACATTTGAGGAAATTAGAAAACAAACTGAAAAATGGAAAAAAGATTTCACAAAATTAGGTTTGGACAAAGCAGAATTTATTATAGGAACTTCTTTCCAGAAAAATGAAGATTACATAAATGATGTTTTTTCTTTGGCAGTTGACACAACAATAAACAGGGCTTTAAGAAGCATGCAGCAGGTTGCTCGAGATATAGAAAATGCGAACGTCGGACAAGTAATATATCCTTTTATGCAGGCAGTTGACATTAAACATCTAAAAGTTGATGTTGCTTATGGAGGTTTAGAGCAAAGAAAAATCCATATGATTGCCCGCGAATTACTTCCCTCTATTAATTATAAAGCTCCAACATGTGTTCATACGCCTCTGATAACTTCTTTAAGCGGACCTGGAGAAAAAATGTCAAGCAGCAAGCCCGAAACAATGATTTCTTTGGATGACAAGCCGGATGAAATTAAAAACAAAGTAAGGAAGGCGTATTGTCCAGAAAAAGTTTCTGAGGAAAATCCAATATTACAGATTTCAAAACTGATAATTTTCCCTAGAATTAAAATTTTTGAAATTAAAAGAGACAAAAAATATGGCGGAGATATTTCTCTTAAAAATTATAAGGAACTCGAAAAATCTTTTACAGAAGGAAAAATTCATCCTCTAGATTTGAAAAATACCGTTGCCGAATATTTAATTGAGATTTTAAAATAATTATTTCTTCAAATACAGTTCAACAATATCTCCGTCAGAAACATTTAAATACTATAGTCTACTATAGTAAATTATAATTAGTTATAATAAAAATGGCAACAACAATACAAATTTCAGGCAATATAAAAACGACACTCGATAAAATGAAACTTTTTGAGAGAGAAACATATAATGATATAATAGAAAGAATGATAGAAGATGATTTGGAACTAAATGAGAGAACTAAAAAAGATATTGAAGAAGCCAGAAAACAAGTAAAAGCTGGAAAAGTTGTCTCTCATGGAGAGGTTGAAAAAAGAATAGGGTTAAGATAAGTTTAATAATTCTTTTTTATTCACATTAAAATGGAAAAAGAGTTTAGGATAAACTGGACTGAAAAAGCTCTTGATGGAATCGACGAATTAGAACCTTTAATTGCTAAAAGAATAACTAAAAAAGTTTCTGAATTGGCAAAAAACTCCTCTTCTCTTAATATCAAAAGACTAAAAGGAGAAAAAGCATTTCGGCTGAGAATTGGAGATTATAGAATTATTTTTGATATCAATACTGCGGAAAATTCAATAAACATTTTAAAGGTCGGTCACAGAAAAAATATTTATGAAAGATGACTATTTCTTCAAACTAGTTAAAATAAGAGAACTGAAAGATTTATTTTCTTTTAACAGGGATGCCATACCCTCCACTGTTATCGCTATACACTCCGCTTCCACTTAGAGGAATGTATCTAATAAATCCAACACATCTTTCATCAAGAAGTTTTTTAAGTAAGTCCCATTCTATCTCTTGGTCAATAAACATATATTTTTCTGGTGTTCCAGTGTCCATAATTTCATATTCATGCCTTTTAAGTTCATTATATTCTGCTAAACTACCTGGGAATCTATCTAGTGCATTAATTCCATCTTCCAATTGTTTTTTTCTCTTCCAATTGTTTTTTTCTTTACGATCCATTTTAATTCCTTATTGATATAACAAATCTAATCTTTATAAATCTTTTGTTTATAGTAATTATTAAGTAGTTACTTCTTCAAATATAGTTCCACAACGTCACCATCTTCTAATCTATGCTCTTTTTTTACATTCTGCCATTCAAATCTTGCACTTTTGCCTTTTACCTTGGCATAATTTATTCTGTCAATATAATCTCTTCTGATTTCTTTTGCAACATCTTCGATAGTCGGCTGAGTTTTGAAAACAATCGGCTTTTTTGCAATTTCTTTTGAAGGTTCTTTCGTGTATATTCTGTAAAGATTTAACTGCCAGAATAAATATTTCATAAAAAAATTCAGGGAACTTTCCTCTGCGACAGAAAACTTGACAGTTTCAATCTTTTTTTTATTAAAAGAAAAATCCTCTTTTTTGAAATCTTCGAAATATTTTGTATTGGAAACAATTATCATATTTTCAGGAATTTTATTGAAAGTTTTTTCTATTTCCGGCATTACCCCCTTTAGCTGGTCAAAATCTTCAACCATCACCAAAATCAAATCAGTAGTTCTTAGGAGATTAAGATATTTTTTGTCTTTATCATAAATTCCAGTCAAAGCAGGCAATTCAACGAACTGAAGCCAAACATCATTGAATTTTACAACACCCTGCTCCGGTTTTATTGTCGTAAATGGAAATTCGCGTATCTTCGGTTTTGCATTCGTAATCTTGCTCAAAAACAAACTTTTTCCGGTATTTGTAGGACCGACAACAATAATCTGAAAATCACCTTCTTTTTTTAAGGAATCCCCATGCTTCAAACCTTTTTTCCTTTTCTTTTCTTCAATTTCTTTTTTTAATCTCGACAGCTTTCTTTTTAAATCAGCTCTTAGATTTTCAGCTCCCTTATGACTCGGAGCTTCAGAAATCATTTTTTTTAAAATATCTATTTTCTCTTCATCTGTTTTTGCTACGGCATATTCCCCCTGTAGCTTCAAAAACTGCGGTGTGGCATTAATTGGCATGTATTATATACATACAAAAAATTTAAAAGCTTTTTTAATGTTAATGAATAACATAAAATGGCCGAATTTCACAAGAAAGTTCTTTCTAACGGACTTACGATTTTATATGAGCATAGAAATTTACCTGTTACAACTATAGTTGTTGCAGCAAAATATGGTTATGGATACGAAAATTCCCTCAACAAGGGCATTTCCCATCTAATCGAGCACTGTATTTTCAAGGGAACAAAGAAAAGAACGAATGAACAATTAGCAGCTTCACTTGAAAAAGTTGGAGGTTATGTTAACGCTTTTACAGATGAAGAAGAGACGGCAATTTATACCAAAATTCCATCAAAACATTTTGAACTTGGCCTTGATGTTATTTTAGATATGTTTCTTAATCCGGCTTTTGACGACAAAGAAATAAAAAAAGAAAAAAAAGTTGTGCTGGAAGAAATGAAAATGTATCACGATTCGCCTATGAGATCTATTTTTGATATAATGAAATCGTTGCTTTACAAACCACCTTTTAGCATATCCGGACTTGGAACAGAAAAATGTTTAAATATAATCAAGAGAAAGGACCTTTTGAAATTGCATTTAGACCAGTACACACCAAAAAATACAATTTTGATTGTTATAGGGGACGTTTCTTTAGAGGATGTTGCAGAAAAAGCAGAAAAATATTTTGATTTGTATAGAGTTCAGGGTTATAAAAATATTGATGTCAGATTTTCAAACGGAAATTATACTGAAAAAAGAAAAGGTATAGACCAAGCACATTTGGCTTTAGGATTTCATGCTCCGCCTTTTTCAAATAAATTAAATTATGCGGCACAACTCGCAAATTCTCTATTGGCTCCTGGACATTCAAGCATATTATGGAGAGAAATAAGGGAAAAAAGAGGGCTTGCCTATGCTTTATTAAGTATATTAGAATGTGGAAAAAATTTCGGCTATCATACTTTTTATGTCGGCTGTCCAAAAGAAAATGTAAATCAGGTTTTTGAAATAATTAAAAAAGAGATTAAAGAACTGCAGAATATCAAACAAAAAAATTTAAGTGAAATGAAAGAACAATTAATAGGAAATCATCTTTTAAAAATGGAGGATTCAACGACGGTAGCAAAAGAACTTCTTTATTATGAAATTGCTGGAAAAGCAGAGGATTTTTATAATTATGAGGAAAATATAAGCGCCGTAAAATTAGATGATGTAAAAAGTGTCATGAATGTTAAAGATTATTCCAAGACTCTTATCTTGCCAGAAAAATGAGATGTTTTATTGCAGTAGATTTGCCAGAAAAAGTTAAGGATGTAATTGTACAAATTCAAAATAATCTGGAGAAAAAAAATTTGTTCTCCGGGAAATTAATAAAAAAAGAGAATCTGCATCTGACTTTGAAATTTCTTAATGAAATTGACAAGGAAAAAGCAGAAAAAATAAAAATTATCTTGGAAAATGTCAAATTAAAAAAATTTAAGGTTAAATTATCGGATTTCGGCGTTTTCTCCGAGAATTTTATCAAAATAATCTGGGTAAAAATGGAAAATTGTGATGAACTGCAAAAACAAATCGATAAGAATCTTGAACATTTATTTCAAAAAGAAAAGAATTTTGTTTCGCATATAACAATAGCGAGGGTAAAAAATGTCGAAGATAAACAAAAACTGATTGATAAGCTTAAAAGAATCAAGATGAATGAAGAATTTATTGTAGATAAATTTTCTTTAAAAAAGTCAACCTTGACGGAAAATGGACCGGTTTATGAAGATTTGACCGTTTTTGAGTTAGGCTAATCAGAATACCTCATCCCAGTTATTTCTTTAATTAATTTTGCTTTTTTATTGCCCAATTTTTTAATTTTTGAAAGTTCAGCAATATCAGCATTAATTATGTTTTTTAAAGTCTTGAATTTTCTTAATAATTCCTTTGCCAAGTTTGGTCCTATTCCCGGAAAACCCTCAATTATCAACTGCAACATCTCATTTTTGCTATAAACTTTCTTCTTAAACTTTAATCCTATTTCTTTATTAGGCTTGTTTTCTCTTTTAGCCAAAGATTTCAGATATTTTGCAGTGTCCTCAGAATTCTTTGTGAAAATTACAGGTATTCGATACTCCAAAATAACAGATAAAACCATGCCCCTTATTACATTCTCATTGAAACTGTTTTCATAAAAATCTTTCTCCTCATATCCTTCAATAATCAACAACTGCTTCGGATATTGTTTTAATTCATGCAACTGCTTAAACAATCTTTTATTTATCATACTGGAAATAAAATCAGAAATTGTCTTTCGTTCTATTCCAATGCTGCCGACAATATAATCAGCAACTTTCAGCATTTTAAATTCGGGGTTAACTTCATTTTCAATAAGATAAGAATATACAAGTGAATTTTTTTCTCTTTTATCAACTATAATGTGCAGTAATTCTTTAGGCTTTTCCTTGGATTTTTTCTTTGGGAATATATCTAAAATTGGTTCCATTTTATATGATTAAACTATAAATTATTAAAAATAATCCTAAAGCAAGAGTGTAATATGCAAAATAATGTAATTTCTGATTTTGAACTATTTTTATTAATAATTTCAAGAAAATATAACTGATTATCAATGCAATCAAAAATCCAACAAGAACATAAACAAAATTGATATTCGACAATGTCAGTTCTTTAAATTCGAAAATCATCGCTCCAATTATTGCTGGAATTGCGATTAAAAATGAAAATTTAATAGCTTTTTCTTTCGGAATGCCCAAGATTAATCCTGTTGAAATTGTAGAACCGGAGCGGGAAATACCGGGTATTAAAGCTAGGCCCTGGGAAATTCCAACAAATACTGAGTTTAAGAAATTTAAATTTTTTGATTTAATTTTTATTTTTGTCATAAACAAGAAGAAAGTTGTGATTAACAAAGCAAAACCTATTATCGATAAATTCGTGAAGAATGATTTGAATAAACTTTTAAAGGAAAACCCGATGATTGCTGTAAAAATACAAGCTATAATAATATAAACTGCAACTTTAAAATTTTCAGATTTTAATTTAAAGGAAAAAAATTCCTTTATTATATTAATAATATCTTTCCAAAAAACTATTAATATTGCTATTAAAGTTGCTACATGTAACACCATATTAAAAGCAACTGGAACTTGTATACCCCAGAATTTTTCTATGATTGCTAGATGAGCAGAACTTGAAACTGGAATAAATTCAGTAATCCCCTGAATTAATCCTAAAATTATTGATTGAATTATTGTTAACATTTGAAGTAATCCTTATATTTTATTTTAGTCTTGTCTTTCTTGGACATAAGCTTTAAGCATTTAAAAATCATATTGATTATCCCCTCTCTTTCAAATCTTCTAAACGAGTATCTTAATTTAGATTTTTTATTAAAAATCGCGAATTTTCCCAATTTAGAAGCTTTTCTGACATAATCTGAATCTTCAAAATAATATAGTTTTTCATTAAAGCCATTTATTGCTTCATGCAATTCCCTCTTGATAATAATCCCAAAACCCCAGGCATAAGGTTTTATTTTCTGCGTAAAAAACATATGGACATTGATAACTCCAACGATTATATCGTTAATAACTTTTTTTTCCAATGCAAAAGTGTAAAAAGCCCCAACATCCAGCTTTTTCTTTTTAAAAAGTTTTAAACTAACTTCTAAAAAGTTTTTAGGTATTATTATATCTGCATCAAAAAAAATAAAAATATCCCCTTTAGCAACCTTTGCTCCATTATTTCTTCCGACAGAGGGGACACCCCCGTCAACTATTTTGCACCCGTAATTTTTTGCAATTTCTCTGATTTGGTCTTCTGATTTGGCGTCAGCCACTACAACCTCAAAATCTTTGAATGTCTGTCTCTTCAAACAGTTTAGCAACAAAGGCAGTCTTTTTTCTTCGTTTTTTGTCGGAATTATTATGCTTATTAATGGCATTTTAAAAATCATTAAGGTTTGATTGTTGTTTTTTTGTAAATTTCTGCTTTAAACTTTCTATAGCAGTGTTCATTTTTCTTTCTTTCGCTTTGGATGCATAGTAATACACTTCATCTCTTGTTCTTCTTGTCATTAAAACTATAACTTTTCCAGGTTTTAATCTTGCTGTTCTTCCCCTTCTCTGAATTTGTCTTATAGCAGAAGGTATTGGTTCGTAAAAAATCACAGCATCAACTTCAGGGATATCTAAACCTTCCTCACCAATTGATGTTGAAATTAAAACATTTATTTTATTTTCCTTGAATTTGTCTAAAATTATTTTCTGCTCTTTCTGATTCATTCCAATATTTCTTCTTTTTGCCTGTCCAACGAAAATTTCAGCATTTATTTTATTTTGATTAAGTCTTTCCTTTATTTTGTTTACAGTATCCCTATACTGTGTAAATACAATAATCTTTTTGTTTTTTTCACCCAAAATTTCATTTAAAACTTCTATCAGTTTTTCCTGTTTCGGGTGTTCAAAATTTTCAGCCTTTAATTTAGCAGTAACGAGATAAACTGATTTGAAAATTTCTGTTTTTGTAATAGCCAAAGAAGCCTTTCTCCCCTCTTCCGATTCTTTTAACAATTTTTGCAGATAAAGATAAAAAGGCGTTATTCCCTGCGTTTCTAACAATTCCAAAGCATACTGTAATTTTATTGCCTGAACACATAAAGACAATCCCTTTAACAGATTAAAATTCTTATTTCCGGAGTTTACAGCATTAAATATTCTTTTCTGCAATTCCAAAAGATTAGTTTTTGTAGGCCTGTCAAATAAAATTTTCCTGTTCTGCAATTCTTCAATTTTTTTCGCATAAATTTCCTTTATCTTATCTTTTATTAATTCAAATTCTGGCGGCATATCAACTCTGACAATATCTAATTTCATCTCCTGAATATATTCTTTTACATCTTTACTTTCCCTGTTTCTTATTTCAATATGTTCTATGTCCAGAGTTTCACAAATTTTTTTTATTTTTTCTTCTTCATGTCCGGGAGATGCAGTCAAGGCCAGAACTCTCTTGTTAATCCCCTGCATTTTGTATTTATTTGAAACATAAACATAACTGTAGTCTTTTACAGCCCTATGCGCCTCATCAAAAACCAGCAAAGAGAAATCCTCCAAACTTATCACACCTCTTTTCAAATCATTTGCTATGCATTGTGGTGTTGAGAAAATTATCGTAGCTGTCCACATTTTTTTAATTCTATCCTCGGATTTAATCTTTCCAGTAATAAGAACATATTCTGCATACAAATCTCCGAGAGTTTTTTGAAAAGTGTAATAATGCTGCTCAATCAATGGTCTTGTGGGAGCCATTATCAGAATTTTACTCCTAGGAAATTTTTCCAGTCTATCTTTAGTCAACATCAAGGCAATAAGAGTTTTTCCCAAGCCAGTCGGTAATACAACCAACGTGTTTTTGTCTTTCGCATTTTCAAAAATCTCTTTTTGATATTCCCTAGCTTCTACCATGTATAATACAGATAACAAATATTTTTAAGTATAATTATTTTAAAGCATCCATGTTTGTAAAAATTTTGGGTGTGATGGATATGGTATCATCAGTTTTTTTAATCGGAAGTATGTTTCATTTCCCCCAAATATTATTTTATATAGCTTTGATATATCTGGCAATTAAGGCGGTTTTATTTCTACCTTCTTTAAATGTTCTGACTTTTTTTGATTTAATAATCGCTATATTATTCTTCTTATCATTATTTTTGGCAATCCCAAAAACAATTTTAATAATATGCTTTTTATTTTTATTCGGAAAGGGGATAATAAGTCTGCTTTGATTACCAGTAATAACCCGTACCTTTCATAATTTTATCCATAAAACTTACCATTATAACAAAACCAAGAAGAATTGCGGCTATTATTATCAAAATTATATTCAATTTTAGATACATCATGATCAACATTGCAATAGTCATAACAAGGAAGAATGTGAAATACATTAATGAGTTAAAGAAAATTTTTGTTCCCGGATAATCTCCCATCAAAACAGTATCTGAACGCACCAATGTTGCAAGAAGAATTCCTATAACCCCCAGAGGTAAGATAGTTAATACAGCAAACCAGCCGTTATACAGTGCAAATTCTCTGAATCCTAGGGAGTAACTTATTGTTGCCAGAATTAACGAAAATAAAGCTCCTCCGGATGCTACAACGGCAGTGTCAATTTCCTTTTCCCTCATCCATCTGTATTTTGCTCTTCTGGCTGTTCCTTTAATATTAACACTGAAAATTGAAAACCATTTTATAACACCACTACTTATTATAACTAAAAATAATGGAAACAACAACCATAGGGGAACAGGAGTTCTGAATGTATACTGGGGCCTGAAACCAAATCTTGAAACTTCCCAGAATTTAATTTCTGCTTTTGAACCGAAACGCCAGGCCAAAATTTTGTAGCCCGCAACATGAAAAAGGATCATGACAGCAGCCATTAACAAAGCCCAAAGATAATTTTTCAAAGATAACTTTTCTAAAACCATAATCAGAGCGATGAGAAATACGGCTATGATAATATAGCTAATCTCTTTTTTATTTATCATATTAAATCTAACAATCAATTTCTTTTAAACTTTTTCCTTATGTATCCTCCTAAATATATATTAAAAAATATAATTTATCCCAAACATAAAATTTAAAAATAAGTAAAAGAAAGATATATAAAGGAGGATTTGCTTTTTTAAGTAGAAAATGATAAAAGTAATGAAAATAAGTGAAATGTTGGGAAGAGAGGTATTTACAGATTCCGGAGACTTTTTTGGAAACATCGAAGAAACTAATTTGATTGATAATAAAATAGCTGGATGGAGAATTAAAATATCAAGAGAAAGTAATTTGACTCCATTTTTAGGGGGAGCAAAAGGATTAATTATCCCACACCAGTTTGTAAAAGCTATCGGAGATGTCGTTGTCGTCAGTAGAGCCGCAGTTCCAACAAAAGAGGATGAATTAAAAGAGGGAAAAGAACTTGTTTAATAAATAAGTTTAAAAAATGTCTGCTGGAACATTAAGTTTATTTGAACAACCATTATTTGCAAATATAATTCTTCCATTTTTATTGATTTTTGTGATAGTTTATGCTGTTTTAGAAAAAACAAAAATATTATCAAAAGAGAATAAGGCAATCAATGTTATTGTTGCATTTGTTATAGGCATTGTTTTTATCGGAGTGCCTGCAGCAGCAGGTGTTACAACTAAGTTTTTGCCGATAGTGGCAGTCATAGTTGTTTTGATTTTTGGATTGATGTTGATGTTTGGAATAGCAGGAATTAGTAAAGGCGGAGAAAGTTTTGAATTTCACACAGGGTTAAAAATAACTTTAGGTATTTTAGTTGGTATAGCATTTGTAATTACAATATTGTGGGCAACAGGAACGTTGCAGTATATTATTGCTGTAAAAGAACAATGGTGGGCAAGCCAGTTATGGCAGACATTAATTTTTATAGGCTTACTTGTTGGTGTTATAATTGTTTTGTTGATTAAAGAAAAGAATAAAAGTTAGTAATTTAAATAATTTAAAAAAAGAGGAAAATGGTATATGTTCCAACTTATGGCGGATTGGTAGATGTATTACAATCATGGGCAGATTATGGGATTTTTACAGTTTTACTTCCAATGCTTCTTGTCTTTGTTCTTACTTATGGTATTTTATCAAAGATTAAATTGTTTGGAGAAAAGAATGATAAAATATCTATGATTATTGCCTTGATTGTAGGTTTGATTGCAGTAACTTATGAGCCATTAGCTTATGTTTTTATGGCATTATTCCAGAATTTGGCAATAGGAATAATTATTTTGTTAGTTATGGTTGTTTTAATGGGATTATTTATTAATCCAACAGACACACCAAATGGATGGAAATGGTTCGGGGTTGTTGGCGGTATCTTGTTTCTATGGATAATGGGAAGAGTATTCGGAAAATATATAGGGGATTTTATAGAGAGTAGTTATGTGTGGAATATGATTCTTCAATCATTGGTAATTTTAGTTCCTATAGTCGTAATAATCTTAGCATTAGTTCTTGGTGGGAAAAATAAATAGCTCTTCTTTTGTTTTTCAAAGCGGAATTTTTATGTCTTATTAAATAGTTCTTACTGTACAGTTACAACAAACCGAAAGGTTTAAATAGTTGTTTTTCTTTTGAAAATAGTAAATTAATATTAGAGGAAAAATGGTATCAGAATTTGCATTGTTTATAAGCGAAATAAGCCCGTTGCTGGCTTTTATATTAGTAACAGTTCTAGTTTATGCTCTATTATCCAAAACAGGAATTCTTGGAGAGAATAAAATTGTCAGTTTAATCATAGCCGCAATAGTCGGTTTATTGTTTGCTATTGTTCCAAAAGCAATTGATTTTACAAATACATTACTACCTATTGTAGCAGCTTTTTTAATTTTTATAGTTGTTACAGTTTTGGTTGTTACATTCACCCACGGAAGTTTCGTAGATATGGTTGGAAAAAAAGGAATTGTATGGATTATAGTTATTGTTTTAGTAATCATATTTATATATGCTGCAATAAAAGTTTCACCACAATTTACAGAAATGATTTCAAATCCAACACCATTTTGGAAAAACATGATTTTAGAACCAATTATATTTTTTATCGTATTCGGTGTTGTAACATGGTTATTAATCAAGAAATAATTATTTTTTCTTAACTGTTTTTTTTGTTTTCTTTTCTGCTATTGAAGAAAGACTTTCTTTTAATCTGCCGAGTTCTTTTACATTGTCAACTAAAGGGTTTAGAACTTTGGAAAAAGAATCCTGCATCATTCCCATTTCACCACCCAGACTTCTGATGCTCTGATTATTTTCCTTAACACTGGAAACAAGCAATTCCTGCAACCTGTCAAATGATGATTCCAATCTTTTTACTCTTTCATTCAAATTTTTGACAGCATTCTTCAAACTTTCCTTTAATTCAGAAATATCACCGACTTTGTCTTTAAATTCTTCCCATTTTTCATTTATAATTTCCTCAACGATTTCCTCTACAGCTTCTGTAGAATATTCCTGCTGCTGCGGTTGTTGATATGCCTGTTCTTCAGTTGCATATTGATATGGATATTGCTGTTCTGTTGAAGGCATTGGATATTGATATTCTTGCTGTGGATAATTTTGTTGCGGTACTTGTTGCGGCTGTTGTGGCATCTGCTGTTGAGCTTCTTGCGGAACTTGGCCATAATCATAATTCTGTTGACCGTAATCTTGGTTTTGCTGACCATAAGTTTGTTCCTGTCCGTAATCATTTGATGGTGCCGGTGGTTCTATTTCTCCGGCAAACGGGTCAGGCTGTTTATTATTCATCCCGATAGTTGATTTTATTTTCTGCTGATTTAAAGCATCATTAATTTGTTTTGGCAAATAGCCCCTGTTTCTTAAAGAAGTTATTATATCGGCATCATTCATGTTTTGGGATTTCATATTATCGACAAGTTCAAAAGGTGTCTCTTTTATTGCCATTTTAAATATAAATTATTCTGGGTTTTTATTACTTTTCTTTTTATTTTCAAGTTCCTCTTGAATAATTCTTCTCACTTCATCCTCCTTGACAAATTTTAACGGCTCCCAAATTTTCATATACCTCTGCAATACAGTCAATTCCTCTTTTCTTGCGAAATAAGAAGTTTCTTTCAACAAATGCTGCAATCCCTCCTTGATTCTTTCAATTGTATTATTAATATTTCGAACATCCTCCTTTACAGTCTCGATATCAACATTAATTCTTTGTTCCTGCTTAAGCAAAGTTTTGCCCAATAATAAAACTCTTTCCTTCAAAAGATTATTTTTTTCTTCTAAATCACTGATTTTGGCATTAAAGTCCACAAGCAAGGCAGACATACTGTTTACATCTTTATCATCCATCTTTTTTATAAACGAAAACTATTTTAATCTTGGATTTGTTCTTAATTTTAGAAGGAATACCAACTATTTAAATTTTAATAATCGACTAAAAACGAGAAGAAAATGTTATTCAAACCAGAAACAAAGTTGTATGGATACGAAATTATGCGTGAGGGGGGTGTTGATGTAATGTACGTTAATTACATAGGCTCTTCTACAGTTCCATCGTTAATTTCCGATTCTTCCTCAATGTCAAGAATTATAGATTATATTATTGAATCACCAAATATTTCAAGAATAGTTTTTGTCCAGCACAGAAATTACGTTCATGATTTAAACCAGGTTAGACTTCTGCAGGAAATAGCTAGAATTTATGTTTATCTTATAAAACAGGAAAATATCTTGTCTCTTAACAAAATGTCTGTGACGTCATGCAATCAGTGCGTACCACAAAGACTCGGAGTTTTGAGATATTTGCTTTTAACATTGTTGAAATCCGATCCATTAGGATGCTACGTTGAAACAAAAAGACTGTTGCGTGAAGAAAAAATAAATGCCGAGACAATTGCAGAGCAATGCAAAAGATGTCAAAATCATTATATTAGTCTGCTGAACAATATCATGCAGCTGCTTGAAAACACTCAATTGGTAAAAAGAGTCAAAGACCATTTAGAAGGTTATCATATCGGTGAGAGAAATTTTTACGAGAATATTTTCAGGCCGGCGATAGTCCCAAATTTTGCATTTACAAGATTGATGGCTTCAATTCCATCAGGAGCTGAAATTGTTGACCAGTATTTAACAAAAGGGGAATTTGACAGATCAACTGTTACAATATTAAAACTTCCAAACAAAACAAAATATGTTTATCATCTGACTCCGCCGGAATTTACACTCGATGAAAAATATTACAGTTTGGTTGAACTGGCAAGAAATGTTCTGCTTGAACACAAGCCGAAGGCAGAAGAATTTACAGATCCGGCAAGGATCAGGCAGGTATTTTTTAATGTTGGTAGGGATTTATTGCAGGAGCTTGCAAAAACAAAAGAGCTGAAAATTAATTATACAAAATTAAACAAACTGGCTGAAATTTTAGTCAGGCACACAATCGGTTTTGGTCTGGTTGAAGTTGCTTTGCAAGATGAAAAAGTTCAGGATTTGATAATAAATTCTCCGCCCGGGCAAGTGCCGATGTTTTTGAGGCATGAAGATTATGATGAGTGCGATACGAATATAATTCCAAGTTTTGAGGATGTTGATTCATGGGCTGCAAAATTCAGAATGTTGTCTGGTCGTCCTTTGGACGAAGCAAATCCGATACTTGACACTGAACTTATACTTCCCAAGTCAAGGTCAAGGGTTGCAATAATTCAGCAGCCATTATCTCCTTTTGGTCTGGCATATGCGTTGAGAAGACACAGAGACAAGCCGTGGACTTTGCCTTTATTCATTAAAAACAGAATGTTAAATCCGTTGGCAGCAGGACTTTTATCATTTTTAATTGACGGTTCAAGAACGATGCTGATAGCAGGAACAAGGTCATCAGGTAAGACTTCTTTGCTTGGTTCTTTGTTGCTGGAAATTATGCCAAAATATAGGATATTAACCGTTGAAGATACGCTGGAATTGCCTGCAGACGCATTGAAAAATTTAGGTTATGATATTTTAAGACTGAAAGTAAGAGCTGCGCTGACAAAAGAGTCAACTGAAGTTGAAGCAGCTGAAGGAATAAGAGCATCTTTGCGTTTGGGGGATTCATGTTTGATTGTTGGTGAAGTTAGAAGCGAGGAAGCTCTTGCATTATATGAAGCGATGAGGATTGGAGCTTTAGCAAATGTAGTTGCAGGAACAATTCATGGTGCGAGTCCTTACGGTGTATTTGACAGGGTTGTAAATGATTTGAAAGTTCCGAAAACTTCTTTCAAGGCAACAGATATTATTGCTATTGCAAATCCAATCAAGTCACCGGATGGATTGCAAAGATGGAGAAGAATGTTAACTATAACTGAAGTAAGGAAACATTGGACTGATGACCCTGTAAACGAAGGAGGATTTGTTGAATTAATGAAATATGATGTTGACAGCGATGAATTAAAACCAACTGATGATTTGATTAATGGTGAAAGTGAGGTTTTGAAAGACATAGCAGGACAAGTTAAAGGATGGGCAGGAAACTGGGATGCTGTTTGGGACAATATTGTTTTGAGAGCAAAAATAAAAGATGCCTTAGTAAAATACTCGGAAGCAGCAAAAATTCCAGATTTAATGGAGGCAAGATTTATTGTCCGTTCAAATAATGCTTTCCATAATATTTCAAACAAAGTAATGAAAGATGTCGGAATTCCAGAAGGAAAACAAGTTTACAAAGAATGGGAAGAATGGATTAAGAAAGAGATAAAGAGATTGAGGGGATGATTATTCTTTAAAATATAAATGCTTTTATAGTTTATTAATAAAATATCATCTATGAAAAAACTGAATTACAATTGGGAAAATTGTTTTTTTATTTTTTTGGGATTATACTTTTTCCTACAGCTTTTAAGGCTTCTAACATTATAATATTTTTAATCTTATTTCTTTTTTCCTCAGGTTCCTTTATCTACGGGGTTTTACCTCAAAATATTACCAAGTTAAACAGATCTTATGTAGAAAAATTTTCTTCATATCATGTATTTTTTGAGATTTTTCTCAAAATAATTTCTATAGGTGCTACAGCTTTTCTTACAGCATATTTACTTCAATATTGGGGTAAAGCACCTCAAGAATTCTTTTTGAATACGGGCATGATACTTATAATAATTTATGTTTTCACAAAATTGTTCCTTCTTAAAAATCCAATAAAAACAAATAAAAAATAAAAAATATTTTTTTAATCTTTCTAAAACTCTTACAAAATTAATCACTCAAAATTCTTCCCCATCTAAAAAATCTCGGAACTCAATTTTTACGATGTTATTTGTATTTGAAATATCTTTCTCAAAACCTTTTTATATTCCCTTTCTTTTATCTTAAAAGGAAAAAGATGGTGAGAGATGATGTAGATAAGATTTTGAAAAAATATTCTGCGAAGCTTGAAGGTTCTATGAATTCTGAGCGGAGAGATTATTCCAGAGAATATGAAAGATTCAGGGGGGAATTACAAAAAGATTTGAGCTGGTATGAAAGATTATGCAAGAATGTCGGAAGCAAGATAAAAGCAAAAGTTCCGGATAAAAGCAGAATACAACTAAGTAGAGATATAGCACAGGCAAGATTGGATATTACGCCGGAGGAAGCATCAGGTTTAAGTCTGGTAGCTTTGATACTGTTAGTTTTTTTGGCAATTTTAATTTCAGGAGTTGTTTTTATGCTAAGCAACAGTTTTCCATTTTTGTTTATGCTTCTTGTTTTCTTTGCAGCAATAATTTTATTTTCTTATTTAAACGGAATGCCGAAGAGAATGGCCTTGAGATGGCGCCTGAAAGCCTCGAGCCAGATGGTTCCAGCTATTTTGTATATTGTAATTTATATGAAACATACAAGCAATTTGGAAAGGGCAATCCAGTTTGCAGCAGACAATTTGTCAGCACCTTTATCTTTCGATTTGAAAAAAATATTCTGGGATGTTCAAATCGGAAAATACTCAACAATAAAAGATAGCTTAGATGCTTATCTGGAAACATGGAGAGATTATAGCATAGAATTTGTTGAATCAATGCATTTGATTGAGGGTTCTTTGTATGAGCCATCTGAATCAAGAAGAATTGCTTTGCTGGAAAAAGCACTGGAAGTAATGCTTGATGGAATTTACGACAAGATGTTGCACTACACTCATGATGTAAAATCACCATTGACAAATGTTTATATGCTGGGAATTGTTCTGCCAACTTTGGCTCTGGCTTTGTTGCCTCTTGCATCAGCATTAATGGGCGGAGTTGTCAAATGGACCCAAGTCATGATTTTGTTTAATGTCATACTTCCATTTTTGGTTTTATACATAACTAATAATATTTTGACAAAAAGACCTGGAGGTTACGGAGATTCTGAGGCACTGGAAAAAAATCCGGATTATGTTCATTTCAAAAACAAAAAAGTTTATCTAAAAGCTTTTCTGATTGTTCTTCCTCTGTTGCTTTTGAGCTTAGTTCCTTTGTTCTGGAACTTGGGTTTAAACGAGGCTATTCTTGGTGCAGGAAAAACAGATATTACATTCAAGGAAATCGGTCTTGAAAGAGTTGGAGGCAATGCTGGTTTATTTGATTATAGAGTTGTTGATGGTAAAACCGTAGGTCCTTTCGGTTTACTGTCTGTTTTATTCAGTTTATTCCTTCCCTTGGCTATTGCTTTGTTTTTTTCAATAAGCTATGATTTGAAAACAAGAAAATTGATGAATACAAGGAAGGAAACGCAGGAATTGGAAGATCAGTTTTCATCTTCGTTATTTCAATTAGGAAACAGGTTGGGAGATAATATCCCGGCAGAAATTGCATTCGGCAGAGTTGCAAATTCATTGAGAGGAACTGCAGCAGCAAATTTCTTTGTAACGGTAAATTCAAATATTCAGCAGGTCGGAATGTCTGTTGAGCAGGCAATCTTCAATCCGTCAAGAGGTGCCATAATTTATTTTCCATCTGATCTGATAAAGACAAGCATGAAAATTATGATAGAATCAGTTAAGAAGGGACTGAAAGTTGCAGCAAATGCAATGATAGCAATAAGTAATTATATAAAAAACATAAAAAAAATTAATGAAAGGTTGAAGGACTTGCTGGCTGATGTAATTTCAGACATGAAGAGCAACATGTCTTTCTTAGCTCCAATGTTATCAGGTATTGTTATCGGATTGAGCGTCATGATAACTTCTATCCTGGCAAAATTAACATCAATACTTGCTGTTGTCCAGCCTGGCGAGGATGTTATGGTCGGAGGTTTTGCAAGCGCCTCAACAATAACGCAAATGTTTGATATTACAACGATGATACCTCCATACTTTTTACAGATTATTATTGGGGTATATCTTATAGAAATAATATTTATCCTGACAAAATGTCTTGTAACAATACAATCCGGAGTTGATGTGCTTGGAGAAAAAGTCGAGATAGCTAAAAACTTGAAGAGGGGAATGTTTCTTTATTTCATAATAACTTTAATTGCTGTTGTTGCATTGTCTTTATTGGCGGGAATAGCAATAGGACAATTTGGAGTGTAATAAAATTTATTAAATGAAAAAACTTGGATTTAAAATGTTTAAACGCAAAAAGAAAGGTTCAATTGAAATCCAGACATTAGCTTGGTGGTTAATTGGTTTATTAGTTTTAATTTTGGCTATTGTAGGAATTTTTATTTTGAGATCCAAGGGAGTAAATATTATCGATTTATTTTTACAAAAATTGAGGTTTAGATAAAATGTCAGATACAGGACAAAAAGTAGTAAAATGGATTGTAGCTATAGTATGTCTTTTAATAATTTTCGGAGGAACTACAGTTATTTATGGAAAAACCCAAGGTTGGTACAAGAATTTTGATATTAATGAAGACCAAGAGAAAGCATCAAAAAAAAATACAGAAGAATTTTTTCAGAAAATTGACGAATGTAAAAATTCAAAGGATTATAACTGCAGATGTGATATTTTTTTCAATTTTCCAGCTTCATTTCTGCCGGAAAATGTCTTGCTATTCCAAAAACAGCAGTTGGATACAAACGTAATGTTATATTATAAAAAACCAGAGAGCAAAATAAAAGATATTGATTTGAAAAATACTGAAATCATATTCGGAATTGTTGATGCTATAGACAGAAACAACCAGAAATTGTTTTTCAATAAAGATTTTTATGATGTCTTTAATGCCTACAAATTAAAACAAGCTGTTGTTTTTACACAAAATCCTTATCCGTCTTTGACTTTCTTTTCAAATGAGAATAAAGCAGAGTTTAACAATAAAGTAGACAGCGTATTTTTCACAAGTTATGTAATAAAAACCAAAGAGGATAATTTTGACCAGATGATGTTTTTAGTTTTGTCGAGAGAACTGATTAAACCGGAAAAAGCCACAGAAAGTTATCTTACTGAAAACGGCTTTGCCAATTTCGGAGATGCAATTCCTGTATGCAGTCAGGATGATTCGAGAATAAATGCTTTGGAAAATTTCAATGACCTAGTAAATGCTTTCAAAACAAATATTGACAAGACAGAAATCAAAATTAATCTTCCGGAAGGCTATTATATAAATGTAATTTATGACTCAATAACACTGTATGATTCTAGTGGAGTTCCAGTGAGAACCATCGAAATAAATATTGCCAAAAATTCCGATATGGAGCAATTAAAATTCAAAAAAACAGCCGAGAAGGAAAGAGAGTTGAAAGCAGGATTGGCAATTTATTATGCAACAGATAACGTTTTATGTTCTGACAATGAACTCAAATTGACAAATGGAGACACAGCAGTTGTTAAAAAAGAAGAAAAAAATTGTTTAGCTAAATTATAAACACATTCTTTTTATTGTTCCACAATTTTTGCATCTAATTGTCTTTCTCTTGTTTTTTATTCTAATTTCGCAATTCTCTGGAGTGAAGATAAAATAACATTTCTTGCAGAATTTGTTTTTTAGTCTCTTGGGCAGTTTAAGATTAATTTTCATAGCTATTCTCTTTGCCTTTTTAACGTTGTTAACTGCTATTTTCATATCTTTTTTAGCATAATCTTCAGCAACATCAAACATTCCTTCAATTTCCTTAAGAATTATTCTTTGTTTTTTTTCTTTAGAATCTTCTTTTTTCTTCATTTAATAATAAAATAATATCAATTAATAAACTTTTATATCGAAAAATTTAAATTTTTTGGGACATGGAAATTAATCATAACTTCCTGTTTCGGAAATTGGAAATTTCCTCAATGCTGAAAATTGTTCTAATTTTCATCATAAAAAAAGAGAAGACAACTTTCAAGCTTCCCAACCCAAGGGCAAGTACAACTTAAAACATAGGCAGCTTAACTTCCGTGTTCGAAACGGGAACGGGTGTTTCCTGCTTATTATGGTCGTCTTCAATATAATTAATTCATCAAGATTTTTAAATGTTACTATTCTTTAATAATTGTATATTTAAGCTCCCGTAGCTCAGTTGGATTAGAGCATCTCCGTCCTAAGGAGAGGGTCGCAGGTTCAAGTCCTGTCGGGAGCGCTTATTTTAAGCCCGTAGAACCAAATCCTTTTTTTCCTCTTTTAGTTTCAGTTAAGCTTTTAACTTCTTTTATGACTGGTTTTAGAATTGGAATAATTATCATTTGAGCAATTCTCATTCCTTTTTCAATTAAAACTTCATCATCATTTAAATTTACAAGAACAACAGAAACTTCCCCCCTATAATCGGAGTCAAAAGTTCCAGCCACAGTATGAACATTCATTTTTGTAACAATACCTGCTCTGTCTCTTAATAAACCAACATAACCCTTCGGTATTTCCATTATAATTCCAGTCTTAATAACCTCTTCAGCTCCAGGCAACATTTTTTTGTTCTCAGCTGCTCTAAGATCAAATCCAACATCTCCGGAATTCATATATTCTGGTAATCCAACTTCCTTATCAATAATCTTTATCTTCAACACTTCTTTTTTCATAAGTAAATTAAAGGTAGAATCTTTATAATCTTTATTGTTTTATATACATAATCTTTTTAAATATAAACAATCTTTTAGATTCCAAGAAAACTCTTCTGAGTTTTCTGGACCAGAAAAGTTTTGCTTTTCTTGGTTTAAGCACCTGTGATGTAATGGCTAGCATAGGAGCCTTCCAAGAAACTTTTTAGAAAAAAGTTTCATCAAAAAACGAGGAAAGCTCTTCGTCCGGGTTCGAGTTAAACTTTTTCCAGAAAAAGTTTAAACAAAAAGCATAGTGGAGAAAGTTTCCGAAAATCCCGGCGGGTGCATTTATAAGTAAATTTTAAAAAGTGTGATTACTTAAAAATTACAATAAGATGAAAACAACCACTGTTGTTCTATCTGCTTATAATCTTGAAAAAATTGTAGAATCTTCTCTTTCTAACATAAAAAACTCTTTTGATATTGTTAGTTCAACAACTCATCCATTTTTTTATATTGTAGATGATTGTTCTTCAGATGATACCTATTCAATTATACAACAGTCAATTAAAAAATTAAATCTTGATGCTAAACTAATTAAACATAACTCCAATCTTGGCTTACCAAATTCAGAATTAGAAGGTTATAGATATGCTTTAGAAATGAATTCTGATTGGATAATAAAAACTGATTTAGATTCAGATTTTAAATATGGTTTAATAATCCCCTCCTTAATTGGTGGATTAAATATTGAGAATTTGCCGTTTATAGTGGCTCAAAGAAATATTAGTGAAGAAGAGTTAAGGAGATTTAATCTTTATGAATTTTTCAAAAAATCTTCTATTTATGAAATTTTAGCGGAGTTTAGAATACCTGGATTAGATCCGGCCTCAGTCGGAACTCAATCTTTCCAATCTGATTTTTTAAGAAAATTGTTACAAATACAATATATTGGTAACTATAATAAATTTTGGGGATTAGATATTGCTATGGTATTAGTTGCTAAGAAAATTCTTAATATTTCCCCAGAAATAATTCAAATACCTGGAAATTACGAACAATCAAGAAGATCCCCCGAAAAAATAAAAGAACAATATAATCTATATAGTAAGGTAGTGAACGAAGTTTTAAAAATAACTTAAAAAGATAAAAACCTTTAAAAACTATTTTTATCTTAATTTAAAATGACTGATGAGATTATTAATGAAAAAAAGCCGGAAGTTAACAAGGAAAAAAGGAAAATAAACTGGGAAGCATTTCATGATAAACATTATATAAAATTAATGTTTATTCCGATTGTAATACTTATTTTAGCTTTAATTTATCTGGCTGTTTTTTACTTTGCAAATGGCGATATTATGCATAAAGATATTACATTGACAGGCGGAACAATTTTGACTGTGAACGTCAATGAAAAAATAGATACTAACAAAATGACTTCTTTTCTCGAATCAAAATTAGCTGGGAAAGATGTTTCGATAAGAACTATGAAGAATATTTATTCTGGGAATCAGATAGCTATATCTATAGAATCCAACGCTGATTCTGATTTAATCAAAAAAGCAGTTGAAGAATATGGAATTAAGCTGGAGGAAGGAAAATATAGTATAGAGGTGACAGGTTCAACCTTGTCAAAATCTTTTGGAAAAGAATTGCTTATTGCTGTTGCAATTGCCTTTATCTTTATGGCGATAGTAATTTTTATTTTATTCAGAGTGCCAATACCAAGTCTGGCTGTTATATTCGCAGCTTTTACAGATATTATTGTAACATTAGCAGTAATTGATTTATTAGGTGTTAAGCTAGGAACAGCAGGGATTGCAGCATTTTTAATGTTGATTGGTTATTCTGTCGATACCGATATAATGTTAACAAGCAGAGCATTGAAAGGAAAGGATTCTGGATTGAAATTAAACACAAGGTTATTTTCAGCAATTAAAACTGGATTTATGATGACTTGGACCTCCATAGCAGTAACATTAATAGGTTATTTTGTTTTAGTCTCGCCAGTTTTAAAACAAGTATTTTTGATATTGTCAATAGGATTATTTGTTGATCTAATTGCCACATGGCTTGGCAATTTATCTATTATAAAATGGTATTGCAAAAAGAAAAAAATAAATTAAAATGAAACTCACATGGAAAATGTGGTTATATCTTGCAGTTTTGTTATTGGCAATAATATCAATAGCACCATGGGGATATGTTAATAAAGGTGTTGAAATTTCATCAATAGATCAAAATTTAAGCCAGGAAACAGGTTTATCTCAGGGAGATATTATAAAATATGTAAACGGAGATGAAATAAAAAATCTGGAAGATTATTCCAATGTTATCAATAAAATTTTCTCTTCAGAAGGAGAAAAAAGAATAGAAGTTAAAACCACAACTAAAGAATTTGTTTTTCTTTCAACTTCTATCCCGGAAATAGTTGTTAAGGACATAGAAAAAACAAAGATTAGAACTGGTTTGGAATTAAAAGGTGGAGCCAGGGCCTTGGTTAAACCAGAAAAAGAATTAACAGATCAGGAGATGATAAATCTTCTTGATTTGACAAGACAGAGATTAAATGCTTATGGACTGAAAGATGTTCAAATTAAAGAAGCATCAGACTTATCGGGAAATAAATATATGTTAGTTGAAATAGCAGGTGCAACACCTTCTGATTTGGAATCTTTGATAGCACAGCAAGGTAAATTCGAGGCAAAGATTGGAAATGAAACTGCTTTTATCGGAGGAAATAAAGACATAACATCTGTTTGTAAAGGTGATGCACGATGCGAAGGAATAAGAGAGTGTAATGAAATAACAGAGGGTTATAGCTGCAGATTTGAATTTGGAATTACTTTATCCGGAGATGCAGCAAAAAAACACGCATCGATAACTTCAAATTTAAGTGAAAGCATAGAAAATCCGGGTTATTTAGACCAAAAATTAGATTTGTATCTTGATGATATTTTAGTTGATAGTTTGTTGGTAAGTATTGATTTGAAAGGAAAAGAAGCCACAGACATCGCAATTTCCGGGCCAGGTTATGGTGTCGATGAACAAGAAGCTTATGATAATGCGCAAGACAACATGAGAAAACTTCAGTCAATATTGATAACTGGAAGTTTGCCAGTAAAATTAGAAATTGAAAAAATTGATAGCGTAAGCCCAATTCTTGGAAAAGAATTCACAAGGAATATATTGATTGCAGCTTTGATAGCTCTACTTGTTGTTGGCTTGAGTATTTTTATAAGATACAGGAAATTAAAATTGACTTTAGCCATTATTTGCATGATGTTGAGCGAGATGATTATTTTATTGGGGATTTTGGCTTTATTCAAATCAAATATTGATTTGGCTGGAATTGCAGGAATTATAGCATCCATAGGAACAGGAATTGATGACCAGATAATTATGGTTGATAGTGCAGAATCACACAAACAATACAGCGTTAAGGAAAGAATCAAGAGAGCATTCTTCATTATTTTCGGAGCTTATTTAACTGTTTTGGTTGCAATGCTACCCCTATTCACTGCTGGCGCAGGACTTTTAAGAGGATTTGCATTAACAACAATTATAGGAATGACAGTTGGTGTTTTAATAACAAGACCAGCATTCGGTGATATAATCAGCAAAATCACAAAAGATTAAAATGTTACCAATATTGCATTTTATTTTTTCTTTATTGTTATCTTCACTTTTTATTTCTAAATCAAATTTTCTTTTAATTTTATTATTGATATGTGCTGGAGGTTTTTTGATAGATATAGATCATTATTTAATTTATTTCATAAAAACAAAAAACTTTAATTTATGGAAGGGTTATAAATTTTATCTGAATGCTAAACATGGAAGAAATGAACATGTATTGCAGATTTTTCATACATTTGAATTTTTTGCTTTAGTTTTAATATCCTGTTTATTTTTTCCAATGATGCTTTATTTTTCAGCAAGCATACTTTTACACTACATTTTAGATATCCTTGAAAATATTTTTACAAAGAACAAAGATTATGTTAAAGTTTGGTCTATACTCTATTTTATTATTAAGAAGAAGAATTCACAAGCTTTTTAAAATCAATTACTCTTTTTTTAAAATGGATAATTTAGAAAAAGGAGACAATAATCTTTTATCTTCGCTTGCTAAGGGCGGAACTTTAGTTATCTTCGGTATGGTGATATCAAAAATTCTCACTTATTTTTATAATATAGTTCTTGCCAGATCTCTTGGACCTGGCGATTATGGTTTAATTACCTTGGGTTTATCTGTAATCGGTTTAATAACTTCTTTAGCGATACTTGGCCTTCCCCAGGGAATAATAATATATATAGCAAGTTACAAAAGCAAGGAGGATAATAAATCAATAAATTCAGTAATTTCTTCATCGTTAGCAATCTCTTTAATTTTAGCCATTGTCTTAACTGTAATTTCATTTATTTTTGCAGAAAAAATTGCAGTGAATATATTTCATAACTCAGATTTAATTTTGGTATTGAAAATATTTTCTTTTCTAATTCCACTGGAAGTTTTAGTAACACATTTAGAATCTTTTGTCAAAGGATTTCGAAGGATTAAATATTTTGTCCTGGTAAGACAAATCATCGAAAATTCTATTAAATTTGGTTTAACTGCTTTAGCTTTATTTTTGGGATTTAAAGTTGCTGGTGTTGTTGGGGTAATAATAATAACTTCTTTTATATCTTGCATTCTTCTTTTATTTTTCTTATATAAAAAAATATTCAAATTTTCGATTGTTAAACCAGACAAAATAAAAATGTTGTTAACTTTTTCACTTCCTCTTTTATTAGGTCAGATATTAATTACTTTCACTGGTTGGATGGATACTTTATTTTTAGGTTATTTAAAAACAACAACTGATGTTGGGATATATAACATAGCACTTTCAACCTCAAATTTGATCTCTGTTATCCCCCATGCTTTTTTTGTCTTGTTTTTGCCGATGATAATTGAATTATATACAAAATCACAAAACATAACGAATTTGTATCATACAGTTGCAAAATGGATTTTCTTTATCAATTTACCTATTTTAGCGATATTGCTTATATTTCCAAAACAAATTATTACAATATTATTCGGTTCAGCTTATGAAAGTGGATTTCTGGTTTTAGCTATTTTAAGTATTAGTTTTTTCATTTTTAATTATTCCTTAACTTCAAGAGAGGTATTATTAATGCTTAAAAAGACAAAACTTATTTTTTTGAATACAATAGTAGTATTTGCTTTGAACTTAATCCTTAATTTAATTTTAATTCCGAAATACGGAATTTATGGAGCAGCTATAGCAACCGGAATTTCCTATATAATTCATGCAATTTTAATTCAAATAGAATTTTTCAAATTCACAAAAATATCACCAATTCAATTAAATTATATTAAATCAATAATAGCAACTCTGTTACCTATACCTTTCATTTATCTTTTCTTAAAATTAACAGATATGCAATCGCAAATTTTGGAGGGTATAATTTGTCTTGTTATATTCTCAGTGGTATACATTTCAATCTTATTTTTACTAAAAAGCTTTGATGAAGGAGAAAAAGAATTATTCAAAAAGTTGAAATCAAGATTGTTTAAAAAATGATTAATCTTTAATATATTTTTCTTTTTCCTCTGGAGAAAGTTTACTTATTAAAAAATCTTCAACCTTTCTTTTTGAATAACACGTTCCCATATCACTCCAGAAGCCTCTAACAATAAAATAACCAAGCTTCTTTTTATCAACATAACTCTGATTTACGTCACTTATTTCATATTCTCCCCTCCATGATGGTTTTAGCTTTTTTATTATCTCAAAAACGTCCGGCATGTAAAAATATAATCCTGTTACAACCAAATTTGTCTTTGGGTTTATGGGCTTTTCTTCTATATGAAATATCTTATTATTTCTTACTTCAGCAATTCCGAATCTTGCTCTTTTAACTGGTTTATTATTTTGCCTAGGATCTTCATGTATTTCATATAATTTACTATCTAAAACTTTCTTTAGAAATACGTAAGAAGAATTGCTTTTTCTAAATTTTTTGACGGTTTCGGATATATCATCTTCAAAGAAGTTATCTCCGAGTATAACAATCATCTTTCTTCCATTAACAACTATTTCCGTTTGTCTTAAAGCATCAGCTATACCTAATGCCTTTTCCTGCATCAAGAAAACTATTTTTACACCAAACTTATCCCAAAATTTCAGTCCTCTATAAAAATGTTCGGCGTATTCCGGACCAGTAACTATTATTATATCCTTTATCCCGGCTTTTAATAATAACATTATGGGATAATCTATCATTGGTCTGTCTAAAATCTGAACAAGATGTTTATTGGTGGTTACTCTGTATTCATTAGCTATTTTTTTACCTATCCTTGTTCCCAGACCCCCGGCAAGTATAATCCCGACGATATCTTTCTTCATAATATAGAACACACAATAATAAGATTTATATAAATTTATATTCTCCATTAGATATAAAATGGCTAAAATTTTGATATTTGGTAAGGGTTTTATCGGAAAAAGAATCCAAGAAGAACTACATTGTGAGATTTCAGATAAACATATAACTTGTTTGAAGGATATAGAATCTGAAATTGATAAATTTAAACCAGAGATAATCATAAATTGCATCGGAACCACTGGAAAAATCGGAGGAAATGTTGATGATTTAGAAGAAATTAAAGATAAAGCATTATTCTCTAACTCTTTGATACCTATAATGATGGCAGAAGTTTCTTTAAGAAGAAATATAAAATTAATACATTTGTCGAGCGGATGCATATTTCACTATGATTATAAAAATCAAAGTCCAATTACAGAGGAACAAGAGGGAGATTTTTTTGATTTGTTTTACAGCCGGACAAAAATTTATTCTGAACAAGCTTTAAAAATTTTATCTAAAAAATATGATATATTAATATTAAGAATAAGAATTCCATTGGATAATAGGCCAAATCCAAAAAATATCTTAGATAAACTGTTAGCTTATAAAAAAATAATTAATATACCCAATTCTATAACCTATATTCCAAGTTTTACAGAGGCTTTAAAGCATCTTATTAAAATTGATGCGACAGGTATTTATAATGTTGTAAACAAAGATAGCTTGAAATACAGTAAACTTTTGGATATTTATAAAAAATATAAGCCAGAGTTTGAATATCAGATAATAGGTCTAGATGAACTATATACAAAGATAAAAGGAAAAAGGACAAATATATTATTATCAGTAGAAAAATTGGAAAAAACAGGATTTAAAATGCCATCGATTTATGATATCTTGGAGGAATGTGTACGAACATATTTAAAAAATGCCTAAAAAAATTTTAGTTACTGGGGGTTGTGGATTTATAGGTAGCAATTTTATAATTTACTGGCTTAAAAATCATCCGTTAGATATAGTAATAAATCTCGATAAAATAACTTACGCAGGAAATAAAAAATATCTCTCAGAAATAACTAAAAATAAAGATTGTAAAAAAAGATATAAATTTTTCAAGGGAAACATAAGAAATGTTAAGTTAGTTCAAAGAATATTAAATAAGGAAAATCCCGATATTATCGTTCATTTTGCAGCAGAGACCCACGTTACCAGATCTGAAGGTGCTGCAGAAAACGCAAAAAGATTTTTCGATACAAATGTAGCCGGAACTTTTATATTACTTGAATCATGCGTTCAATTAAATAAACATTTAAGATTTATACAAATATCCACAGATGAAGTTTATGGTGAAGTGAAAGATGGTTTTAGAAAAGAATCTGAGAAAAAATCAGGTTTTGGAAAAGCAACATCACCTTACGCTAAGACAAAAGCAATTGCGGATGATTTAGCTTTATCTTATTCTGATAAATTAGATGTTATTGTTGCAAGACCAACAAATAATTTCGGTCCGAGACAAAATCCGGAAAAATTATTACCCAGAAGCATCACCAATCTTTTTTTAGGAAAACCTATAGAGATATGGGGAGAAGGCAATGAGATAAGAGACTGGCTTTATGTTGAGGATACCGCAAGAGCCATAGAAACTTTGATAGAAAAAGGAAAAACTGGAGAGGCATACAATATAGGTGCAAACAATAAGCCAGAGATAACAAATAAAGAGATTGCGGAACTATTAGTAGAAATAATGAATTTGAATAAAGAAAAAATGATCAAATTTGTTCCGAATCCGAGGAAACATCATGATTTTAGGTATGGTGTAGATACAGAAAAAATAAAAAAATTAGGGTGGGTTCCAAGTTATAATATAAAAGAATTATTCACAAAAACAATTGATTGGTATAAAGAAAATAAAAAAATATGGCTTTCATTAAAAAAGGAAGCTGAGAAATTATATAACGATTAATTATTTTCTAAAAAATTTAGCATTTTAGGAACATTTACTTCCAAAGAATATCTTTTTTTTATAATTTCCCTTCCATTTTTACCAATCTCTTCTCTTTGTTTTTTATTTTTAATCAAATATCCTAAGGCTTTAATCCAATCATCTTTATTTTTTACTAATAAACCCTCTTTACTACTTTTTATAACATCTTTTATTGCTCCAACATCACTTGAAATTGAAGGAATACCGATAGCCATATATTGTAAAGCTTTCCAAGCACATTTTCCTTTTGAAGCAATATCATCATACAGCGGCATAACTCCAATATCAAAATTTGCAATATCTCTCCAGTCTTTGTCAAGTTCCCAATCAATTAAAATAACCTTGATGTTCTCAAATTTAGGGACAATTTCTTTAAATTCGTTAGCTCCAATAATTCTAAATTCAATATTTTTAAATTTTCTTCCAATATTTCCCAAAGGTTCTTTTAATATCTCTAGAAATTTTAATGTAGATGGAGTTCCAACCCACCCAACAACAACATTGCTGTTTTTTTCAGTTCTCTTTATATCTTTTAATGCGTCAAGATCAACAGAAGTTGGAATCACTACAACATTTTTATTATATTTTAGAGCATAATCCTTTAGAAAATTATTCCCGGCTATAACACCATCACTAATCTTAATTTGTATTTCTGTTTTTTTTGGATATGGAATAAATATAGCATCATTAATATCAAAAAAAACTTTTCTTTTCATAATTTTTTTTAGGATGATCTCAAAAAAAGGAGGTCCGTGGGGAAACATTGCTGTTTGAATTATTATTCTATCTGTCTTTTTAGTTTTTAATATTTGAGATATTCTTATAAAAATATGCAAAATATTCTGGACTATCTTGAGGAATAAATTTTTTCTCGTTAAACTAAACAAACTAAAAACGTTTGTTTTATATCCCATTTTTTCCATTTTTCTGGCTATCTGATAACCCCTATATCGAGCTCCAGGGTTAGTAATCCCACCCAAATTAAAAAAAACAATTCTAGATAACTTGTTTTCCATCTTCTGTCCTTTTTTTGTCTTTATGCAACAAACTGAAAGTATAAAGTTGTTTTCCACTTTTAGTTAAAGGTATTTTTTCAACTTTTTCCCATATAACATTACAACTTTTTCCCATAACTTTCTGAATTTTTTTTGTAATCAAATTCTTCTGCTCCACATTAAATCCAGTTTCTTTTTCAACAAAAAGAATTCTTATTCTTTCATAATCTTCCTGTATAATCTGTATTGCGTTAACCACATGTTTTGGATAAAACATATGTGTGAGAAATTCACCGTAGACAATATCCCCGTTTTTTCTAATAAAATTATCAGTTGTTCTTCCGTTAATTCTTCCCATAACAGGTAATGGAACATCACAATTATCTTTCTCTTTTTGAATTGTAGCTAAATCACCAGTGTCATATCTTATAAAAGGCATAACATAATTATCCAAATTTGTCACAATTATTCTTCCAAATTCCTTATTAATCTTTATTATTTCCGCTTTATTCTTAAAAATGAAATTGTGCATTACATGATTTTTACATTCTCCACAAATTCCGTTTACTTCTCTAGACCCATAAAAATCAAAAACTTCGGTGCCAAAAACTTCTTCTATTTTTTTTCTCATAAAATCATAAAGTGTGGTGGTTGTACTTACTATTAATTTAGGAGAATGAATCTTTAATTTATTCTCTTCTATAAATTGAGCTAAGGTATAAAGTGGGGTAGCATAACCTCTAATAAAAGTTGGTTTGTAGTCATTTATTACTTTTACATACTTAGCCATATTTTTTTTGTACATAAAATACGCATTACATTGTTTCCTATTCCTCAACCAATTTCCCACCTGCCTACGAACATATGCCCATTTGTTAAATAAATTAGAATCAGTCCCCCAAACTAAAACCTCTTTGTGAGAATGTTCATCATAACCCAAAATATTTCTAAAATAATATTTATCTGTAGCATCTGCCCAATTTGAAAAGATATCTTCGGACATCAAATCAAGAGGTTCTCCTGTAGAGCCTCCAGTTGAATTTGGTTGCCACCTTCTCTTTTTAAAATCTAAAGAGATTAAATCTTTTCTATTTTTCCTTATATCTTCTTTAGTTAATATGGGTATTTTATCAAACCTCGTTAAATCAACTTCAAAACCTTCGTAAACTTTTTTTATTATTTTGATCTTATCAAATATTCTTTTATAGTAAGGAATATTTTTATAAGAGTGAATAATCAAATTTTTTAATTTTTTTTCGCTTAACTCCTCCATCTCACCCTTATCCAAGTCTTTAATTATATTATAAAATTTTTCGGAGTCTCTATTAAAAGATTTTTCTGCTACTTTCCATAAAACTTTCCTAATCATTTCTTTCTCCCAAATATTTTTGAAAATATAAATCTTGGTAAACCAACAAAAAAATATTTTAATGGCAAGTCTTTAATCTTTTTAATCATTCTGGGATGTTTAAAAATCTGCATTAAACCATTTTTAATCTCGTTATTTTCTCTTTGTCTAACATATTCTCTCCAAAATTTTCCATAATCCTTAGATTTTAATTCCTTTGAAATTTTGTCAATGAAATTCAAAAAGTTTATTCTTTCTTCATCAACCATTAAAATTGGGTTAAATTCTTCATTTAGTTTAATTGGGATTATCTCAAAATTTTTAATTTGAGATTCTTCCAAGTTCAATTTTAAAATAAAAGATTTCTTTGCCTCTTCCTTTTGAATCCTTATTTTTTCCTTTTCAATTATATCTGAAATAATAAAATTTCCGAGATTGTAAGCAATTAATTTTTCTTTATACATTTCTACACCCTGAATTACATGGGAGTGATGTCCCCAAACAAAATCTGCACCGGAGTCTATAATTTTATGAGCATATTTTATCTGTTCCGGTGATGGATAATTATAAAATTCTACTCCCCAATGTAATGAGACTATCAAAAAATCAACTTCTTTTCTAATATTTTTGATATCTTCTATCATCTCATTTATATCTAACTTAACACATCCATAATTGTTTGATGTGCAAAAAATTCCGTTTGTAGACTCATCACAATAACCTATAAAACCAACAGTACAATTTTTAAATTTTATTTTTAATAATTTTTTTGCTTCATCTATATCTTCTCCACCACCAAAAAATTTTATTTTTTCTTTTTTAAGCTTCTCTTTGGTTTCCTTAAAACCTTCCAAATTTCTATCAAAAATATGATTATTTCCTAGTGTTACAATATTAATGTTATTTTCATGTAAAATTCTTGAAAAATTTGGATTTGCAGCAACATTTATAGCTTTCTTTATTTCTTTCTTGCTGTCTGTCAATGGATTCTCAAGATTTCCAATAACCAAATCCGCTCTTTTGAATTCATTTTTTAAATTAACAAAAGGATTAAACTTATTTTTGATCTTTAACTTTTCAGATAAAACTCCGTAAAGTGCTATATCTCCTAAGGCAATAATTGAAAGATTATCTTTTTTCATTTTTTATAATCTCCAAAATTCTTTCTGCAGTTTTACCATCCCAAAATCTTGGGATTGAACTTTTTTTATACAAACCAGCTTCAATTTCTCTTATTTTGTTTAAACAATATATCTTATTTAATCCAACTACTGTATTTGTTCCAATTTTAACTGTAACTGGCCTTTCTGTTTCTGTTCTTAATGTCAAACAAGGAATTTTTAGAAAAGTGGTTTCTTCCTGTATCCCTCCCGAATCAGTCATAACAAATTTAGAGTTTAACATCAAATTTAACATTGCTAGATATCCAACCGGTTCTATTATTTTAATATTTTTTATTTTATTTAATTCTTCAATCTTATCAAATTTTTTAAATTGTATCTTTGCTGCAGGGTGTAGCGGGTATACAATCTCCACTTTTTTTGAAATTTCTTTAATAAATAAGATAAATTTATTTATCTTATAAGCACCATTTAAATTTTCATGCCTGTGAAATGTTAAAATAGCATAATCTTTTTTCTTTAATTTAAATTTTTTATAATAATCTAATTTTTCAGCTTCCTTTAGTTTTAAGGATAAAGAATCTATCATTATATTTCCAACAAAAAAAATCTTTTTTTCATTAACCCCTTCTTTTTTTAGATGTTCGTTGGCAGATTCCTCGGTTGTAAATAGTAATTCTGAATTATTATCAATTATTATTCTAGCCTTTTCCTCAGGCATTTCATTGTTAAATGATCTAAGTCCAGATTCTACATGTGCAACGTTTAAACCAATCTTTTTTGCTATTAGTGCAACATAAGCTGAAGAGATAACATCTCCAACAACAATAACATAATCCGGCTTATCTTTTCTTAATATTGATATAAGGTGAGGTATAGAAGAAAAAAACGCCATCAATTTTCTGTTTTTAGAAAGTTTACCAACCTTTGCCTTTAAACCCAAACTATAATCTGGTTTAGGGATATTTAATTCTCTAGAAAAAATACCTGTCATAGATTCACTTTTGTGTTGTTCAGTATACAAAATCGAAAAATTAATTTTTCTTTTTTTTGCTTCTTTTATCAGTGGAGCTATTTTCATAAAATTCGGTCTGCTAGCAACAACAAACATTAGTTTCATTTTAAATATTCCTTATTTTTCTTAGAAAAAGAAAAGGTTTGATTAATAAATTATTTTGTATAAAATAATATAGCTTATTAGGTATATACTCAATATTATAAAAAGAAACAAGTTTTCCGCCCCATTTTCTTTTGTATTCATAAACAAAAAATCTTGAGTCTTTATCTGTTAGATTCGGGGTACAACCGCCAAAATCATAAATTTCATACTTTTCTTTTTTTGCATATAAAATAGATTCCCACTGAATCTTGCTTGGTGCCTGTTTATTGCTATATTCCCTTAAGGAACAACCATGATAATATATGATTTTTTTCCCAGTATGAAAAAATAAAGCTCCAGCAATTATTCTATTTTCATCTTTTGCTATAAAAAATGTAGCCATTTTTTTTGAAACCATCTCTTTAAAGACATATTCAAAAAAACTTTTAGGATTTAACATAAAACTGCTCCTTTTTTTGGAAATTCTCTTTTCATTCAACAAAGCTAGTCTATAATATTCATTCAGTTCTTCTTCATCCTCTATTTTTTTAACTATAATTCCTTCTTTTTCAGCTTTTCTTACAGCATTTCTTGATTTTTTATCTAGCTTATTCCATAATTCATCCTTACTTTTTTTTAAATCCAAAACGAAAGTGAATCTTTCTATAAAATTCAACCCATCTAATACAAAATTCGGCTTATTTTTTAATCCAAACATGGTATTACCAATACGCGAATAAGTTACCCCGTCTTGCTTCATTTTCTCCAGAACTTTCTCCAAAAATTTTTCATCTTTCGCCGAAGTGTAAATCTGTGTTCTTGAACTTATTTTACCTAAAAATGGAACTTTCTTTTTTCTTGAAACTAACGCCGTATATTTATCTTGGCCAATAAAGAAAACTTCATCTTTTTTTTCTTTTATCGCTTTAGCAAATTCCTTAGCCTCAAATATTTCTTCCATCTTAAAATTTTCTATCAACATAAATCTTATGCCAAAGTTCCAAACTTAATAGAGAAATCAATTTTAATTCATTTCTAATATCTTTTCTTTCTAAATTATTCAATATTTTTGCTATTGCTTCTACCTTGAAATATCCTCTTTCCCTTAGAACACTTTCATTTAATACGCTTTCGCCAAAATCTTTTATCTCACCCCTCCAGAAATTAAATGTAGTTGAATTTTTTCTTTTATTTGTATTCATTAAATCTTTTGGGAGTATTTTCTCGGCAGTTTTTCTGATTATGTATTCACCATTGCTATTTTTAATTTTAAATTTGTCCGGAACTTTGAATGAAAAATCAATAACCTGTTGATCAATCAAAGGTAATCTGGAATCTAAAACATTCGCCCCAGTAATTCTGTCTAGTCTTGTCAAATAATTATCAACCAATAAAGTTGAAAAATCTGCAACAACCATTTTTTGAAGAAAAGTAGAATTTTTTGGAATATCCCTTAAAGTCATATCTTTAATTGAGACTTCATTTGTTTCCCCCAAAAAACTTTCAGTATAAATCTCTTTTTCTTCATCCTGCCTGAAAACTTTCCCGTATAGTAAAAAATTAGGATCGTTTCTTAAGATTTTTAATGCGCAATCCACCTTGTAACGTGATTCCGAAGTTTTAGCAAAGAGTTGTTTAAATCCATCCCCCCTTCCACCAACTATATTTAATTTACTTACTGAGTTGCATAATCTAAAATAAGTTTTAAAATGCTTGTGACCACACCATATCGTATCATTTCCTTCGTCAGATAATATAACAGAAACTTTATCTTTTGCCATTTTTGAAAGATTGTATAATGGAAGTGAAGCTAAATCGGAAATTGGCTCATCTAAATAATAGATTATTTTACTCAAATCATTTATAGCTTCCTTCTCAATTATATTTTGTTTGTGTTCAAAATCAAATTTAGCTGAAATAGCTCTGGCATATTTCATCTCATTTTCATTATAATCAAAACCAACACTGAATGTTTTAATTTTTTCACCTAATTTTTTAGCAAAGGCTGTTATTAATGCAGAATTCAAAGTGCCATTCAAATTAATTCCGATAGATAAATCTCCCTCTAATCTTCTTTTAATAGAATCTTCCAACAATCCATTAAGACTTTTTGTAAAAAATCTCTCTTCCGTATTTTTAATTTCTAAATTTGGTCTCCAATATGTTTTAATCTGGAATTTATTTCGATCAAAAATACAAATTGTTGCCGGAGGAACTTTTTTAATTCCCTTAAAGAATGTATTTAGACTTTTATTATACCCGAATATTAGAAAATTTCTTATGGAATCATAATCCACTTCGAAACTATAACTGGGGTATTTTAAGATAGCTTTTGGCTCTGAAGCGAATATTAATGTTTTATTCTTTACATCTAGGTAATAAAATAATGGTTTTATTCCAATCCTATCTCTAGCTAATATCAGCCAGTCCCTTTTCGAGTCATATATTACTATGGAAAAAATACCATTTATCTTTCCAATAAAATCCAATTCATATTCTTCATAAAGATGAATTAAAACTTCCTCTTCAACTGTAGAACAAAATTTATGATTCTTCTTTAACATATTTTTTAATTCCTGATAATTATATATTTCACCGTCTAAAATCATAAACACAGTGTTATCCTCATTTTTTAGAGGATAGATTTTTTTAGTATGGTCTTTTGCATTCAATCCTTTTTGTGCTAAACTTATCAGATTTTCACTAAAATAACCATCGTTATCAGGACCCCTATGATTTAGAATTTCAGCCATCTTTTTGAGGGCGATTCTGTCAGAACAACCGAAAAAACCACATATTCCGCTCATTTTATAAATCCTTAGTTATTTCGCCTTTTTTAAGCTTTCTAACATAAAATCTATATGTTTTCTTACAATAATACTCCAATCATACCCCTTTGCTGTTTCTTTAGCCTCAGAACCAAACTCCAATATTTTTCCTGGATTTTTAATTAAATAGTGTATTGTATTCACAATTTCTTCGCTTGATTTTGGTTGAATCAACAATCCGTTTTCTTTATTTCTTAAGACTTGGGGTATTCCTCCGACGTTTGTAGCTATACATGCACAACCAGCGGTCATTGCCTCTAATAATGTAAGAGGCATACCTTCGCTATAACTTGGCAAAAGGAAAATATCTGTTGATGCCAATATTGAAGGTAGTTCCTCATAAGGTCTTTCACCAATATATAAAAATTTTCCTTTAAAATCCACGAATTTATTTATCGCTTTATTTAGTTCTTCATTCAAATCAAAATTTCCTTCTTTTGGAAAATTTCCAACCAATAAAAAACAAATATCCTCATTTTTTAATTTATCAAATGCTTCTATAATTTCATTAACACCTTTATTCCAGGTTACGTGGCCAACAAATGTCACTATGTATTTATTTTTAATTCCCAATTTTTCCCTAAACTCATTATTTTTTTTAACATTAAATTTTTTGTATTCAACACCAACTGGAATAACATAGTGATTATCTTTCTTGACACCTAAATCAAGAATATTTGCTCTTTCTGTTTCTGAAGGACTGCATATTCCAATGGCATTTTTATAAACATCTTTTGCCAGTTTTCTGTATAATCCTTTCGTAATTCTAACATTAGCATCCCAGCCATGAGTTGCAACTATATACTTTTTATTTTTTAATTTACTCAATAAATTAAGAGAAATTGCATAAGTTGTATTATGAACTCTTATCAAATCATATTCTCTGAAATTCTGAAAAAAAAGTCCAGCCAAAAAAGATAATCCCCTAAATCTTGTTTTCTTAAAACATTTTATTATCTTTAATTTTATATTCTTTGGAAATTGCTTCCTAATTTTTTCAGCACTCTCCTTATCTCCAGAATTAGTGAATAGGGTAACATCAAAATAACCAGAATTAGCAAAACCTATAGCCAACTCTTTAACATGCTGGCACATCCCACCTCCGAAAGGATATAAAGGGCTAATTAAGGCTAATTTATATGTCATATTAGTCCTTCATATTAGTCCTTATTTAAGAGGCTTTATAAAATTTTTTACTTAATTTTCATAATCTTTATAAAGCTTTTAATCTTGAAATAAAAAATGAGGAAATTATATGTCAATTATCCAAAAGATGAATGGGATGCTATATCTAGATATGCTAAAAATGATTATGATATGAATGGCAGAAGTAAAGAATCTACAAATTACGATATAAAACAAATAATTAAAAAATTAAATTTCAAACCAAAAGATATTGTTTTGGATATTGGACCCGGAAACGGTATTCTTTTTAAATTTTTATTAGAAACTGGAAATATAAAAAAGGGAATAGGAATTGATCCAGGAGAAAATTCTGTTTTAAGATTAAAGACACTTTTCAAGAATGACCCAAAAATAAATTTCATTAAATCCGAAGCTTATGAAATTCCCTTTAAAAATAAGACTTTTGATAAAATTGTAATGAATAGTGTTATACAATATTTTTATAATATTGAGAATGTTGTTAAAACTTTAAAAGAAATAAAAAGGGTCTCTAAATCTCATGCTACTATTTATATAGGTGATGTCCCCTCAACAAACGATTTATATAAATTAGGCGTAAAAAATTCTCTAAGAAGAATTTTCTTTAATATCAAAAAAGAAGGTATATTTAAAACACTCCGAAAAATATCTATTATGATTAAAAAAAGGGTAAATGAGCCCAAAATTATTGTTAAAAACCAGTCTACTATCTTTTTTAAGCCAGAAGAGTTTATTAAATTATGCAGGAAGAATAATTTATATGGAAATTTTGAAAGACATTATTCTATAGAAAAAGGCAAGATTGTAGAAACGAATAGATTTGACTATATCTTTCACATTAAAAATGATAAATAAAAAAATAGCTATTTTAACTGGAGATGTTCATCATAAATTAAGCAATAATTACTGGGATAAAAATGAATTTGAATGCATGAAGGAGGAAATAGAGATTATAAAAAAAGAAAAAATAAAAGCAACCTTTTTTATAACGGGAAAATTGCTAAATGAAAAACAAAAAGAATTTTTACAACTAAAAGAAATTAAGGATATAGAATTTGGGGGGCATACTTATTCAGCATTTCAGCCCAATTTATTAAGATTATTTTTTAAATTTATCTTAAATTCCGAATATGGTCCAAGATTTTGGCAAAAGAATGATATTCAAAAAACAAAAACTGAGTTTGAGAGATCAGGACTAAAAATGAATTGTTGGAGAACACACTCTTACAAGAGCAATAACAATACATTAGACTTGTTATTTAAACAGAACGTTAAAATAATCTCTGATAAACATTCTATCGGAATCTTTGATTTAACTAAAAATAAATTCGGTATTTTGGATTTATGCATAACTATGCCTAAAGACGAGGTAATTGAACCAAATTTAGAAAAAAATATAGAATGGATTAATAATTACATAAAATTATTAAACGAGTCTGTAAAAAAGAAAGAGATGATTGTTATGGCTTTACATCCTAACCGGATGAAAATGTTAGATAATTTTGAAACCTTTAAAAAAATAATAAAATTATTAAAAAAGAATAATTACCAATTTTTTAAAGTTTCAGACATTCTAAATCTTAGAGATATCCCTTAAGGCATCCTTGATTCTTTCCAAATCTTTTTCCGTTAAGAACTCATTTACAGGTATGTCTATGATACTATCAGCTACTTCTCTGGAATTTTTATCATCATAAGTCTTACAATCGAAAAAATCTGAATTAACGTGGTTGTAAGTTAGCATAACAGCTATCTTCCACTTTTTTCTGAATATTTTTACTATTTTGTCCTTTTTTGAAGGTTCAACAAGTATAGGAAAACATAAGGGAGTTGGTTTACATTTTTCAAATTCTATCTGTTTAATTCCTAATTTTTTGGCTTCTTTTGACAGAATTTTATAATTTTCTCTTCGCTTTTTTAATATCACCTCCAAATTTTCAAGTTGTGAAACGGCTATATCCTTTTCTATCTTTCCCATAGAATAACTTCCAACTTTATCAAAAAAATGATCAAAAATAGCTTTTGGTTTAGATTTATTTAATATTTTTCTTAGAATAATATCCCCAATATTAAAAAAAGTATTGAAACAAGAATATCTCTTTAATTTCTGTTCTATCTTTTTATCAGAACATATTATTGCGCCAGAACCAGCGTGAATAAATTTACTTGTCCTAAAACTGAAAAATGAATAATCTCCAAAATTTCCAACCTTTTTTCCATTAACTTCCGCAAAACTCTGACCACAATCTTCTATAACTGGAATTTTTTTCTTTTTTGCAAATTCAAAAATCTCTAAGTTATTTATAAAACCATAGGGATGCCAAATCAAAATAGCTTTGGTATTTTCATTAATTGCTTCCTTAACTTTATTCATATTCAAAGATATTTTCTTGTCTATGTCCACGAAAACAGGCTTAAAACCAGCTGAAATTATTGCTCTTGGAATCACCTTGCAAGAATAATTGGATGTTATAACTTCCCCAACCCCATATTTTTTCTCTATCTCTTTCAATATAATAAAAACAGCACTTCTTCCAGAGGCGACAGCCAGAGTATTTGGTTTAAATTGTTTAAAATAATTTTCAATTTTCTCGTTTTTTTCACACTTGAATATATTTTTAAGCTCAACTTTAACTTCATACTGGTTTAATCTTTTCATCAAAAATTTAAGAAAAAGAACCTTATAAATCTTTCAAATTAGTATGGAAAAACTTAAAAGAATATGAATTAATTCAATAATATGAATTATGAAAAAGAAATTGAGCAATTGGATTTATTCTTTAAAACCAAAGAATGGATTCAGGTATTAAAGGAAAGCTTTAATTATGAAGATAAAAGTTTTTCCACTAAAAAATCATTTCTTTCACTCACACTAGTTAGAAGCAAAATTTTTGGAGATAGGCTTATTTCTATTCCATTCACAGGAAATATGGGTGGTTTGATTAATAATAAAGAGTTAGATATTGAGATCAAATCTTTTTTTTGTAGCAGTAAATACCCAATTCTAATAAAAACCATATCCCCAAATAAAAATTATCCTAATCAGATGATAACTGAAGATAAACAATTTTTATTAAATATAAAGCCAAATAAAGAGAAAATTTTTAACAATATAAACAAGAAAGTTAGAAATATAATAAGAAAAACTGAAAATAATAATTTTGAATTTGAAGTTTGTAAGAATAAAAAAGCTATAAATGACTTATATGAAATGCATATTAAAAAAATAAAGGAGTTTGGAAGTTTTCCATTTCCAAAGAAGTTTTTTATTAACTTACTAAAAATTTATGAAGATAAAGCAAATATCGTCTCCTGTCTCTATAAAAAAAAGAGAATAGCAAGCTTTTTAATCTTAAAAAAGGACAAAATTGCTGTTTGGTATACTGCTGTTTCTCTTGAGAAATATAAGAATCTCAACCCAACAACTTGGCTTTTGTGGAAGACAATTTTATGGTTAAAAGAGGATAAATACGAATTTCTTAATTTAGGGGCTTCATCAAAGAATTCCGGTACATATGAGTTTAAGAAAAAATTAAATCCAATAATCTTAGATACCTATGAAGTTATAATAGGAACAAATAAAAAAATTAATGCCTCTAAAAAAAATTCAATTAAAAAATTATGGAAGAAAATGCCTCCTTTTATAATAAAAATCTTTGGTCCATTTATAACTAAAAATCTGGGTTAATTATTTTTTATTCCCAAATATTCACCATTTCCCAGATTTTTAAATTCCAGATTGTTTTGTTCAAACCATTCTTTTATCTCTTTTTCATCAAATCTCCAATTATATTGTGGCGACAAACTGTCATAAATATAATAAGCAATAGTTCTCAAAGAAGGTTTTGTTTTGATATTCTTTAAAAATATTATTGGATAAAATAAAACAGCGATTATATAAGAAATATAATATTGTTTTTTTCTATTCCATTTATGGCTGTTTTTAAAGATTCTCCTTAATTCAAGATAAAAATTAAACTTCTTCCTGTAAATAAATATGTATATCTCCCCCTTATTTTTCAAAACTTTAACTAATTCATCAAAATTCTTTCTTGGATTTTCTGTGTGATGCAAGACCCCGCAACACCAAATTTTATCAAAATAATTGTCTTTAAAAGGCATGTCCAAAATATCTGATTGGATTATCTTAATATTCTTAAAATCTTTTAATCTCTCTTTTACATTCCTAATATCACATGCATCAATTCCATATACTTCAGCAGTTGGATAGTTTTCCCCCAATGATTGTAATAGTGTGTGATTTCCAAAACCAGCATTTAATATTTTCTCATTCTTTTTAATATTTGGAAAAATTTCCAAAAAATGTTTAAATTCCTCTTCCTTTGTTTTTCCATACCAAGTCCATTTTTCAAATTTTTCTTTATAGTAAAAATCAAATTGACTATCAAATGTTTTTCCAGTATTTATTTCTTTATTCATTTTTATTTTTTAACTTTAATCAAATATTTTTCTAAAAATAAATAATCAAGGCCACAATCAATAAAATCTTGTAAGGCATCTTCCGGAGTCATTACAATTGTTCTGCCATGCAGGTTAAAAGACGTATTAAGCAAAATTCCATAATTTGTAAGCTTCTTAAATCTAGATAAAAGTGAAAAATAATTCGGATTATCTTTTTTCTCAACAAATTGTGGCCGAGCTGTTCCATCAATATGCATTATTGCCGGAATTTTATCTCTATATTTTTCTTTCACATAAAATGCTATCGCCATATGTTTATGTTTATATGAATTTTCAAATAATCTTTGCCTTTCAGATTCTAAGACAGAAGGACAGAACGGTTGATACCAAACCCTTCTCTTTATTGTATGATTTATAACATCCTTGACTTTAATATCTCTAGGATCTGCTAAAATTGACCTGTTACCTAAAGCTCTAGGTCCATACTCCATTTTGCCATGATAAATTCCTATCACATTTCCCTTTTCGATTAGTTCTGCAGCATGTTTCGTCCAGTCTTCACTTATTTGTACTTTAATCTTATCTTTAAATTTTTCAATAGCACTTTTTATGCTATCTTCATTATACTCTGGACCATAGTATGGCATTTCACTTTTCGTAAAATTCGAGATATTAAACCCATGTTTTAATGCAGACAAGACAACAGCTCCCTGACTTGTTCCAGAGTCAGACATTGCAGGGATTATATACATATTTTTGGGTTTTACTTCTTCGAAAATTTTTAGGTTCATAATAACATTAGCAAAAACTCCTCCGGAAAAACATAAATATTTTATCCCAAATTCATCTACAGCATTTTGAATCAATTTTACTCCGGTTTCTTCCAAAACCTGTTGAATTGCTGCAGCACTATCCTTATCCCCATATTTTTGAACTAATGGTTTAAATACTTTTTCAACTTCCCACAGTTCTCTTTTAACCAAATTCTTGTTTTTTATTTTAATTTTTAATCCCTCAACTATTATCTCTTCTCTCAATTTTTTATATAAATCATTATCTCTTGCTCCATAAGCTGCTAGAGCTTCAACTTTACCCTCGTCAGAATTTGGGGTTAAACCCAATGCTTCAGTAAATGATGTATACGTCTGTCCAATGGAATCTTCGCCTCTTGTCCCAGTTATATACCTAATTTTATCATCACACAAAAAAACTCTCGAACAATAATAATCACCCCATCCATCTAAAGTTATTGATAATGCTTTTTTAAAATTGGAGAAATGGTATGCAGCAGCAGCGTGGCATAAATGGTGGTCATATCTTTCAACATCGATTAATTTACTGTTAGGCAAACAGCTTTTAACTTTCTTTTTTAAATAGTTTTTAGTCAGATAATTATCAAATGGTCTTACTAACTTTGACCTATAAATTTTGCTAGCAATTTTGTAAGTAAAATTATCTTTAACTGTTTTTTCCCCAATATTCTCTTTTCTCCAAGACAAATAGTCTTTAATATGAAAATTTTTATCACATTCTTTAACTGTTGATTTTAAACTAACATTACTATCAGAAAAAGCAACTACAACATTTTGCCCCTTTAATTTGTTAGAAACAAATTCTAGACATTCATATGGGAAATTTATATCATGTTTCTGCCGAGTTATTCTTTCCTTGTCTAAACCAAAAGGTTCATTTTCTTTTTCCAATAAAAAAATTCCAGCATCATGGCCAGAATATTTTGCACCTATAATAGACACCATTTTATAATATTATCATCCCAAAATCAGTTTATAAATATTTATTGTCTTCATTATACTTTTTTGGATATCAAAATCTTTGATTATAGTTTTTCGAGCTTCTAATCCAATTTTATCAATTTTAGACTGATTTTTTATTATATATTCGGTTTTAGACACCAGATCCTCAAAATCATTTATCTTGAATATAAACCCATTTTTTTCATTTGTTATCGGTCTTGAACTTATGTCCGATTTTAAATTTATAGCACCACAAGCCATGGATTCCAGACTTACCAAACTTAAACTATTTATTCTTAACGGGCTTATTACTAAAATGCTTTTATTGAAATAATCCTTTAGTTGTTCATGTTCAGCTATTTTAATTGTTAAGTCGATATTTTCTTTTTTGACTGTATTTTTGATAAATTCTTCCAGTGGACCTTCCCCAATCATCAAAAATTTCAGATTTCTAAGAAAAATCTTTTGATTTTTCTGGACCAGAAAAGCGGGAACTTTTCTTGATTTTAATTTTTTATTAAGTTCAATTGCCAATTTAAGAAATAAATCAGCACCCTTTAGTTCATCAAATCTTCCGACAAAAGTTATATATTCTTTTCTTTTTTTTTCTGGCTTGAACTTTTCAACATTAACTCCATTTTCTATTAGATCAATATTCTTTAAATTATATTCTTTAAATCTTTTTTTTATACCATCATCAACAGCTATTATATAATCACATCTTTTTTTCGCCAACTTGTAATTTATCTTATTTAACATCTTCGTAATCTTCTCTCCTTTTGAAAAAAGACTTCTGTGTTCAGTGTCAACTAATTTGTACTTAAAAAATGGTTTAAACAACATAGCCAATAAAAAAGCAAATTCGTCATGGGTATGGATTATATTCAAATAATTATTTTTTCTAAATTTTAGAGCTTTGAAAAACATAACAAAAATCCAAAAAGCCTCTATAAATCTGTTTATTATCAACGGAAATCTTTTATTATTGCAATATTTAGAGTAGACAATTGGAAATCCAAATTTATTATTTATTTTTTCTTTCGTTCCAACCCCTAAACAAATTACTTCGGAGGAAATTCCTTCTTTTACTAGTTCTTTAACTAAATTCATTATATGAACCTGACCACCCCCAACAGTTGGCCAAAATTTTTGAGTTATATGGATAACGTTTATCTTTTCCATTTTATTTTTTTAGATCATTAAGGTTAACGAATTTACAACCATTGTTTTTTAAATATGAAATTAGAACTTTTAAATCTAAAAAATTATCAGATATTTTATCGCTTCTTTGCATAGAAGATTCTTTTATCTTTTTCACCAAAGGTTTTAATAAAAATTTGATTGGTTTTGGTATAAAATACCAAATTCTCTTAGCTTTTTTACCCAAACTTCCATAAACACTGAAACTATGAAAATTTATGACCAGATTATTTGTTTTTCCTTTAGCTTTTTTAATAAATTTTAAAATTTCCTTGAATGACATCTGTTCCGTACTTAAAACTCTTAACTGCTTACTTAATTTTTTGTTTGTTGACGGAGGTATTTCAATCAGATTATCAAATTTTGTTATTTTAGAATACTCGGAACCTACATCTGAACTGTCTATTTTTAATCCAGTATTTCCAAATATTCTATTCAAAATTTCCAAGGAGGGTATAGCGTAACTTCCAGCCCTGTGAACAATAACTTTTTTATTTAATATCCTTTCCATCTCATTTTTATACCATATCAAAATATTCAATATCTGGTCTTCATCATAATCCTTTAAATCATCGGATTCCGTGCTAAAATTTATTGGAATATCCTTACAGTGTGTATGAATTCCGAATTGAATATAATCCGATTTTATCTTTTTAATCAATTCTTCTATTTTCTTCATGTAATTTTTATCATTGTAACCTTTATCACTTAATGAAACAAAAAAAGTTGCTGGAATTTTCTCATTTTCAGCTAATTTTTCTAATTCATATACTCCCTTTTTAATATCCTGCTCAAAGTCCTTATTCCATGACCATAACTCGATATCTGATGTTAAGACAACATTAAAATTTAATCTTTCCTTTACTTTTTCAAAACTTATGATTGTGTTTATTAGCTGTTTTCTTGCTTCTTTGCCTTTTTCTACAAAATTTTCTTTTTTCCATTCTTTATTGATTAAATTTTTTATATCTTCAATACTTGGATTAATATTCTTCTCAATTAAACCTTTTTTAATCAACCATTTGTTCACCTCCAATTCTTTTTCCTGGTATGTTGTCAAGATCTTTTTACCCAAAACAGCAGCTTCTCTGTTCATCGTTCCTCCGGCTCCAAGCAATAAATCAGAATAATAAATCAAAGATGGACCATCCACAGCATTTTTTGGTATGATTATATCCTTAATTTTTGCAAAATGTTCTCTTTGCTTTTCATCTCTGGGTATTAAGATAACATTATATATCTCGGTTAATTTTTCTACTAACGGTGTGAGAATATCCTTTTTCACGTTATAATAAGCAGAGGTATTCATTTCTGGACGAACAACAATTATCTTCTTTCCTTCTTTTATATTTAGTCCGGATAAAACTTTTTTATCAGGTTCAATCTCTGAAAGATAGACAGATTCTTTTAATCCAGGATAATGATTAATCTTTCTGAAAAACATTTTCTCTTTATTCAATGTCTCGGGAGCTAATATTTTTGAAGCAAAAGGTATTGACATCAAATTCTGAAAAAATGCATTTTCATTATCAAAAATAAAAACTGTTTTTTTTCCAGTTAAAAATCCGGCCAAGGTCGCATAAGGTGACTGGTGACTGACTATTATATCCGGATCATACCTTTTGATAAATGAAATCAAATCTAAAACCCTTTCAAATAAATTTATTGCTTTTTTAATCTTTAATTTCCCAGCATGCTTGCCTAGCATATAATAATCATAATTGAAAAATTCAAGCATAGGAATTGTCTGACTGTATTCACGGGCAGTTAAAATTACAGTATGCCCGGCTTTTTTTAATTTCTCAATAATTGGTCTGAAAAATAGGACATGCGGTGTATTTGTTAAATCTATAAGGATTTTCATTTTACTTTCTGCATATGTATATATTCTGGAAACTTATAGAAGGAATTGCTAATATGGAATTATAAATCTTATGCAACCAAACAACCTTTGACGGAATCTTTAATGTTAATATTGAAATTATCGGACAAGTTGGAAAAAGCCCCCTTATTTTTTTAATTTTAAAATATTTTTTAATAATATTCTTATATTCTGCAAAAGGCCTATCTCCTTTATGTCTTTTAATATCAGATGTTCTTAGTAATTTTCCCAAAAATAAAAAAGAGATTCTTGAGGCTAAATGAGCCAAATTAGGGATTGATAGGATTATTAAAGCATTTTTTTTAGCAACTCTATTAATTTCCTTTAATGTTTTTTCCTGCTCTTCAAAATTCAGATGCTCTATAACATCCAAACATAAAATAACATCAAAAGTTTCGTCTTTAAAAGGCATGTCAAATATAGAACCTTTTTTAACATATTTTGATGAATAATTATAATCCAAACCTATAATATCAAAACCTTCTTTCTTCAATTCTTCTACTAAAATTCCTTCACCGCAACCGGCATCTAAAATTTTAGACTTTCTGTCCAAATCTCTCAGAATTTTTTTAACAAAAGCCATTTTTTCCAAATATACTGGATAGTATGGCCAGTTTTTATCCAAATTCTTATGATATTCTCCCTTATCTCGATATTCTCCGCTTAGCCTCATTTTTACTCCAATGATTTATCTTATTTAAATATTATCAATGGAAACTATATCAAAGAAAAATGAGAAATCTTTTAAACTCTTTTTATTTAAATTATTAATGGAAGAGATGAAAGAGGTAAAACAAGAAACCAATTTTAAAAAGGGAGCCAAAGAGGCATTTAAATGGTTTAGTGATCATCACAATATAGTTTTTGTTGCAATTTTACTTTTTGCTTTTGCAATAAGGATCTATTTCTTTTTTAAGACGATGAATCAACCGTTATGGTGGGATGAAGCAGTTTATCTATTAAAAGCTAAAGCTTGGGCATTTGGAACCCCGGATGTAGGTTTTAATGCAGGTCGTCAAATTGGTTCTTCAGCATTATATGCATTACTGTATAAATTTGGAGCAACGGAAATAACATTTAGATTCTTGCAGATACTATTCTCGTTAGGCTCAATAATATTGATATATTTCCTTGGAAGCAAAATATTTAACAAAAAAATAGCTTTAACAGCATCATTTTTATTTTCTGTATTCTGGGTTGATTTATTTGTCGATACGAGATTATTACCAGAACCGATTGGTTTGTTTACAGCCCTGCTTTTGATTTATTGCTTTTATGAAGGATTTGTCTTAAAAAAATCTAAAATTGCGGCGTGGTTAGTCGGGCCTCTGTTCATAATTGCTTTTGTTGCCAGAGAAATTAATATATTATTTCCTGCAATATTTTTTGTTTATTTGCTTTTTACCGATAAACTGGCTATGTTCAAAAATAAGAATTTATGGATTTCGTTGGGTTCCGGTTTAATAGCATCTTTACCTTATTTCTTATACTATTGGATAGCATATGGAAATCCTCTACAACAGTTTGTAACAAGGCTAGAAATAATGCAACAAACTCATATTGCTGCAGGCGGAGGTGAAATGTATGGAACTGCTTTATATTTCACGACATGGCCTATGGATGCATTGAAACTTGGAATTTTAATTCTGTTTATAATCGGATTATGGCTTTTGATTAAATTGTTTTTGTCATTCAATACGTTCTGGAAGCAAGAATCTAAGCAGCTAAATGATTACATGTTTTTATTCTTGTGTATTATAATCCCATTTGTTTATTTTGCATTTAATACTAAACTTTATGACGAACGTTACTTAATGATGTCTTATCCGGCGATATTTCTGATAGCCGGACATTCTTTAATGAGCATATATGATTTTATCAAGAAAAAAATTCATATGATAGTTGCAGTTCTTATCGTTATATTATTTTTATTATTTATAGCATTTATCAATATTCCGGGATTTGCTTATGGGGACTCCCACATTCAAAGAGCAAGTTCTCTAATAAAAGACAGATTGACAAGCTACGAACCAATAAAAGAAGCTGGTTTATGGTTAAAGGAGAATTCCAACAAAAATGATTTAATAATAAGCCAGTCTCAACCACAATTAGTTTATTATTCAGAAAGATTAGTTCAACCATTCGGAATTGCTGAAAATCAGACAGAATTTGAATCTAAAGTTCTGGAGTTAAAACCAAGATATGCTATGGTTTCTTTGTTTGAACAGCATCCGGAATGGATTAATAATTATATTCAACAAAATCAAAATAAATTAAAAATAGCAAATGCATTTTTGATAAATCCTAATGATACCTCCCAAGGAGCTGTTTTAGTTATTTATGAATTTCTTTATTAGACTTCTTTTCAATTAGAATCATTATTATCCCAGGTACCATCACGAGATTTCTTAATATAAAAAATAATAATGAGAATATTATTGCTGTTTCAACTCCTACTCCTATCAAAGAAAATAAGAATGCAAAAACAGCTTCTCTTGCGCCAAGTCCGGAAAAGGAAATTGGAAGGGAAACAGCGATTGTCATCAATGGTTCAGCTAAAATTGTCAAATGTAAGGGGAAATGAATATTTAATGCTAAACCCAAAAAATAAAAACAAAATGCTACAGTAAGTAAGGCAACCAAATCATATAAAAAACATATAAATAAAACCATGAAATTAATATTTTTAAAACCATCATAAAAATTATCAAAACTCTTATCAAAATCTTCCCTGTATTTTTTTGGCATAATGAATTTATAAATCGGCTTTAAAATTTTTCTGAATATCTTTTCATTTTTTAATAATATAAATACTATAATTATTAAAACTAAAACTCCGAGAACTGGGAATATTATAGAGGATTTTATTCCAAATAAGAACAACAAAAATAATACTGCAATTACAGCTTCGATAGCAGTAACCCAAATATCCACAAATCTGCTAAACACCACAGAAAAAATTATTTTGCCCCAGCTTTCTTTTATTTTGTCTTTAAGATAAGCAGCACGGACAAACATTTCTCCCATCTTTCCTGGAGAATGTTCTCCAAACATGGCTTTGAATGTTATAACAGTAGCTTCTTTTAGTGATATTTTCATATTTAGTTTTTCAACTATATATTTCCATCTCGCGGAATTGATTATTGTTGTTAAAATTAAAAAAATAAATGCCGGAATTAACCAAATAATGTCAATTGTTATTATTGTTTGCCATAATGTTTTTAAGTCTGTTTTTATTAAAAGATATATTAAAATAATTATACCTATAATCCCGAGCCACTTTATATTAAATTTCATAATAAAATAATCTTTATGGCATATTTAAAATTAATTTAAAATGGAAATAAGCTTTTTAGAAGAGAAAAATTATGAAAGATATGATAAATTCATATTTTCTAATGAAAGAGATAATTTAGCTAGAGCATTTAAAACAACTACTTGGAAAATTTTTTTAGATTCAATCTATAATTATAAATCAATTTATTTAATATCTGAAGAAAATAGCGAGATAATGGCAGTCTTCCCTTTAGTTTTGATAAAGAGCAGATTATTGGGAAATAGGATAGTTTCCTTACCTTTTGTAGGGCACGGTGTTGGACCATGTTTTAAAAAAGAATTAAAGGAAGATGAAGTAAAAAAGATTTTAAAATTATTCCAGGATAAACTTATTCAAATTATAAAAGAAAATAAAGTTAAAACATTACAGCTTAAGGGGATAAACAATAATTTAAGAAAATATTTTTTGGAATTAAATTACAAACAACCCTTTAAAGACAGTTCTTTTTCATTAGATTTATCCAAGGATGAAGAAGAAATATTTTTCGGGTTTAATAAAAAATTAAGAAATATAATAAGAAAAGGCATTAAATCAGGTCTAGAATTTAGAAAATTTGAAAAAAAAGATTTAACTTTGTTTTATAATCTACATCTAAAAACAATGAAACAGCTCGGAAGTCCCCCACATTCACAGAAATTTTTCAAAAAAATATTAGAGTTAAATAAAGATTACAGTTTTGTTATTTTCTTTGCTTATTTTGATGGAAAAGCAATAGGTGCTGTTGGTTTTGTTAGGTTTAAGGATATTTTAGTATGGTACTCCGGTTACAGCTTAGAAAAATATAAATCATATAATCCGATATCTTTTTTATTATGGAATTCGATTAAATGGGCTAAAGAAAATAAAATTAAAATTTTAGATTTGGATAGTTCGAGAGAAAATTCAGGGAATTTTGAATTTAAGAAAAAATTTAACGGAAAACAAATTGATACATCTAAATTATATTTTTATTTGGGTAAAGCGAGGATATTTGACCCTAGAGAGGGTAAGATGCAAAAACTTTCTAAATTATGGAAAAAAACAATGCCTTTGCAATTAACAAAAATATTTGGACCACCCCTAAGAAGAATTTTAGCTTCCGGGGCTTAGTTATCTTGTAACCTATAAATCTTTATAAATCTCAATTTTTTATTTAAAAAATGGTTAAGATTGAAATCTCGATTGTAATCCCAGTTCATAATGAACAAGAAAACCTTAATCTTTTATATGAAAGAATAAAAGAGATTCTAATCAAATTAAAAAAGAATTATGAGATTGTTTTTGTTGACGACGGTTCTACAGATAATTCTTTCCCAATGTTATCTACCTTAGCTAAAAATGATGGGAATATTAAGATTGTTCGGTTAAGAGGAAGAAATGGTCAGTCAACGGCCTTGATGGCTGGTTCTGATTTTGCTTCTGGAAAATACATTATAACTATGGATGCAGATTTGCAACATGATCCTAATGATATTCCTTTATTTTATCAGAAATTACAGGATTATGATGTTGTATGCGGTTCCAGGACATTATCTCAAGGGCAAAAAATAAGCTTATATTCAAAATTTGGTTCTTGGTTGGTCAGAAAATTATTCAGAATAAAATTAAAAGATCCTATTGGTGGAATGAAAGGTTATAGGAAAGAAGTTTCTGATAATATCAAAATGTATGCCGGAATGCATAGGTATCTGCCGCTACTTGCTTTATGGAAAGGTTATTCTGTGACAGAAATTGCCATTAAAGTGAGAAAAAGATATAAGGGGAAGTCAAAATATAAGCCAATAAAAATGTTCACAGGTTTTCTCGATTTACTCACTATAAAATTTTTCACATCTTTCTCTTCAAGACCATCTCATTTGTTCGGCACAACAGGATTTGTAGCAGGATTTTTAGGATTTATAATTCTATTTTGGATGACTATAAGAAAATTAATTTTAGGAATAAGCATTGGTGCAAGCTTGCCATTGTTTTTCTTAGGTTTCTTGTTATTTTTAATCGGAATTTTGTTTTGGTTCTTTGGTTTAATAGCAGATTTAATAACTTTTGATGCAATAACTTCTGAGAGAAGAAAAAATTATATTGTAAAAGGAAAAGTTAATCTAGATTAATTGTTGTAATGGGCAAAATTCCTGCCCTTTATTTTCCCAGTATTTAATGAAATTTTCCAACTTTCTGTAAAATTTATTACCTGTCTGGGCTGTAACATAAAATGGGACCCCCCTTCTTTTGAACTTTATGAATTCCCAGGAATGAATATAAATAACAGGATTTATCTCTCTTTTCAATAAGCCTTTAACAGCGGAATTAATCCAAGCAGAGGGCATATTTCTAAAAACAGTCCAGCTTACCGGCAATCTTGTCGTCGGAAAAACAGCCGCAGGAAACTCTATAATTTCATAATTAAATGGTTTAAATGGTTTAATTGGTAAATTCTGGTTTGAATATTTCCCGGGTATAAAAGAAGGATGCAAGGACGAATCATATTTAAAATTTAATTTCTCTAAACTTTTTATCAACTGTTCTGAAAATTGCATCTGTGGACTTCTAAAACCAATGATTCTTTTTCCGGAAATCTTCTCCAGAATTTCTTTTGATTTTTTAATATCCTTTTCTATATCCAGCTTTTTATTTTTCCAGTAATCATGACTGTAACCATGACTTGCTATTTCATGTTTTTTTGCTATTTCCTTAACCTGTAATTTTTCATTTTCAGCAAAAAACCCCGTAATAAAAAAAGTTGATTTAATATTATGTTTGTCAAATAAATAAAGAAGTTTCTCATTTCCAAGAAAACTAAACATTGTGTTGTTATTCTCCGGAAAAATGTTCCCTCTTAATTCAGCTAGATTCCACTGTTCGCAATCTATGGTGAGGCAAATCATTTTACTCTTTCTCCTTTATCCACTTTATTGTCTCTTTTAGCCCCTGTTCGAATGAGTATAATGGTTTGTATCCGATAAGTTTTTTTGCTTTGTCTACATTAGCTAAAGAATGTTTAATTTCTCCAGGACGTGGCTTTTCATAAACCGGTTTTATATTTTTTCCAGTAAATTTATTTATTAATTCTGTCAATTCATTTATTGAAATTGATCTTCCACAAGCTATATTCAATGTTTCTCCAAAGTGAACTTTAAGTGAATTTAAAGCCAGAATATTTGCATTTACCACATTTTTTACATATGTGAAATCTCTTGTTTGATTTCCATCCCCATAAATTGTTGGAGATTTATCATTCAAAATCATTTTGATAAATTTTGGAACAACTGCAGCATATTCTGAATTTGGATTTTGTCTAGGACCAAAAACATTGAAATATCTCAAACAAACACTCGATAAACCATAGAGATGAGCAAAATTTTTACAATATATCTCTCCAGACAATTTTTGAATAGCATAAGGAGCTAATGGCTGCGGCTTCATTGTTTCTATTTTAGATTTTCCAACCCTCTCACCATAAATTGAGGATGAAGAAGCATAAACTACTTTTTTGACTCCAACATTTTTTGAAGCAACTAATACATTGAACGTTCCGTTTATATTCGAATCATGAGATGGGTAAAGGTCTGTAATAGATCTTGGAACTGACGGTATGGCTGCCTGATGAGAAATCGCGTCGAAACCTTTGAATTCCTTTTCTAAAAAATCTCTGTTTTTAATATCACCTTTTACTATCGTTAAGTCTTGTTCTATACCCAACTCTTCTAAAATTGTTGTAACGTTCTTAATTCTGCCAGTTATAAAATTATCAATTATTTTTACTTCATGCCCTCTTTTTACTAATTCTAAAGCTAAATTACTCCCTATAAATCCGGCTCCACCAGTTATTATTATTTTCATTTTTTTCAGTTGAATTTCTTGATTAAACTTCTTTTCTAAAGAAGTTTATTTTCTTTTAAAGTATTTATATTATTCATTATACAAATAAAATAATGATAAAAACTATCAAAATTTCCATAATTGATATTGACCAAACGACATCTCTTTCATAAACTTTATGGGAAGGTTTAATTTTTTTTAAAAAGCTTATGAAAAAATGTTCCAAACCATAAATTTTTTCATATCTTTTTTCTATTGTTCCATCTGGTTGCGGTATTCCCATGCTATAGGCCTGAAATTTACTGCGGGCCTTCAGAATAATTTCGATAAAATAAGGAATAAATAATATTAAAGCTATTTTTTCCATATTCCCGGCTATTGCCAAGCAAGCGATTAACCCCCCTATAAAATACGTAAGGACATCACCACCGAATACTTTTGCAGGGTTTTTGTTGAATATTAAAAATGCTATCAAGGAGAATACTGCACATAAAGCTATTACTGTCAACCATGTTTGTCCGTTTAAAAAAGAGACGAATCCTAAGAATCCAAGGATGATAATTCCCATGCCTGTTTCTAATCCATTGTAACCAGCCAGAATATTAAATCCGTTTGATGCCCCGACAACTCCGAGAGGAATTAAAAGTAACGGGTAAAATAAACCAAAGTTGACATTTCCAATAAAGGGAATATTAACTGTTGATTGTCCGATGTTGATAATTATTAATGGGAGCGAGGCAAATATAGTCAAAACCGGTTTGACCCACTGTCTAAAACCTTTTTTCCATGTCAGAATATCGTCGGTAAAACCAATCATCGAAACAATTAGAACAGAAAGACATATTGCAAAAATATCCAAGATATCTGATTGTGTTTTATAAACAAAAGTTTTAATAGCTACATAAAAGAAAACAGATACCAGAAAACCTATCAAAACAATTAACCCACCAGCTTCAGAAACTTTTGGTTTGTCTATTTTCTGCCAATCTTCTTCAACTAAACCAACATCTCTTGTTTTTTTTATCCATAAGGGTATAATTAAGAATGTTATTAAAAAGCTTAATATTAAACATACTATCAACCAAATGTCCATTTTAATTAAACGAATCCTGCAGCATACTGAATTTTCTTGTCAGGATAATATTTTTCTAAATACTCTGGCTTGATTTCTATTCCATCAGGATAGCTAATCTGCCAAATTTTCAATGGACCTCTTACTTCCCCAAGAATAATAGCAATATCTCCGATTGTTATATTATTTGAAGATTCTATCTGTTCTATAAATGGATCTCTCTCTGTATGAACACCTTTGAAATTTTCACCTTCATCAAAAAAGTAAAGCTTTACCCATAAAGCTCTCATAGCCCTTTCACTTAAGAATAGAGCAGCACCTTTACCGGAAAATTGAGTTTGATCTATTCTAGGAACAATATAAAGACATGCATTCATACCACCATCAAATGTATATTTTTTGTTGTAATAATAAACACAATTAATTGGAACTTGTTCCTGTTTGTTGTTATAATGCAAGACAGCTATCGGCTGTTTTATATTAATAGACATCATCTGGTCACTAAATACTACTTCCTGCATGTCAACGATAAATCCTATTACATATGCCTGATTTTTAGGATAAAGATTTCCGTTCCATAAAAAATCTTCATCTAAAGGAGAACCTCCAACATAAATATATTTAATAGATTCTTTTTCTTCAACAGTCTGCTTTTCATCTAAATTAAAGGAGTAAATCCAGCTTAATCTATCATAATTCTCATCGGAACCAATTGAACTGTAAGCGCCGTATTTACCAATATCAGTAGGATCTACTATTAAGTAATCTGTGTCATGTGTTTTTAAAAATTCTAAAGCTTCAGTCTCATTTTGTCCAGTTAGAACATGCCTTCCAAATAAATGATCCCAATACGGAATACTGTTTCCACCATCTAAAACAGTTTCCCTATTCCCTAGATATTGCAACCAGTATCCATAATCCCACCAATGTGAAAATACAGAATCTTCCTGAGTGTTTTTCTCAATCCAATCACTAGCTCTTTGCCATTGCAAGCTTGCACTTGGCCCCAAATTCTTTGTTGAAGAAAAATCACTTCTGATAAAATTTATTGAGGAATAAATTAATGCGATTGTAATAGCTATAACTAAAATCCACCATATTATTTTTTTAATTTCATCTTTAGTTTTATTATATTTAACAGCTTTATTCAATGAATGGACTAGTGAATATGAAGCAATTATGGCGATAATTGGGGATAACACAAATAATAACCTTATTGCTCCTCTTGCTGACAATAACATCCAGAAAAACCATGAACTTAACAACAAATACATTGCATTAATATTCTTAAATTTATCAAATTCTTCTTTGTCTTTTAGGTAACTTTTTATATAGACATATAAAACCAAAATTAAGAATAAAAACATTGAACCAAACAAGAAAAACTGGCTTATGAAATTTTCACCATTTAAAATACTACTAGAATTATACCTGCTGAATATTATTCCGGCCAAAACAATTAAGAAACCAGAATTAAGAATAATTTTATTCTTTTTGTTAAATTCGGAAAATGTTTCATAGAACAAAAATATTGCTCCAATAATAAAAATCCAAAATAATAGTGGAGTTAAATTCTCGATCCAGTTTACAAAATATGGCTGTGAATTTTCAACTACGGTTAATGTTAATCTGTCTACACCGAAAGGATGTAGCAAACCGAGTTTAATCTTGTCTATCAAATTAAAATCACCGCCCCCTATCTGCGGTATTAAAAATGCGAAAATTAATCCAACTATAAGTGATATAGCAAGACTTACAACTCTGGAAGGAATCTTTATCTTATCCAACTTTAAAAATTCCTTAATCTTTGTTTCGAACAATAATTCATCAATCAATATTGCGATTAAAGCAAAAATGGAAATTGCAACAGTCAAATTTGTGGAAAATCTGACAACACTTCCTTTTAGATAAACATTTATCAAAACTATAGACAAAATAACCCATAATCCGTAAATAAGAACATGCTTTTTTTCTATTTTGTTGAATATCATAGCAAGCAACATAAATAAACCTAAAATCATGTAAAGATAACTGACAGCACCCCAGCTTACACCCAAAGTAACAGTTGCTAATACAGATAATAATGTTAGTATAACCGCAATGTAAATCTTTTTTGCATCCCATGCATATGCAAAGCATAACAAAGCAATAAAAGTCATCGCCATACCAAAAGGTTCTTTATCACAAATGCCTGCAGTAGTTCTGTATAAAAATGTCGGGATTATAGATAGGAGGAAAGTCGATATTATTGCAATCAAATTTGATTTGAAAATTTTTCTTATCAGGAAGAAAAATGCGATAAGTCCTATAGCAAAAAATATTATTGGATATAAAACAGCGCTATAAGCTACAGTTGCTTCAGGATTAAAGGTGTGAACTATGCTGTGTATAAAAGCTATCGTATATGAAATCATACTGTACGTGGTTGTAGGATAACCTAATGGAGAATATTTTAAAGGATCTATTGAATATAAACTTCCGTTGTTTACTATATGTTCTGCATATCTTAAAAATAAAAAGGGATCCAAGTCTGGTATTAAAATTTCTCCAGTAACCTGGTTCTTAAAATTTGGAATTGGGGAAACTCTCACTATGCAAGAAATCACAATTATTGCGATTAAAATTACGAGATAAACTATCAGTTCGTTTTTCTTTAAAAACGATCCGATACTCTTCAGCTTCTCTTTTACATCTGCATTTATTTTTTCAGATTCCCTTTTTTCTGCAATCTCTCCTTTTTCTTCTTCTTCCATTTTAAACCTAGATTTATTACATTTAAAAAATTAATTATTTTGTTGAATATACTTTTTTCTCTCTATTAATGTAGTTAGCATCATAAAAAATAGGGCTATATTAACTATTATTAATACTCTTATATACTGAAATATTGTTCTGTGGGATAAAAGCAACAAAACAATTTCAGCTATAGTTCCGAGAATTATCAAAAAAATAAATCTCTTTTTATTAATAGACCAGTTATAAAAACATATAGTATATGTTAAGGACATAAACATCATTGATATTGCCAGATATTTTACTAGATGAGAGAGAGGAATGTAGAGTTTATTGTCTAATATTATATCAACTAGATATTTATTCCCAAATAATAATGAAACTACCTGATTTGGAAATAAAGTGTAGATTACTATTAAGATTATTGAAATAATGAGGACTATTATTAATGATTTATACAGTAAATCCTTATGCCACTCTCCTTTTTCGTGTCTTTCGGCCACTAATGGAAACATAACTCGCGTTAATCCTGTTCCAGCAAAGAAAATAACTTTTGCCAAGGTTGATATAGCAGAATAATAACCGGCGACAATTGGAGAGAAAAATCTTTTCACCAATATAACATCAATAGTGAACATTATTGTCAATAAGACAGAACCAATTAGAATAGGCCAGGCATATTTGTAAACTTCCTTAGTTTCAACTTTTACAGGTTTTATTTTCCAGATATCTTTTAAACTATAATAAGACATGACTAAAACAACTAAAGTTGCGGCAACTATTGCTGAATAAGCTCCGGCAACACCGAAACCAAGCAAAACAAAAGCTATGCCGAATACAAATCTTAAAACCATATCCAATGTAACTCTAAATCCAACAATCCAGAATCTTTGTAAACCTTGTAAAACTCCCCAAGAAGCAGGAAGTATAGAGGTTAATACCAACATTGAACCTGTTGAAATTATAAATAATGGATTTATGTCTAAATATTTTCCCATAAAAACAGATATAGGTATAAAAATAAAAAAGGCTATAATGCTCATTATAAGCAACCTTCTTGTGGCTCTTCTTAGAATATAACTTATTTTTCCATATTCGTCATTTATAACATATTTTGCAGTATATTTACTCATAACACTTCTTGTTGTTTCATCAGGAATTGTCCACCATTGGGTTATAGAAATTAATGTGTAGAGAATACCATACTCTATCGGGCTTAAAAAACGGGCCATAAAGAAAAAATAAAGATAAAAACCAACACCAGCTATTGCAGCTGTAGTTCCAACTATCAATCCCCCTCTAATCAAAGGATCATTTTTAATTTTCTCTCTGAGCTTTTCGAGCATTTATTTAATAGTAAAAAACAATTTAAAAAGCTAATTAATCAACGTTTTATGTTTTGTAAAATATATTTAGAAAAGCAATGGTATGATAAAAACTTCAATAACTGCAGAAACAATTAAAACAACTATTGCTAAAATTATCAGATCTAAAGAATCCTGTAAAATACGCCAGAATTTATCGTCTTTATAATGATGTTTAATCACAGCGATACTTATGATACCCCCGCCCAAAGCAGCTATAAAATATGCTAGAATCTCAGGAATTCCGTGGACAAGATAACGTAAAAATCCGGTATGCAATTTAGCTAAACTTGCATTTATGAATATTCCTATTGCAGTCGCTATAACAGAGGCATTCCAAGTTAAAATAAATATAGCACCAAAACCAAAGATAAAAGAGAATAATAAAGCAAAAATCATCACATAAAAATTATTTGTTAAGATTCTCGCAATTCTGCTTAAACCCTCACTGAATCCAGGAACAATTCCTTGTGATACTGTTCCCACACCCACATTTTTTACACAATCCTCAACAGCTCCAGGCATATTTATACTACAGTAAGTTCTTATCTGAGCATCAAAATTTTCAGATATAATATAATCCGGGAATAAACCCGGAATAGATAAAACTATAAAAGCCAAAATAAAAGCAACCATGATACCTAAAAATAAAAATGTGAAAGCCAGAATAGCTTTTCCATGCTCTTTCATTAAAGTTTTTTCCTTCTCTATTTTCAAACATTTCTTTTCTTCATACTTTATCAGATAAAACATAAATGGAATAGACAGCATAACAGCGAAGGTTATTATCAATATGCTGTTATATTTTGCAAATGTGTAATTTTTAAGAAATATCAAATCAACTAAAACTATTGCAACTATAGTCCATATTAAACCTATAAAAAACATTTCCCAAGGACGTCTTTCAGCTTTCTTAGGATTTATCAATGACTCGAGCATTTTTTGATTAAACTTTTGACAAAAAGTTTACCTCTTTTCTTATAAATCTAAAATATCGAGCATTTATAAATTTTAGTTTTGAATGCAAAACCTTTAAAAAATATGTTTCTTTAACTTAATTATGGGTAAAGTAAAAAAGAGAAATGTGAATTTCAATTCTAAATTTGAAAGTATATGCAGAGATATAAAAACAGTAAAAATTCAGGGGGCAACAAATGTTGCAAAAGCTGCATTGGAAGCATTGAAAATAAGGAGAGATAAGCAATCATTAAAAATTCTGAAAAATTTAAGGCCGACAGAACCATTAACAAGGAATATGTTAAAGTTTGCGAATGCGTTCGAGGACATAAATCAAGGTGTGAGGGAAGCAACATTATATTTTCCTTGGGCAGATTACATGATAAATTATTACGGCTTGAAGGTTATAAAAAATAATGATAAAATAATGACTCACTGCCATTCAAGCAATGTTGTAAAATTGTTGACAGCTGCCAGAAATTCCGGAAGAAAATTCGAAGTTTATGTTACTGAAACAAGGCCATTATTTCAGGGAAGAAAAACTGCCTTGGATTTGGCAAAAGCAGGAATTAAAGTTTATTACCTGACTGATTTACAGGCAAGAATCGGCTTGAAAAAATGCGATATTTTTTTATTTGGTGCCGATGCAATAACTGTCGACGGTTCGATTGCAAATAAAATAGGAACTGAGCTTTTTGTTGATTTGGCAAAACAATACAATAAAAAAATCTATTGCGTAACACAGGCTTTGAAATTTGATCCAGAAACATTAAAAGAAGGGCATAAAGAGAAACTAGAGATTAGGGATGGAAAAGAAGTATGGGATATCAAAAATAAAAATATAGAAGTTTTAAACAATGCTTTCGAGTTTGTCAAGGCAGAAAAAATTGACGGGATTATCTCGGAATTTGGAATTAAAAAAATAAATGATTTCATAAATACTTTCAAGAAACACTATAAATTTTTGCTCTAAAATGTTTTTCAAAAAAAGATTAATAATATGTTTTGATCTGGATAGTACATTATTAAATTCAGATAAAGCCCATATTAAAAGTTATAATTATGCATTAAGAAAGTTGGGTTTTCCCGAAAAAAAATCTAGGGAAATTATAGAACATTTTGGAAAACCACATTATTTAGTTGGAAAAGCTATAACTCCGGAGCATACTTCCTGGGAGAAAATAGCAAAATTAACTAAAATTCACGACGACATTTTAATAAAAGAGTATTGGAAATTTTCCAAAACTTTGCCTTTTGTAAAAGATATAATAAAAAGATTATACAACAAAAAGTATCATTTGTATATTCTTTCAAACTGCAATATAAAAGTTATTTTTGCTTTGCTGAAAGGTGCTGTTTTAAATAAAAAATATTTCAAGAAAATTATCGGAGCTGACAAGGTTGAGTGTTCAAAACCATGTCCGGCAGCGATATTAAGAGCAGAAAAATTAGAAAAACATAAGGTGGATTTTATGGTCGGAGATTCAATTTATGATATTATAGCTGCAAACAACGCAAAAGTCAAAAGCATTGGAGTTTTAACAGGATGTTACACAATAAAACAGCTAAAAAAAGTTAAGCCATTTAAAATAATAAAAAATCTGAAAACATTGCCGGGATTTTTGGAAAAGGTTGTAGGAAATAAAAAGTTTTATTAAACAGCTTTCTTTATTTTTATTATGGAATATCTAGACATTGTTGACAAAAATGA
>Ga0210018_1000002_pt1 | contig 138150 bp, 163 predicted proteins | sample CryGeyCG2014_010_2_FD_183967 | JGI IMG/M metagenome (GOLD analysis project Ga0210018, IMG submission 183967) | Groundwater microbial communities from aquifer - Crystal Geyser CG09_land_8/20/14_0.10 (SPAdes) (version 2) | ecosystem: Environmental > Aquatic > Deep subsurface > Groundwater...
AAGACGGGAAAAAAACAATATACTGCTTAAACCATTCAACGTCCGAAATTGCGGAAATAACACCTAACTTGTTAAAGAAAATTGATAACGATTTCTACAATTACTTGTGCATAAACCTGGCACGCATCATAAATTTTGAAAAATTCAAAAAAGTATTGGCAGAAATACGAATAGAACAAATGCCAATAGGAATGAGTTTTAAAATTAGTGAAGAAGAGAAGAAAGACTACACAAGAATAATCAGGGAAGCATTAGCGGACTTAATCAGGAAAAACAAGTTCGTAAAAGAAATACTTTATCTGGACAGCATACACATTATTTGGGAGGAAAATTACGTGTTTTATAATAAAAACGTTCTAAATATTGGTTTCCGCCACTTTGAACCGCCCTTTGATTACGCGCTGTTCAAAGAATTAATAGTTGAAGCATTCGAGAATCCTGAGAAAAAAGCAGGATACAACGAAAAAAGTATCATGGAAAAAGTTGAAGACGCAGTAGAAGGATTGAATCAGGAAAAATAATTGTAATAAAAACCTTTAAAATAATTAATTGTTCTTATTTTATTAATTATGAGCAACAGTTTATTGGGCAGCGCTTTTGATTTCATTATTAAAATGGGATTTTTGAACACTCTCGTACCTTTCATACTTTACTACTCAATCATTTTCGGAATGCTTGAAAGAACTCAGATTTTCACCCCAGCGCACAAGAAGGAAAAGGATGACGCCCAGATTACTAATCTTCATGCTTTAATCGCGTTCGCAATGGCAATAACAGCCACAGCCGCGAGCCAGGCAGTGGGCATCACGCAAAATTATCTGCCAATATTGTCAGTTACTGCAGTCATATTATTAGGGATAATGATGCTTTTAGGAATGGCATTCGGCCCTGAATTCACCAACATATTAAAAAAACCAGTATACCAGGGCATAGCATGGGGAGGGGCAATAGTACTCATAATAGGCGCGTTAATAGTAGTAGGATACCACAGCGGATTATTAGTAACTCCCTGCACTGCGAATAACGGCTTAACGCCGGTAAACAGTTTAGACCCAGGAGCAGGGCAGTGCACGCAATTAATGGACATTACGCAATTCCCTGACAAAATGTACGTGATGGGAATAGAAGTCATGGGATTATTAGCAGGCAACGAGTACTTGGAGGCAATTATAGGATTATTAATCATAGCAGGAGTAATCGGAGCATCAATATACTTCGTTACAAGGCCGCCAAAGTAAGTAATATTGGTTGATTTAATAAATATTTTAAATAATATTGTAGGCTCCTTCCTGGGGCAGGAAGTGGAAGGATTAGGCTCGATATACTTCTTCCTCATTTTCATACTCATATTTTCAATCTCGTTCGCAGCGAGCGAGTTCATACCAATGTTCGCCAATGGCGGAAAGAAATACAATAATATTAGAATCATAATCGCGTTAAGCATGGCATTATTCACAAGCGTATCATTTTACTCAATAATTGTTAACCAATTGCAGTTGTTCGGATTAATAGCTGCAATCGCGTTAGGCATCAGCATAGCAGTGCTGGCAGTAATGCCGAAAGACAAAAGAAAGACTGCGGCAAAGTCGGTAATGATAATATCAATATTACTGGCATTATTCGTAACTTTCCTGTTATTCACCGGAACAACATGGCTGACGAATTTACTGGCATGGGTGGGGAATAATTATTCGAATTTGTTCACAAACGAAGGATTCTTCTGGCTCATAGTTATCATTGTAGTAATAGCAATATTCATTGCCACAATTTATTCAGCAGTAAAGAATAAATAACAAAATTAAAAAACACTAAAAGGTTTAAATAATAATCATGGCAGCACAATCAGTAGCAGAACAAGCAGTGGAAATAATAAACCAGATAGGAATATTCAACGTGTTAGTCCCGTTCTTAATAGGTGCGGGAGCATTGTACGGAATGCTGGAAAAAAGCCAGATTTTCGGAAAAGACAGGCATGACATTAACGCATTAATCAGTATTGGAATCGGAATAATCATAGCATTAAGTTGGAGTGTAAGGAATTTCATAGTAAATTTCATACCATTAGTAATCATACTCGCATTCTTCCTATTCGTTGGAGTACTGCTTGCTGAGTGGTTAGGCATAAAGCCTGACTTCTTCGTGGACTTGTTGAAGCAGCCTGCAATACTTATACCAGTAGTTTTAATCATTCTAGTATTAGTAATGGTTGCCCAGGCAGGAGGAATGGAATTCATAGCAGGCAGGGCGAATTTTACAGGGGATTTGGGGGTTCCGACTGAGAATATAACAGCTGCGGATTTGGCTAATCCAATGGTGGTATTGGCGCAGCCCCAGATTGCAGGAACACTCTTGTTACTGGCGGTTTTTGCTGTAATAACTTTTATGATAACTCAGAAGAAATAATTATTATCCTTTCTTTTTAGCATTCCCGACTAATTCCTTTAACTCGCTAATATTATCGCTTAAAGTCGGAACTAATTTTCCCAAAGCCCTTTCCAGCGCCTTAATTTCAGTGTCAACGCTCTGCATTGTTTCATTGAATGCTTCGGCTTTCTGCCCTAACACAGTGTTCAATGCGTTAATGCGGTTGTTAAAATCATTCAATCGGGTGTCAAATTCCTTAATCTTCGTTGCTGCAATGCCTTTCCATTCCATTATATTATTGATTAATTTCTCGCTCTCCTTCCACTTCTCCTCAATAATCTCTTCCAATACTCTCTGAATCTCATCCAAATCAAAACTGGCTTGCGGCTGAGTGCTTCTCTGCATTTGAGGGGCAGCGTAGTGCTGCTGCGACGCTGGCATTGGCGGAGGAGTGCTCATTTCAGGGCTTGCCATTGGCAGAGTTTCCTCTTCTTGGGCTGAGCCAGGGCTTGCAACGTTCTTCTTAATATCAGCCTGCTGAATAGCATCCCTGATTTGCTGGAAACTATAATTCTCACCCCTTAAAGCGTCAATAATCCTGTTATTATCATAAGCTTTGCTTCTGTATTCCAATACTTTTTGCACAGGTACTCCTTCAGCCATTTTTTTTCAACAACCCCTTTAATTCATCCTTGGTAATGTAACGCGTAGGGTCCATCATGTCAACGTATTTTTCAATCACGTCAATATCCTGCTTCTTCGCAGTTAATTCCATCTCTTTTATTATATGCTGTATAGTATCATTAACATTTTTAATACTTTTTCTTAAATCAATTATGCTGTCCTCAATCTCGCTGACTTCACTGCTCAATTCCTTCTTATTGCCGAGCATCTGGTCGTCAATAACCCTTAACCTTTCCTTGTTCTGGTTAATCCTCTGCTCTGCCAAACGCATCCTCACGTTCAAATCATTCAGCCGTGAAATGATCATGCCGGCAGTTGAAGGTGCCTGCTGCGCATTGCTCTGGGATTGTGCAGGAGCAGGAGTCTTATTCTGTGGTTTTTCATTTTGAGGCAAAGCCATAATATTTTATAAATTGGAAGGGATTATATAAATTTTGGGGATGGCTGAAAAGGATACTTGCGGGGAGTTCGATTTAGAAAGGGAGGGCTCAGACCGCAACTTGCGAATAAATTGTATAGGTTGCCCTTATTATCCGAGCATTGAAGATTCCGAGCAATGCATGGAAAAAATCGTTAACCGCTTGATTGAATTAGGCGGAGTCACCAACATAATTTTGTCAAGCGACATGAATTTTGTTTACCCTCCTGAGCAGACAGGAATGCTTGACGAATTAGCGCAGGCATACTTGAAATTGGAGCAGGAGGATGAAGTCCTCAAATACCCTGTTGTGCAGTCGCCCTTGCTGCAGAAAGAATTGGCGCGCGCAATAAACGTGATGAAAGATGTTATGCTTTCAAGGTTCAAAACCGACCCAATAGGGGCTTACGTGAAAACAATCAGGGTGTTAAGGGAGGAGAAGGTAAGGAATGAAACCCTTAATGAATCCGAGAAAAAAATCGGCGACCTGCAGATTCTCAAACTTAAAGCAATAAAGGATGAACTTGAAAAAACGAAGATAATCCAGAAAGTCAAGAATGAATTGACAGGCTACAAAATAGGTGACAGGGAAATTTACAGGGAATTATTCACTCCGTTAATCAAGCCGAATTTCATGTATTCCCGCTTAATAATGGAGCCGCCGCTGAAAGCAAAAGAAATAGAAAGTTATGAAATCGGAAAAATTGACAAAACAGAAATAGTGATTTATGACGTGCCTGATGAAGTCACTAAGAAATATTATCTGCAGCCCGGAGAATTCTCATTATCAGATGATGAATATGAATTATTAACTACTGCAAGGGGAATACTTGCAAAGCATAAGCCGAAAAAAGAGGAATTCACAGACCCTCAGAGGATGAGGGAAGTGTTCTACAAAATAAGCAGGGACTTGCTGCAGGAAGTTGCAAAAAGCAATAATGTCAGCATCACGTTCAAAAGGATAGAATACTTGGCAAGAATATTAGTGCGCTTAACAGTTGGTTTCGGGCTTGCAGAAGTAATACTGGAAGACGAGAGAGTGGAGGATATTTACATAAACGCGCCAATCGGCAAAGTCCCGTTAATAGTCAAGCACTCAGAATATGGGGAATTAAGGACAAACATAATACCAAGCGTGCGCGACGCTTATGGATGGGCAAGCCGCTTCAGGATGATGAGCGGCCGCGCATTAGATGACGCCAACCCAGTACTGGACACTGAACTGGAAACTGAGAATTTCAGGGCGCGTGTAGCAATAGTGCAGGAGCCGTTATCACCACAGGGTTTGAGCTTCGTTTTCAGAAGGCACAGGGAGCGGCCGTTCACACTGCCGTTATTAATTCATTACAATTCATTAACTCCTCTTGCTGCAGGATTAATATGGTTCTTAGTTGACGGCGCGAGGACAATACTCGTTGCAGGGACAAGAGGAAGCGGTAAGACAAGCCTGTTAGGCGCGTGCATGATTGAAATAATGAGAAAATTCCGCATCATTACAGTAGAGGACACTTTAGAATTGCCTGTGAATTATATGAGGAATCTTGATTATGATATTCTGTCAATGAAAGTGGGTTCTGCAATTGCAGGCACTGGCGGTGAAATGCCTGCTCCTGAAGGAATCAGGACAACCCTGCGCCTCGGAGATTCAGCGCTGATAATTGGTGAAGTTAGAAGCAAGGAAGCAATAGCGCTTTACGAGGCAATGAGAATCGGCGCGCTCGCAAACGTAGTAGCTGGAACAATTCACGGAGATTCAGCATACGGAGTTTTTGACAGGGTAGTGCACGATTTGGACGTGCCAGTCACGAGCTTCAAAGCAACTGACATAATCATTATTGCGCAAAAAATCAGGTCACCTGACGGTTTGGAAGAGAAAAGAAGAGTGACTAGTATTGTTGAAGTCAGGAAGCACTGGGAAAAAGACCCTTTCATAGAAAAAGGATTCGTGCCATTAATGACTTATGACGCGAAAGAGGACAGGATAAAACCTGAAAGGGCATTAATAGAAGGCGACAGTGAAGTGATAAAAAGCATAGCAGGCAGCGTAAGGGAATGGGCAGGGAAATGGGATTTAGTATGGGAGGAAATTGTCCTGCGCTCGAAAATTTACGAATTAATAGTAAAAACAGCTCAGGAGCGTAAATATTTAGAATTAATGGAAAGCGACTTCATAGTAATCGCGAATGAGACTTACCATAAATTGTTCAAAAAATTGAAGGAAGAGCAGGGATACCCTGAAACTAAGGACTTGCTTTTCCTGTTTGAGGAATGGCTGAAAGCGGAGCTGAAAAAGCGTGGAAAATGATTTGGACAAAATATCACGGAGCGATTTAAAGAAAGAAGTAAGCTTGAGCAAAGGAGGAAAAAGTTACGAGTACTCATCATTCGTTAAGGAAAGGGTTGAAAGAAAATCATTCTACGAAATATTATGCCAGAGAGTGGGCAAGTATGTTAAAATTCCGATGTCATCCAAGGAGAATGAGAATTTGCAGAAAGATATTGCAAATGCAGGATTAAACGTTAAACCTTATGAAGTAATGGGCGTAAGCATTGCAGTATTACTGGCTGCAATGATGCTGTCAACTGTTGTAATATTATTAACAGGGCAATTAATGGCTTTCACATTACTGCCTTTATCATTTTACGCTTACACTTACCTGAAAGGTTACCCTTCTAATATTGCAAAGAAAAGAATACTTGACGAGACAAGCGAGATGGTGCTGGGAATATTATACGTTGTAATATTCATGAGGCACACGCCAAACCTGGAAGCTGCATTAAAATTTGCAAGCAATAATTTAGAGGGGCACTTGGGCAATGATTTCAAATTATTATTATGGAATGTCCAGACAAAGGAGGACAGGGACATTTTCGAGGCAATGGACGATTTCTTAATTGAGTGGAGGGACAGGAACAAATCATTCGTTGACGCCATGAATCTGATAATGTCAGCACTGCACCAGATTAATAATGAGAAAAGAAAAGAAACCCTTGACATGGCAGTTGACACAATGCTCAGCGGAACTTATGATGACATGGTAAGATACGCTAACAAGTTAAGGACTCCAGTGCAGGCAGTGAGCTTAATCGGGATAACCCTTCCAATAATGGGTTTAGTAATGCTCCCAATGATAAGCGCTTTCCTGTCAGACATTATAACTTCAGACGCTATATTCTTCTTTTACGACATCATACTGCCAGTTATAGTATTATTCTTTATCAACAAAGTATTAGGGGAGCGGCCGGTTGGTTTTGCAATTCCCGACATTTCAAAACACCCTGATGCGCCTCCTGACAACAAATTTTATTTGACAATTAACAGGAAGAAAACAGCAGTTTCAGTATTCATAATCCCTGCAATAATATTAATTCTCGGAATCCTGCTTTACATCTTGTACGTTTGGACGCACCTGGATGCTCCGCCTTCACAACTTGACGTTTTCGGCTCATTAACAATAGTGATAGGATTGGCAGGCGCGCTCGCATCTTACTTTTACTTGTCAAGCTTTCAGAGGATACGAATCAGGGACAATGTTAACAGTGTTGAATCAGAATTCACTAATGCAGCGTACATATTAAGCAATATGCTCGGAGAAGGCAAACCACTGGAAATATCATTAATTAAGGCGTCAGAGGAGATGAAGAGCACAAAAATACACGATTTTTTTGAAAAAATAGAAACAAATATCAGAAAATTAGGCATGGATGTGAAAACTGCAATATTCAATCCTGATTACGGCGCAATAAAATTATACCCTTCAATGCTGGTTAACAGCATAATGAGAATACTCGTATCCACGAGCGAGGAATCCACTGAAGCAGCAGAGATGAGCATGAGCAATATAGGAAGGTACACTAAATCATTGAAGCAGATTGACGAGAAAATAAGAGACATCCTCAGCGAGACAATCAGCAGCGTAACTTTTCAGGCAAACTTTATAGCGCCGTTGATTACTGGCGTTGTAGTGGGATTGTCAACAATGATATTCTTAATACTCTTCAATCTCGGAGAGCAAATAGGCTCAATCGCTGATGCCAGCGTTGACGTTGGGGGAGCATCAACAATGAATATTAACTTCATACTCGGATTCCTGAACTTGAGCAGCAGCGTTGACGTGTGGGCGTTCCAGCCAATAGTTGGGGTTTATTTGATAATAGTTGTATTATTAATGGTGCACTTAATCAACAAGATTGAATACTCAGGGGACATAGTTTACTTCATGGACAGGGCTGCAAAAACGTTAATCATTTCAATAATATTATATGTTATAATAGTCAGCATTACAACATTATTATTCACAGGATTAGCCGAGGTGGCAGTAACAGTAGGAGTGGTATAATATGATTAGAAAAGCGCAGTTAAGTTTTGAAAACTTTGCAGTAGCATTCTTATTCCTCTTCCTGCTGGCATCTTCTGTATTCCTGTTCATAGGGGGCGGAGGAGGCTCAGACATTGACTTCTTCAACCAGACAATATTCTCAGAACCAATGGCTGGAGTGGACTACGCTTACCTGACAGTTTACGAATACGAATTAGGATGGCCTTTTGACGAGTACGGGTACAATTACAGCAGTGAATACACTAACGTCACGTTCGGGTTCAAAAGGACAGCAATCCCGAAATCGTTGACTTACCCTTTAAGCGCGCAATTCTACGTTGGATGGGAATACTGCTATCCTGAGAACTGCATAAACAAGACGAATCAGGACTTCCAGCCTGAATCGCTTTACACAATACCTTATGCAAGGGAATTCTCAACGCATTACTACAATTACAATTTCACTGAAAAGAATTACCCTGACTGCAATTCCACAATAACTTTGGGAGTGTTCATACCTGACGAAACATTCAACGAAACAGTATTGGACAATAATTTTTACACTTTCACAATTAACACCTGCTTTTACCCGCCAATGGACACTGGAGTAAATAGTGTGTGCATACCTCTTGACGAAAACTTAGCCACTCCTTGCGAAACAGTTAGGGAATGGAATGGTGCAGGAATATTCACACCAAAAACCTGCATGGGATGCGACGCGTGCTACCCTCCAGGAGGAATATGGAATTTGTTTGAATGCAATAACGCTAAAGTAAGGGATAATAATGCAGAGGATTACACAAGCCCTGAAGCGTATTTGCCCATAGAAACAGCAACTCCAAGATGCTGCACTATAGGGTACATAGGAAAATACCCTGTTAATATCTGCAACAGCGTGATCTGTAACGGGTACAAACAAACTATTTGCTGCGATTGTCAGGAATATGACTGTTCAATACCTGAAGGGAATATTGAAGAGCCTGAAACTCCTGGATACAATCCTTATGATTTAAGGATTGACGTGTCAAACGAGTACAATGACATACCATTCAGATTAAAAATAGAATTAATTAACACTAACGGCGAGTTTGAAACCTTAAATTTTAACAAAGTAAAGCAGCAGATAGGAACAATTTTAGTGGAGCACAGTTTAACTGCCAATAATTATTTCGAGATTAATGAATGGAATAATTTAACATACATTTTCAACTTGGAGGATGCAAAAATAGTTTTCAAGCCAGTAACTTTGCAGGACTGCGAGAACGGCGCAGCAAGAGCAAGCATTGAATACGAGAAGGAAGAGCACAAGAAGTACTTGACAAATGATGAAGGCGGTTTCATAATAGAATATGACGAGAATAATAATACGATACTGACGAATCCTGAAGAGACAATAATAATATTCCAGTCAGAAGTTGATACTAAAACTGTTTATGAAATTAATGCCATCACGCCGTTAAGAGTGCCGGTGTACGATGAGAACGGAATAAGACTGTTCAGTGAAGGAAGCGCTGAAGTAACCTATAACAAGAACTTAATATCCATTTACAGGAGTTTTGACAATCTGCCAGTATTCCGCTTTGATGCTGATAATAATTTAGTCGGTGAAGGCGGCAATTATCCGCCTTACGCTGAAGTGATGAACGGGGAGCAGACAAACTGCTACATACCCACTACTTACACTTACACTGATTTTAACTGCGGGGAGCTCGGCTCTTACACGAAGGAAGGCGACTGGACGAGCAGCTGCGTTTATGAAAAAAGAACTTATGACATTAAATGCCTGAATGAGGAAGGAATTTATGAAACTATCAGCACTTCAATGCCCACCTGCGACTTGCCAAATGAGAACTGCGAATGCGACACTAACACTCAATTACTAACCTCCTGCGCATGCTCATTAAACCAGCAGACAAATTATGAATTCTGCACATCCAACTTGATTGACAAGAAAGCAGTAGAATACTATTACACTGTTAATATTTTAAATGACGCGAATTTAACAAATAATTTAATGGAAGAAAACATTCACTGGTGCGTGGTGCAGTAAATGGTTGAGAATACAGTAATTGCAGGAGCAATAATAGGAATAGTGGTGCTGGCAATAATTGCATTGTTCATGAGCGGGTACGGTGAAATGATTCTGGACTTCTTTATCAATAATGTAATGAATAACATAATAAAGGTGTTCTCAACGTCATGAACCAGGAGCAATTAAGCCAATTAATCATTTTCGTAATATTCCTTGCAGTCCTCATACCTGTAATTTTCCCAATACTGAGCATTGGTATGGGATTCATGACAGACGCTTTCTGCTCATCAACAGTGCAGTTAAGAAGCTTTTTCAACAACTTATTCTTAGGAGCTTTCGGAAGGGCATTAATTCCTGACGAAGTCTTTAACGCAATACCATTAATGTGCAGAGTCCACATAACCACTGTTTCAGGAGATGATGCAGAGGAAGAAATAGCCAATGAAATAGTTGACTGCTTCAACAGGTACGGTGCAGGGCAATTGGACGGCGTATTCCCGCACGCAAGCATACTCTGCAGCGCAATAATTTATGATGCCCCCGCAGATTCAGAAAATGAGCTGGACCTGATGAAAATTTACTCATTAATGGTGAACCATAACAATTTCAACCCAGCATGGGATTATGACAGAAGCGATGATTACCTAGATTACATGAATAATTTCAGGTTCTGCCTAAAGCCTGAATACCAGATTAACATTCTCCAAAGAATGCACTGGGGCGAGGGTTTCTGCAAAGGCAGTTATGACAAAGACACAGGCGAATTAACAGGGGATTCATGCAGTTACGAATTAACAGATGAGGACTTAAACGCATGGTTTGATGAGAACGCACTGGAAAGCAATATTAACAGCTGCTTATCAGTCAAGGAAGCTGCAATGAATGACTGGGAATTAGACATGAGCGAATCAGGAGCAGTAGTGCTTGATGAATTATACCCGAGCGAGAATAATTTGATAACATTATGCAATGATTTATGCAAAAGGGACTGCGAGGAAATCAGCGAATCATATGATGATTATGAAGTATGCAATGATGACTGCTCATCATCATGCAATGATGACTGCTCAAGAAGCTCATGCAGTGACGTGGGAAGCAACCACTTCAACTTTGACAAGGACTTGACAATATTCAAACCCTATGATTCAAGCGTTGGAACTTCTGATTTCACTAAAGCAACAGTCCTGCACAGGGGAGTATTTTACATAAGGTTTTACGATTATGCTGACTGGATTCAGCAGTTCGGCGATGAAAACTGGCATTACTTCCCTGAATGCGAGAATAATATTATAATATTAAGAGCTGGCGCGCAAATGGAAGCAATTTCAATATGGGAAGCTGATGTTCAGGAAAAGCATGACTACATTGCAGTATGCTACGAGCCATACGTGCCTTACAACTTAGTCCACTCAGACGAATTAGGTGAGCCTGCAGATTACTTGGTGATGGTGACATGAGCATTTTAGAATCATTCGTTTCAAAAATATTCCTCATAGTATTTGGATTAATAGTAATAGTTGCATTAGTAGTGGTGCTTAACAAAGTTACCACCCCAACCTGCTCTCCTGCGAAACTATTTGACAAGACAGGGATTGTAGGATTCGGAGGCTCATTCATAAACAGCATATATGACGGCGTGTGCTCTGCAGTCCTTAACGCTAATGATGCAGTTTGGGGTGCTTACTCAAAAATGCTGTTATCACTTTTAGGGCAAAGGGCTAATGTTGCAGCAATAGGCGCTGACTTGTGGGGGATGGGCGAATTCTTCTGCCAGTCCCACTCAAATTTTGAATACGCAACAGGGCCTGAAGGCTCGGCAATAACAAGCACTGAAGATTTCAAGGAATTATTCGCTTACGAAGTTGAAAGGTGCTGGACAATGTTCGAAGGAATAACCACTGAACCATTGGAAAACCGGAACCCCTTGGGAAAGCACGTAAGTTTTGACTGCGCTGAAATAATTTACGACTTCACAGGCGGCGAAAGCAATGATTACGTGACAATGGCAGAATTATACTCAAAATTATCCTATTTGAATGACTGCGGAAGGGAATACAATGCTCCGTGCAAAGTTTCAACCACTCAATTAAGCGGCTTAGGGCCATTAGCAGGCGCGCTCGGAACTGCTGAAATAAATTATTTGTCAGAGAATATGATGTGGTGCGCTCCAAAGGATTTAATGGAGGAATACTGGGCTGATAATAAGTCATTCGCGCCCTACTCAAGTTTTGATTTCAGCGGTGCAACAGTTGACGAATTCAAATGCGGTTCTGACTCCCTTGAAAAGGACGACCCTGACAGGTTATACGTTGACTCATCAGCATGCCTGCTAGGCTCAATAGCTGCGTGCTCGTTCAGCGAGATAAGCGGCTACGACTCGTCATCAGGCGATGATGAATCATTAAAAATTGACGGTTGCGGAAAAATAGTCATAACTTATTATGACTATTTTAACTGGCAGTCATTCCTTACTTATCAGAGAACAGGTGATAATTATGAAGCGTGCGGGCACGTGGATGTGTTCAATAATTTCGAGCCAATAATAAGAAAACTCCCTGAAAATTGGTGGGAAGTTTCAGTTATTGACTTAATATTAGGAAACGCCCCCGAAGCAGACATTATAGGAGTAAGGCATGCAAACCAAATACTCATATGCTACGAAAAATATGACACTGACTCTGACGGTGACTGCCAATGGGAATGAAAAAATCGCAGATTGACATAACAACAGGCATTATAATAATGGTAATTATAATATTACTGTTCATATTATTGCTTGCAGGGCTTGGTTCAGGAGGTTCAGGATTATTGGACAATTTGGGAAACGTTTTCGGCAATTTAACATAATTCTTATAATAAAGCAGTGATTTATTATTCAAATAATGAACAAGAAGGCAGAAATTGAAATAGACAACATGATAAGTTTTATCCTGCTTGCAGTGGGAATATTATTATTAGTCCTGCTAATAATAGGAATAGTTGACAATATAGACACTATCGGCAAAGTAATAGAGGATTCACTGGAGGGATTATTTTGAACAGAAAATCAGAGCTTGAAATGAAAATGGTAATAGTCATAATAATTGCAATATTCACCCTTGCAATCCTGCTAATTTACATATTCACCACTCCCGGAGGGCCTAAAGACTTAATTGACAAAGTCCTTGCATTCCTTGACTCAACCACTAATTACGTTACCGCAACGAGTAACATTTAAAAAATCCCGGAATATAAATTCTTGTTATGAGACAAGCTCAGGAATTATCCTTGAACTTAATAGTAATAGGCGCTCTGGCATTGCTGGTTTTGTTAATAGTTGGAGGAGTCCTTATCTTCGGAGGAGGGGACTTCATTAATTCAATTATGGGTTTAGGGCCAAGCGATGAACAGGTGCTGGTTACTTCATTTGGTTCAGCATGCCAAAGCAGGTGCAGTATCCTGAAAACGCAGGTAGACAGCAATGACTTGACAGCAACGTCGCCGTCATCGCAGACAATTAGTTTTCTGAAAAGCTACTGCTGCGAGGCAAGCGATTTGAATCAGAATGGAATCTACGAAGCATCAGGCAGTTTAGGAGCAGAAATTTGCGGATCATTTTATGACTGCAAAGTAGGAACACTAAGTTCACTACTATTCTGCAGAACAGTGCCTGAGAAAGTAAGCAGAGATTTCACCAGCATAGGAGATACTGATGAATTTGATGTTTGTGGATTGAACTGAAATGAACCGTAAAAGTCAGGAATTAAGTTTGCAGACAGTAGTTATAATTATAATACTATTGTTAGTTTTAATAGTTATAATAGGCTTCGTTGGAGGGCAGCTCACAAGCATGCTGGAAAATTTAGGAATATTCGGGCAGAACGTTGGGGACGATTTGAACAACGTAGACATATGAATATGAGGAACAAGTTTTTTAATTCATCAACTATCTTCTTTTAATAATGTCTGCTGACGTAACAGGATTTTTAACAGTAGTAATGATGGGCTTGACAACAATGATAGCTATCATAGGAGGATACTTATTATTGAACTCCGCAGTAAACAACATAGTAAGGGAGAACGCTTACTACACTTTCACAAGGATTGCAGACACAATATCAAACTCAATGCAGTCAAGCTCTGCAAGCGCCACGAACCTGCACTTAACACCTAAGTACGTAATATTCACAGCATACTTCCCGAGCGAGTATGACGTCCCGTACTTCGCTTTTGACGGGCAGAGAATGAACCACATAGCAGTTAATCAGGAGGATAAAGGGTTCTTCAGGACAATAAAAGAGTCAAGCAGCGGCGACTCAGTTTACAATGAAGGAGTGCCTTCAAGGGAGGAATTATTAAAATGCGTGAATGACGCGTGCATATGCATAGGCGAGATGACAACTTATTTGTCGCTTGAACCCTCGCATTTAATACCTGGCGCGTGCGTTGAAATCTGCTGGGGCGAGAACACCCCTGATTATGACGCGTGCCTAACAGATAATTACAACTCGTATTCAACCCCAAGAGAATTAATGCAGGAATGCAATGATGAACTCGCATCAGATTCTGATAATGTGATGTGCAAAAAATGCGTTGATTACATGAACCATTACGACTCCAAATTAACCTTCCTAAATGAGGAAGGCTATAATGTTCTAATGATTGACGTTGCTGACATTGGCAGTTCAAATGCTGTTAATTACAACAAATTATCCGACTTCTCAACAAGCACTAAGTACTCGTTCATACCAGTAATAATAGAATGCAAATCAATGAGTGAACTGGCATTATCAGCAGGAAGGAACAGTTACTGCACCCAGAACAAGCCGTACTTGTTCAATTACGTGAGCAGCGACGAGGAAAACAGGGGAATAATGGGAGTCTTAAGCGTGGATTCAGCCTACGAGGACGGCTTAATATTCAAATTAATAAACGTGGACTATTACCAGGATGCAACAATACAGCCAAGCACGTGCTATGCTTACAATTCATTCGTGAAAACAGAAGGAGGATAATTAAAATGCCTATAGCGGACTTACTGCAGCAAGTGGTGAATTTCTTCCCAGTAGTCATAGTCATAGTTGTGATAATTGCACTAATATCTCCCTTCATCTCATCCACTTCGCTTAACATTGACTCATCATTTAATGACATATGCAAAGACGGCGACGTGGGAATACTATACGACTTAAATTATGATTCGCAGACAAGCCTGGCGCAGTTCATGCTGTCCCAGTCATTCCTGAGCACTGAAGATATTGACATGAAACTTGTTTACCCGAGAAACACGTTCGACATAATATCCTCACTATTTGACAATACTAACTGCAACATGGAAGACAAGATTAACTTATATTCAAACCAGTATTTTGAAAGGAAGAATTCAAACTTTTTAGAGCAATGCGTTAATAATGCGTGCTTCTGCGTTGTGAAAACAAGGGCGGATTACATGGCTTATGATCACCTGCAGTTAACTGCGTGCTTCCCGAGACTATACTCCTACAAACCAGCGCATGATTATTTCAACAATAATTTCCCTGCAACATGCGTTTCTGATTTGGCAAGCTTCACAACAGCAATACAAACCACTCTTGACTATTTGAACGCTGATGACAACAGCGCGGAATCGCAGGCAATAATTGACTGCTACTACTTATTCTCAGACTTAGGATACTCAGAAGACAAGACGAGCAAGTACGCTTACACTTACTCAGGAAGCCCGGGAAAATACTTATTGCTCATCAATAACAAGAACGGCGACTTATTAAGCCAGGGCGCGGAAGTAATGGAGGATGCTTTAAATGATTATTACAGCCTGACAAAAGCAGGACTGTTCACAGAAGTGTCAACGTGCTACTCAATTCCTGTTGAGGACAAATGCTACTGCCCTTACATTTCAAATTTTATGACCTCAGGAAACCAAGGATTATTCCTAGGAATCGCAGGCTCCAAGTACTTGATAGGCGAGAAATCCCTTGACGTGGATTCCTTCATAATGCAGTTGGACAATACAGGCTCATCATGCCAGATGAACGTTCAAATAACTTGAAAAACTCTTTTAAAACCCCGAATAATTAATTAATATATGCCAATTGAAGGCATTTCAATGAGTACAGTATTCAGTTTGGTAACAGTGAGTTTGGCGCTTTCATTGTCAGCTTTTTTAGGCGCCAGCTACTTAAGACCTTCATTTGACATAGCCAGCATAATGTCCAGCGTTGCTTATGACATAGCAGCAATGTATGACATAGCATACACCCTGCCCGGAGAAGTGACAATAAATTATTACGGGCCAAGCGCGTGCAAATGGAATTATAACCAGCTGAGCACGTCAGCAGCAGCATTCCACTGCGTGAGCGGGGAAGCAGTGGTGATAAACACGGTCCAAGTTAGTAAAGAATTATTATTTGTCACGAACGACCTTTACATGAATTATGACTATGACAATTACCCAGGACCAACAGCGCTGCCACCTGACGCCATTTACTACCCTCGCCCTGCAACCGGCAGGATATCAATTGATTATTACAATGCGCAAATCTGCCCTTTCTCTGACGTTTCATTCCAGTACTGCGATTTGGCATCAGCAGATTTCGGCGCCAGCTACACAGACATTGACTTCATAACAGCGGAAACTCCTTACAACGTGAAAGTTGAAGACTACTCATTCGTGGTAAGCAAGAAGAACGTTGGAAATTATTACTACACAATTGACACAATACCAAGCAATCCTGACAATTTAGTCAAATTCCTGTCACTAACTGCGAATATTTACACAGAATTATGCAATAATCCACTAATGTTAAAGGATGAGAATAATAATATTGATTACTCAATAGCTTACAATGACGGAGCAGGCAGTATAAACACGTGGACTCTTGACGGAAGCTCAGACACTCCGGCATTGGGAAATGATGAAACTTTCGGCAATTTCGTGCACTTACTGCAGGGATACAGGTGGCACGTGTACGACAATAACTTGTTATGCCAAGAGAGGCTGATTCTTGATGAGGATTACGCAGATGGGGCAACCATTGAAGGATTAAAATTAAATGATTACGTAGTGGATTACTGCTTTGAAATGGACACATTAATACTAAGAAACCCTTGCGATTCAGTAAAAAGCGTTGAATTCGCGCAAAATTTTATAACAAGAGTTAATAATGAATACAATTATTACGCGAGCTCCTCATCCTGCCTGAAACCATACATTACTTACGACGTGGCGAACCAGAAAATGATAATAGGAGCGCTGCCGGCAAACTTTAACAAATTCACAGGAGAGTGCAGCAATTGAAAAGGAAATCACAGATTGAAATAACTAATATAATGTTTATGCACTTGATAGGATTAGTCGGAATACTCACGTTCACATTCTTATTCGTCTCATTAATTTCAGGCTCAAGCTCAAGAGCTGAAGGGCTGAAAGAAGAAACTCTTTACTACAATTTCGGCAGGAGATTAATCTCCACAAGCGACTGCTTCGCGTACAACCACATGGAAACATATTATGATGGAGTATCATTCACTTCATTAGCTAGAGTCAAGCCTGGAATAATTGACATGTCAAAAATTTTTAACTACGCGAACCAGAACTGCTTAAGATACGACTTGGTCAGCGGCGCAGTATTCGGAACCCCTGACACTCCGCAGGCATCATTTCCAATACTCATATATGAAATAACAGTCAAGGATTTGCAGACAGATGAAATTTATGAAACTAAGAATGACGCGTACCAGATTCTTGAACAGGGAAGAGTTTTTACAATCTGCTCACCAACCAACTGCCAGTCAGACTGCCTGTATGACTGCAATGACATAAGAAAATATGAAGAGGATGAATCATCAGTTAACGTTGAATCATCATCACTTCAATGCGCGGAAGGAGTGGAAGACATACCAACAACTGCAACGCCCGCGGTGAACTGCTGGACTGACGCGTTCAATGACGTCAGGAGAATGGTTGAACCCTACAAGGGAAGCCTGGAAATTGACTGCTCACTGCCGAGCGGTTTCGTAGGGACAGAATTGGAATACGGCAACGTTTTCGAAACCAATGTGCAGTACGCAGTAACTTTAAGGTACACTCAGGGATACAAGGAATTCACAGAGCATCCGGGAATTTTTAACGTGAAATTCTGCGTAATAAAAATCCCGACTTACTGCGACCCGTTCTTTGAAGGGGTTGAAACTCCGAACATTTACGGCGAATTCGGGGGCTTGGAAGTTTACAACCCGACAGCGTGCGACATGGAGGGGATTCCTAAAGTATGAAGAAGGCAAGTGCTATAACTCTTGACATATTCATTATGATGATTATGCTCGCAGTGCTTCTTGGATTCACAGCGTACTACGTTGACCAGATAACAGTGCGGCCTGTCGTGTTAATGATTGACTCGGAAGTGAACCTGAGATGCTTCTTCGTATTGTCTCAAATAGCAAGCAGTGAATACGTAAGGGAGGGTGAGCCAGTGCCTGACAACTCTTTAAGAATGGAATTATTGAAAACTTACGGATTGTCAAACTCGCAGGAAGAAGCATACTTCGGAACTTACCAGGACACTTATGAAGAATCACTTAATTTAATGTACGGAGATTCAAAAATAATAGTGCGCAATGACGACGTTTTCTGGACAACAGTGCAGGCACACAGCATACCCGTAGCGTGCTCAATGAACGTGTTCGGCCCTGTAAGGACAGGCACAGCAGGACTGTTCACAACAGACTCCCTGCAAAAAGCAAAATCAACAGGCAGGACACTAACTGAATTAATGGATTATTACCAGAACTTATTATACCCGATATTGAAAGGAGGTGCTCCATGAACAGGAGTAGAGGCGCAATACCAGTAGGAGGATTATACATAGTCGCATTCCTAGTGCTTATGGGGCTTGCAGGAATGGGATTATATTTGTACCTGAACGGCCAGAGCACTGCAAGGGATTACAGAATCGCATCCGCGTCATTATTGCAGGTGGGTGAGGAGTTCAAGAGATTCATAGACCAGGAAAGATTATTCGTTGTTGAAACAGTATTATACTTCTTAGGCAGCCAGGGAGGAGTGGAAAATATTCAGGACTACAACGCTGTTGACTTAACCAAAATTTCCGACATTGACAACCCGCTGAACCCTGAAGCTAAAAGCTGCTATGACTTGTTAAGCGATAGGATGGGAAGCCCGAGCAATGAAATATTATACCAGTGCTTCAACGGGGACAAGGATTTATTCTACAATCCTGAAAGTGAGGGGATATGGAAGTGCGACACAATGATGTACTCTTACAAGGAATGCGCAGGCATAACATTATTGGGCGCGAAAGTTTGCTGCACAAGCGCAACATACAATGACAACATTATCACTTATCAGGAAATAGAGAATAATAATTTGGCAGTTGAGCGCTCCGGTGTTATGGGATACACCTGCCATGAAGGTTGCTTGAACGCTTTGGAAAACAGCCTTGAAAACCCAATAGATTACACAACAATTTGCTCGGAAAAGGATTACTGCGGGGCATTATGGTGCAAGGCAGACAATTTAGAAGTTCCTGAAACTTATGACGGCGCGCCTTACTACTACAAAATAGGCGAGGGAGGGCCTGGTTATTACTGCCCTTCAAGTTATGATTTCAGCCCTGAACAGGAATATGCTGATGCGACTTTATGGGCGAACGTTGACTCCGAGAAAATTATCAACCAATTGCTGAATTTGTCAAATAATTATTTTTACGTTCCAAGCCCGAAATTCACGCAGGAAATTAATGACTTGTTTGACAGCAACATTAAAATAGCGTTCCAGTTAGCGTTCAGGGGTTGCGATAATTATGACTGCGAATTCGTATGGGTGCCTTACGGCGAGTCGCAGCAGGGATTCATAGGCAGGGGATTCGGCGGAGTGCCAATGGTTGAATTCAGCACTGACTTATTATCAGTGCAGACGATTCCAATACCAGTCGAGGACATGGTAAACTACATTGTCCAAATCATCAGCGACAAGAGAATAGGCAATTACCTGGTGAACGCGCTGGAGGGCATAGTTTACCAGCACAACTTCAACGCCAATAGTGAATACACGAGTGCGGGATTCCAGGCTGAGAATTCACTGAATGACTGGCGAAGAGTTTACGGCGAGGAAGTGTTCGGCATTAATTGCGGCGGGACGCCAGTTGCAGGGAAAGGCGAGAGCATGACAACAACAGTTTTTGACTATTATGATGACAGGTACTGCGGGGAAGACCCTTACAATAATGACTGCGATTACAGGTGCTTAATGCAGCACGCAAGCACTAACTTGTATGATGGAACGAGCAACCCGTACAATTACGACCGCGATGACGGCTACGATTACACCCTTCGCCCGGTTTACAGGTTCGTTGAATCAAGCATGGGAGCAGCGTTTGACGTTAACGCCGCATCATCAGACACCCAAGAGGTTTACAATGTCCAATTATTGGACGGAGATTACCACGTATTCGTTAAAGGCGCAGGCGCGAATAATTTAATCTTCATAATTAACAGCGAACAAATCAAGTTCTCCACTGCTGAAACAGGCGAATATTACGAAGCAGTCACAGGCTTGGGCACGCTCGGAAGGTGCTCCCAGGGCAACAAGGAAGCAGCCACTGATTCAGCACTATTATCATCTAATCCTGGCGAGTACGAGTCATTGTCTGATTTCGCGGAGGATTACGGGTGCTGCAGGGAAGGAAACTACAATGAAGATGACAACACGTGCAGCATTGAAGTATTATCCAATAATTACTGCACTCAAATGCACAACGGTTACGGCAACACTGTAGGAGGGGAAGCGTGTATATTATACCCGGCAGCGGGGGAGTTGGGAAACGTTGATTTTGACAACAGGATGATTCACTTAAACGGAGCAGTGAGTGTGACAATAGCAAAGGACTCGTCAGCAGCAATTTCTGATTTGTCAAGAGTGGAGTCAGTTGATATTGTCAGGGTGGATTATGATGACACCCTTGAAATCAAGAATTACCAGAGCAACGGAATAAGTTACGATTACGGTGGCTCGCACGAATACTACCTTGATTCGGAAGTTAGCGACTGCTCAAACCCAATGGGTGCGGATTTCAAAAAGTATGACGCAATGACTGACGTTGAAGCATGGTATTCAGTTTTCTGCCTCAGAAGCCAGGGGCTTGAATGGAGTTCGATAATGGAGGATTATTCCGGCTTGTTCAGCGCGTTCAAGAATAAATTAAGTGATATTGATGCTGAAGCGGAAAAAATGGATGCTTTCATAAACAAGTTTGACAACAACAGAGTATATTTTGAGGAGGGCATTCCCACGATACGCTTCAACGCTGAGGAGGAAGTAGTTCTTGCAGGGAATAATGAATTAACTTATTCAGAGCAGACAATCCCTTTCAAAACTGCAGAAACTTTGCTTGACAGGATTTATGAAATTAACCAGAACACTAATTACATATCACTTCCTATGAAATGGATTTTCGCTTACAGGGACAGGGTAAGCTTTAACCAAGTCAGCGGGAACCTTGAAGGCAACACTGGGTGCGACGTGCAGTACTCTGACATTACAGGCGCGAGAGGGCCTCCTGACTGCTCGTGCAAGACTTGCCTTGCAACAGCAGTGTGCAATTTCGATTTTGAAAACGTTAAAACTATTGACTTAGTTCAGTACTTGTACAAGTTCGAAGACACGTTCATTGGCAATTATTACGAATACAAGACTGCCGGGGTGATGGAATGATTAAGAAAGTAATCCTGTTATTCCTTGCACTATTGTCATTGCCTCTTGCTTTTGCGCAAACCAGCTGGGAAAGGGACTGCTACTGCGACGGTTTTCATAACGGCGTTGCACAGCAGTGCATAGGCGGAAGCCCGAGCAATGGCGCCACAGGCTACTATGATAATTTAAACCATGTTTACTCAAATAATCCTAATTGTGACTGCGACAGGGATGAAGAAGTTTTCAGCTGCACCAGTTCGCAATGCAATAATTATAATGACTTGAACCCTGACACTTGGTGCGTGACTTGGACTCATACTGACTGCGACACATGCTACGGACTTTTTAACATACCTTATGACTGCAACTGCGAAACTACTACTTACAGGAACTGCCACATGTATGAGTATGATGCGTCAGGGGACAGGGACTGCTACTGCTACACTAATTACGGCAACTGCGACAATAATAAAGCCAACGGCTGCGAGACGCGCATAGACGCAGACAGCAATAATTGCGGTGCTAACTGCAATGACTGCGGTGATGCGCCTTGCGTGAGCGGTTCATGCGGGAATGATGATACTTGGGCTTCGTGCGAGTATAGCTGCGCTGGCGGCAACCTTATTGAATGCTTGGACGGATGCTCAGGAGTGAAAAGCACGAATCTTCCAAGCTCCAGCGATGTCAAATACCAGAGCGTTAATCAGGAATGCGGAGTTATAGGCACTGTTGAAGCATTCTGCAAATGCGATTCAAGCCATCTGGATTGCAGCAGCGGCTCAAACGGTTGCGAGTCAAGCAAGACAAGCATAAGAACTTGCGGCTCGTGCGGTAATGACTGCGCAGACTTGGGCTGCTCAGGCGCCACGTTCTTGGGAATTGGCAAGAATGACGCGGGATATTTTGACACGTGCGGATTCAACTGCGGAAGCGGTTCCCAATGCTCAGGTTATACTTTAAGCGAAGGATTCTGCTCATCAAATGCTGACTGTAAGTCAGGATTGAAATGCCAGAAAGATATTATTCAGGAGGATTTTAACAATAACTGGTGCTGCTCAGCGAACCAGTGCGGCCACGAGCAGGCATGCTATGACAAATACTCAGACTTGAAAATTGAAGACAATGTTTATGTGTGCGTGCAGAATGATGCAGGAATAATGGAATGGGTTGATTTCAGCACAACAATTCACTTCGGCAAATACTTGCAGTACGAGAACGGGCAAACAATTTTAACAGGCGAAGTTCACTTAGCCAATACAGGAATAACTAATGAGTGCGCTGAGGATAATTACGCTGGCTGCGTGCAGGCACTGCCTCATTACGCTTACCAGTACTGCTCTGAGATAAGCGCAGTATTTGACGGAATGTTCAATTTGGAATTAGGGCAGAACGTGCCAGTATTAGTGAGCGAGCAGAACTTGTATGACCCTTACTCGCCATCATACCCAGTATTCCAGTTGGAAGGATGCAGTTATCTCAACAATTTCGGGCCGGACATTCCGAATGATGAAGAAGTAGGTAGGTTGAAATGCTGAAAAAAACAATAATAATGATTGCAGTATTATTTTTATTATTCTCAATTAGTTTTGCCTCTTATGACGGTTACACTAAAACTTGCGATTATGAAGGCGACGGGGATTATGACTGCGGGAGCGGCGACTTTGACTCATGCCATGATAAAGCAGATGATATAAGAGGCAGGTGCTGGTTAGTGGGTTCTGACAATAAGCCAGGGTGCGGGAGTTACGGATTCGTTGACGAATTAAGCTGCAAAGACAGGCTGGATGATTTGTACATTACCTGCGGCAATTATGACAAGCCAGGGTGCGGAGACAAGGCAGGAGGGGCAATTTCAAGCGCTGGAAGCGCTGACTGCGAATTCGGATACGTGGACTGTGTTGATTCTGATTTGGATTTGGATGATAAGGATTCCTGCCAGTACATGGGCTGCGAAACTTACTGCATTACCTGCTCAAGCAATGCACAATGCGTGCAGAGAGAAGAGCCAACTGAGGGGCAGAATGCTTACTGCTTAACTCAGGGCAACTGCAAGAACTGCGAAGTGATTGACAAGCCTTGCATTCTTGCTTATTCTGACAATCACTGCGACAGGGACTTAGCTGACGGGGACGGCTACTACTGTTATTATAACACTGATATTGACTGCGGAGTTGACAGCAACGGAGACTTATTATCTGGCGCTGCTCTTGACGCTTTCTGCAACGGGAACGGAAGAAGCAGTTACAAAGCGAATCCTTACACAAGGGAATGCGTGATACCATCCTGCTACAGTGATGCCAGTTGCGAGAGTCCTAGAACCTGCCATAATCCTGGTGAATGGAACGCGTTCTGCGCAAGGGAATTAGAAACCGGGAATAATTTCCTGAGCGAAGCAGTCAGGACAATAACTGATGACAGCACGAAAGAGTATTTGTTCATCACTTATGAAAGGGCTAACAGGTATTACATGGACATTTACTACGAGACTAATGAACTTTACAACGCAGCTGATGACATCACAAAATATGACTCAATCCAGAAAGGCTTGAAATCAGGAGTTTACTTCAACGTTGACTCGCAGACTTACAGGATATTTTTCACAGTCAGCCCTCCAAGCCCTGATTTCACTCTTGACTTGTACACTGTTGACTTCCTGTCCCGCCTGACTTATAACATATTTCCTGTGTGCGGTAACGGAATATGCGAGACTTGCGAAAGCGCTGACAACTGCCTGCACTACCCTCCTGAGAGCTGCATGTCATGCCCTGTTGACTGCCCGTACGTTAATGACGAGGAATTGGATAATTTTAATGCAAAGTTTAACTCAATAGTTAATTACGGGAACATATTAGTGGATAATGACTTGTCATGCCAGATAAAAACTCTTGACGAGAACAGCATCTGCAATCCTTTATGCGTAACTCATGATTTTATTGATGCGAACGGTTGCGTTTACAACCGCTACAGGAGCTCGTACCCTGTTTATTCAGACGGCGAAATAGCTTATGATAATTTTTTCACATTAAGCGCTCAAATGATAGAGTTCAAGAATGAAAGGATTAATATAATGACTGACGCGAACGGCGGATTTTTGGGCGAAGCGTCTGAAGGAACTTATGATGTTGTTGAAGCGGAAATTTACAACGGGAAATTTTACTCGCCTCCAGCGCAAATACCAACAATAAAAGACGAGCTTCCTAACGTATTCTTGTCAACCTCAACAGGCAACGGGGAGTGCTTAAGCAACTGCGAGTGCGCAACGGATTACTGCAGCAAGACTAATGAGAATTACTCGCCTTTAAAGGATGAGGATTACGGGCACTGCTGCCCAATAGGTTTTGAATGGACTGACACTGACGCGTTCGCATCAAAGTACTGCGACGGTGAAGGCCACTTATTAAGTGAGTATAGTGACGTTTTCGGAAAGGATGATGACAGTGACTGCTATATTGACATGACAGTGGCAGTGGACAACGGCTTTGCTGATACGAGTAATGCGAGGAAAACCACTGACTTTGTCTGCGACACTAATCCTTCATGCGCGTCAGGATTAAAATCCTCATGCATTAATTATGACATTGACCCAATATGCGCGTATTACAGGACTGACGGGGGTTACGAGCCTATAAAAGAGGATGGAGTATTGCAGTGCAGGAAGCAGGAAACTTTTACTGAAACAATAATACCTGATATTCAGTGCATAATTAACAGCCACGCATGGGCTTTAAGCAAATGCAATGATTACGAGTATCTTGGTTCAGGAATAAGCATTTGCTGGGATGATTATCCAATGGCAAGTTTTGACCAGGACAATCCGAGAAACATACCATTCTGCGTAACTGATAATAGTGAAGAGTGCTGGGCAGACCAGAGAATAGCAGAATTATTAACAGGGCCGGTAGTGCTCCGCTCAATAAGTTATGAGGACTTCTGCACCACGAAATCATTAGTGTGCGGGGAAGACAAGTCATTCACTAATACTAAGACTGGCGGAACAATTGATTACACTAACTGCCCGCAGGATGCAATATCAAGAAGCAATGAATTAGTTGGTTACTGGAGCAATATTGGGCCGACTTCAATATCCTCAGCAACTAATGATTTTTACGGGAATTATGAAATCACTATTGGAAGGTACTGCTCAGTTTACGGCAATGATTTTGCAAAAATAATGGATGTTAATGCTGGAAGGAATTTCAAAAGGTATACTAGCGGTGACGAGAATTATTACACTCTTGACGGTTCAGAATCCGTTAATCTGGGATGGTACAGGAATGCTGGAACAGGCACTGACGTGCAGGGATTATACACTGGTTACGTTATTTTCCAGAAAGACCCGATTATTCAGGCAAATGGCATACAATCTTATGAGTATACTTTAAACTCTTATGACACTTGGGCTGAAAATAAGAATTACATAAAAGATGATGAGTACTCATTCAATGATGATTCGGATTTTACAATAGTGGATTATCAGAAATTTACTGATGACAATGAAGATGAATGGATTGATGCTGATTTTTACTCGAAAACAACTCATTTGCCGACTATTGACAGGGATGAGGAGGAAAAATTGTACCATTACTTGTGGAACAGGGAAACTTGCGTTGAAATCTTCGGCGAGGACAAAGTCCCGTCATGCGACGGGGTGAGCACTATTGACCAGGTGGATGAGAAAGGAAACCCTGCGCATCCTGAGCCCGGAATCGCGGACATAGAAAGGCATGTTGACAAAGGCAATCATAACGTGATATACTCAAGGGAGTACTGCGAGAATTTCTGGAAAGCATTTGAGAAAAAATATAAGATAGAATTTGACTGGGAGTACACTGACGCGAACCAGATACTGAAGACGCATTCATACATAAAGCAGGGGGACGTGCTGTCATGGAAGGATTCTGACGGCAACACTGTAAGCGTGAACGTGATTATTGTTAACTCGTCGCCGGTAATACAGGCATGCATTTTCTGGTATGAGCCGTTCCTTGACTCTTATTATGAAACTGACGAGCCTTTCCCTTGGTGGTTAATGCAGATGGTGCCTCCATGGGCTGATTATTACAGGTTCAGGCTTGACACTGTAAGGGAGCACGCTGACTGCGGAAGCAATAATGAATTAATGGGCTACCCTGCAAGTCCTAATTACCCTAATAAGGATTAGCAAGATTTTTAAACAATACAACTTTTTTTAGGATTACAAGCAATGGGGGTGTCAGCAATTGGCAGACAAGCAATTAAACAGCAATGATTCAATAATTTACGTGGGCAACAAGCAGCCCATGAAATACGTTCTCGGAGTAGTAACGCAGTTCCAGAACGGCTCGGAAGAAGTATTCGTGAAAGCAAGAGGGAGGTTAATTTCAAAGGCAGTTGACGTGGTTGAAATTCTTCGCAACAAATTAATGAAGGAAGTTAACGTGAATAATATAGAAACTTCAACTCAGAAAATAACTGGCGACAAAGGGGATGTTAACGTTTCAGTTATAAGTATAAGGTTATTAAAATGATAAAGGAAAATGATTGCGTGAAAATAAATTATAACGCTTACGTGAAAGAGAGTAAGTCATTATTTGACACAACGAGCGAGGCTGTTGCGAAGGAGATGGGGATTTACCAGCAGGGCAATGAGTACGAGCCAATCAGAGTAATAGTTGGCAGGGGATTCGTTGTGAAAGGTTTGGACAAATCTTTGGAGAACAGGGAAGCAGGCGGCAAGTATGAAATTATTGTTCCTGCGAGTGAGGGGTTCGGTGACTGGACGAATAAGCTGACTGAGAATATTAAGATGAAAAGTTTTAGGGATAAGGGAATCAATCCTGAGACTGGTATGCTGATTAACGTTGACAACAAAATAGGCAGGGTAATGTTCGTAAGCAGGGGGAGGTTTGCAAAACTTGATTATAATCATCCTTTGGCTGGCAAGGACTTAATTTATGATGTTGAAATTCTTGAAATTCTTGAAAAGCCGGAGGATAAAGTTAATACTATTGTTTATTCACTGCTTGGCAAACAGGCAAAAATAAGCTTTGAGGAGAAGAATATTGGAATAAAAACTGCTGCTGAAATCCCTGAAAACCTTAAGAAAGCAGTTGAGGAATTAGTTAAGGAAACGCTTAAAAAAGGATACACTTTATCTTTTATAGTGAAGTGACTAAACCTTTTTAAGATAAGAGGTTATTTAAAAAATCAGAGGTGAATTTGGAAAAATGGAAGGCATAATAGAAGCTGCTCTTGGAAGGGAACAAAAAACTGACTTTTCAGGAGGGATAAAAGTTAAACCAGATAATTCAAGAACAAAGGATGTTGATGCTGAATTAGAGGAATTCTTAGCTACCAGGAGGGCGTCAATAAAAGTGGTTGGGGTTGGCGGGGCTGGCAATAATACTATTTTACGAATGAGCGAAGTGGGGATTAAGGGTGCTGAATTAGTGGCTGTGAACACTGATGCTCAGGATTTATTATGCACAATTGCAGATACTAAAGTGTTGATTGGAAGGGATTTAACAGCAGGGCTTGGAGGAGGTGCTGACCCTAATGTTGGGAGGGAGGCAGCCAAGGAGTCGGAGCATGATTTAAGGAAAGCATTGGAAGGTGCTGACATGGTATTCATCACGTGCGGTTTGGGCGGCGGGACTGGAACTGGTGCTGCGCCTGTTATTGCGGAATTAGCCAAGAAGATGAAGGCGTTAACTGTCGGGGTTGTAACTTTGCCTTTCTCTGTTGAGGGTAATACTAGGATGAATAATGCGCAGGAAGGATTGGAAAGGTTGCAGGAGAATGTTGATACTTTAATTGTTATTCCTAATGATAAATTACTGGAAATTGCTCCTAATTTGCCTTTGCATACTGCGTTCAAAGTGGCTGATGAAATTTTAACTAATGCTGTTAAGGGCATTGCAGAATTAGTCACTAAGCCTGGTTTGATTAATCTGGACTTTAATGATATCCGCGCTGTCATGAAGGAGGGTGGGGTTGCCATGATTGGTGTTGGCGAGAGTGACAGTGAGAACAGGGCGTGCGAGGCTGTTGAGAAGGCTATTGAGAACCCTTTATTGGATGTTGACATTACCGGCGCGAAAGGTGCTATTGTTAATGTGAGCGGTGGTCCTAACATGACTTTGGAGGAGGCTAAAACTGTTGTTCATACTATTAGTGAGAGGTTGGCTCCTGATGCTAAAATTATTTGGGGTGCTAACATTTCTAATGATTTGAATAATACTATTAAGACAATGCTTGTAGTGACTGGCGTTGAGAGTCCCCAAATTTTTGGCAGGCAGAAGACTATGAAGCAGGCCAGGAAGAAGGAGATTGAGAACGAGTTGGGCATTGAATTCATAAAGTGAGGGCAATAATTATGAATCTTAAGGATAAAGTTGTTAAAGAATTATATGAGTTTAAGAGGATAATTCAGGTTAGTAATAAGCCTACTATGGAGGAGTTCCTTACTATTGCCAAAATTTCAGCAATTGGTGCTGGCATTATTGGCTTGTTGGGGTTCGTAATACAATTAATTGGCACAATAATTGTCTAGTGAGGGTGAATTTTTTTTTATGGCAGAGGAATTAGCAAAAAATGGTACGATTCTGGCGGTTAGGACTACTTCTGGTAGGGAGCGCCAAGTTATTGATAAATTGATAAGTAATGTTAAGAAGAAAGGTTATAATATTTATTCAATAGTGTCTCCTAATGAGATTAAGGGTTATTTCTTCGTGGAGGCTGAGAATGCTGATGACGTGAGGGTCGCGATTTACGGCATCCCGCACGTGAAGGGATTAATTGAGGGCAGGGAGCATGATTTGAAGGAGATCAGCATGAAGGAGATTGAGCACTTCTTCGCGCCAATCAGCGAGGTAATTAACGTTGAAGAGCAGGACATAGTGGAACTCACGAGCGGGCCGTTCAAGGGCGACAAAGCCAAAGTGAAAAGAGTTGACAAATTAAAAGAAGAAGTAGTAGTAGAACTACTCGAAGCAGCAGTCAGCATCCCACTAACAGTAAAAATGGATTCAATCAGAGTAATCCGCAAGAAAGACGAAGCAGAAAAATAATAATTTAATCTAAATCCCTACTTTTTTCACAAATTATTACGCAATAACTTTTATTGTTGCTAATAAAACAATTATTTGATTCTATACAACCTAAATTATTTTTTAGAGTAAAAAGTCCAGTAGGACTATTTGCAGTTTTACAAACATCAAAATTATATAATATTAATGTTGTTATAATAATAAAAAATGTTATTATTAATATGAACTTATAATTCAATTAAACCACTTTTGCTCGTATTATATTCTCTTGATTATTAAATTTATGTATATTATGATTTAAAAGATTCATATATTTTATTCAAATTTAATTTAGATTTTTGAATATTTTCTGAATAATCTTGATATGTTTTCCAAGAAGATGAATTATCCAAATCTTGTTTATAACCCATATCATCAGGCAGTATAATAATATAAAATTTTAAACCTTGTTCAAATGCATCTTCATAAGTTGAAACAAAATCCCCTCCTTGAGGTTCAACAATCATAGAATCTGAAATAATTCTTGAAATATCTTGAGATGATGTTATTTCTTCTTTTGTAAAAGCAACCCAGCAGTGTCCGTATTCATCTCCTGAATGAAAACCACAAAGGGGATATGCATATACATAATCTGTCCAGCTGGTTTCAGAAGAATCAAGATAAATCCATGTTTCATCATAAGCAATTTGAACATCTGATGTTCCTTCTGAAATAAATGAATTAATTCTAATTTCATAATCTGACTCTGCGCACATATTTTTAAGGTAATTATACTGAGCAGTAAAAACAAGCGCCCAATCCTCACAATCCCCTCCTCCTCTTTCATAAAAATCGTCCAAACTAAACAAAGAATTTCCTCCAAAATATTCATTTGATTCAGGATCATCTAAATATTCTAAATTATAATAATGATTGTCTGCAAAATAAATCCCCTGCAATCTAATATTGCAAAAAGGTTCAGTATTTTTAAATGCTGATGATTTTAATTTATTCATAATGTTTGTATAAAGAGTATGATTCAAAACATTGCTATTATTGCTGAAAAGCTCTAATTGTTCTTGAATTTTTATTTCAAAATCAGAATAATCATTAATAAGATTATAATATGATTCTTGTAATTCTTCAATTGTTTGCTCCTGAGAAATCATAACATTAAATAAATTATAATAAGATTCATTTAAATTGCCAAACTCTGCTTGCAAAACAGTAAACTCATCTGCAAGATTATTTTTTGATTCACTCAAAGCATTAATTTCATTAATTTTCATTATAACAATATAAACTGCAACTAAACTAAATGCACATAAAAGAGCAATAATCTGATTCTTCCTGTCTTTAAACCATCCTTTTGGTTTTTTGGATTTCTTCTTAGGCATATTGTTATTAATGTAGTCTAAACTTAAAAAATTAGATGGTTTTTGTGAATAATGATTATATTATCTGTATGTGATTATATTTTAATTTGCTTGTTTGCTTATTGAATCTTCTCTATAAAAATTTGAACTATAGTCAAATGCAAATATATGACTTACTTCATGAGTTGCTGTTTTTTACAATACTTGACTTGTTAGCTCTAATATTATTCAGTGCTGGTATATACTCATTTTACAATGGATTAATCCTTAATGGTGTCCTAACACTAATATTAGGAGTTTTAATTTTAACTTATTTTTTAACCAGAAGAAAACTAAGAAACAAAAATAAAATAGCAAATTTTGAATCAATAGAAATTATAGCGCCTTATTTAAATTCAAATAAAAACACTAAAATAAAAATTATGCTGGAACTGCTATAGATATTTGTGAATTAGGCAATTCCGTTGGTTGTTGGATAATTGGATTTTTTTCTATTATTTTGTTTCTCATAGATACCTGAAAAAATAAATTAATTTCAACAATTCCATTTTTAATAGTAAAATTACAATTCCATTTTGGAATATCTTTGAGATACATTTTTGGGATGTGTAAAAACTTTGAAGCTTCAAATATTTGCATACCCACTATAAAATCCTCTAAATCAATATCAAAAACCATGTTACTAAACTCAATAGATCTTACATATTCTCTATCCTTAACTTTAAAAAAGAGAATATCATTTATATAATCATAATCATATTTTCCTTTACCTTTCAAGTGTCTCATTTTAGTCATTTTATCTTTTTTGGTATACTTTTTTTATCAACAACGTATAATGTTACTATTTTTATTTTCTCTGGTTTCACATCAACAATTATTTTAATGGCTTTTTTCTGTTCAAATTGATAAAAAACAGCATAACATCCATTATTCTGTTCTCCTATGAATAAGGGAATATTTCCCTTTATATAAGTTTTTACTTTTTCACAATTCATCCAATCATTTATTTGTTTATCACTAAATCTGAAAAAAGTATGTTTGGTGCATTCAATTGAATCATTATCATAATTTTTAACATAATCCAAGAAATCATTTATTTTCATCTTCTTTTTAATAAGATGACCCTCAACAACCATAGTTATTGAAGATAAAATAACATATAATTAATCTTTCCATTTTTTTTTCGAAGACTTATTTAAATAATGCTTAAACATTTATACATTTTACTATTTTCTCCGAAATCCTTTTAAACTAATATTTTGTTTGATAATCTACTATGAGAAGCAAGCCGGGTTCAACTATTAAGTTATTAATGGCTGAGGCAGGAATCAGCAAGGGTTCAGGACTTGCAAGGCTTGAGAAAGCCGGGAACATTGCAGTAGAGCAGGTAATTAAGGTAGCAAAGCAGAGAATGACTAAAATGTACTCTTACACCCTGAAAAATGCGGTGAAAGAGACTGCAGGAGCCTGCATGCCAATGGGAATACTGGTCGAGGGAATGTCCCCGAAAATGTTCTGCAAAAAAGTTGAAGAAGGCGCATACGATAACGAGATAAACAATGAGAAAACCAGCGTTTCTGAAGACAAGAAGAAAATATTACAGCAGCAATTAGTCAAAGCGCAGGCAGAAGTTTCAGGAGAATTGGACGAATTAAAGAAGAAAATAGCAGCCAAGGCGCAGAAAGAAGCCACAAGAACAGGAGCAGCAGCTGCAAAACCAGAAGCCGGTGCAGAGAAAGCAGAAGAAGCAGCGCCTGCTGAAGAAAAGAAAGAAAAAGAAGCTAAAAAATTATGAGCATTAAACCATTATGCAATAATTGCGGCAAAGAATTAACAGAGTTCGGAGCAATACTGTTAAGCACTCCTGACAAAGAAAACAACGTCAAAAAACACCACTTATGCAAAGAATGCTATGACGAATTAATCAAAAGATTACAAATATAAATAGCAATCCCTTAATGCTTCTACACTTATGCTAGAAAACATTAAAGCAGTAATTTTTGATTTGGACGGGACACTAGTCCACACAAAACCAGACTACAGGTATAAAATTATTAATAAAGTGTTGAACAGCTTCCAAACAAGTGCGAGCAATGAATTAATAGACGCGTTCTGGTTCGGGACTGACAGGGAGAAAATAATCAATGAAATTTTCAGAATAGAACCTGAATTATTCTGGAAAGAATTTGCCAAAATTGACACTCCAATGCTAAGAAAAGAATCCACTCAAACATACGAAGACGTAACAGCATTAGAAGAATTGAAAAATAAGGGATTCAAGCTAGGATTAGTTACAGGAGCACCGCTTAACATACTGGAAATGGAGGCCGGAATGGTCGGGAAGCACTTGTTTGACTCAATAATATGCGCGAATCCCAGGACAGGCGCAGAGCCAAAACCCCACCCTGAAGGCATCCACAAGTGCTTAAAAGAATTAAGAATTGGCAGTGAAAATTCTGTTTACGTAGGCAACGCTGAAGAAGACATAAACGCTGCAATTAATGCAGGAATGCCGGGAATCTTAATTGAAAGGGGAGAGCATGAAGTCGTCAATGTCCAGCCGGCAATCAGGATAAAATCATTGCACGAATTAGCAAAAGTTTTATAAAACCCTTCTTGTATTATTATTCTTACTGTTTCGACAGGAGATTATTTTATGGTCGGCAAGAAGGATATAATTGAAAAAGTAAAGGAAGCTCTTGACAAGAGAAAGCAGAGAAAATTCTCAGAATCAATAGATTTAAGCATTGCATTAAAAGGTTTGGATTTAAAGAATGAAACCATTGAGCACGTAGTTGTCCTGCCCCATGAAAGGGGAACCCCAATAAGAATTTGCGGATTAGTTGACAAAGCAATGCAGACAGCAGCCAAGGAAAATTTTGACAACGTAATAATGAAGGATGAATTCCCGAAATGGGCTAATAACCTGAAAAAGATAAGGAAATTGGCAGAAGAATATGACTACTTCGTTGCGCAGGCAGACATCATGGGAGAGATTGCAAAAACTTTCGGAAGAATTTTCGGCCCAAGAAACAAGATGCCAAACCCTAAAGCGAGCTGCGTAGTGCCTCCAAACGCTGACTTAAAAATGCTGAAAAGCCAGCTAATCAAAACAGTTGTCCTGAAAACCAGAAAAACGCCGGTAATAAATTTGAAAATAGGAACAGACAAGCAGGGCGCGGAAATAATAAGCGACAATATTAACTACTTGCTGGAGCAATTCATACCCCAACTGCCGAACAAGGAGCAGAACATTAAGCAAGTAGTGATAAAAACCACGATGGGGCCCAGCATAAAAATAATGTGATGAATTATGGAAGAAACACAATCATTCGTAAAGGACTGGAAAAAAGAAAAAGTTAGCACTTTAACCAAGTTAATCAAGGAATACCCAGTTGTAGGATTGTTAAATCTTGAAGAACTGCCAAGCAGCCAGTTCCAAACCATTAAACTCGGATTAAAAAATGAAATGAAAATAGTCACGAGCAGGAAATCATTCATTACAAGAGCATTCAAAGCATCAGGCAATGAAGACATGATAAGCATGATAAAAGGAGCGCCCGCAGTAATACTCACAAAATTAAACCCCTTCAAAATCTTCAATTTAATAAAACAAAACAAGAGCTTGTCAGCAATAAAAGCAGGGCAGGAATCACCAAAAGACTTAATCGTTAAAAAAGGTGAAACGCCATTCACTCCAGGACCAATCATAGGAGAATTAGGGCAATTAGGCATAAAAGCCAAAATAATGAGCGGGAAAATCCACGTATTAAAGGATTCAATAGTTGTCAAAAAAGGCGAACCAGCAAGCGGATTAGCAGCCACAATACTTGCAAAATTAGACGTGAAGCCAATAGAGATAGGATTAAACGTGACAGCAATGAAAGAAGATAATACAATTTACACTCCTGATGTATTAGACGTTGACATTGAGTCAATGATAATGACAGGATACGCGCAGGCAAAGAATCTCGTGCTGAATACAGGGCTGTTAATCCCTGCATTAATGAAAGAGATTCTTATGAAGGCGCACTTCAACGCTTTAATACTAAACGGCGTAATCAACCCAGAACAGGCAATAAGAACTGAAGCGCCAACAGCAGAAAAGCAGGAAGAAAAAGAAGAGGAAGAGGAGAAGGAAGTCAGCACTGAAGCAGTGGCAGAAGGACTGAATTCACTCTTCGGATGAATGGAGTTGAAAAAAAAGATGGAATACGTGTATGCAGCATTATTACTCCACGCGGCAGGCAAGGAAGTCAATGAAGCGAACGTGAAAAAAGTACTGGAAAGTGCGGGCGCAAAAATTGACGAGTCAAGAATAAAAGCCTTGCTCGCAGGGCTTGAAGGAGTAGACATAGAAGAAGTCATAAGCAAAAGTGCAAGCATGAGCGTTGCAGCAGCAGGTGCAGGCAAAACTGAAGCAAAAGAAGAGGAAGAACCAGAAGAGAAAGAAGTCAGCACTGAAGAAGCAGCACAGGGCTTAGGCGCATTATTCGGGTAAAGCAAAACATTTTAATTATTTAATAATTGCTTTACCTGCCTCTGGCTTCTGAATTAGTCACTACAATTTTCTGCTGATTCTGTTAAAAGCCAGCAAGACGTAAGCAACAGAGCTGAGAATGGAATACAATTCCCAATTATTGTTAAATCTTGCCAAATACCTTATGCTCAGGAATAAGTAAGCCAGTACTGTCAAGCGGCTGAACAAAACCTTTTTCCAGTTAAAATTGAAAACCTGCCTCACCTCGCCAGTGACTTTAAAATGCTCCGCGCCCCTGACAATGAGCAGAGGCAAACCTCTGCTGTTTTTGCAGATACTAATGCACGCTTTCCTGTCCTTGCAGAAATTCTCAGCAAGCTTCATGGACTCATCCCAATCCATTTTTCTTAGCTTCACAGTCTTAAAATCATAATTCAACCTTTCCAGTTCGCGCTCACTAGCGCACACAATAACGTGCTTCCTGCAGAGCTTCAGAATGAACGAGACAGTATCCTTCCTTGACTCGTGGACGTCATCAAAGAATAAAACCAGTTTCCCATCCAAACCTAGCAAGTAATCGAATGCTGATTTCCTGCTCTTAAAATCCTGATTAACCAGTTTCCCCAATTCCATAATGCCTGGATTGCTCGAAAGCGCGGAAGTGTTAAAATAATCAGCCAATTTGTTAAGATTATAGGATTTGCCAATCCCGAACTCCCCAACTAAGCAGAGATTCATACCCTCGCGTATTAGTTTCAGAACACCCACTATAAAATAAAGGCATATTTATAAATTATTAACTAATTAGTTAATAAAAACCATGATTTTGAAGCACAGGATGTTGGAATTCCTCATAAATAACGCGCACAAGGAAATAAGGCAGAGCATTATCCACACCATGTGCAATGCAACCCCAGCGTACGCGTGCAAATTACTGAAGGAATTAAAAAGCAAAGGAATAATTGAAAAAAATTACAGGAACACAATAAAAGTAATTAATCCTTTAATGCTGTGCTTCCTGCTTGCTTACGAAAAAAAACTTCCAAAACCTGCAATGTTCAAAACAACAAATTACAAAAACGTGATGAGCGTGCTGCAAAACACTATTTACTCATTCACCCTTGGAACAGCAGTTAAAATCAGGGAAAACAACCAGCCCAGCATTATTTATGCATACGTTCTCGGAAAGGACATGCAGTTGCTTGAAAAGGAATTCACAAGAACAAGAAGGAATCCTGACATGGTAATATACCCTGCAGATAGTTTCAAATTCCTCAAGCAGGAATTAGTGAATAATGTTTTCACAGCAACACTGCCTGACTTGTTCACAGACTTCCTCCGCGCAGGAAAAACAAGCGAAGCATTCAGGCTGGCAAAAAAATATAAACTATTCAGAAATATAATACAATAATCATGAAATACTTATTCATAGTTCTTGACGGCGCAGGAGACAAAGATTACAAGGAATTAAAAAACCAGTCACCTCTGGGATTTGCAGAAACTCCGAACATGGACAAATTATGCGCTGAATCAAAACTCGGAACAGTTGAAGTAATCGGCAAAAATATAGCGCCCGAGAGCGACTCAGCGGTTCTGAGCTTATTAGGATACGACGTTAAAAAATATTATCCTGGCAGGGGAATAATAGAATCAATAGGTGCAGGCATGAAAATAAAAAAAGATTCTATTTATTTCAGGGCAAATTTTGCAACAATTAATGACCAAGGGGAATTAACAGACACAAGAGCCAACAGGATAGGGGATGAAAAAGCGGAAAAATTGGCAGAAGCAGTTAATGAACTAAAAATAAAAGGCGTGAAAATTGAATTCAGGCACACGAAAGAACACCGCGGAGTTCTCAGAATCACAGGCAAAGGTTTAAGCCCTGACGTGACAGGCAACCACAACGGTTACGAAGAATTGGAAAATTCAAAAATATACAGAGCAAGAATCCTGAACCTTCCGGAAAAAATGAAAAATTTCAAGCCCCGGAAGAATACTGTAAGCGCTGAAAGAACAGCAATGCTTTTGAAAACGTTCACTAAAATGGTTCAGGAAAAACTGAAAAATCACCCTGTTAATAAAGGCAGGAAATACCCTGCAAACACATTATTATTAAGGGGCGCGGGTGCAGGAAAGCCAAGCATTCCAAGCATGAAAAAAATGACAGGATTGAAATGGGCGGCACTTGTGGAAATGCCAGTAGAAGAGGGCATTTGTGAACTGGCAAAAATCGGCATAATCAGGATAAAAACTAACAGCACAACAGAGACAATAAAATCAGCAAAGGAGTACGCTGAAAAGACTATAAAGAACCTGAAAAATTTTGACGCATTATACGTTCACATAAAAGGGCCTGACATTCCAGCTCACGACGGTGACTTGAGAAAGAAGACAAGAATAATTGAAATGATTGACAAAGAATTCTTCAAGAAAATAATGGAACAGGTTGATTTCTGCAAAACCAGCGTATTAGTGACAGCGGACCACTCAACAGAATGCACCTCAAAAAGCCACACTGCCCGCCCTACACCTTTAATGATATGCAGACCAGGAGTGAAAAGCGACGGTTTCAATAAATTCAGCGAAGACAACTGCGAAAAAGGAAGCGTAGGATTAATGCAGGGAAAGAACGTGATGAAAAAATTACTGAAGTAAAAAAAAACTTTTGGGCCTGCCCGGATTTGGACCGGGGACATCCGCCACGTCAAGGCGGCGTCATAACCACTAGACCACAAGCCCGTATTACTCTATTATTTTGAGGATTATTTCTTTTTGAAGTTTTCTTTCATACCTCTTAACCAGATTAATTACTTGATTCCATAACTCCTTTGTTGAATACTTCGTTTCATTAACAATTATTCCCTCCTCCCTGTTAATGTAAACCTCCTCATGATGCTCAGTGTAAAAGTATAATTTCTTGAAATCCATAGGAGTGTTCAATTCCCTGAACAATAATAATTTGTTCAAAACTTTGAAAGTGTCAAACAAATTAGTATTAATAAAAGCGTAATCCACGGCATTATTGAATTCGTGAATTATGAAGTCAGGCTTCACGTTCAGCGTTTTCCTGACTATTCTTCCATCCCCAACCCTTTTGAAAATAGTAATGTAATCACCTTCCTCAACTTCTTTGACATCATTATTTTCTTTTATGTCTTTTAGCACTTTTTCTTTTAATAACACTTAAAACACCTTTTTCATTAACTTTGCAGGCAATAATTACTGCACATATTGTCATAATTAAAATTATTCCCTCAACCAGCCACACGTTAAGCAGTAAAATGCTTGCAAGCATTACTGCAACAATATTAACCAGGAAGTGAACAAGCATACCAAGATACAAATACTTCCTGTTCTTCAAACCTTTAACTACTATTAATGATAATGCAACGTGCAATAACGTGGCTGTTATTCTCTCAAAAGCTCCGGGCAAAGCATTCATTAAAGTTATTGCCTGATTCTGCATTAACAGCCATGCAAGGTATAACGCGTACAATATTACTGCCTCAGCAATGCCCCAACCCAACCCTAAAATTACTGGATTATCTGCTGCTTTCCTGTAATATTTCATGATAAAATACCTTACTGTTTCCTCAAAAATTCCTGCAAGCGCGCTCGCAATCACCAAGTAAGCAATAATGTTGAAGTTTGACGCTGCTGAAAGCAAAGGATATCTTAAAAAGTATGCAAGCACCCAGCCAGCACATCCTATAATTATTACAAACATTTTAGTCCAGTCCTTCCATACAAAGTATAATAGTATTATCAGCGCGGGCGCGAATGACAATAAGACAGCCCACCAAGTGCTGACGTTGTCAACTATTGGCACTGAAAAAGTTTCAGTGCAATTATTCACTGACGCGTACTTCCCGTTCTCGTACACTCCGCAGCACCCTAATTGTGAAATGAAAGTAATTTCAGAATCAGTAATGTTCACTGCGCCGGTATTTTTCAGGAAATACAATTCCTCGTACAATATTTTAGTCCAATTAGTTGATTCATTCACTGAACGGAACACTGCATCATTATCTGACAATTTTATGTTCATGCCTGAATCATTATGGCTGAAATAATACAATGAATTATTGTCATAAATGCTGTATTTTCCCTCATACAATAAATAGAATTGTGCTGTTTGCGCGCTGCTGTTCATTCTTATTGTGACGCTGTAAGAAATGCAGGCATAACATGCAGGCAGTGCTGTTATTAATAACAGTGCAGCAATTAACCACTTATTATTTTCCAATGCAGTTGCCGGGATTTGAACCCGGGTCACAAGATTGGCAATCTTGTATCCTAACCAACTAGACAACAACTGCTTAACAAATTAAGATAATTATCAATTTTTAAACTTTACACAATAATCTTAAAATTGCGGGATAGGGAACACGTCGCTTCTGAGAATTGCGTCATACTTGTTAATATTGTTTTCTTCAACAATTTTTACAGGAATTGAAACAATATCCTCCAAATAATTATTAGTTCTTAATTCTTCATTCATTATTTCGTCAACAGCAGGAGTCAGCTGGAATAAGAATCTCTTATTATGCAGGCGCTCTTCCCTGAATATTATGTATGCAAGATTGAAATCATTTGAGAACCTTAATTTGCTGAATAATTTATTATTAGTGTAAGCAACAGGGATTTCATACTCTTCAAGAGAATTGTGCACTGCAAGTTCAACAAGAGCCATGTTTTTAGCAATAATCATCCAATGTTTATGGAAAAAATTTCTCATTCTTTAACTTTGCGGTTGCTGGGAGTTGAACCCAGGTTGCAAGGTTGGGAACCTCGAATACTAACCACTATACTACAACCGCTTAACTTAAAAATTAAAAGATTGATTATTAAATAAGTTATGAATCGCGAAGTTTACACCAAGAAAAGGTATAATTTAGTCGGGAAGCACAGCGCTGTAAAATTATGCAATTGGACTCGCAGAAGCTTAACAGGGAAAGGCGAGTGCTACAAGGAAAAATTTTACAACATTAAAAGCCACAGGTGCCTTCAAATGACTCCAGCTGTCGCGTGGTGCGAGCACTCCTGCTTGTTCTGCTGGCGGCCAACTGAATTCACAAGCGGCACGAGCATGGAAAACGTTGAACTCGACGAGCCGGAAATAATAGTTGAAAAAGCAGTTGAAGCTCAGAGAAAATTATTATCAGGATTCAAAGGCAACCCTAAAACTCCCAAGAAAATCTTTGAAGAAGCAGTGAATCCGAACCAGGCAGCGATTAGCCTTGCAGGCGAGCCAACGCTTTACCCGAAAATTAACGGCTTAATCAGGGAATTCCACAAAAGGGGTTTCACGACTTTCCTAGTCACTAATGGCATGAATCCTGAAGTATTAGATAAACTAAAACCCTTGCCAACGCAATTATACTTAACCATTCCAGCAGGCAATGAGGAGGATTACTTGAAAATTACAAGAAGCGCTTTCGGAAAGAAAGGATGGGATAATTTAATGAAGAGCCTGAAAATTATGAAAAAACTGGAAACGCGCAGGGTTATCCGCTTAACTCTTGTGAAAGGATTAAATTTGAAGAATCCTGAGGAGTACGCTGAACTAGTCAGGAAAGCAAATCCTGATTTTGTTGAAGCCAAAGCGTACATGCACGTTGGTTCAAGCAGGCAAAGGTTAGAAGAATTCCATATGCCTAGCCTGAGTGAAATCAGGCAATTCAGCCAAAGATTGGCGCAGATTCTTGGATGGAAAATTATTGACGAGCACGAAACAAGCAGGGTATGCTTAATAGCAAAAGAAGACTATAATTGGCGCTTTCTTTAAAAAAAGGAATAACTTTTTAACCAAAAAATAGTTTATTATTATTTATGTATCCAGTGGGCATTTTGAAAAAGGAAGCGGAAGAGGATTTTTACAAGGCTTGGAATAATTCGAAGAAGTTAATACCCTTGAAAGGATTGAATTATGAATTCCCTAAGCGCAGGGGGGAATCGCACATATTATATGATTATGAGGAAAAATTCAGGCAAATACTATTAAACATGGGTTTTGATGAGTTAATACTGAAACCATTCTGGGAAGACGTGCACGTTAAAATGCAGTACGGGCCTGAAGCTCCTGCAATTCTTGACAGGGTGTATTACACTGCCTCAATACCACGGCCTGACATAGGAATTTCAAAAGACAGGGAAAAAGACATCAAAAAAATAAGCAAAAAAGCAACAATAAAAGTTTTGAAGAATATTTTCAGGGACTACAAGATGGGAAAGATTGACCCCGGCGACTTAATGGAAGAATTAGTCGTGAAACTAAAAATTAATTCCTCTGAAGCTGGAAAAATTTTGTCACTATTCCCTGAAATGGAAGCATTAAAGCCAGTCCCGTCAAATAATACTTTATTATCCCACTTCACAACCGCGTGGTTCCCAACGCTTGCCAGCATGGTAAAGAATAAGAATTTGCCAGTGCAGTTATTCACAACGGGCTGGAGGTTCAGAAGGGAGCAGAAAGAGGACGCCACCCACTTAAAAGCGCATTACAACAGCAGCATTGTGATAATGAACAAGGAATTGTCATTGGAGGATGCTGAGAATATTACCCGCAAAGTGATGAGCGCTTTAGGATTTCCTGAAGTGAAAATTGTTTACAAAGAGCATAATGCTGTGTATTACGCTCCTGGAACAGATTTTGAAGTTTTTGCAGAAACGTCAGGCGGGAAAATGCTGGAAGTCGCGGACGGAGGATTATACTCTCCAATATCACTTGCAAAGTACGGCATTCCTTACAGCGTGTTCAATTTGGGGCCCAGCCTGCACAGAACAGTCATGATAAAAGAAGGATACAATGATGTGAGGAATTTCACTTACCCTTACGAGTATGAAAATATTGAATTAACAGACAAGGAATTGGCAGGAATGATACATTATGATTCAGAACCTTCAACAGAAGAGGCAAGAATGCTTGCTGAAATTCTTGAAAAGAAAGCAATAGAGAACAGGGGCAAAAAGGGCCCTGTTAGCGTGAAAGTTTTTGATGATGAATTCATGAACAAAAAAGTAGTGGTTGAATTCTTTGAGCCTGACAAGGATGAAACTTTGCTCGGAAGCGCGGCATTAAACAAAGTAATAGTTTATAATGGGAACGTTTACGGACTTCCGGATAAGGGACTGAATGAGGAAGCAGTTTTAATCCGCAAAAAAGGCGTGAAAACTAACATTACTTTCCTGAAAGGAATTATTAACAGTTTCGTGAAGCAATTGGAGAATACAATAATTAATAACGGGAAAGAGCTGGAATTAAGAGTCAGGATGGTTAAAAGAGCCAGCGAGTTAAACATTAACATTAAGCGCGCGGCAAAATATTACATTACAAGCAAGAAAGCAGTCATTAGTTTAAAAGGCCCTGTTTTTATTGGAATAAAAGGAATAATCAAGGACTAAAAAGTATTATGCACCTTTTTTTTCATACTCATTCAATGACTAATTTTTCTAATTCAACATTCCTTATGGGATAAATTTTGTGCAGTTCCTTCTTGGCATTCAACTGAATATTGTTGCTGATTAAATCCATTATTAAACCCTCTTCTTTGGTTTTAGTTACAACATTATTGATGAATTCTTCAAGTTTTTTCCTGATTTCCTTCTTCGTAGTTGTCAGGCAGTGGGAAGTGCATATTGCGCATAATCTTAAATCAACTTTTACCCCGTCCTTGGTTTTAGTAATTTTTCTTCCGCTAATCTTGCTGTTCTTCTTGGTTTTCCTGCTTAAATAATGCTCGTTAACGCTTATGCTTTTAATCCTTGTATGGGCAGTGTTCGTTTTGACTTCATTAATTTTTAGTGCAATATTCATGTGTTTTTTTGAAGCGCTGAGGATGTCGCCGAGTGATGCATTAATGTTTCTTCCTATTAATTTTTCAGGAGTTTCTGCAAGGGCTTCTGCAAAAACCTCACCTTTCAGAATCTTTGGAAGGGCTATTTCAAACCATTTCTTCTTCTTTATTTTTATTTTTGCTGCTTTTTTTGCCATTTGTTGAGTATTAAAAAACGAAATCCTATTTTATAAGTGTTTCCACAGTTTTTTCCTGAAATAATTTAATAAATTCATCTTCTTTTCCTTTCTTAATAAGAGCCCCTCCTGCGCTCTTATGCCCTCCTCCTGTGCTGTTCATTTCGCTGCAAATATTTTTTATAATCTCGCCAATGTTAATTTTCTTCTTTGTTCTGGCAGAAACTTTAACCTCATACTCGTTCCTGTCAGCGAATCCTATGAAAGTATGAATGTTTGAATCAAAACTCCTTATTATCATGCTTCCAACAGTTCCTATAATTGTGTCCTTAATCTTGATTCCAGCGTTGACAATCATTACACCGTTGATTATTTTCTTTATGGAATCATCATTGTTCACAATGTTAAGGGAATTTGCAAGCAGCATTTTATATTCCTTAATCACTTTGTCAATCAAAGGAAGAGTGTAATTTTCAAAACCCATGCATAATAATACTCCCAGGCTGGGTATTCCCTGCCTCCCGCACGCGTTCAATAATACGCTCCACTCATTCAAATCACTTAATAATCCTTTTTTCCCGCTTATGCTTATAATGTTTCTCAACACGTCATCATTTAGTCCTTTATTCGCGCGCCTTATGAGAATATTAGTGATTAATTTTTTGCGCTCAGAATCATCCAGTCCCGCAAGAGTTTTCCAGCTGCTGTCTTTATTCTTTAAATCAATATTCAACTCGCTTAATAGTTCAATAGCACCGCTTTCATTACCGGTTACTCCAGGAATTGTCAATTCAAAACTGTTTGCCAGTGTTTCGTGCAGTGGTTTGCTCACCCTGCCGAACAAATTCAAACCCCTGCTCATGCCCAGATAATTCTTCTCCAATCCGAATTCAAGCATTTCCTGATTAAAGCCCTTAAAATTTTCCTGGTACTGCGCATCCCCGACAGCGCCAACCAGACCAAGATACACTAATTTTTCAAATGAAGGGTTTAATTCTTTTGCAACCAGATAGCACAACCCGCTCGCGCTGTAAGAATCATCATAAATTCCCGGATTAAAATGAATGAGATTCTCATGCTCAAAATTATCCTGTATTTGATGATGGTCTATGATGATGAACTTTTTCCTGCCAACGTAATCTTTCACTATGCTCAACTGCCCGCTTCCCATGTCAGCAATAATAATTAAGTCATCAGATGATTCCCTGAGCACTTTATCATCTTCCAGTTGTTTCAGGACTTTAACAGTGAATGTTTTTCCATAACTCATTAATAATTTCCCGATAATTCCTGCACTGCTCAAACCGTCAGCATCCAAATGAGCCAGCAGTAAAATCTTGCCTGCTTCGTGTATGAATTCCTTAATTTTTTCAAAAATTTTTTTATCAAAAAAAGATTCCATTTTTTTTATTCTACAAGTATTTTTGCAGATTCAATATTGTAAGTCCAGTCAGAAGGAAGAATCTTCTTATTCTTGTAATATTTCACTAATCTTTTAATCTTGCTTTCTATCAGTTTAAAACCATAATTTGAATGCAAATCCTTCCTGCTGCTTTCAAGATGCTTCTTTACCTTAACAGCCCTTTTCAGCAGATTAAACAAATCCTCAGGCATTTCACCGTAATTATTGGACTCCTTCATAATATGGCTTAATTTTTTGCCTGTGATTAGTCTCACGTCAGGCACGCCGTACTCATCCCTTAGAACAGCCCCAATCTGCGCGCTCTGCATGCCTTTGCTGCCCATTTTCTGCACTAATTTTTCAACTTCATTGCCCTTATACCCGACCCATTTAGGGGATTCTGTCCTTAAAGGCTTATTACTGCCGCTTTTTCCCTTGCTGTGGGAGTGCATTCTTGCCATAACACAATAGACAACACTATTCCTTTAAAAAGATTATCCCCCAGAATATTTTATAAAATGCATTTTTTAATAAATACTCAGTAATGGGGATAAAACGAACAAATTATTTAATGGATTTATTGTCATCAGAAGATTTGGAGCAGAGCAACGGAAAATCTTACCTGAGACTGAACAGGAAAGATGAGGTTGAATTATTCATCAACAGTTACAATCCTGGATATAATGCTTCAATAAGACTCCATGACAATTACAAGAATTTCAGAATATATGAATTAAGGCTGAATAAGAAGATTAAAAGAGAGGATTTTAATGAGATGCGCAGCAGATTATTATCAGAATATGAAGTGTTAATTGGCGGACCAAGATTTGTTCTGATTCAAGGGGAGGAACTGATTGAAAATTTATTAAAGGAATTAAAGGTTATAAAATAAGACTTATGAAGGAAGTTTTCAATAAAATATTCTTAATAAAAGGCTACTGCAACACTTACTACGTTGATGACGAAGTCAAAGTGTTAATTGATGCAGGCAGTGATGTTAAAAAACCTGTGGATTTGCTGATTCTTACTCATTTGCATCCTGACCACGCATTCTTCGCGCAGAAAATTAAGGAAAGAACGGACTGCAAGATTCTCATAAGCGAGGAGGACAACAAAATCCAATTATTGCTAAAATATTTCCCTGAATGGGACGGCAAAAAAATAGAATTTTTCAAGCCTGACAAATTGCTTGAAAATGGAAGCATTATCAGAACAGGCAAGTATTCATTCAGGGTGATTCACGCCCCAGGGCACACTCTTGGAAGCGCGTGCTTGTTCGAGCCTGTGCATAAAATTTTGTTCAGCGGTGACGTATTATTCGCTGACGGATTCATCGGCAGGACTGATTTGCCTCACAGCAGCCCTGAAAAAATGAAAACAACTCTTGAAGAATTAAAAAAAATTGATTACAAAATATTGCTTCCAGGGCACGGCAGGATAGTAAAGAAAGATTTATAACTTACTTTTTTTCTTTTATTTTCTTTAATGAATAATACATGTTTTGTTTATGCAATGGATTGCGAAGGAAAAAGATTAAATGAGTTATTAGAAGAAGAGTATAACAAATCAGTAAAGCAGTATTTAATAACTGATTTAACAAATATTTACAATGTGAAAGAATCGGATGTATTAAGAGAAGAATCATCAAAAATCGGAAAATATGATATTAAAGAATTTATTAAATTAGAATATGATAAAGAATATTTTTATGCACCTGTTTATACTTTGAATAAGTTCAGAAAAGGAGATAAATTAGTCTATACATTGGAATCTCAGGTGAGAATTGATAATGCTGTCAGGGCTTCGCGCATTTTGAATAGTTTACGCGTGAATAATTTCATTAACATAGGATTATCCGGTGCTTTGCAGGAGGATTTGGGTATTGGTGACGTAATCTGTTCAAACAAATCAATGTATAAAGAAATTAATTCTGATGTTTTTAAAACAATAAATGTTAAGAAACCAAAAATTGTTTTAGGAGATTATCTTGTCTGTCCTACCGGAACAACGGACTGGTTCTGTGAAGTTGAAGAAAAGAAAAACTTCAGAAAAATTACTGGAGCATATTCAATTGATGTTGAAAGTGCAGTAATTGCATCAAATCTCAGAGGAAATATTGAACTTTACAGGGTAATAAGCGATGAATTGAATGATTCTCAGAAAAATTTTTGTGATAATATCAGCAGTTCTGTCAAATTCTTGGACAAATTTGTTGAAGAACTCATTGAGAATTTATGACTTCTTCCTGCCTCTTCGTTCAACGCTTTTCAAGCGCTCCAAAACTTGCGCGTCATTATAATTTTCTTTTATTGTCTCAAAGCACTTCCTCCACACCCTATTATGCTTTGCAATTAAAGCCTGCTTGATTAAGTGCAAATCCACTGCCTTATCCTCAGCTTTGCAGCTTAAACTGCCCAGGCCGAAATCAATGAAGAAGACTTTGCCATTGCTCAGTATCATATTGCTAGTTGTCAAATCCCCGTGAATAATATTATTCCCGTGCAGAGCATTAATCCCCCTGCCGACTTTCATGAACAGGCAGTTTAATTCCTTTTCATCAAGAGCATTAATATAATTTTTCAATAATTCCCCTTTAACGTAATCCATCTTAAAGGAGTACTTCTCAATGCCTGAAACTTTAGGAACACAAACCCCTGCACTGCTGGCGCGCCTTAACAAATTAATTTCATTCTTAGTCCTTGCCTTCCTTAACTTCTCATCCAATTCCTTAATCCTGTAACTTTTGCGCGCCCGCTTCTTCAATAATGTTTTCTCATTCACTTCGTAAATTACTGCTTCCGCGCCCCTGAATAATTCCTTCAACGCCAAGCCACCTCAACTTCCTCAGTGCGCGTGCGCTGGTTAATAATAGTGTCCTCCATTTTGTCCGCGCCAGAATTATCATACTTCAGCAATCCTGTCCATGCAATCATTGCAGCATTATCAGCAGCGTATTCTGCTGGCAATGGCTTGAACTTTGCGCCCCGCTCTTTGCACATAATCCTGCACATTTCCTGCAAACGCTTATTGCACCCCACTCCTCCTGCCACGACTAATTCTTTCTTGCTGCAGTGCGCCAATGCCCTTTCGCTGATTTCCACTAATTCTGCAAAAACAGTTTCCTGCACGCTGTAGCACAAATCATTAATATTGTATTGTTTGCTTTCAATTTTCTGCTTCAGATTAGTGTATAATCCACCGAAATTAACATCCATTCCCTTAACATTATAGGGCAGTTCAACAAAATTTTTACCTTTCAGTGCCGATTCCTCAATTTTTTTGCCTGCAGGGAATCCCAAGCCAATTAATCTGCCGAAGTGGTCAATGAAATTGCCTGCTCCCATGTCAAGGGTTTCACCGAAAACGCGGTACTTGCCCTCCTGAAAAGCAATAATCTGCGTATTTGCGCCGCTAACGTAAAGCATTACAGGGTCTTCAAAACCTGTTAATAATCTTGCAATCTCCAGATGCGCAACGCAGTGGTTGACTCCAATAATAGGAATCTTGTTCTTCAATGCCAAAGAGCGCGCTATTACTGCACCCAACTGCAGAACGCTTCCAATGCCGGGGCTCTGGCTGAAACTAACCAGTTCAACATCCTTCATACTCTTGCCTGCATTCTTTAATGCAGTTCTTATGACTTTGTCAAAATTTTCCAAGTGGTGCTCAATGATTAACTTAGGAATCATTCCCCCTTCCTCAGTTGTGAACATCGCATTTTCCGAACTGATAATTTTGTTATTATCCATAATGCTTGCGCCGAAAGTGTGCGCTGTTGACTCCAAACCAAGAACAATCATAACATTATTAGGAAGAATCAAGTATTTTTATTTACTTTGCTGCAAACTTTGTCCAAGTAAATCATAGCATTATTTAATGTTGGCATAAGGATTGCTTTAATATTATCCCCGCCAGTTACTGTATTGCCCATGTACTGCTCCAATGATTTGTCTAATAATATGATTGCACTGCCTAATTCAACACTTTTCCTGATTACTTTGTCAAATTTTTCGTAAACATTAATTTTTTCATTGTAATGAGGGGTTTCAAGAATAGTTGCTGAAGAACCCATAAAGTAAATGTCAAGAGTTTGGCTGTTTGCATCTTTTTTTTCAGTAATGTCATAAATGTTGAATTTTGTGCTCTTTAACTTGTATTCATAAACTTTAACATCCTTGTTGCCTGACGGGATTAACGTATTATTTTTTGAATTTTTCAGTGTTTGTTCTGAACCGCCGTATATTATTTTCATCAAAAAATCACACATCATCAGGATTAAATACTAAATATTTGTTTTTAAAAATTTAATTGTTTTTGAAAATAGTGTATCCGCACTTCCCGCACGAGTACCTGTTCTTATGCTCTGCCATGAAAACTCCGCTTCCGCACTTTATGCAGATTTTCTTGGTTCTTTCAAGTTTTCCGTCATTAATTTTATACGAAGTCCATTTCTTGCTTGTATTGCCTTTCCTGTGGGCTGTCTTCCCTTTTGCCTTGACATTCTTTTTCTTGCCCATTATTCACTCTTAACCTCTTCTGGTTTTGCTGCTGCCTGCTTTTCTTCTTTTTTCTCTTCTGGTTTTGCTTCTTCCTTCTTCTCTTCGAAAGTATTCCTTTTTATCAAGTATTTAGGCTCATTATTTTCCAAATCTTTACTGTTTTTGTAAACGTGCACCCTTATCATGCACTTGCTTTCGCCGTAAAAAGTCCTTATCTTATTAACTGAGATAAGCTTTTCATCCTTGTTCAGTAATTTTGCAGATTCAGCTAATATGATTTTCCTGTCAGGAGTTTTCTCGCCGAAATGCTCTATTTCAATCCTTACTTCCTCTCTTTTCATTAATGGATTATCATTTTTGTCAACAATTTTGCTTTTCATAATTACCTCACCCTTAATGCGAACATGCCTGCTGAACCAATTTTTAACTTCTTCGCAACCTCACTCTTTTCAGAATTAAAAATTACAACTAATCCTTTCCAGTTCCTGCTCGCGTCAACGTTCTGGCAAGTCGGGCAATTCTTCTTAGTCAATATCCTGTTGCACTTCTTGCACGCGTACTCATTCATTTCTTCTTCGCCTCTGCCTTGACTTCCTTCTTTTCAGCGCCCTTTGTTTCTTTCTTCTCAGCACTTATCCAGTCAAGTTTTCCAAGCCCTGACTGCCTCATTGTCAAGCCAATCTTTGCATCTTTCAGGCTTTTCATGCTGATTGCAATAACTCTTGCCCTTACGTAATCTCCAATGATTAAAGTTTTCTTGCTTTCCTTGCCTGCCAAAGATTTTGTCTTGCTGAAACTCACATAATCATCCATTACCTGGCTCATGTGCACGAATCCTTCAATAGGGCCAATCCTGACAAAAGCCCCGAAATCAGTTATTTCAGTAATTTCTCCTTCAACAATTTCCTTAATTAAAGGAGTGTAAATAAGAATCTTAAAAGTTGTTTCATAATAAACAGCCCCGTCTCCCGGAACAATCCTGCCCTCGCCAACGTTGATAACATCAGTTAAGCAGATAATGAACCTGTTATTGTCCAATAATTTATTCTCATACTCTTTGATAATGCTTTCCCTTATGCTTTCATCCAAGTTATCCTTGAATTTTGAAGGTGCCACTCTCACCCTGTCCTTTACTGTTAAAATTTTATACAATTTAAACCACCACTAGTCTCTTTTTGCTCTTGTTAAACGCTAAAGTTGAAATTTCTTCCGCTTTGGCGCGCTTACGTAAAAGTTTATCGTTTGTTGCTATAAAAGCGTTTTGCTTTTTTGCAATTTTTAATATTTTTGTATCAACGTCTCCCCCTTCTTCAGTACTTAAAATCTGGATTTTTTGCTTTAAAATATTTTCTTTCGCCTTTAATGCATCCTTAACCCCTTTTCTGTCAAGTTTTTCAAGTTCATCAATGCTGTCCTTTAATACTATTATCTCCTTCCTGCCGGGAAAGCCAGTATTGATTTGCCCTATAATGTCAATCCTGTCCCTTACTGGAAGGAAAAGAATGTTAGTGTCAAGTATTATTTTCAGATTATTTCACCCCAACCGCTTAATTTCCACCTGTTTCCTTCCCTTGTTGAAATCGCCACCCTTTCACCTTTAACGTTTGCAACAGGAAGTTTAAGATTAACCTTAACAGTATTATCCTGAACTTTTGCAACAACCCCAGTAGTCCTGTTAGTCCACACATTAATTAACAATAAGTCATTAACTTTCGGCTTAATATTATCAATCATTTTAATCTTTAATCCAAGCTCATCAGTTATTGGCACAGGCTTGTCAGCCAGGCACACAACGCTTCCCGCTAATTTGTCCGCTTTGCCGAAATAAGCATCAAGATTAGTGCTTAACCCGAAGCTTCCGCCCCTTACAACTTTTTTGACAAAAAAATTAGAATAATTCAATTTGTTAATGCTAGTTTTTAAAGGAGTCCACACTTCCACATTCTTCTTAACTTCCTTGATTCCCGGAAGAATAATAATTTCATCATTCTCATTTAAAACCCCCTGCTTTAACGCGCCTCCAAGCACTGTTCCTATTAATTTGTCAATGCTTGTCCCCGGCTTGTTAACGTCAAAACTCCTTGCTACGAGCATTATAGGATTCTCGTCCTCCTTCCTGTCAGGCGAAGGTATGAATTCCTCAATCGCTTCAAGCAAAGCGTCAATGTTAACTCCTGCCTGAGCGCTTAAAGGAATAACAGGCGCGTTCTCAGCAACAGTTCCTTTAACGAATTTCTTAATCTGCCCATAATTCTTCTCCAACTCCTCCTTATTAACCAAGTCAGCCTTGTTCTGAACAATTATAATATTCTTGATTCCTGTAATTTCCAAAGCCTTTAAATGCTCAGCAGTCTGCTGCTGGGGCACGGACTCATTCGCTGCAATTACGAGAATTGCGCCGTGGATTATTGAAGCACCGCTCAGCATAGTAGTCATTAAAGTTTCATGCCCCGGAGCATCAACGAAACTAATCATTCTCTGAAACTTATTATTCGACTCGTGCTTCATGCACTTATCGCTGATGGAATAAGCGCTGGGGCCCTCGCACTTTTCGCATTTCTTAATAATGCAGGAAGCATAACCTAACCTGATAGTTATGCCTCTCTTCATTTCCTCGCTGTGAGTATCAGTCCATTTACCTGTTAGTTTCTCCAGAAGCGTTGTCTTTCCGTGGTCAATATGCCCCACCATGCCGATTGTTACTTCTGGGATAATATTTTCAGCGCTTATTTCTTCTCACCTTCTTTTTCTTCAGGTTTTAAAACGTTTTCCAGTTTTTCCTTACCCTCTTCAACAACCTTAGTATTAATCTGGGCAATTGAGTCGCTCACAGTATACCCTCTAACGCTTTTCTTCTTCCTTAAACCAGAAACATTGCTCCTTAATCCTATGCCTTTTGTGAGCAGTATTCTCTTCCTAGCAGTACCCTTTATTTCAGGCCTCATAGGAAAGCCGCTCTTATCGCTTCCGCCGGTAATCTGGAACTTGTATCCCTGCAAGTCAATCAATTCACCGTTGAATACGTCGCTAATTTTTTTGCCGTAGAATTTTTGTTCAGCATCCTTTGTTAATTCTTTCTGGTAACTTTTGCCCGTTTTCGGGTCGCTTATTACAATCTTCATCCAATTCATCACCTCTTCCCGAGAATATTTTTTTTTGAATACCTCAGTACTCGCAAGCCCACTGCCTGCAATATTCTAAAAACAATTATCCGCTTTAAAAATTTATTGCTTAAACACGTAAATTATCTCATTCGGAATCCTGATGATTTCAAAGTTCTTTTTAAGCCTTTTAAGCATTACTTCAAACCATATTCTTCTAGCGCGGGTCATTGGCTTATTGCTCAAGGTTTTTGTGGAAAAACTTGCAGCAACCCATTTTGCAGGCAACTGGTTAACAATGTCCTCAGTTAACCTGTGGCTCTTAGTGGTTTCAAGAATTTCAAACAATTTCAGCACAAAGCATAAATCATATTTTTTCCTGAAATTGTACTCGTCCCTTACAGCATCAAACAATAAAGTCCTGCCTTTAATCCGCTTGTTCTGATTAAAATATTCCTGGACAATTTTCAAATCCTTCATGCTGATATCAGCAGCCAAGTACTCCACTTTGCCAATGCCTGAACATTCCAGGCTGAGAGGGTGCATTCCGCACCCAATGTCAATTATTGACTCCGGCTTCCCGGTAACTGCGAATATTGATTTGTAAAACTCAGGATAAAACTTTAATCTTTCTTTTGTGCTCTGGTGCGATTTAAGCAAGCCAGTATAATCCCTTTTCCTGATTAATTCCTCCCGATTAATTGCAGGATTCTGGAAAGCGCCGTACTGCTTCCTTAACTGCGCCCTGACAATCTTGATAAAATTCTTATACTCCTTATTCCTGAACCTCTTATTCCTGGCAAGTTCAGTAACTTTTTTTGTCAAGTGCTCTTTCACTATTTTTTCTGCAACCTCAGGATTAATCCCTGATAATTCCTTTTTTTCCAGCACTTTGCCCACAATTTCATCAATCACTGTTGTTATTTTTAACGCGCTTATCATTTTTTAATAGTTCGACATTAATCGTTTAAAATTTTTATGTGCTAGAATCCTCACATGAAGAACGCATGGGGTTAAATTATATTGAAAAGAATATTGAAAAAATACTCAGCAAAGAATGCAGTCCTGAAAATTTCTGCAAAAACTCATACATTAAAGGATTAGTGTGCATTAACGAATTAGTCATTTTATACAAAAAAGTTGAATCTAAACCAGTCATTGGCAGGGTTGCAATCTCAGCGCTTGAAAAGACAATAAATGAGGGCGTGCTCAGGCAATTCCTCAACAATATTGAGGACAAAATTGAAGAAAAAATTGTTAACAGGCATAAAATAACCATTCCTTACGCCAGCACTGTCATTAATGATTTAAGCATTAAATACTCCTCCTCAGAAATAAATTATGACTCATTCATGGCAGGAGTTCAGGAAGTGGTTAAAATATTAAAAACAGCATATTATCATCCCAGAACCAGTAATTGGAAAGGGATTATTAATTTTGCAGCAAGAGGCAATGTTGAAAGAATAGTCAGTATGATAATTGCTGCAAAAAAAGGTGACAACTAAAATGGTTGAAACAGCAGAATCCAGCAGAATCCTGCATCCTGATTTGGAAAATTTTAACTACAATTTAGCACTAAGAACGAATTCGGAATATGATTTAGAGGAGTTTGTAAAATTTTACAGGAACACTTTAAATGATGAACTGCAGCAGTTAAAAGAGGCAGAGCCTTTGCTTGAAAGAGTGAATGAATCTGACGCTTTGATTAAGTACCTTTTCAGCAATTTTGAAATGCAAAAATGTGACAATGACTATAACCCCTTCCACGGAATGACAGCGGAACGAGGCACTGAAAGCAAATGCGTGAGTGACAGTTTCCTGTTCATCAAGCACAACCCCGAGCCATTCTTCGGAAGGGCATTTACAGAATTTGTTGAATTAGAAACCAGAAGCAGGAAAACAGTCAATAATAATGAAATTATTGATGAGGAATATTTTAGCATTTCATACTTCGCCTGCCCTTCCAAAAAAATCAGCGAATTAAGGAATAACAGCATAAAATTACTGGGTATTAATTACTGCCCCTCCAAGAGCAGTGAATTAATTATCACTTTCTTCGGGGATGACAAAGGACTGGAGCACAGGTTAAGATTACAAACTTATTAAAATAAGGAAAACAATTCTAATAATTTATGAGAAAAAAAGCAGTTAGTCCGTTAATTACTGAAAGGAAAATAATAAAAGACATGATTAAGGATTATGAAAAGAAGGAGAAGGAAATAAAGGATAAGAAGAGCAAATTAATCAAATCATTGGAAGAAGTTGAAAATTCACTGCAGACTATTAAAGCGTCAGAAGGTAAGAGTTCTGAAATGAGCAATTCAATAATTGAGGAAGCATTAAGCAATGAATCAGAGCATGAAATTCTGGGCAGGGACGTTCACAAAGTCCTGCAATTATTGAGGAAGAAGGGAAAATTAAGCTTCGCGCTCATCAATAAATTATTCGGCAAAGATTATGAGACTATTGCTGAATGGGCAGAAACCCTTGAAAATGAGGGTTTTGCAAAAATAAAAAAACCTTTAATATGCTCGCCTTACCTTGCCATTGCAGAATAACAATTCTTTTTTTTTACAAAAAATATTTAAGTGATGCAGTGTATTTATTACTTTATTGTGGCTGAACTTAACAACAACGTTAAATACTTGTTAAGAGGTAATTTAAGATTATTAGTTCTTAACATTATTTCCAAGAATTCAATTCACGGCTACGCATTGTTTAAAGAATTGGAAAAAATTTACAAATGGCGCCCTTCATGCGGCACGCTTTACCCTGTCCTGTCAGAATTTGAGGAAAACGGCATAATTTTAGGCTCTGAAACTGTTGAATGCGGAAGGTGCAAAAAAATTTACACTATTACTGAAAAAGGCAGGACGCATTTGAAGGATATGATAAAAGATTTTCAGGGCTCACTGCAATTACTGCGCTTAAACGAAAGGTTTTAAACAAAATGAGTATTTTATGACTTTTATGAAGAAACTGCAATTATTAATTCTGCTATTATTTTTTCTCACCCCAGTTTTTGCATGGACATCTTATGGAAATGACAACATTAACAGTTTTCACACTGACGCGGAAGGCGAAAGCGTGCTGATTCCCGAATTCTCAGCACAACTCTCAGGAAGCGCAAGATTCAGCCCGTTAATTTATGATAATAAATTATTCGCATTCACTGACAAATTAACAGTTTTTAATGATGACGGAAGCATTGCATGGGTTTATGATTCAGGATTCGTGAAAAACAGCCCAATAATTTATGAGGATTCAGTCATTATCAGCAGTGACAAAGGATTAATCTGCTTATACTTGGACGGTTCATTAAAATGGAACGTTTCATCACCAATTGCAGAATCACCATTAATAGTTTACAATAATGATTTAATATTCAGCACTGCGAATGACGTGAGAGCCTACAATCCATTAACAGGGGATTTATTGTGGAATAATACGAGCATGACAGGATGCACCTCTCCAGGCATAATATTGGGCAATGATTTAATCATAGGATGCGGGAGCACTATTTACTCGCTTGATTTGGGCAATAATTCTGTGAATTTTGCCAAAAATTTAAACTACGGACTTGGCAAAGCAATCACTGCAAAAGACAATAATATTTTCGTTGCAGTGAACAATAAAATTATTGCATTAAATTTGCAGGGAGAAATAATAGGTTCGATTCCGTTCTTTTCATTAAAAACAGCGGTTAACACGAACCTTGCATCAGGTGATGAAGTTTACGCATGCGCATTAAACGGATTGCATGCAGTAAATCTTGGCGATGATTTCCTTTACTACGAGAACGTTTACCTTAACTACCCAAACTGCGCGAACCCAGTGCTTTTTGACTACAACAATGATGGTCATGCTGAAATATTATTCTCAATGAATAATTCCCTGAAAATAATCAACAGTGAAGGGGAAGAGCTTGCAAGCAAAACGTCAGATTCAAAATTATTCCTCACTGTTGACAATTTAAACAATGACGGTCTGGCAGAAGTTGCAGCACTGTCAGAAACCGGCAAATTAACAGTTTACAATACTGCATCGCCTGACAATACTGTGCACTTGTTGCTGAACGGTTCAGGATTAATTGCAGAAATAATCAATAACGGGCACGCTGACAGCAGTAATGCAACTCTGGCAATCATTTTCATGAATGAGAGTTTTTCAAAAACAGCCAGCATCCCTTCAGGAGGAAAAATTACTGAATTCTTCAAAATCACTCCCTTAGTAACTGGTGAGTTTTACATAAACGCGTCAATTACTGACGCTGTTGACTTCAATGCTTTAAACAATAATGATTCAATTGTTGTGCAAATTTTCCAGATAACGAATGATTCAGGATTGGAAATAATAAGCAATAACCACTTTTACGATTTTAATAATAATTACGAATCAGCGCTTAATTTACTGGACGTTAACGGCGACAAAATCAAAGAATACGTAATCAACACTACAGGCAGCGTTTATTATGACACTTTCATGGAGAACAGCAATTTTTACCCAATAGCTGACTTAATGTTAATCCTGAACTCATTCCCTGATGAAGTGTACGAGAATGAAGCACTGCAGGTTACTGCATCAATCACGAATACAGGAGTTTACAATATTACAAATGCTGCAGTGTCACTGCTCGTTGACGGATTCATAAATGACACTGTTAAGTATGACATTATGAAAAATTCAACCAAGAGTTTCAGTTTTAACCTGTCAGGTTTAACTGTTGGTTATCATTTTGTGAAAGTGCGCACAGATTATGACGCTGAAATCTGCGAAAATAATGAGGATAATAATGAACAATCCAAAGGAATAACAGTTTATGAAACACCACTCCATGAATTAAGCGTTTTAATAGACACTACAGGCACAACACTTTACAATAACATGCTGAAAATAATAATCAACAATTCAGGAACATTCAATGAAGATTTAAGAATAAGTTCAAATCCTGAATTCTTCACTTCAAAAACAGTAACGTCGAATAAGAAAACAGTGCAGGAATATTATGCTGAGCTTAAAAATATTCATGCAGGCGCGGAATCTTTCAATTTAACAATAAGTAATCAGTATTATTACTTCTCTCACATGATTGGATTAAACTTCTTATGCGAGTACGATAATGACTGCAGTAACGGCGAATACTGTTATGAAGGGGAATGCCTTGCAATCCCTGACAAGAGCATTAAAGTAATGGCAGACAATTACTCGAATGGAACAATTAGTGCAGAGTCAAACTTTTTAACAGGCATGCTTCCAATATTCTCTTTTGACTCGGACAATAAAATACTTTACTGGGTTGTTGTAGTAATCCTTGATTTAATCGCAAGTTACGGAATATACCTTGTATCGTACAAATTATTCAGGGAGCAGGCGTACTTATTAGGCATTACAAATTTTATACTATTCATAGGAATAACTTACGTGTTCGAGCCCGCGAATATGCAATTAGTTTTATTATTCGAATTAATACTCTCAGCAGTATTTTTCATGATAATGAGACAGGATTAGAAATTACTTTTTCATACTTTTTTCTATTTTTCCCTTAATCTCTAACTTGCTGACTTCTTTCAAGCGTCTTCTGTCCAGCTTCCTCTGCTGCCTTGAAATCCTTTTGTTGTAAACTTTTTTTGCCATAACTTTAACAATTAACTATTACAGCGATGTTTTTAAAAATTTACCTCTTCCTTTTAATTATTAAGTCATGATTCAGGATGAGATTAAAAGCGTTGAGGAAGAAATTCATAAGACTAAAAAGAATAAAGCCACTGAGAGGCACTTGGCAATGCTTTACTGCAAGCTCGGGAAATTAAGGGATGAGGCAGAGAAGAAAACCAGGGGTGGAGGCAAGGGCAAGGGCTACACTGTAAAGAAAAGCGGTGACGCGACAGCAACACTCGTCGGCTTCCCAAGCGTAGGAAAAAGCACACTAATCAATGCTTTAACGAATGCTGACTCGGAAGTTGCTGCTTATGATTTTACAACTTTAACTGCTATTCCAGGAATAATGAAATACAAGCAGGCAAGTTTCCAAATAGTTGATTTGCCTGGCATTATCTCCGATGCGAGTGTAGGCAGGGGAAAAGGGAAGGAGGTTTTAAGCGTTGTAAGGAATGCTGATTTGGTGATAATAATGCTTGATGCAAAAAAATTGCATCATTACAACATTATTACAAAAGAATTGCACGATGCAGGCATACGCCTGGATTCCAAACCTCCGGAAATAATGTTCAAGAATTCAATGAAGGGAGGGATTAAGGTTTCAGTTACTGTAAAACTCACCCATTTAAGCATTGAAATGGTTAAGGAAATGCTGAGGAATTACGGCTTCATTAACGGGGAAGTTATTATCAGGAAAAACGTTATTCCTGAAGAATTCATTGATGCATTATTGGGCAGCAGGCACTACGTTCCGTCGCTCACAATTATTAACAAAATAGATAATTTAAGCAGTGAAGAACTGGGAAGAGTGAGAAGGAAATTCCCAAACGCGGTATTAATAAGCGCTGAAAAAGAATGGGGCTTAGATGAATTAAGGGAGCAGATTTTCAGAAAGACGAAACTTATCAGGATTTACTTAAAACCCCATGGCAAACCAGCTGACATGAACGAGCCGTTAATAATGCATGAAGGAATCACTGTTAGGGATTTGGGTGTGAAAATCCACAAGGATTTTGTTAAAAATTTCAGGTACGCGCAGGTATGGGGCAAAAGCGCAAGATTCCCCGGACAAAAATTAGGAATCAACCACGAACTAAAAGACGAAGACATAGTAACAATAGTTATTTAGCAAAGTTTATAACAATCATTTTTTTTTAACTCTTATTATTAGATGAGCAGCAAATTTGTACTGGAATGTATTCTCAAAGCGGATAATAATTTCTCCACTCCCGGAGAGCGAAATGAAGCGGTAGGGCAACTTTTCATGAAGTACGTGAAATATTTGAATTTATACCTTACAGAGGTTTTAAATCCTGAATATATTAATTTTAACTGTGATGATTACATTTGTACTGATTTCCAATTTCAGCCCAGCAATTATTTAATTAAGGAGTTAAGTAAGAGGAATAGGAGATACAAAGGCGGCGAGATTGCTTTCTTCAGCAATTTCAGAAGAGAAGATTTTGATTTTTTCATTGATATTGACCCTGATAACTATAAGACTTACATTACTGAGAGGGTTTGGCGCTGGAAGAAATTAATAGACTGCGATAAACCAAGAAGTTACGCAAAAGGTGTGAAAGACTTAAATTTGGCGCACTTAATATTAAAAGATTTTTACAACCAAGTCCAAGATGGTAAATACGAAACTAAGATAGAATAATCTACTTCTTCATCATCTGCTCCAATATTAACAGCCTGTTATATTTGCTTACCCTTTCGCCCCTGCACGGAGCGCCTGCTTTTATTTGGTTGCAGTGCCAGCCGAGGCATAAGTCGCTTATGAAGTCATCGCAGGTTTCGCCGCTCCTGTGGCTTACAACCACGTTCATCCCTGCTTTCTGCGCAGTCCTGCAAGCCTTATTCGCTTCAGTAATAGTTCCCGCCTGGTTAATTTTTAGCAATAAAGCGCTGCACGCTTTCAACCCAATACTTTTATGCAAACGCTCAGCACTAGTCACTAACAAGTCATCACCAACAACCTGCACTTTTCCCCTTAACTCCTTGTTCAATAATGCTGTTGTTTTAAAATCATCCTCATAAAAAGGGTCTTCAATGCTTATTAACGGATACTTCTTAACTAATGACTTGTAATAATCCAATAATTCTGCTTTGCCTAACTTTTTCCCGTTAATGTCATATTTTCCCTTCTTGTAAAATTCTGTTGACGCGGCATCAATACCAAGACTAACTTTCTTCCCGTAACCCAGATTATCCACTGCTTTAAGCACTAATCTGAACGCTTCCTCAACATCATTAACAGGCGGAGCAAACCCGCCCTCGTCGCCGACATTAACAGCAGTCTTCCCGTACTTTTTCAGTATAACACCCTTCAATTCATGGTAAACTTCGCTTGCAATCCTGATTTCGTCATTAAAACTCTTAGCATCAGGAATAATCATGCACTCCTGAATAGCTATACTATTCCCTGCGTGCTTCCCTCCGTTAATCACGTTCAATAACGGCGTTGGGAAGCCGTGAAAACCCCCCAAGTACTCGAACAATTGGACACCTTTCTCATTTGCAGCGCACCGCGCGCACGCCATGCTAACGCTTAATATGGCATTCGCGCCTAATCTTTTCTTGTTCTTAGTGCCGTCCAATTCCTTCATTGCATAATCTATCTTTTCCTGCTCAAAAACGTTCATTCCTTTCAGTTTATTATTAATAACAGTGTTAACGTTCTTAACTGCTTTATTAACTCCCAAACCATGAAAATTTCTGCCTTTATCCCTTAACTCGAACGCTTCATGCGAGCCAGTGCTTGCACCGCTCGGAACGCTTGCGACTCCAACATTATTATCAGTTCTTACCAAAGTCATAATTGTCGGGTTCCCGCGCGAGTCAAGAATCTGGAAACTCCTGATTAAATTTATGCTGCTCATTAGAAACTTTAAAAAGCCGAGCATTTTTATAGTTTTTTTAATGGCTGGCATTCGTTCTATCGGCATATTAACAGGTGTTGCAATAATTGTTATAATCAACTTATTCCTTATTTACACTGCTTACTTGTGGCTGGTTAATATTGAAGCAAGAAGCCAGGCAGAAGTGAAAGACGCTGTTAATAATTGGTGCGACTGCCTTGAAATAGTAGATGATAACGGGAGCAGAATATTAGTCATGAACATTAAATGCCCGCTGCTTTACAATGTTAGCGCGAAAATAAATAATGAATTAATCCTGCTGAGAAATACTCTGCTGAGCGATGAAATTTTTGAATTTCATTATGAAAATGATTCTGACAATTTCACTTTTTACTACAATGACTGCCACGAATTAGTATTCAATTATGAGTAAAAGGTTTTTTAAACAAAGATTTTTTAATAACTATTTATGGCAGATGATTTTGAAGAAGATTTTAAGGATGATTTTGAGCCGGAAGATGAAAAGCCCAAACTTCAGGAAGGCGAGGAAGTTATTAGGGTGAGAATGCCCAAAGGAAAGGAAGTTTTGGGGATTGTTGAGCAACTGCTCGGGTTAAGGAAAATGTATGTAAGATGCCTTGACGGAAAAACAAGATTGTGCAGGGTTCCCGGCAGGTTAAGGCGCTCAATGTGGGTAAGGCAGGGTGATGTTGTAATCATTGAGCCGTGGGAGTATGAAGAAGACAGGGGTGACATTATTTTCGATTACAGGAAATCACAGGTTGACTGGCTGAGAAGGAAAGGAATGCTTAAGGATTTGGAAGAATTCTGACAAATGCTGAAACTCGATTTTGACATATATTTACCATATGGTAAATATATATGATGTGTTAAACATTGACAACTTGCTTTCAGCAAGATTTAAAAAAAGAATAATTTCACTTCTTAAATTATGGAATTGAAGGAAAATACGGAACCAAAAGAAAAGCCAAAAAACGTGTTCGCAGGATTTTATGCAATGCGCGACAGTGAGCCGATGTTTGCATACCAATTAGATTCCGTTCCACTTGATGCGGCCGTAATGATGGCTGCGGTGGATGTGATGAATTCCAATGCAAAGAAGTATTTTAAACAGGATATTGAATATTTAAGCACTGAAAGTAACACTTACACTTTATTAAATAACGAAATTGTTGCAACAGGAAAGGAATGCATGTCAGAAGATGATAAAAATTTTTTAAGCAGGGAATTAATGGGGTTAAACGCTTCTTTAAGGAATAATAGGTTAACAATTTATTACGGCGGCTTGGAATCAGTGGTGAGCCGCGCAGGAGATGACATTAAGGTTGAACAGAACAGTTATTTCCCGAATTCTGCCTCTTACAAAACCCATAATATTATTCTGGGCAGGATTAAATCAAATATTAACAGGTTTTTTCCAATGCCTGTAAAATTTTCATTCATAGGGATTTATTTTAATGTGAATAATTTTGATTTAATAAATAACAATATGCAAAGATTGTCGCAGTATTTTCTTGAAACTTATTTCTCATTTGCAAAGGAGCATGCCTGCAGGGTGAACCATAAATTAGACAATAAGTTTATAAGAAAAATAAAGTTAGAAACAATGCAGTTTAAAGAAACAGCTTCTGATGTCAGGGTAAATTCTGATTACTTCAGGAACTGGCTTAAGAATAATAACGTTTTAAACTCCTGAAATTCAATTAATAGGTTTAATGACCCGCGAGGATTTCAAGGTTTACAATGAAGTTTTTGACAAAAGCACAATCAGAGTACTGGACAAGTTCAGGCATGAATATTACGAGGCAATAGAGAACTGCGTAAGCACTGGCAAGGAAGCCAACGTGTTCAGGGCAGTGACGAAGAAGGGTTACGTTGCAGTGAAAATTTTCAGGACTTACACTTCATCATTTGACAACATGCAGAAATACATAACAGGCGACCCAAGATTTGCAAGAGTCAAAAAGAAAAAGCATGACTTGATTTATCAGTGGTGCAGGAAGGAATTCAGGAACCTGAACAAGGCATACAATTTAGGGGTTCACGTCCCGAAACCCTTCGCATTCCTCAAGAATGTTATAATAATGGAATTCATAGGCGACAACGGAGTTGCTGCACCGTTGCTTAAAGATGTGGTTCTGGAAAAGCCGGAAGAATGGTATAAGATTATTATCAATAATATGGTAAAATTATACAAAGGAGGATTAGTGCACGCTGACTTGTCAGAATTCAACATATTAGTGCACAAGAACCGCCCTATTTTCATAGATATGGCGCAGAGCGTGCTAATAGAGCACCCGAAAGCAGGGGAATTTTTAAGGAAGGACTTTGAAAACATTAACAATTATTTCAGGAAGAAATGCAGAGTGATTGGCTGGGATTCTTTTAGGGGAGAATTAAATATTTAAAACCCTGATTATTCCTTAATCATTAATGAACAAAGCAATAACACCCATTATCAGCATAGTTCTCCTTATTGCAATGACTGTTACGTCAAGCGCTTTTGCATTCATATGGTTTAACACTGTTCAGAGCACTGTTCAGGGAGGAATAACAGGTAATGCTGAGAATTTTCCTGCAAGCAAGTGCACGAGTATGCAGTTAGTCAGCGTGAGGGGTGACAGTGTCACAGTAGCAAATGACGGGTGCGACACAATAGGCAGTGTAAGTTTGTTTATTGACGGCAAATTAACAAATTATGACTTAACTAATCCTCTTGCTCCCGGCGAAGCAGCCACTATTCAGTTCAGCCAGATGGAAGAAGGCAAACTTCATGAAGTAATAGTGGTATTGGGCAACGGGGAAGCAGTGAGCGAGGCAATAACTGCTGACGAGTGCTCTTATGATGCTGGGTGCAGCCAGTTCAATTTCACAATTAGTGGGGTGACAGTGTCATGAAGAAATTATTAATCTCATTATTTGCAATATTTTTGTTCAGCACTGCTTTTGCCAGTTATGATGATTCCCCTGAGGAATGCGTTGCAGGCAGTTATACTTGGTTAGGTTCTCATTATAATAATTCATTCACTGACACTCCTGACGGTTCACTGCCTCCCAGATGGTATGATGACGGGGACGGAGTCGGCAGCACTTCAGTTGCCGCTTCTTACAATGGGCGCACAAAAGTGATGGCAATTATTGACACCAGTGATGCTTGTTGCAGGCAGCAGGGTTATTATTATTTTGAACAAAACTGGACTAATAATTTAGTAATTGATTATTACTGGTTGTACACTAATTCTTATGGTTTCCCTTTATGGATTCAGGACGCTTCCTTTACTGATATTTGGACAATACGCGTTTACAGCAACCAATTGCAATGGTACGACTCAGGAGGTGGCACGCACAATTTTTACAGCGTTTCATCAGGCACATGGTATCATCTGAAAGCAGTCCTTGACCTGGATGCGAATTTAATGGACTTATACTTGAATGACGGTTTAATACTAGCTGATTATGCAGCAAGGAACGGCGACGTAACAAATGTTTACAGATTTTTTGCTGCAAGCATTTACAGCCCTGCATCCAACCAATACATTGATGATTTCAGGGTTTATACTCTCAATAATTACACAGGCGCGTACGGCCCGTGCTGCGGTGATGACGGATTGTCTGACACTTTTTATAACTCGACTAGTGTTTGTTATAAAGGCAGCGTTACTGAGGATGCTGATTCGTATGAAGGTTTCTGTGAATACAATAATTATGACTGGCTGAATAATTCCAATTACCCTGCAACGTATTCTTTCACTGATGATGCTGATGATGCAAGCCCTGCAGGCTGGACTTTGCCGGGCGGCTCGTACACTGGCAAAGTAGTCAGCGAATATGACAGTCATGGCAAAGTATTTATGGTTGAAGACCAGGGAACGTCAGGTTCTGTAATAATTTCACAATTATGGGGCAGTACTCAAGCGAATGGAACTATTGATTTTTGGATTTATCCTGTTAATACCAACAAGTTCCTTTTTCAGCTTAGGAATTCTCAAAGTAATGCAGGACCTTACATTACTTTTGAAAATAATATTATTGAAAGAGGTATATTTCCTCTTGTAAAAATAGCTGACTGCCCTTCAGGCAAATGGACGCATATGAGAATTGATTACGAATCCACTTCCGGAGGTTATGAAGGATTAAGCCAGTATAAATGGTTTGTGTATGTGAATGGTGTGAAATACGGGCCTTTTGATTTTATATCATATCTGGATAATTGGGATAGGTTAATATTTGCAATACCAACAAGTTCAGAGCCGTATTTTTATATTGACGCTGTCGGCTATTCATGGGATGATACTTATACTATTGGTGATAATAAATTAGCTTCCTGCTGTGGTGATGACGGTGAGGATGACACTTTTTACAACTCAACAAGTTTATGTTATGGTGGAGGTATAACAAATAATGCTGACTTGTATGAATCTTATTGTGAATTAAAAGGTTATATTTGGTTCACTGGTGAAATTACAGGGGATAACAGTCCATGCTGTGGTGATGACAGCAGCAGTGATAATTTCAATAATGGAACTCATGCATGTACTGCAGGAGTTTTTGGGCTGAATTCTAAAGGGCCTGCTAATTGTTCAAATAACCATATCGACATTAACAATAATCACTTGCTGGATGCTGCGGACGGGTGCGGATTAGGGAACTGCACCAACGGCTACTTAGTTGATGAAGATGTTGACTACAATTGGGACGGCTACTGCTACTCAGGAGCTTTAAGCAATACGTGCACGCAGTCAAAGTATAATGAATTGGGCGGACTGCCGCCTTTCAATTCCAGTTTTGCATTAACAATAAACGGGAACGTTTCATACTTCAAAAATAATGTGCCTTTAACTGCTGAAACAATAGTTATCAGTTTTAACGGGAATGATTATTATGACACAACAGATGAATTGGGAGGCTGGAGCGTAAGCATACCTTACACTGAATTGAACTGCTCAGCAACTTATTCTTTAACTGCGCGCTTCACTTATGAAGGAAACGAGTACAACAGCACAACCACTTTCACAACGCTGAAATAAGGAATCATTTACCGTAATTGTTTTAAAAGGTTCTTTTATCTATTAATAAATATGGAAGGGTATAATAAAGAATTGAAGATTCCCGAGGAGAGGGTGCCTGTTCTAATAGGGGCGAAAGGAAGCGTTAAAAAGCAGTTAGAAACGGAATTTGACGCGAAAATATTTATAAATAATGACGGGATTGTATCATTATCAGGTCCGGATTCTCTGAAAATTTGGACTTGCGAGAAGATTATCAAAGCAATTGGCCGAGGTTTTAATCCTAAACTAGCAATCCTGTTAAAACAGGATGATTACGATTTTGAACTGTTCAGTTTAAAGGATTACTCGCGTTCAAAAAATGATATTCACCGATTAAAAGGAAGAGTGATAGGAAGGGAAGGAGTGTCGCAGAAAATGATCGAAGACAAGACAGGAGCGTACATTACTGTTTACGGCAAAACAGTCGGGATTATTGCAGGAACCGACGTTTTAAGGATTGTGCATAACGCTGTTGAAATGTTATTGCAGGGCGCGAGGCACGTAACAGTTTACAAATACATAGACAAGGAGAACCAGAAAAGGATGAGGAAGTTGATGTTTAATGAATGACAAAACAGTAGCTGATGATTTGGCAAAGAAGCATAAGAGCATCAGCATTGCAGAATTTTTCGAAAAAAACAGGCACTTGCTGGGCTTTGACAGCAAAGTGAAAGCAATGCTCACATGCGTGAAGGAAGCAGTGGATAACAGTCTGGACGCTTGCGAGGAGAATGCGAGCGAGTTAAAAAAGAAGAAGAAAAATTTCGAACTCCCGAATATTCTTGTAAGGATAGACAATGTGCAGAATGACATTTACAAAATAATAGTCGAAGACAATGGGCCGGGCATTTCGCCGAAAATAATTCCCCAGGTTTTTGCAAAATTATTATATGGCAGCAAATTCCACAGGCTAAAGCAGGGCAGGGGGCAGCAGGGCATCGGCATCAGCGCGTCAATACTTTACGGGCAGCTAACAACAGGGAAGCCTGCAAGGATAATCAGCAGAATCAGCCCGAACCAGCCCGCGAGAATAGTTGAATTAATGATTGACATAAAAAATAATGACGCCAGTATTATACGCGATGAGGAATTTGCAAAATTCGCTAATGAAACAGGAACCCGCGTTGAAATAATAATTGAAGGAACTTATTACAAGACAGGGGACAAAAGCGTTTATGAATATTTAAGAAGAACCAGCATTGTCAATCCGCATGCGAGAATAACATTTATAGAGCCTGACGGGAATAAAATAATTTTCAAAAGAGCAGTAGAATCCCTGCCAAGGGAAACCAAGGAGATTAAACCCCACCCATGGGGTTTGGAATTAGGCATTCTAATAAGGATGTTAAAAGAGACGAAGAAGAACACTGTCCTGTCATTCCTCACTGACGAGTTCAGCAAGATGGGAAGCACTAGCGCGAAAGCAATACTTGAACACTCCAAAGTCAACCCCAAAAGGAAGCCAAGCAGTTTAACTGTTGAGGAAGCAACTGACGTGCTGAAATTCATGCAAAAAGCGGAATTGCAGCGCCCGCCAACTGACTGCTTAAGCCCTGTTGGAAGGGGTGCAATAGAGAAGAGCCTGAAATTAGAGTATAATCCTGAATTCATAGCAGCAACCACGAGGGCGCCCAATGTTTACCGGGGTTATCCTTTCCAGGTTGAATCAGCAATTGCTTACGGAGGCGACATCCCTGAAGGTAACGCGAACCTTATGAGGATTGCCAACAAAGTCCCGTTATTGTATGAGAGCGGGGCGTGCGCGATAACAGCAGGAGTCAGCGAGATGGACTGGAAGAGGTACGGTGTTAACAAGCCGAGCAATTCCAGCATGCCGCAAGCACCTCTTATTCTACTTGTTCACATTTGCAGCGTTTGGGTTCCGTTCACTAGCGAGTCAAAAGCAGCCATTGCGAATTACCCTATTATTATCAAGGAAATCAAGCTTTCTTTGCAGGAGTGCGCGAGGCAGTTGAACGTTTTTTTAAGGAAAAAAATGAAAGCAAAAAAGGAAGCGCTGAGGATTAGCACTTTTATTAAGTACGGCGGTGTAATGGCTAAAGCATTAAGCGATTTGACTAATAAGGATTCGAAAGAGATTGAAAAAACTATTAATAAATTGATTGAGAAAAAATTTGGCATTAACGCGGATGAAACCAAGAAGAGAATGATAGAGGCAGAAAAAAAGAAAGAAGGAGGGGAATAATGGATGAAACAAAGTGAGCAGAAAAAAATCAGATTAAAAACGAGCAAGGAAATTAATGATAAATTAGTTGAATTAGGCAAGAAAGTCATTAAGCAGTTGAAAGATTATGAAAATCCAAGCGTTAATATACCTTTGCGTTCATTGAGCAATGTTTACTTTGATGAGAAAAGCAGGATGCTTCACTTAGGTAATAAAACCAGTGACAGGAGTTATTTAAATTTGTCCCAGAGCAAAAGTTTTATGCAGACTATGCTTGTAGCTAGCAAGCTCAGGGAGGTTATAAAAGATGGCAGTCATTTTGGTTTAAGACAATTATTTTACATGTGCAAGGGAGGCATTCCAGGTACTAAGGAGAACACTTTTGACGATCAGAGCGAATCAGACATTATTATTGAGGATATTGAAGGATTGCTTTCCCGTTTAAGGGAGGAAATTGGCATATTTGCAATCAGCAAAGGCAAAATGAGCGGTGATTTAAAAATAGTTGACAGCGGTGATAAAATAGATTGCGGCAAACTTGGGAGCAGCGGGTATGGTATCCCAAGCATTGTTGAAAAAGGCATTATTGATTTTGATAAAACAAGTGTTGATTTTGTATTAGTAGTTGAAAAGGAGCAGACATGGAATCGTTTGAATCAGGACAGGTTCTGGAAGAGGAAAAATTGTTTGATTATTACTGGAGGAGGGCAGCCTGACAGGGGCACGAGGCGTTTCCTGCATCGCTTAAACAGTGAATTGGACTTGCCTGTTTACGTATTTACTGATATGGACATTTGGGGTTATTACATTTACAGCGTGTACAAACAAGGCAGTATTAATTTGGCGCATTTCAGCGAGAACGCAGCAGTTCCTGACGCAAAATTCATAGGTGTTAAAATGAGTGATGTTGAAAAATTCAATATTCCGAAATCACACTGGATTCCTATGAAAAAAATTGATTATAAGCGTGTTAGGGAAATTTCTGAATATGAATGGTTCAAAACTGATAAGGCATGGCAGAAAGAATTCAAAAAATTAAGCGATTTCAAGCACGTCGTGGAGCAGGATGTCCTTGTGGCCAAAGGTTTGGATTTCATGAGCAAAGAATACCTGCCGTTCAAATTTGACACAAAGGACTGGATAGAATAAAAAATTTTTTTTTTAGAAACTTTTTTAAACATAATTCTTTTTGTTTTATTCACTATGAATGCTGAAGAAGAAAATATTAAATTATTAGAAAAGTACAGAAAGAAAAGTTTAAGCCAAATTATTGACGATTTCAAAAACCAAGGCAATAATTGGGATTCTATTGACTTATTAATTAACGGTTCGCCTGAAAGTTTTTATAAAATAATCAATGAAAAAGGACTGAATAATAATGAAAGGAGCCTGCTTGCAAATTACTGCCTTAACAGATGCATTACTAAGGTTGAAGAATGGAATGTTAAGAACCCGTCATGGAAACTGGATGCTGACAAGTACAGGAGCATTATCAGCGAGTACGTCAAAATCAGCCTAATGTTCAACCCTGAAATTTTAAGCAACACATCCAAAAAATACTAATCAAACAATTTAGTTAAAAACATACGCCTCCAAATTATTCTAAACACGAGTAAAAAACTTTAAAAAACAAAAACAATCAATTATTCTTTATTGCTCCGGTAGCTCAGTAGGTAGAGCGCATGCCTGTTAAGCATGAAGTCGCAGGTTCGAGTCCTGCCCGGAGCGTGAAAACAGAGGTAACACAGAAGTTTTTTAAATTAGAAGTGGGGTTTTATATTTAATATGCTCCCTGTTATTGCTTCGGCAATAGCAGGCCATTTTATCTTAATTGAATGATTATAACAAAATTTATAAATGTTTGAATTATTAAAACAATTGTTTGAAAAATGAAAACAATATTTAATAAGCAGGTTTATAGGATAATTGAATTATTTTATAATAATAAGAACCAATCATTATATCTAAGAGAGATATCAAGAAAATTAAAATTGAATGAGAGCAGTGTTTCAAGATATTTGAACAGATTGGTAAAAGAAAATACTTTAATAACTGAAAAAGAAGGTAATTTAAAGAAATTTTATGTTAATAAAATAAAAATATCTTTATTATTTCCTTTATTTGATTATGAGAGATTTGAAAATCTTTCTTTATTAAGGAAAAATGCTATTATAAATTATATTAAAAAAAGTGTTTCTAAACCAGTTTTTCTTGTTGTTTTTGGCTCAACAGCAAAAAAAACATTAAGAAAAGATTCAGATTTAGATATCCTTGAAATAATTAATAAAATCGAGAAAAAAGATAAAATAATCAATGAAGTTGAGGCGCAGACAAGTATAAAAATTCAATTGCTTCAATTAACATTTAATCAATTCAAAAAAGAAATAATTAACAAACAAGATAAAGTTTTCCAATCTGCATTAAAGACAGGATTTCCAGTTTTTAATAATAAGTATTATTATGAGGTTATGTTAAATGAATGAATACTACTTAAAACAATTACTTAACTCAAATAGTAAATTAAATGACAAAATCACAGAATTTATTAAAGAAAAAATAATTGTAAAACAAGAAGTTGATATTAATGAAATAAAAGGGCATATTGAGAAATCAGAGCATAATCTTAATTTTATAAAAGATACATTAAAACAAGGTTATTCTGATTGGGCAATAACTGGATGTTATTATGCAATGTATCAGGCAGTATTGGCTTTAATATTAAAGAAAGGTTATTCTTCAAAAAACCACGATGCAACATTATGCATCTTAATAAAAGAATATTACAAGAAAGGAATTGAACAAGAAGATGTTGAATTAATGAATAAATTCTTTGTTGATTATCAGAACTTATTATTTTATATTCAGGCAAAAAATAAAAGAGAAGATGCAACATATTCATCAAATTATAAATATGATTATAAAACTGTTGAAAATTTAAGAATAAAAGCAATATTATTTGTAAACAAAGCAAAAGAAATATTAAAGTAATAATATAATTTAATAATCATAAAAGTAAGAAACATATAAGAACTGTTAATTTGGTTTTGTAGCTTGCCTGGAGCGCATTCTTATTTTTGCTTAAAAAACATTTAAATATTCAGAATTTATCCGATTTTAAATGGCGAATTTTGCTGAGGACACCCCCCAAAATTTAGAAGAATTGTTAAGTCCAGGGGTTCCAGTGTTAGTTGAAACAACTTCAACATATAATTATAATACTAAGATTATTAAGCACCTTTTCTTTTCAAATGGGAAAATGGATAAGAATTACTTCATTGCACAAGAAGGAGAAAAGAATACAGTTTATGCTTCTTTAAGTGAGAAAAGTTATACATTGCATATTTGTAAAGAAAGCAATAAGTGTATTGAGTATAAGGATGCATGGTATTATAAACATGAAAATAGTAATGAAGGAACTTTTGCTCGTTCAGGAGGAACAACTTTATGGATTTCAAAAAGTTATGGAGGGACGGATGTTAAAATTGGAGAAGAATTAAAAGAAGAATTCTCTGAAGTTTTGCTCGCAATAGAGTTTGCTCAAAAATCATACGTTTTTAATGTAAGTCATTTTTATCACCCAGATAATTTTATTAGCATTAAAAAATATTCTAATAATGGTGAAGTTAGGAATCACACTCTTTTATCTTTTGCTTTTAAATTATTAGAAAAGGCAAACAAAGAGTTAAATTTATTTTTTCCTGATAGAAGTGATGATTTTTCTGACTTAGTTCTTCTAACAAAGCATGACTCAATCATGGAACATCAAAGAAAAGAAGGTTATCCAATTACTGATAAAGACTTCATAATAAGACCACGTTACACTGGGCCGTATCTTGGTTTTCTAAAAGCAGGTTTCGGATCTTCAGGAGAAGTTTTTGCCATGCCCACAAAAGAAGGTGAAGAAGTCTTCAAACTAGCTTTCTCACCAGAGAACATCAAGAAATATTTTCCTTTTGAATAATTTCATAGGACAAGGACACATAAAACAATTATTTATTAAACCAATTTATATTATTAATTTAGCAATCACTTTTATTGATGCGTGTCCCCAAAAGAGTGTGTCCTGCCCGGAGCGCATTCTTTATATTTTGTTAATGCGATTAATATTGTGTGATTAAAAAAGCAGCATTCGGGGCAGGATGCTTCTGGCACGTGCAGAAAGAATTTGACAAATTAAAAGAAGTAACCAAAACAATTACCGGCTTCATGGGCGGAAAAACAAAGAATCCAAGTTATGAAATGGTATGCGCAGGCGGGACAGGGCATGCAGAAACAATATACATAGAATATGATGAGAAAAAAATAAATTATGATGAATTGCTGAAAACTTTCTGGAAAATGCACAATCCCACTGAATTAAACAGGCAGGGATTTGATATTGGAAGCCAGTACCGTTCAGTAATATTCTATTATGACGAGAATCAGAAGAAGAAAGCCATAAAATCAAAAGAAGAAGAGCAGAAAAAGCACAAAAATAAGATAGCAACAATAATAGAACCTGCCGGCGAGTTTTACAAAGCAGAAGAATACCACCAGAAATATTACAAGAAGCATGGAGGGGCTTGCGGATTATGAAGAAGACGGAAAAGGAATTAAAGGAATGCTTGACACCTGAACAATACTGCGTGCTAAGGGAAAAAGGAACGGAAGCACCTTTCACAGGGAAATTACTGCATAACAATGAAAAAGGAACTTATACTTGCGCAGCGTGCGGAAACAAAATATTCAAATCAGACAAGAAGTTTGACAGCGGAACCGGCTGGCCGAGTTTCTACGATGCAATAAAAGGAAGCATTAAATTAGAAGAAGACAAAAACCACGGCATGAACAGAATAGAAATAATATGCGCCAATTGCAGCAGCCACTTGGGGCACGTATTCAATGACGGGCCAAAGCCGACAAATAAGAGATACTGCATAAATTCAGCATCAATGGATTTCAAGAAGCAAAAAAAGGGTAATCTTTAAATATTTGATAGTTTTCCTTTTAAAATAATGGGTGCAAGCAATGCTTTTAAAACTGAAGTTGAGGAAGTCGTATCTGATTATAATAAATTAAATATTGTTAACAAGAAATTAATTGAAGAATTAGGCAGATACGTTAGCGAAGTTATCCCAAAAGTGCAATTATACCTTAATTTGTCAAAATTATCAAAAAATGATGCTAAGAATGACGTGAGTTTTAAGCAGGCAAAAGAATTAATTACTGTTTATGACAAACTGGAAAATGCCCTGAAAAACAAGCCGGTTCTTACTGAAACCCTGCAGGGAATTATTGACACTAACAATTTAATTTCCCAATACTGCAATAAAATTGACCAATTGGACAAGGAAGTAGAGCAGAAGAATCAGGATTATGAAAGAAGAGAAGAAAGAATAAAATTATTAATAGATGACAAGGAAAGGTTAAGCAATTCAATAATCAATTACAAATCAAAGATTGACAGCAAAAATAATAAGATACTGGAATTGGAAAATATAATTTCAGAACTTGAGGAAGATTCACAGGAAAGAAAGAAAGATTTAACTATAATGTACAAGAAAGTATCAGAACTGAGCAATACTTTTGCAAAATTTGTTAATCCGGAAAAACTGCAGAGCCCAATACCTGCAATCGAACAGAACAGCAAACCAATGATTCAGAATGAGGTGTCAATACCCAACACGATGCTGACGATTGAACTTAATAAATACTCACCAGGAGGTATGAAAAAGTTTTATGAAAAAGCAGCGCCCCTCATCCTGTCAAAATTGGAAAATGAAACTTCTGCAGGAATCATTATTAAGGAAGATTTTGAAAATTTAATGAATTTAAGAATAAAAGGTTTCGAAAAATCAACCCTGACGCTTTATAATTACTGCACCAGAATATTGAATTATTGGGCAAAAGATTCATTAATAAGCATGAGAAAAGGAGGAAGAACTAATTATTACAGCGTAAGTGAAACTGACAAATTAAGACCACTCCTTGGCGACGCCAAAGAATATGCTAAGAATTTTTTAAATAATCTGAAAAAGTGATATTTATGACAATGACGCAGGAAACACTCAATGAATTATTATTCCAGGGTGGGGAATTGTCAGATACTCTGCTGGAAAAATATGAAAAATTATACAAATCAATTAACCGCGCACTTTTAATTAAAGGTTTGAAATGCGGAGAGGGAGAATTGTTAAGTGAGTCATTAAAAAAATTAGAAGGAATCGGAAAAGGATTCGAATACTGCGATGACTGCGGAAGCACTGATATAGGGTATAATGAGTATGATAAAATTGTGTGCAAGGATTGCGGAGTTGTTCAGTTAAACCAGGAAATCCAAGTATTCTCAGATGATGAAATCAGGGCTTACACTAAAGATGAGGTTCAGAAAAGAAAAAGGACGGAAGTCAAATGGAAGGATTTCGGCCCGAGAACAATAATCCCCAAACAAGATGGCAAGAATATAGTGAATAATAAAAACCTTTACAGCAGATTAGCAAAAATACAAAATAGTTTATTAAATAGTTTTGAACGCAATTTGTGGGAGGCAACTCCTAAGATGAAGCAATATGCAGGCATTCTGAACCTGCCTTATTATATCAGGGAAGATGCCATGAATATTTACAAAGCATGCGTCAGAGGCAAGCATATTCAGGGCAGAAGCATTGACCAGTTCCTTTTTTCCTCGCTTTACGCAGCAGCAAAAGTGAATAATCATTTTTTAATAATGGATGACATACTGAATGTCAGCGAAGAAATCCATATTTTTAACGGTGTTGAATACAAATCAGGCGTTTCAAAAAGAAAATTAGTGAGAGCAATTAATATTCTTAAAACAAAAATTCTTCCAGAACTTAACATTACAATGGAAAATTCACCATTAATCAAGTATATTTTCAAATTCATGGACGAATTAGACTTAGAGAAGCATAAAATTAAAGCTCTGAATTTACTGGAAGATTACGCATTACATTATTATTTGTCTGAAAAATATGAACAAGTATCTGCTGAAGTCATAAAACTTATTGAAATGAAGAGCGAAGGAATAACTGCTGCAAAAGTTTCTGCAGATTTACAGAGTTTCAGGAAAACAGGAGAGCTTGAGGACATAATAATAGTGACCAAGAATGCAAAGGATAATAATGCAAGGAAAGTAGAGATTGAAAAATTAGCCCTCAGCAAATTCTCAGCGCATTACAAAGAATTCAAACAATCAAGTGGTATTATTTCAGAATTTGTTGAACCAATCATGTCAGGCAAGGACCCTAAGGGTTTTGCATCAGGGTTCATATACCTGTATGCTAAGAGATATGCAGAAAAGAAAACGCAGAAGGAAGTTGCTGAAATATGCAACATCACTGAAGTTACTTTAAGAACAAGGAAGAAGGAGATACTGAAAAATGACCTCCAAAACATGCTAAAAACTGATTAAAACGATTTTTAAGCCATTTATTTTATGATTCAAGGGGTTAAGGCAGTTATAGCAAGAGTTTATAAACACCACTTTTCTCTTTTTAATATTATTATGGCATATAATGACGGAAGGCGCCCCAGAAGAGATTTCGACAGGGGACCTCGACAAATGCATAAAGCAGTTTGTTCTGATTGCGGTGGGGAATGTGAAGTTCCTTTCAAGCCGAAAGAAGACAGGCCTGTTTATTGTAAAACTTGTTTCATGAAAAGGAAAGAACAGGAATAAAAGGAATTAGCGAATTTTTTTTTTAACTAATTCTAAATTTTTTTTATTTACTTATTTTTTTTTACTAATTCGCACTTCTTGCAGATTTCATTCCTGCTCGGCTCGCCGCATTCAGCGCAGTAATTTATTTTTAATCCTTCTGCGTGCTTCTTCCTTAAAGAAGGCAGCAATTTAAGGAAATTATTAACTATGTTTAACTTAATTTTTTTTTCATTTTTTTCTAATTCCTGAATTATAGCTCTTATGCGTCTTCTGAAAACAAAAGCGGACAAAGGGCAGTTGCAGTATAACACGTTAAAACCTTTCATTTCAGTATACTTCCGCGTTTCAGAATTAGTGCAGTAATATAATGGCTTTATTCTTGGGATGAATTTTTTATTCTTTATTGTTCCTGATATTGGGCTAAGCCCCAGACTGATTGAAAGATTGCCCCCGAACACGTTGAGCAGTATATTCTCTGCTTCATCATCAAGGTTATGTCCTGTAACGAGTTTATCAGCCCCCAATTCTCTTGCTTTCAGGTTCAAATAGTGTCTTTTAATAACTCCGCAAACAGCGCACGGGCTCATATTTTTAATTTTTTTGTGCAGTTCAACAAGTGAATCTCCAATCTCCTCTTTCAAGACAGCAATGTTTAATTTAATATTGTGCTCATTGCAGAATGCCCTTAAATTTATCAAATTTTTATTGCTGGAATCAGGGATTCCAACATCAATAAATAATGCCTCAACATTATAGCCAAACTTGTAAAGCAGATAAAGCGCAGTGGTTGAATCCTTTCCCCCGCTGCAGGCAACAATTAATTTCTCATTTTTTTTAATTAAATTAAAATTTTTGACAGTATTTTTTACTTTTTTTTCAAAAACTTCAATAAAACCCATGCTTATTACAAGTTTGTTAAAAGTAAAGTTTTTAAAACATTTTTGCTATTATATTATTCATGAATAAGGCGCTTAATTGTGAATGCTATTCTGAAGAATGCGCTTGTGCTTGCTGTAGCTGAAACAACTGAATTTTTTTTGGTTGTTGCATGATTTTTTTTGGGGTGGTTAAATATTAAACTATTAATTCCTGAATCTGGAAGAGGAAATTCCGGCGGGTTGACAGAGCGGCCATGTACTCGGCTGCAGACCGGGTTAGAAGGGTTCAACTCCCTTACCCGCCTGTTCATATTTGAAAATTATGATTCAGGGTTTAATTATTTAAACAATAAAATCTTTGGAATAAAAGGGAATAATTATGGTTTTAAAGCTTTACAATACTTTAACGAATAATTTAGAGGTTTTCAAGCCTTTAAAGAAAGGTTTTGCCGGATTTTACCCTTGCGGTCCGACAGTTAATAATTATATCCACATAGGGCATGCGAGGACTTACACTTTCTGGGATGTGGTGAAGAGATATCTGGAATATTCAGGCTATAAAGTCAGATTAGTCTCAAATATTACAGATATAGCAATTGATGATAAAATACTGAAAGAAGTGAAGAAAGCAGGCATAAGTTTTCAGGAATTAATAACAAAGTATACAATGGCTTATTTTGAGGACAGGTTAAAATTAGGGCTTGCACTGCCTGACGTGAACTGCTTGGCAACGCAGCACATACAGGAAATGACAGAATTAATAGAGAAATTGCTGAAGAAAGGTTATGCTTACGAGACAAGCGACGGCGTTTATTTCAATATATCAAAATTCAAGGATTATGGCAGACTTTCAGGCATGAAACCAAAAGAATTGAAAGCAGGAGCGGGGAAAAGAGTGAAAGAGGATGAGTACGAGAAAGGAGTGGCGGGGGACTTTGCATTATGGAAGAAGCATAAACGAGGCGAGCCTTACTGGCATTCCCCATGGGGCAAGGGCAGGCCGGGCTGGCATATTGAATGCAGCGCGATGAGCATGAAATACTTGGGTGAAACTTTTGACATTCACGGAGGAGGGCAGGATAATATATTCCCCCATCATGAGAATGAGTTAGCGCAGAGCGAGGCAGCCACTGGAAAAAAATTTGTGAATTACTGGATGCATCCCAATTTAGTGTTAATGAACGGTGAGAAGATGAGCAAATCAAAAGGCAATTTCATAACAGTAAGGGACGCGGCAGAAAAATACAGCGGTTTATTATTAAGATTTTTTTACTTGAACACTCATTACAGGAAGAAAATAGATTTTAACGGGAAGGATATTCAGGCGGTTAAATTAAAATTAAACAGGATAACGGAAGCAGTAAGGAGGATTAAAACTTTTTCTGGGCAGGGAATTGTGGCGGGAATTCCTGAAACTGCTTTGCTGAAAACTCTGCAGAGAGTTGAGAAAAATTTTGAAGATGCAATGGATGATGATTTCAACACATCGCTTGCAATAACAAGAATTTTAGAATTAGTGAAGGAAATAAACAAGCACTTTGCAGAGCATCATGGAATCAGCCCAAAAACTGCAGGGAAAATTTTCAATTTCATGGAAAAAACAGGCAGGATATTTTTCGGGGACTTGTTTGAATCAGAAATTTTGAAAAAGGAAGGGTTAAACAGCTTGTCCGAACAGTTACTAGAACTTATTATTAAATTAAGGGATGAGGCTCGTGAAAAGAAAGACTATAATAAAAGTGATTATATCAGGAATGAGCTGAAGAAGAATGGAGTAATTCTTAATGATAATGATAAGACAACTTGGAGTTTAGAATAATTTCAGCGCTTTTTTCTCTTTTGGTAATCATTAATAGCTAGCCTTAACGCGTCAGCAGCCAATTTGCTGCAGTGCATTTTAATATTCGGCAATCCTCCCAACTCTTTCGCAACATCCATGTTAGTTATATCCATTGCTTCTTGGATAGTTTTGCCTTTTGCAAGTTCAGTAATCATGCTGCTGGATGCTATTGCTGCAACACACCCCATAGTTTTGAACTTAATATCAGCGAGTCTGCCGTCTTTCACTTTTATTGTAATTCTCATCACGTCCCCGCATACAGGATTCCCCGCTTCTCCGGCGCCGTCAGCATTTTTCACTTCACCCATATTTTTAGGGTTTTTGAACAATGCCATAACTTTCTTGCTGTACTCATCCAAGAGGGCTCATCTCAGTCAATTTTTTAACAATAATTTTCAGATTCTTAACAGCATAATCCGCCTCTTTCTTTGTGGTAAACCTGCTGACAGTTATTCTGATGCTGCCCTGAATATAATTATCAGGCGTTTTGATAGATTTTAAAACGTGGCTGGGCTGCAAATTCTTGCTGTGGCACGCGCTGCCAGTGCTTACAGCCACTCCTGCCTCATTCAAAAGTGTTAATATTGCCTCTCCTTCAATCCCTTTGAAAGATACATTAATATTATTCACTAATCTTTTTTCAAGCGAGCCGTTAATTTTAGCATTGGGAATCTTCTTAATTTTTTCAATCATATAATCCCTTAATTTTTTCATCTTCTCATTCGCTTCACTATTGCATAACTCTGCAGCTTTTGCGAAGCCCACAATGCCCGGCACATTTTCAGTGCCTGCTCTTAAATTAAACTCGTGCCCTCCTCCGTGCAGCAAGGGTTTTATTTTCACTCCGCTCCTTATGAACAAGGCTCCGACTCCTTTCGGGCCGTGAATCTTATGCGATGAGAAGCTTGCCAAATCAATAAAATCATCCTTGACATTTATAGGCACTTTGGTGAATGACTGCACAGTATCAGTATGCAGTATAACATTTTTTTCCCTGCAAATCTTCCCAATGCCCCTGATGTTCTGGATTGTTCCTATCTCATTATTGGCGTGCATTACAGAAACCAAAATTGTTTTGTCAATTATTGCTTTCTTCAGCTCATCCAAATCTATTAATCCTTCCTTGTCAACGTTTAAGTAAGTGGTTTTGAAGCCTTTCTTCTCCAAATACTTGAAAGCATTTAATACAGCTTTGTGCTCAATCTTTGTAGTAATAATATGGTCTCCCTTGTCATTGTTCGCCTTCGCTGCGCCTATGATTGCAGTATTGTCCGATTCAGTGCCTCCGCTAGTGAATATTATCTCATTAATGTCAGCATTAATCTTTTTCGCAATTACCTCTCGGCTGCTGTCCACTGCTTTTCTCGCATCTGCCCCGAATGTGTGGAGCGAGCTCGGGTTTCCGTAAATTTTAGTGAAGCAAGGAAGCATTGCTTTGACTGCTCTCTTGTCAGCCATTGTGCTTGCCCCGTTGTCCAAGTATACTTTCATCTGCACCCGACCTCCATGCAGCTGCATAATCTGCACATGCATTTAACAAAAGTCTTTTTTGAGCTGTTTTTAATCAGGTTGTCTCCTGTCTTTCTTATTTCTTTTTTCTGCTTGTTTGTGAATTTAACGCTTCCTCTCTTGTTTTTCAGGTACTGGCTGATTGCAGGCTCTGTTACGCCTATTATTTTGGCAGCCTTCCTGCGGGGAATCTTTTTATCCTTAACTAAATAAATCACCAATTCTTTTCTGAGCGAGGGGAGCAGCTTCCACAAGGCAGTTTCGCACGGAGTCCTGAACATGCAATTAAATTAACAATTGTTAATTATAAACATTTCTGCAAAAGTTTTTAAAATGGATTTTCTTAATAATCTATTAATGGAGAACAGGCATGTTGGGGTCATAATAGTAATAATATCCCTCCTTATAGGGCTGGTAATTTACTCCTTCAATCAGGCATTATCTGATATTGTCAGCACTTCATGCACTCATGGCTTAACATGCCCTATGTGGGGCACGATTAATTTTCAAACAAGCACAGGCTTGGGGATAATGAGCGCAATTCTTTTGTTCGGATTGTATTTGATATTTTTTGCAAAAGACAAAAAACAGGAGTTAAAGAAAAGCCCCTTTTCCAATATTAAAGATTTAAGCAAAGAAGAAAGAATAATTCTTGAAAAAATAATTGAAGAGAAAGGAACAATATTCCAGTCCGAACTCGCTGAAAAGATAAAAATGACCAAAGTAAAAGTTACAAGAATACTTGACAAATTAGAAGGCAAGGGCTTGGTAGAGAGGAAGCGAAGAGGAATGAGCAATGTTGTAATATTAAAGCATTGAATGAAACTAGTTTCAAACAAGCCCTTATAAGGTGTTTCAAACCCTTATTATTGCATGAAAAAAACAATAATAATTCACGGCATCCATTGCAGGAGTTGTGAAGAATTAATAAAAGATGCCCTGCTTAAGGCAGGAATCAATAAAATTGACTTCAAAGGAAACAAAGCAACCCTGTTTTTTGATGAGAAGAAAACAGGATTCAGCAGGATTAAGAGAATAATAAAAAAAGAAGGTTATGATGTTAAATGAAGGAAGCAGTTAATTTCAAAGCAGAAGGAATGAGCTGCCCGAGCTGCGAAAAAATAATCGGAAAACAAGCCCTGAAAATTAAAGGGGTTTATGGCTGCAAAGTGGATTATGCAACTCAGGAAGGAGTTATCACTTTTAATCCTAAAAAGACAAACATTGATATTATTTTGGACAAGATTGAAGAAAAAGGTTATGAATGCTTTATAATAAAAAAATCAATTAAGAAGAATAAGAATTATTTCGGATTATTGTTCTGGGCATTAGGTTTGCTCGCGGCTGGTTATTTTGTCCTGCAATTTATAGACACAATCCCTCTGCCTGAAATTAGTGCAGATATGGGTTATGGATTAATATTATTGACTGGTTTATTAACTGGGTTTCATTGTGTTGGAATGTGCGGAGGATTTGTAGTATCTTACTCTGCAAAGAATCCTAAAAAATCATCCCACTTGATTTATGGTTTGGGCAAAACAATATCTTACACTGTCATTGGCGCTGGTTTTGGATTATTAGGTTCAATTATCACGTTCACGCCTTTAATGAGGGGGGTTGCGGGGATAATTGCAGGAATATTCCTGTTATTATACGGGCTTCAAATGCTGAACGTGCTCCCCATACTTAGAAAAATAAGGATAAATACTCCTCATTTCTTGGCAAAATTTGTGGGAAAAGAGTCGCAAAAACATTCAAGCCCCCTAATACTTGGATTATTGAACGGGTTAATGCTTGCCTGCGGCCCGTTGCAGGCTATGTATGTAATGGCTGCAGGTACAGGCAGTTTAATTGAAGGTGCGAAGACTTTGTTCTTTTTTGGATTAGGCACCCTGCCTGTAATGATTGGTTTTGGTTTCATAACAAGTTTTATCTCCTCAAAATCCGCTCATAATATTATGAAAGTGTCGGGCGCTGTTGTTATAATAATGGGTTTATTAATGGTGAATAATGGATTATCCCTTGCAGGTTCAGGATATGACTTGAACAGTCTGGCTGCAACATTCAGGGTAAGCATTGCAGAAGGAGCAGCATCAAATAATGCTGCTGCAATTTCAGGAGGGTATCAGGAGATAAGAATGGAAGTGAACAGGTATGGGTGGAGTCCTGACAGTTTTGTGCTGAAAGCAGGAGTGCCGGTTAAGTGGATTATTAACGGAGCGGAGATTAACAGCTGCAATAATGCTATTCAAGTGCCTGCGCTTGGTTTAAAATTTGATATAATAAAAGGGGAGCAGGTGATTGAATTCACCCCAGCAAATGAAGGAGTTATAAGCTGGAGCTGCTGGATGGGCATGATTCCCGGGGTTTTCATAGTCAAAGATGATATAGACTTGTCAGATGCCAGTGCTGTTCAGGAAGAACTTGGCTCAGTCCAGATTCCAAAAGGAGGAAGTTGCGGGTGCAATGCAGCAGGATGAAAACTGTAAAATTAAACATTACTGGAATGCACTGCGCGAGCTGTTCAGCACTGCTCACTAAGAGGCTGGAAAAAACAGAAGGAGTAAAATCAGCAGTTGTAAACTTTGCTGCTGAGAAAGCCAGTGTGGAATATGATGAGTTGAAGACGAGCGCGGATGCTTTAATTATGGTTGTTAAGGATTCAGGTTATGATGCAAAACAGGCTAGTAAGGAAAGTGCGGGTTTGCACAACGAAGAAGACATTAGCAGGTTAAGATTGAAACTAATCCTTGGTGTCATCTTATCTTTTCCTGCTCTGCTTTTGGGAATGGTTTTCATGGATGCGTTCGGCATTTACACCAATTACGTATTATGGGCTCTTGCAACACCAGTCCAATTCTATATAGGTTTGCAGTTTTACAAGGGGGCGTGGTCAGCGTTGAAGAATAAGACGAGCAATATGGACACTCTTATAGCGTTGGGCACTAGTGCTGCTTATTTTTACAGCGTTTACTTAGTGTTAACTAATCCTATGGGTGAACAGTTCTTTGAAGCAGCAGCTGTATTAATAACACTAGTAGTATTGGGGAAGTACTTGGAAGCTGTTGCCAAAGGCAGGACTAGTGAAGCTATTGAGAAACTCATAAGTTTAAGCCCCAAGAAAGCAACAGTTATTAGAAACGGGGTAGAGGTGAAGATTTCCATTGATGAAGTAATCGCCGGCGATATAATTATAGTAAATCCAGGCCAGAAAATACCTGTTGACGGGGTGATAGTGTCAGGCTGTTCCAGTATTGATGAAAGTATGATAACCGGAGAGTCAATGCCTGTTGAAAAGAAGGAAGGGGATGAGGTGATAGGCGCAACGATTAACAAGTACGGCGCTTTCAACTTTAAAGCAACCAAAGTCGGAGCCAATACTACATTGTCCAAGATTATCCAATTGGTTGAGGATGCGCAGACCAAGAAAGCCCCGATTCAGCGCTTCGCTGACACAGTCAGTTCGTACTTCGTGCCGGCAGTTTTAATCATATCATTGATTACATTTATTGCTTGGTATTTCTTCCTGAATGCAGATTTCACTTTTAGTTTAATAGTAACTGTTTCAGTATTAGTCATTGCCTGCCCATGCGCTTTGGGGCTTGCAACACCCACAGCTATTATGGTAGGAACAGGCAAAGGCGCGCGGAACGGAATACTTATCAAAAGCGGCGAAGCATTGGAAAAAGCCCACAAGATTAAGTGCGTAATACTTGATAAGACGGGCACGATTACGAAGGGTGAGCCTGATATTACCAGCATTAATCCAGTTAATAATTACACCAAGAAAGAGCTGCTAGTCTTGGCTGCGAGCATTGAAAAAGGCAGCGAGCACCCGTTAGCAGAAGCTGTTGTTAAGAAAGCCAGAGGGTTAAAAATGAAGAAGGTTAAGAGATTTAAAGCCATACCCGGACATGGTGTGAGCGCCATGATTGGAAGTAAATTGTACTGCGCGGGCAACCAGAAATTAATGAATGATTTTAAAATTAACACTGAAAAGGCGGGTGGCAAGGTAAAATTTTTTGAAGAAATGGGTGAATCCGTGATTTATGTGGCGGAAGAAAAAGAATTAATCGGATTAATAACTGTTGCGGACACTATTAAAGAATCCTCCCCTGAAGCTGTGAATGAATTGAAAAAAATGGGTGTTGAAGTGTATATGATAACCGGCGACAATAAGAGGACTGCTAAAGCAATAGCCGGGAAGGTAGGGATTACTAACGTGTTCGCTGACGTGCTGCCTGAGGATAAAGCTGAATATGTTAAGAAGCTGCAGAAGGAAGGTTATGTTGGTATGGTGGGTGACGGGATTAATGACGCGCCGGCAATAGCGCAGGCTGATATTGGAATAGCGATGGGAAGTGGCACTGACGTAGCGCTGGAGACGGGCAATATTGTGTTAATGAAGGATGACTTGATTGATGTGTCTAAGGCGATTAAGTTGAGCAGGCAGACTATGAGCAAGATAAAGCAGAACATGTTCTGGGCGCTCTTTTATAATAGTCTTGGCATTCCAATAGCAGCAGGAGTATTATACCCGAGTTTAGGGTTATTATTGAATCCTATGGTTGCAGGAGGGGCAATGGCATTAAGCAGTGTCAGCGTAGTATTAAACTCGTTAATGTTAAGGATGAAAAAATTATAATGCTCATTTCATAATCTTACTGCGCAATTAATTTTCCCGCCTATTTTTCCGAGAATTGCACTGCAAACCAATAATAAGAATGACAGCAATATGTTAATAACAGGATTATCGGCGCCTGATGAATAAAACAGAATAATTGAAATTATCAGCATACTGCTTGCAGTAACAATTTTTGCAGTTAACAATATAGTTCTTAATTTCCTGAACCTGATTTTGCCGTCAATCAATCCAAAAATTCCAGCAATAATGATAAAAAAAGGCATTAATGTTATGAAAAATTCAGCAGTGTTTGCAACAATAATGGCATAAAAATCAGGATACAAATAATCAAATGCTAATAATGAAAACAATATTATTGAGCCTGCTACTGGCAGGTGCGCAAGAATTGGATGAATATGATTTTCCAAGTAATCACTCCTGTTCTTCTCAATCAAGGGCTTATAATCCTTGAACACTGCTTTTGGCATCCCGCACGCAGGGCAGTAATCACGAAGATTCTTCTTTTCCATGACGTAACCGCAAGCATTGCACTTCACTAGAACCATTGAATTATTTAAAATTCTTCAATATTTTATTAATATTTGTTTTTGCTTCCTGATTAAGCAGGGCGCCTTTTTTCAATTGAGGCAGGCGCTCCTCATACGTTTTCTCCCTCTTCTGGTAGAATATTCCTATTGGAATCCTGTCACCCCATTCCATTGCTTTCTTCATTGCATCACTTCTTGCCTTTAAAGGTTTTTTCAGTTTGTAAATCCTTTTCTGGTACCATTTATAAGTGTTCAAGTGGTTGAAAGTCACGCACGGCTGCAGAACATCAATTAATGCAGCGCCCTTATGCTTTATCGCTTTCTTGTACAATTTGGACAAGTAATCAATATCGCCTGCAAAACCCCTTGCAGCAAAAGTAGCTCCGCTTGCAAGGGCAAGAAGAACAGGATTAACTGCTTTTTCAGCAACGCCGAAAGGGGTAGTTTTTGTAATAAAACCCTCATCACTTGTTGGGCTTGCCTGCCCCTTAGTCAAGCCGTAAATCTGGTTATTGTGAATAATGTAAGTAATGTTAATATTGCTCCTGCAGAAGTGCACAAAATGATTAGTTCCTTCACTGCACCCGTCCCCGTCACCGCCTTCAGCAATAACAGTCAAATTATGATTGGCTAATTTAATGCCCATTGCAAGAGGCAAAGCCCTGCCGTGCAAGCCGTTAAAGCAATACACTCTCATCCAGTGCGGAAGTTTGCCTGAACAACCAATGCCTGAAGTTATTACAGTATTGTAAGGTTTTAACTTTAACTCGCTGATTGCTTTCTTCATGCTGTTCCATAATCCGAAATTCCCGCACCCCGGGCACCAATTCGGCTCGCCTTTCGTTCTTAACCAGTCAACACTAACCATTTTTTTATTTAATCACCTTCTTCATAAAATTAATAATTTCATCAGGAGTGAATTGCCTGCCGTCATATTTTAACAATTTATGACTAATTTTCAAATCAGTAAATTCGCTTATCAAAGAGCCCAATTGCCCGCTTGGATTATTCTCAGCAAGAATTAACATTTTATGCTTTCCAATTTTTCTGATTAATTCATCAGCAGGGAAGGGCTTCATAACCTTAACCTGCACAAACTTAATCTTTAACTCCTTTAATGCTTCTAAAATAATCCCTTTTGTTGAGCCCCATGCAACAATTGCATTTTCCGAATTCTTGTCCCCGAAAACGCTGACACCCCTGTTCTTCAGCGCTTTTGCCAAGCCGTTAATTTTGCGCAAACGCTTGTCCATCATCATCTTCCTCTCAGAAGAGCCTTCAACAATGTTGCCTTCCTCATCATGCTCGTCTCCAATGCTTAACTGGATGCCGTTCCTGACTCCGGGAATTGTTCTCGGGCTTACTCCGCTCTTCGTGAACGCGTAGCGCTTGAATTTTTCCAAAGGCTTCAATTCATTCTTAACATTAGTTGCGAATTCTCCCCTGTTAATATTATAGCCATTGCTCTTAAATGGAGGGACAGTGCTTAATGAAACGCTCAAATACTTGTCAGTTAATATTATGGCAGGAATCTGGAATTCATCAGCAAGATTGAAAGCATCCAAAGTCATATTAAAGCAGTCAGCCGCGTCGCCGGGCGCGAATATGACTCTTGGAAATTCGCCATGCCCTGCATGAAAAGCGTACCTTAAATCTCCCTGTTCAGTTCTTGTCGGCAAACCAGTAGCAGGACCAGGGCGCTGCCCAAGAATGATGACAACAGGAATTTCAGCACACCCAGCCAAACTCAGAGTTTCATTCATTAAAGCAAACCCTCCTCCGCTTGTTGCAGCCATTGAACGAACACCTGCGTAAGAAGCGCCCAATGCAAAATTTAAGGCAGCAATTTCATCCTCTGTCTGGTGGACAAGAATATTATGCTCTTTCTGCATTGATGCAAGGAACTGCATTATGCCTGTTGAGGGAGTCATAGGATAAGAACTTAAGAATCTGCACCCAGCCCTTATTGCGCCAATACTAATGGCATTATTCCCGTCAATCAATATTAAATCCTTCTTCTTTGACTTTTTAAATTTAAACAATAATTTCCTGTAATTCTTAATGCTGTCATAGCCTTCTTTTAATGCTTCAAAATTAGTATTAACAACTTTTTCACCTTTTTTTCCGAAACTTTTTTTCAGAAATTTTTTGATAATATTCAAATCCAGCCCAAGAATTTTTGCAGTGGCGCCGATTCCTATTGTTGACTGCATAACTTTCTGAAGAGCCCCGTATTTTTTTGACAAATCCCTGAAAGGAACAGGGAACAAGAAAACCCCTTTCCGCTCCCTGACTTTAATGCTTTCCTCGTGAATAATGCACCCGTTCTTTGCAACTTTATCCTTATGCTTCTTAATCGTTAATTCATCCAAAGCAACCAAAATATTAATGTGGCTGGTATGGCTTGTTATTTTATCTTTTGAAGCCCTGACAGTCAAATTATTATGCCCTCCCCTTATTAAACTCGGATACTCATCAGTTGAGAACACATAATAACCATAATCTTTCAGCACGTTAGAGAGCAGCATTCCCGCGCTTAAAGTGCCGTAACCCGCCTCGCCTCCAATTCTCCAGATTATTTCATTGCTCATTTTTTTCCGCGCTTCTTTTCTGCAGTGTTTATTTTAAACAAATCATAAATTAAGCAATGATTTGTGAAAACAGTGAATAAGAGAATAAGGGACACTAAATAAAATAAGTTATTATACTTGTATCCCAAGTAAATGAACAAAGCGCTGAGCACCAGCCTGACTGACTTGTCTGCTCTGCCAACATTGGGTTTCATTAAAAATTAATAATGATTATAAGAATACTTAAATGTTTTGAAATAAAAAAAATAATAAAAATAAAAAAATGTGAATAGTAAAGGATTAACAGCCATTAAACCTTTATCTTTTCTTCTTAGCACTTTTTTTTTTACCTTTTGCGCCGCCTTTTTTAGCAGCCTTCTTTTTTTTAGTAGGCATAATACTTTTTATAAGGAGAGGAAGTTATAAAAAACTTTATATTACTGCTTTTTACATTTTAGTAGTATGACTCTTGGAAATTATGACGCAAAAAAAATAGAACAGCACTGGGCAAAGAAGTGGGCCGAAGAAAAAACTTACAAATTTAATTCCAAGAGCAGGAAAAAATTTTATTCCATTGATACTCCCCCCCCGACAGTAAGCGGAAAAATGCACATAGGGCACGCATCAAGTTACACTCAGCAGGATGTTATTGTAAGATACAAGCGCATGAAAGGTTTTGAAATATTTTATCCCTTCGGAACTGACGATAACGGATTAGCAACTAATCTTCTTATTGAAAAAATTAAAGGAGTTAAAGGCTCAAAAATGAAAAGGCAGGAATTTATTGATTTATGCCTTAAGACACTGGAAGAGATAAGGCCCGAATTTGTTCAGGACTGGAAAAATATAGGTATGAGCTGCGACTTTTCAATATTTTACTCAACAATTGATGCGCATTGTAGGAAAATATCCCAACGCTCATTTATTGAATTATACAAAATGGGCAGGGAATACCAGTTAAAAGCGCCCACTTTGTGGTGCCCGAAGTGCGAAATAGCGCTTGCACAAGTGGAATTAGAAGACAAGGAAATTGAATCTGAATTTGTTGACGTTAAATTCAAACTTGAAAATGGAGACGATTTAATAATAGCAACCACGCGGCCTGAAATGTTCCCAGCTTGCGTTGCAGTTTTCGCCCACCCTGATGATAAGAGATATAAAAAATTATTCGGAAAGAAGGCAAAAGTGCCATTATTTGATATTTCTGTCCCAATTATTCCTGACGAGCACGCTGACCCTGAAAAAGGGACAGGCATTGTAATGTGCTGCACTTTCGGAGACCAGACAGACATAGAATGGTATAAATCTCATAATCTTCCTTTAAGTATGGCAATTACAAAAAACGGCTTGATGAACAATACTGCAGGAAAATATGGAGGCATGAGCATAAATGATGCGAGGAAAAAAATTATTGAGGATTTGCGTAAAGAAGGACTGCTTGTTAACAAAAAACCAATAACTCATGCGGTAAACGTGCATGAAAGATGCGGGACTCCTATTGAAATTATTGAATCAAAACAATGGTTCATAAAATATTTGGATTTAAAAGATGAATTCATAAAATTAGGCAACAAGATGAAATGGTATCCTGATTACATGAAAGTCAGGTATGACAATTGGATTAGAGGATTAAGATGGGACTGGTGCATCAGCAGGCAAAGATTCTTCGGGATTCCTTTCCCAGTATGGTACTGCAATAAGTGCGGTGAAGTCAAACTCGCAGACAAAAAAGATTTGCCCGTAGACCCTTTGGTTGACAAGCCAAGAAGCAAATGCAAATGTGGAAGCAGTGATTTCACTCCTGAAAGAGATGTGCTGGACACTTGGGCTACGAGTTCACTTACGCCTCAATTAGCAGTTGAACTTGTTAAGGATAAGTCAGTGCAGAAAAAAATATATCCTATGAGTATGCGTCCGAACGCTCATGACATAATCACTTTCTGGTTATTTAACACTGTCGTGAAAAGTTATCTGCATAATAATAATATTCCATGGAAAAATGTGCTTATATCAGGGCATGTTCAGGACGAGCACGGAAAAAAAATGAGCAAGAGCAAAGGCAATGTTGTATCTCCTCAGGATATGATTGAAAAATATTCAGCTGATGCTTTAAGATTCTTCGCAACCAATGCATCCCTTGGGGAGGATATGCCTTTCAAGGAGCAGGAATTAGTGAGAGGAACAAAATTTGTAATAAAATTATGGAACGCTGCAAAATTTCTTGAAATGCAGAAAGAAGCAGGGAAAGCAGGGAAAGAAAATTTCAGCGATAAATGGATGATTAATCTTCTGAACAATACAATCATAAAAGCAACAAAATACATGGACAAGAATGAATACAGCAAAGCCAAAAAAGTAATTGTTAATTTTTTCTGGAATGAATTTGCGGATTATTATATTGAAATGATAAAATACAGGTTATACGGTGATGATAAGAACAGCAGGAATTCGGCAATAATAACATACAAAAAAGTTTTCCTTGACATACTGAAAATGAGTTGCATATTCACCCCTTTCGTGACTGAGGAAATATACGGGCAATTATACAATAATAATAACAGCATCCATAACCAATTATGGCCTGAAGCTGGCAAGGTCGACAAGAAAATATTAAATATTGGGGAGTTAATGAAGCAGGTAATCAGCGAAGGCAGGCAGTACAAGATTAGCAATAAGATGAGCCTTGGCGCTGAACTGGAAAACGCTGTTATTCACGGGCCAAAGAAAGAACTGGAAAAAATTAAGGATGTGATTGCCGGCACTCTCAGGATAAAGAATTTAACAATAAAGGGCTCTAAAAAAATCAGTTTCACTGTTCAATAAATTCAAAGCCTAATTCTTCTTCTATTTTTTCAATCTTTTTCTGCCAATAATCCCCGTCAAATAATACATTATTCTTATTATTATACCAGAATTTCCTTTCCTTTATTGACTTAATCCCTTCATTGCCCAATACTTTCTTATTTTCAACGTCGTAAGCAATGGATTGGATGCTTAAAGGCACGTTTTTTAAGTAAGAATTAATGTCAGGATTTTCCTTTGTAAGCACTGAGCACGCATGCTTCCTGAAAATGCTGATGTCAAAAATTTTCCCCTCATTAGTTGTAATCTTCCACCCTTTGCACGAATCAGGCAAACCCTTAACGCCGTGCTCCTCAACTAACCAATTAATCGGCAGCTTCTCAGGATAAAACTCTGCTGCTATGAAGTCAACATCATGCTTGTTCCACGCGTCAATATTATACAATCTGCTGATAATATTCCTGTAAACGTAGCCGCCAATAAGGTACAAACCCTTCGCTGCCTTACTCAAAGGCACAATAATGTAATTAACTTCATCAGCGAACGGATTGAACAATTCCTCGTACATAAACATTAATTATTATGCACTTATTTATTACTTTTATGGTATTATCCTTTGTTTAATTCCATATTTTTTTAAATAATGAATTGTTCACTTTGGAAGTAATGTGCTTTGCTATTCCAGGATTAATTGTCAGTATAAAAGAAGGTAGTGCAGTAGTTTCTTACAACGGCGAAGGAAGAAAGTGCAAACTATTGGTTGAAGCTGAAGAAGGGGATTACGTATTAGTCCAGTCCAATTACGCTGTTAGAAAAGTCCCGAAAGGCGAGGCTTTGAAGATTTTTGAGGCGGTTAAATGATGCCCGAAATTTACTTTTTAAGGTATGCGAGGCCCTGCGCTGATTTCATGCTCCAAAGAGGTGAAATTAACTGCAGCGAATTGTCAAAGATTGATTGTATGCTTTATGAAAAAATTAGCGTTGACAGAGAATTTATTGAAAGAATTTTTTACAGAGCAATACTTCCTTTAAAAAAAATATCAAAGAATTACTGGAATATTAATACAATAAAACAATATTTTCATGTTGTCCATAATGAATTAATTGATTCATGCTCCGAAGGTTTTGAGCACTTGACAGGATTCCAGAAAGAGCTTTGCAGGGTTCATGAAGGTATTGTTAAAAGCGTGAATAAAGATTATTACGAAGTTTCTTGCGGGAATGAAACGGAAAAAGTCCTTAAAGGGTGGGTTAATGATGCAAAGCCTGACGACATTGTTTTTATTCATTACGCAATGGCAGTTGAAAAAAAATGAAGATAATCTCTGTTGGCAATGAAATGCGAGAAGATGATTCCATTGCCTTGGAATTGGCTGAACAAATCGGGGCTGTTAAAGCTTTCACTAATCCTGAAAATTTCATAAATGAAGGGGACGAAGTCATAATTGTTGATGCTGTGGATTTCAATGCTGAGCCCGGAAGCGTCAGGGAATTCAATACTGAAGAAATTGCTGAATTCGCTTTGAGCACAACCCATAATGTCAGCGTATTCGTCCTTGAAAATTTCTGCAAAATAATAAAAATAATAGGCATTCAGCCGAAAAATACAGGATACGGAAAAGGGCTGAGCATGGAATTAAAAGAAAAGAAAGAAGAAATTATTTCGCAGGTCAGGAAATTAATCAACGAATAATTCCTCCTTGTCCTTTGTTGAGAGCTCAAATTTGTCTGAGAATTCAATTGCATCAACAGGGCACACATCCCTGCATAATCCGCAAAAAATGCACGTGTCTAACCTTATTGTTATCCTTTTTTCCTCTTTCCTTACTTTGATGCATTCACTGGGGCAGTTTTTTTCGCACAATCCGCACCCAATGCACTTATCCCTGTGAAACACGTGCTTCCCCCTGAATAATTCAGGCATTTTTTTTGCCCTGCCTTTGGGATAATCTATTGTGAAGGGCTTTTTCACAAGATTTTTCAGCGCTTCACTAATTATCATAATCCAATCACCCCAATATTAATTAATGAAAGCACTGCTGCAATAAATAATTTTTTGGCGCTGAGCATGAAATTATACCTTGCCGAGGAGGCATTAATTAAAGCATACGCGAATAATAATCCCAGCAAGATTAGCGGAGTATAAATATTCCACCCGATTATTATTCTTGATATTAGCAGATAATACATGAAATCCTTTAATTTTTCAACTAATAAGTAAAGCATCAGGATTTTCCCGCTGAACTCTGAAGCCATTCCCGAACTTATTTCAGTGCTTGCGCTGGCAGTGTCATAAGGAGTTATTCTTAAAACAGCCAGCCCTGAAAATAAGAGGAAAATTATTGATACAGGCGCGCTGAAAATCATGCTCTGGACTGATGAAATGCTCAACACTCCTGAAATGCTGATAATGTTTATTACTGAAAAAGCAATTATTAATTCGTAGCCGAGCATTAACACTAATTCCCTCATTGAAGCAACGTAACTGAAAATGTTCCTGCTTGCAAAAGCGCTGCAGATTACTGCGACTTCAACGCTTACTATCAAGTAAATGAACACTATGAAGTCGTATTCAAATTTTATCACCCCGAAGAATATGAGATAAAGTATTATCAGGAAAATAATCGCAATGAATAACCCTGAATAAAAAATAATATTCCTGCTCTCATCAGATTCAATTCTTTCTTTGCCCCAAAGCTTGATTATGTCATAAAACGGCTGGATAACAGGAGGGCCTTTCCTGTTCTGAAACCTTGCGAATAATTTCCTGAATACTCCGCTGCTTAGCAGGGCAAGGAAAGGACATAATACTAATATTATTAACTCAATGCTTATGTTCATAACCGCACATCTCCATAAAATCATGCTTTGACATTATTTTCTGCTTGCTGTCTTTGACAATCATTACTCTTTCCATGCATCCAATGCACGGGTCAATGCTTGCAACTATTACCGGCAAATCCCCCAACTCGCTCCCGACAATCAAAGGTTTAAGAACAGGGAAATTGTTAAAAGTAGGAGTTTTCACTTTAACCCTTAATATTTCATTGCGCTTCACGCTTACATAATAAAATAATTCCCCTCTTGGGGCTTCAATCCTTGCATAACCTTCCCCTCTTTTAATATAAGTGGATTTATCCTTTTCAACAGGCTCTTTTATTAAAGCCAGTGCTTGTTTTATTATATTTATTGATTCAAAAATTTCATCAATCCTGATTCTTAACCTTTCACTCACATCCCCTTTGCTTCCAGTTACTGGCTTGAATTTTATCAAATCATACCCTTCATAACCAGTGCTCCTTACGTCAAAATCAATGCCAGAAGCCCTGGCAGTGGGGCCCACAATGCAGTATTTCTCAGCCAAATCCTTGGTTATTACTCCTTTTTTATTGAATCTTGACGTGATTACTTCATTGCTCAATACTTCTTTCTTGTAGGCTAATAATTTTTCATTTAATTCATCAAGAATCTGCATCACATTATTTTTTTTGGAAATATTTATTTTGGTTGTTCCTATGAAATTTATTGCATGATGAATCCTCTGCCCGGTTAATTCCTCAAATAAGTCAACTATTTTTGAGCGCTCCCTCCAGAAGTACATGAATAATGTTTCATAACCTATGTCATGAAAAAGGAAACCCATCCATAACAAGTGGGAGTGTATTCTTTCAAGCTCGGCAATAACCATTCTTGTCATTTTAACGCTCGTGCTAGTATTAATTTTTAAGATAGATTCAGCAGCATAAGTAATGCACGCGCTGTGGGCATAACTGCATATTCCGCATATTTTCTCGGCAGTGTGCGCAGCCTTTAAAACCTCCTGGTTTTCCATTAATTTCTCCATTCCCCTGTGAACATACCCTCCTCCAAACTTTAAGTCAGAAATTATGTCGCCGTCCAGGTATATTTTAAAGAATACAGGTTCTTTCACTCCCGGGTGCTGCGGCCCTATTGGAAACGTCAAGTCATGCATTTTTATTCACCTTCTTCTTCAGCAAAGGTTTTTTTATTTCATCATTTTCCGGCAGGAAAAGGTGCTCGTTACTGCCGTTCCTGAATTTTATTCCGAAAAATTCATGAATTTCCCTTTCATAAAAGTCAGCAACTGGAAATTCCCTGCACACTGAATCCGCAGCAGGCTTTTTCTTGCTTACTTTTTTTTCTTCATGAATTATTTTACCGTTAATATCATAATAGTATATTAACTCAAAAGCAAATATTCTGTCAATGCACACTATTGCAATAAGCCTTTTCATTTTTCCCACCCTTTTATGAGATTCAGGATGCCGTGAATTATTGCTTCAGGCTTTGCAGGGCATCCTGGAATGTACATGTCAACTTTTACTATTTTATCAAGAGGCCCTTTTGAATTATAGCTTAGCCTTGATATTCCCCCGCTTATTGCGCACGAACCCATTGCTATTACGTACCTTGGTTTTGGAACCTGGCTTATAATCCTCTTTAATCTTTCAAGACTTTTTGTGTTAATTGTTCCTGAAACCACTAATATATCTGCATGTTTTGGATTGCCCACTATTTTTATCCCGAACCTTTCTAAATCATACTTCGGAGTAATTGCTGAAAGTATTTCAAGAGTGCAACCGTTGCACCCTCCAAATTCTATGAACGAAATCCATGGCGACTTGTTAATCATTTCCTGCCTCTTACTTTAATCAATTTTTTAAACAATTGCCTGAAATAAACTGCAAATCCTTTAGGATGATAATCCTTACCAGGCTTCTCCCCTCCAAGATATAATTCTTTCTTCATATTATTGCCTCAATTAATCCTGTTTGAATCCAAGGAAACACCCCTAAAATAATGCAAGTCAGGCATAAAATAATTATACCTGCCTTTAATAATGAACCCGGCGCTTCATGATGCGCACCTGCGCATGCATAACTTACCAATTTTAAATAAGTCAATAAAGTAAGCAGAGAGCATACGAAGCACGCGCATAAAAGTAACGGATGAATATTGTAAGCAAAAGTGTACAAAAAGTATTCACCCACGAACAAGTTAAGCCCCGGCACTCCTGCAAGAGCCAGGCAGGAGATTAATATTCCCGCCAGTAAATAATTATTGAATTTAATGCTTTTGAAATCCTTTCCTTTCACTGATACAAGCAGCAGCAATCCTGCCAGTAAAAAATTGGCTAACTGAACAAATCCAAAATAAGCAGATTTTCCAGCCAGTCCGCTGATGCTCACATCAAGAATAACGTATCCTGCCTGAACGAGGAATCCGTAAAAAATATACTTGTTCAAATCATTTTCAGCCAGCGCCTTAATATTGAAAAATATTATTGCAGCAAAAGCCAAAAACAATAATAAAGAATAATTATTAATTTTTTCTGCAGATAAAACAATTAATGCACTTATGAATAGGAGAATAATAAATCCTTTTTTTGCCATATAATGTAAAATTTTACGCGCATTAGTTATATAATTATTGAAACTATTAAATTTAATTTCATTTATCATCCAATTCCGCTTTTTTAATCACTAAGTGGGCTGTATTCTCACCATCTTCAACAATTTCGGACTCAACAATTTTCAATTTCTTATCATAAAAAGGCGCGTTTAATACTAATGACTCGTACTCCCCGCCCTCGCCTGCAACATTAACTCCGTACTTCCTGTTCAACTCTTCCAGTTTCTTCAAATCATCCGCGCTTATCATCCTGTTAAGCCATGACTTGCCAAAACCCAGACCAGCAACTTTCACCAAAATGAATTCAAAACCCTCCCTTAACAATTCCTTTAATTCCAGCAACTGCTCCTTATGCCATAAAGGATTAAAAGTTTTCAAGCCCAATTCCTCGCAAACATTCTTAACCCTTCCCCGCTGGTAATTGCTGAACAAAGCGCCAGTAACTACGCCGTCCAGATGGAATTCCTTTTTTGCTTTCCTGATTAATTTCTTCAAATCATTTAATTCATCTTCCTTAACTCCTTTGGTATAGCCGAAAATTGCAGGAATATTCATAGCCCTGCTCTGCAGTTCCACAATTTTCTTCACAGGCTGGTGGAACATGAAACTGTCGGCATTCTCATTAATCATAGTTATCAAGCACTTAATGTCATAATTCTGCCTCATCATAACACTCAAAGCCAGATTGCTGTCCTTGCCCGAACTGTACAAAACCCCCAACCTCAGATTCTTCTTATCATAAAATTTCCTTAAAAATTCAGACTTTGTCAAAGGCCCGCTTAACTGCTCTAATACTTTGTCGCTCCTGCTGCCGTACTGCGCTGCTGTTTTCTTCCGCCACGCAATGCTCTTATGCACCTCCAATTCCTCAGCAGCGCGCCTGAGAATAATCTTCTTAAAATCATTATTAATCTTGAACTTTCCGGGAATCCTCAAACTCTTCCTCACCAAGTCATAATCAAGGAACGGCAGCCTTAATTCAATGTTGTAATGCATTGTTATAACATCATCCCTGTACAAATCCCTCTCGTACAATTCCTTCAAGCCGAGCAAACATTCATCATTAACATTATGCGCTTTTTCAAAACGCGCGTAGCCTGCAAATAATTCCTCGCTCCCCAATCCTGAGAATAAAACCTTAACTTTGTCCTTCTGCGCCAATTTGCCTGCATAAAAGAAAGGAATAGCCACGCCAACTTTGACAACATTATTGGACTCGATTAAATTGCATATTTTTTCCAAATCATTCTTAACCATTTCCTTGTCAAAATAAGCAGTTTTCAAGTCCAAACCATGAAGTTCTGCAGCTTTCCCTGCAGCTTCAATGTCAGGGCTTCCTTTGGCTCCTGCAGAGTAGCAGGTGAATTTCACCCCTAATTTTTTCAGAATAACTGCGATAATTGTTGAATCCACTCCCCCGCTGAACAATAAGCCAACCTTGACATTTTCAGGAATCCTCTTCACCACACTCTTCAATAGTGACTCCTTAACTAAGCAAGCCAATTCTTCAATGCTCTTGCTGTACTCCTTTCCCAGTGCAAAAAATTTCCTCTGCCTGAAAATTATTTTTTTAGTTTTCAAATCGTAAACCAGGATTTTCCTCGGATTCAACTCTTCAGCATTATTGATGCCCTGATTCTCCAATGCTTTCTTCTCGCTTGCAAAACAGAAAGGATTAATGGAGTACCATAAAGGCTTCACCCCGATTAAATCCCTTGCAAGAAAAACTTTATCATTTTTTATTAACGCAAAAGAATAAACTCCGTCAAGCAAAGCTAATGCTTTGCTCAATCCAATCTTGTTGATTAATTTTAATAATAATTCAGCATCATTTCCCGGATCAAGACTGTATTCCATGATTAATTCCTTGTAATTGTAAATCTCGCAATTCGCAGCAAGAACACTGCCCTCGTGCTCAATAGGCTGATTAACAAATTTAACAACTGCGTGCAATAAGTGCCCGAGTGAGTAATTCTTTCCTGTGACAATCCTTTCCCCATCCTTGCCCCTGTCATGCATGATTTTCATTCCAGTCCTGACTATTTCATTATGATTGCCAGTGTTGAACGCGCCGATTACGCCGCACATAAGAAGAGTATTACAATATTTCTTATTTTAAAATAATCGGTTCAACCAGTAAGTAACCCAAATCAAAACTGAACAATAACAGGAATATTGTAAAGTTTGAATATATTACTGATAATATTATTGCAGTAATTTCAAGAATTGGGCGGATTTTTAATAATTTTTTCAGGAAACCCTTTACTTTGTTCTTGTCCACTATTTCGGTATTAATCCACTCTTCTAAGTGGCAGATAAGTGCAACTATTACAACTATTGAAGCATTCATTTCAGGAAAGCCTAATAATGCAAGCGTTGCGAGCAAGGTGCTTATTCCAATATAATGGCTTTGGCTGTCAATTTTTCCGCTGAGGATTAGTCCGATAATGATGCCGAACCAGAAGCTCGGCAATGGAATAACAGTAATCAAATAAGCAATCATTATCCCGTAAGTTGCAGCGAATATTATTTTCAGGGTTTCATTAATTTTCGAGCCTTCATCCTCAGCATTATCAACAAGTTTAGTCAGTATTCCCGTGATGAACGCCAAAATTAAATTACTCATTTGAACCACTCCACTATTAAGCAGGCTATGAAATAAGGAAATACTCCGAACACCAAGAACACGCTTAAATAGGATAACAAGTTATAATTCTCTCCAGTGCCGAGCACGTTAAAGGAGCAGAAGCCATTAAGTGAATCGCACAGCACAAATTTTGCATTAAAGCCTGTAAGCGTCAAAAATATCATGCCGCTGATGATTAAAGTGACAAATAATTTCTCGCTTTCAGGGAAAAATAATTTATTAAAGTGCTTCATTTCTCTTCACACAATTTTTTCAGTTTACTCCACTTTTCATCCACTTTGCCCTGAATCTCTTCCAGTAATTTCTTATTCTTCAGCAAGTGCTTAAACCTTCCCTGCGTTTTAAAAAATTCAATAATTGGTTTCCTCTTTGCTGGCTCATAATTCAAAACATACTTCCCGTTTTCATATTCATACAATGGCCAGAAATTAGTTTCAGCAGCGAGTTTCGCAATTTGAACGCTCATATTAGTATTGCTTTTCCAGCCAAGAGGGCACGGGCTTAAAACCACTAAAATGCTCGGGCCCTTTGTGTTGAACGCTTTCTCTGCCTTATTATACAAATCAATTAAGTTGTGCGGGCTTGCCTGCGCTGCGTAATTAATGCCGTGCGCAATGGCAATCTGCATTAATTCTTTTTTCCATTCCAATTTCCCAAAACTGGCTTTGCCTGCAGGAGTGGTAGTAGTGTTCGCGCCCCTCGGCGTTGCACTGCTCCTCTGAACACCAGTATTCATGTACGCCTCATTGTCATAGCATAAGTAAACAAAATTCTGCCCCCTTTCCAAAGCACCGCTTAATGACTGCAGGCCAATATCATAAGTTCCGCCGTCGCCACCAATCGCAAGAAATTTCACATCCTTCCTCAATTTGCCCTTTTTTTTCAGAGCCTTATACGCTGCTTCAACCCCTGAAATAGTCGCGCTCGCATTCTCAAAAGCATTATGAATAAAAGGAGTCAACCAGCTAGTGTAAGGATAAATAGTGGTAGTTACTTCTAGGCAGCCTGTTGCGCACGAAACAATAATCTGCTTCTTCGTGGCTTTCATAACAGTCCTTACAATGCTGGGGAACCCGCATCCAGCGCAGCTCCTGTGCCCGCTTGCCAGTTTATTACTTGCCATTGCCAATTCCTTGAAATTCATTCCCTGCACCCCACGTAACGTTCCTGCTTCTTATTCTTAATCATGTTGTAATAAATATTTTTGATATCATCCTCAAATATTTCCCTGCCGCCCAGACCAAAAATAACACTATTAATCTTTTTAGCATTCTTCAAAGAATTAACCACTTCGCTCATAATGGGAGGATTCGCGCCGAAACTCTCACTCCTGTCCATGACTGTTATCCTCTTGCAGTGCTTCAAAGCATTCAATACATCATCATAAGGGAAAGGGCGGAATAACCTGATTTTTAACAAACCAACTTTCTCGCCATTAATTCTTAACTCATCCACGACGTCCTTCACTGCGCCGCACACACTGTTCAGTGCAACAATCGCGTAATCAGCATCCTTTAACTTATACTTTTCAACAGCAGAATATTTCCTGCTGCTCATCTTTTCAAAACTTTTGCACACAATCTTATAATCTTCAAGTGCTGAAATCATTGCCTCGCTTTCCTGCCTCTTAGTTTCAAAATAATAATCAAACAATTCCAGAGGGCCAATGGTTACCGGCTTCTTAAAATTCAGCAATGACTGTTTCGGCTTGAACTTTCCGATAAAATTTTTAATTTCAGCATCCTTTAATAATTTAATATTTTGCAGGCAGTGCGAATTAATGAATCCGTCCTGCATAATCATTGCAGGCAGTTTCACGCGCTCTGCAAGTTTCAAACCAATAAAAGTGTTGTCATACACTTCCTGCGCGTCCTCGCTGTATAATTGAATCCATCCAATATCCCTGCAGTCCATGCTGTCGCTGTGGTCGCAGTGAATATTAATTGGAGCGCTTAAAGCCCTGTTCACGACGTTCATCACAACAGGCAGTCTTGAACCGCTCGCAACACCTAATATTTCAAACATTAAAGCCAAGCCTGCACTGCTGGTTGCAGTCATGCTCCTCACTCCTGCAGCGCTCGCGCCAACAGCTGAGCTCATAGCGCTGTGCTCGCTTTCAACGAGCACGAATTCAGTATTAACATCCCCGTCTGCAACGAATTGCGCAAAATCCATCATAATCTCAGTCTGCGGAGTAATCGGGAAAGCGCTCACCACTTCAGGATTAATCTGCTTCATTGCAAAACTTGCAGCCTGCGCACCGGTTAATTCAGTCATAATTCACACTCCGTGTCAAGTTTCATAACAATTGCCTTAAAAGGGCATTCAGTTGCGCAAATCCCGCACCCTTTGCAGTAATCCAAATCAAAATGATTCAATTTCCCGTTCTTCACCTTGATGCAGTTTTCAGGGCAATAATTAACGCAGATTAAGCAGTTAGTGCACTTCTTCTCGTCCCTTTCAGGCTTGAAACTCTTCCAGTCACCAGTTTTATATTCTTCACTGTTTCCTGCCTTTGTTATCATTCCGCCTATTGGAATCTGCTTGTAATTCTTTTTCATTTACTTGCCTCTTTGAATGCTTCTTCCAAAGCTTTAACATTATTCCCGGCAATTTCTTTGCCTTTTTCATTGAAATAATCCTTTACTGTTTTAATCATTGAATCAATCATTATGAAATTGTCATAATCCGCAAGAGCTCCGAGGATTGGAACATTAGGCTTGTCCATTCCGACATTTTTCAGGCTAATCCTTGAAGCATTAATAGTCACGACTTTATTCCTGAAACCGTATTTTTTGTTGTACTTTTCAGGACTGCACGAGTCATTCACTATTAACACAGTGCTCTTCCTCATCAAGTCAAGGGCAATATGAATAAGGGTTTTGTCAATTAATAATATGAAATCAGGCTTTTTTACAGCAGAGAAACTCCTGATTCTCCTGCTGCTGATTTTGGCGTACGCTTTTACAGGCGCACCCATCCTTTCAGGCCCGTATTCAGGGAATGCCTGAATGAACAATCCCTGATTTGCAGCACTCTTGGCAAGAATTGAAGCAGCACTCTTCGCGCCCTGGCCGCCCCTGCCAATAAAAATATAATTCTTCATCTGGAAATTAATATTGTGAGGATTTTATTTAAATCTTTTTAAATAAGCATTTAATATTATTTCTAATGCTTGGCTGGTTCGGGAAAAAGGATGAAAAGAAAGGCAGTAAGTTCAGGTACGTATTGGCCCTTATTGTTCTGGGGTTATTCCTGCCGTTCATGATTATAGTATTCGCGTTCAGGCTATTATTCTCCAACAAGAAAAAATTATGAATTTTCTACACTATGTCTTCTTCAGCAATTACTACGAAGTCGCCGATAGCAAGCACTGCATTGTAAGGGATTTTTAATTCTCCGTCAGGAGTTTTTTCCAAATCAAAAGTTTTAGCATAAGGAGTAGGATTTTTCAAAACCAAATAAATAATTTCTCCGCTATTAGTTTCGAACAATAAATCATCAGTCAAGCCAAAAGTTTTACCTGATTGTGACACAACCGTCCTGTTCAATAATTTATCAGCCAATACTTTTTCTCCTTTTGTAGGCATTTTAATCATTCACCTCTTATGCAATCTATTATTTCAAAATAACTCTTCATTTAAAACATTTTCTCCCATAACACGAAAGTAACAATTACTAATAATATTATCCCAATAATTGAAAATAACACAGTTCTTGCCATAAAAAACATGAAAAGTGCTATAATAAAGGAAATAAGCCATACTAAGCGGTTCCACCAGAACACTTTGCTTCCGTCCAAAGGAGGTATTGGAATAAGCGCGAACAGCGCCATGTAAATATTAACATTAAGCATTAGCTGGAAAAAATCATTACTTAAAGGATATAATAATAAACTAATCAGTGCAAGCACAATGTTTGCCATAGGGCCGCTGAGATTAATCAAACCCCTCTCCCGCTGAGTAATATTCACATATTTATGCCCTAATCGTGAAACAAAAGCAGATGATGCAGTAATGCCACCCATTACTGCGAATATGATGCTTCCCTGCGAAGCAAAAGCAATGAGTATTCCAACAATAAATAATGAATAATCAAATGCGTATTTTATCTCACAGTCATACTTTTCAGCAACCCTTTTCTGGATGAATAATTTAATAATAAGGGATGCGCTGACAATAATCGCTGCCATAAAGAATTTCCCAATCCAAGCCAGATTAAGGAATAAGTTTGAAACTATGAGCGTGCACGCAATGCTTAAAGTGCTTAAAATAATGTCATTTATTTCCTGCCTTGTGAATTCCATTAAAATTATTAATCATCCTCGTATTAAAAAAAGTTTCATTAAGGTATAAGTGTATTCCATAAATTAAAACCTCCTGAAGCACTCTCCACGCAGAAGCCGGTATTCTTGTCGCACTTATAATCAGCCCCTTTATCCTCGCAGTGCGAATCCAGAGTGCATTCTTCATAAATCCTTAACTCATGGTCCGAGGAAACAACACTGTTCCCGTACGTTTTCTGCACAACAACATCCCACATCCCGCTCTTTTCAAAAATTACATTTGCAACCCACACATTTGAACCATTGGATTCCGCAATGCACGAAAAAAATTCACCATAAGGATTTGTCAAATCAAAACTCACACTGTCAGGGTTGTTAAAAATCCAGACAGCAATGCTAACATTATTACTGATTAATAATTCCCCAGCTGTCTGAATCTTGTCATTTGTAAGAAGGTTGAAAACAATAAAACCCATAATAATTAAGTAAATAATTCCTGCGCCAATGAGCAGGTAGGATTTTTTAATCTTAAAACCAGACTTTTCAGGATTTAAAGGATGATAATTGCAGTTAGCACATACCAGATCTTTATGATTAGTATAACTGCACTTAGGGCAGTCCCATAAAACTGGAAAAGTGCACTTATTGCACGTCTCAGTATTATTATTTTCACTGCCGCAAACAGGACAAGTCCACTTCACAGGATATTCCATTATAACAAATATCCAATTATTGTTTTATTATTAATTTTTCCAAAAACCCATAATTTTGTACAACTCGTAACCGCTAGTCTCGTAAAATTTTGAAGTAAAAATACCAATGATTGTAATATTATCATTAATCACTGGACTGCCAAAAGAATCAAGCATCCACACAGTTAATGAATTATTATCACTGCACGCGTCAAAAATTACGTAATCAGTCCCTGCACTGCTTGAATAATAATCATTCTCCGAGCATACCAGCGCATTAATGCTTACGCACTTGCCCTCATACTCGCTGGCACCAGCCAATAATTCAGGAATACTGGATGATGCGCACTGGCTAATAATCCAGTAATAATAAGGAATCACAGCAAATAATGGAATCAGCAGGAACGAGTAAGTGAATAATCTCACCTTTCTTGAACCTATCCTGCTCAATTTGTGCTGAATCACGTCCTTGTTCAGGAAAATGATGAGCGAGAAAATTATCACCAGCAGATTAGGGGCTGTTGATGAACTGTCAAAAAGATTGTAGGAATAAAAATTGTTCAAAGGATACAATAACATTATTCCCTGAGTCGTGAACGCGTCCAGTAATAAGTGCGACGCGAAGCCAATGAGCAGGCTCGTACTGAAACGCTTGTCTTTCTTGTAAAAAATCAGGGAAATTAGCAGGATGAACAATAATGAGTGAGTAAAAGTCCTGTGAGTAATCCCGATTAAGTAGTCAAAATCAGGCAGCACGCTTCCGAGAATAACACCCGCGAGTTCAAGATTCAGGACTTCACCGATTGCCAAGCCGAACAATACGTGAGTCAATAAATTCATAAATGAAAAAGAATAATTAATACTATTTAATGATTAGCGTTACTGTTATCGGCGCGAAGACCAGCGGGAATCTCGGGGCAATAGCCCGCGTTATGAAAAATTTTGAAGCAGCAAAATTATACTTAGTCAATCCTGAATGTGAAATAATCACTGACGAGTCAAGAGCAAGGGCAATGAGGGCGGAGGACGTCCTGAAAAATGCAGTCATTGTTAAGTCATTAAAAAAAGTGCCTGCGGATTACCTGATTGCCTCAAGCGCAAAAACAGGGACAGGGCATAATCTCCGCAGAGTATTCGTCACTCCGGAGCAATTGAAGCATGAAATTGATGCAAAACTCCACTACTCAATAGTCCTCGGCAGGGAGGACAAGGGATTACTTAATGAGGAATTAGAAGCATGCGACGTCCTAGTCCACATACCTGCTAGTAAGAAATATAAAACCCTGAACATCAGCCACGCATTAGCCATAATATTGTATGAATTATACAATAGGAAATCAGGCATTTCACAAGTGGCTAACAGGCGCGAAAGGAATGCAGTACTCATGCGCCTTAAAAGCGCAAGCGCGGAAGTGAGAAATTATGAAAATTTTGAAGCAATTTTTGAAAACTTGATGAACCGCGCATTCATCCGCAGGAAAGAAGCGCGCGCATTGGCAGGATTATTCAAGCACTTAAAAAAATAATTATTTCTTGTTCTCCAATATTTTCTGCTTAACCTGCTCAATCAAAGCAGCAGTGTCAAGCCCTTTCAGGCTGCTCTTCTCCAAATCGCCGCCAATATTATCAACTATTTTCATGAACTGCGCAGGGAATAAAATTTTGCTGCCTTCACCCTTTCCTAATTCTTTCAATGCCTGTATGTACAAGTACATCATTGCCTTGTTATCCAAGTCCTTTGCACCCCTGCCTAAAGCATCCATTGTAACTTTCTCAGCCTCGGCCTTGAACCTCTGCGCCTGCAATTGCTGCGCTGCAATCTCCTTGGATTCCATTGCTTCAGCAATCTCAATAGGAGGAGCCACGCTTCTTAACTGAACCATTGAAACGTCCACGCCCCATTTCCAGCTGTTATGCCTTATCCTTTCAACCAGTATGTCGTTTAATTTGCTGATATTCGCGAACACGTCCCTCATTGTCAGGCTCCCGATTGTGTTGCGCGTCTCGCTAGTTATCATATTATTGACTCCTTTCTCGTAATTATCAATCTGCAGTAATGCCTTTTCAGGGTCAGTAATTTTGTAATAGAACAATCCTTCAATTTCCAGCCTTAAATCGTCAGCAGTGAATGCTTCGTCAATGGTTAAATCCAGCATCCTTGTCCTTGCATCAATCCTTGAATACTCCTTTTCAAAGAAAGGAATCACGAAAACCCATCCAGGGCCGACAACGCGGTTGAATTTTCCCATCCTGAAAATAATGCCCCTCTCAAACTCGTCATACTTTTTGATGAAGAATACGTAAATAATTATCAGCGCTAATCCTGTTATGAACATGTAAAAAGTCCATGAGTAATTGTAAAAAACCCATGCAATCCCTATTAATAATATTAATACTATAAGAACCTCTCCATTCATAATCAAATACTTAATAAACTGACAATTTTATACTTTACTATTCAAATGTTTTATGACATTCACGCGCACTTAACAAGCAATGAATTCAAAAAAGACATTAATGAAATAATCAAAGAGTGCGAGAAGAATAATGTAATAGTAATACTTAACGGCCTGAACGTTGAGGACAATGAGGAAGTATTAAAAATCAGCAAGTCATCACCAAACATTTTTGCAAGCATTGGAATGCACCCGTCTTATGAGTATGACAGGAATTTTGAAAAACAAGCAATTCAGAACAAAGATGATATTGTTGCCATTGGCGAAGTCGGACTGGACTTCAAATACTCCAACAAGGAGGAGCAAATCAGTAATTTCAAAAGAATAATCCTGCTTGCTGAGAAAATTAACAAACCATTAATAATCCATTCAAGAAAAGCGCAGGAAGAAGTCCTGAAATTAATAAGCAATGCGGGAGTCAGCGCAGTGCTTCATGCATTCCTTGCCACTAATAAATTAATCAGGGAAGCAGCGGAATTGCCAAATACTTACTTGTCTATCCCTTCAAACGTTGTTTACAGCGAGCAGAGCAGGAATATTGCAATATTAGCGCCAATGAGCAGGCTATTGTGCGAGACTGACAGCCCTTACATGAACAAGAATGAACGCAACACTCCCCTGAATGTCATAAATGCTTACAAAGCCATTACAGCAATCAAGAAAATCAGCATGAAAGAAGCAGAATCAGCAATCAGCCTGAATGTAAAGAAAGTATTTAAAAATATTGAAATTATTAAAAAGTAATGATGAAGAAACTATTAACACTGCCTTTATTATTATTATCAATAAGTGCCTGTTTCGCGTTCAGCATAGAATTAATCCCTGCTGACAATTCTGTCAAGCCCGGAGGGATAATACATTACAATATCAGCATGACTAATGATTTGAGTTATGAAAAAACAGTTGTTCTTTACATGCTTTCAGACAAGTTAACCCAGCACGTATTCTTGCCAAGCTACCAGGTAAAAATTCCTGCAAATACTAAAACTGTTGTGCAGTTAAGCGCTGTTGTCCCGGTTGATTCCTCAGCAGGGAGGTATTATGACAGTATTTATTTCGAGATTGACAGCGTTGTGTATACCAGCCAGACAATATCATACACTGTTGAGGGTCCTGAGAAGCATTTTGACTTCAAGAGCATAAGCGTTCCCGCAGTTGTTGACCCGAGGTATCCTTTTAATGTAACCCTTCATTTTGAGAATAATTATTATGAGAAAGTGCAGAAAGTTTATGCTTCCGTTGCTATTTACAAGGAGGATGGGGACTCATTATATTATGATTTGAAAGTATTGGACACTCCTGAAGGCAACAATACTGCTGATATTGAAGTGAACCTTAACCCTTCCCTGCTTCCGACTACTGCGAATGTCAGGGTTAACATTACATGGTATGATTTAAGTTTCGGCTCAAAAGTTGAGCAGTTCAGCATTATCGGCTACACGCGCAACACTACTGACATTGTAAAGTCAACTAATATTGTCTCGTCAACTAATGGCGTGGTGATTGAGAACAACGGCACACTTGTCATTGAGGGTTTTGATTACGAATTGTCGGTTAGCAGCGTTGACGCGTTTTTCATAAGCGGCGCAACAGTGGATTACTCTCTTGTTAATAATACTATTGTTTTTCACGTGCCTGAATTGGCTCCCGGCGAGTCAGTCACTCTTGCTTACGAGCTGAATTATTCAGTATTATACTTACTGCCTTTCTTGGTGCTCGGGGTTGTTTACTTGATTTATTATTTCACTAGGACTGTGAGCGTTAAGAAGGAAATTTTCGAATTCAAAAATTATCATAACGCGGTGAATTTCAAAGTAGTAATTAACGTGAGTAATGTGAGCAGGAATAAAATCAGCAGGGTTAGGGTGAAGGAATTTTTGCCGCTTATTATCAGCGAAGTTTATGATTACGGCACTTTGAAAGGAGAGTTGAAGAAGGACAAAAAAAGCAGGAAGTTCATTGAGTGGGATATTGGCAAGTTAAAGCCTGGCGAGAACGTGATATTGTCTTACAGGATGAGGAGCAAAGTCGGCTTCATCGGCGAATTAAAACTCAAGAAGGGATTAGTGGAAGTATTGGACGCTGAAGGCGAAACAAAAACAACAATCACCACCAACAAAATCATAATAGACGTGCGACCAAAAACAACCAAAGACGAAGAAACAAGAGAAGAGCACAAAAAGAAATAAGAAAAACTTTAAAAAACACTTAATATCTTATTATTAATTATTGCTCTGGTAGTCTAGTATGGTCTAGGACATTGGCCTGTCACGCCGATAACCTGGGTTCAAATCCCAGCCAGGGCGACTTCTTTTTGGTTCCACGCCTTACACTCGTGTTTAAATACTTCTTTAATAGCAAAGGTGATAGGTATGAAAGATAATTGGGTGCTGCACGGTTATTACAAACAATTAGAAAGCAAGTTAAGAAGAATTAAGAGTTGTGAATTATGCAGTGAAATAAATCAGAAGTATTTCTTAGAGTACGCAGATTTCTTGTTAGCTGAAGGTTTAACAGTTCCAAGAATAAGCAAGTGTTTAAGACTAGCTGTTAAACTTGATGAAGTGCTAAATAAGGATTTGAAAAAATTGGATAAGAAGGATGTAATTCATTATTTAGGATTTATTGAAAAGAGCAAATATAGTGATTGGACTAAGAATGATTTCAAAATTGGCTTAAAAAAATTTATACGCTGGTTACATAATGATAAAGAGCCAGATTACTTGAAAATGGTTAAGACAGGAGTAAGGGATGCGAATAAGTTATTGCCCCAGGAGATACTCTCTGAAGAAGAAGTTTTGAAACTCATCAGTGAAAGTCCCAGTGTTAGGGACAAAGCTTTGATTAGTTGCTTGTATGAGAGTGGTTGCAGGATAGGAGAAATACTCACTCTTAAATTAAAGCATGTTGTATTTGATGAGTATGGAGTAATACTTAATGTGAACGGGAAGACAGGAGTAAGACAAGTTCGTTTAATATCAAGCACTTCATTACTCAGCCAATGGATTAGTGACCACCCGCATAAAGAAGACACAGATGCTTACTTGTGGTGCTCTTACAGGTATAAAACTAATGAATTAATTGGTTACAAAACTGTAAGTAAGGTCTTAAAACAATTAGCCAAGCAGACAGGATTAAATAAGAAAGTAAACCCGCACAGTTTCAGACACGCGCGCGTATTAAACAAAGACATAGACTATTTGATTGATAATTTCAACCCCGCAAAGAAAAGCCCAAATTTATATGTATATTCTTCAAACCCAGCACAGTTCAACAACCAACAAATCATTAAAAGGCACTTTTTAGCAACAGATTATGACATTTATATAGACTTACTGCACATAGGAAGGACAAAAGAAGCACTAAAATTCATGAAAAACCACAAATTATTTTAAATTTTTTTTGCAATTTTTCCTGTACCTTTACAATATGGACATTTTGGTCCTTTTTCATTAATTTCCATACAAAAATTAAAATCTTCAATATGGGGTTCATGACCTAATTTTTCTTTAAGGTCTTGGAAATTTTCAATTAATAAAGTAGTTGAAAAATTATTTGTTGAATGTTTTTCAACTTTAAACTCTCTTTTATATTTCCAATTAAATATTTTAGGATATTGTTTAGATTCAATATAAAATTCAATTTCAACATTTCCAGATTCTCCTTCGTTTTTGAGAATTATTTTTGGACATTCAAATTTGGCTTTGAAAATACTTCCTTCTTTAAAATCATTAAGTTGTCTGGAGTTGCATGATGATTCATTTATTTTTGTTAATTGTCCATATTTGCATGAATTACAATCTTCAAATGAAAACCCTTTCAGATATTGAGAGGCTAATATGTCGTAAATATTTATTTTTAATGATTCTAAAGTTTTTTTCTGAATTTGTTCAAAATAAGGAAGAATTGAATCAATACATTCATTAATACTATTAATGTTACATAAAATAACTGGTGCCCATTTATAATATTCAAGTATATCAAATTTATTTAAAATATCAAGTCTTTGCATACTTAAACCCCAACCTATGTTTTTAATATCTATAGGTTCTCCATTAGAATCAGTTTCAGTTTTAATCACAAAAGCTTCGGTTATAATAATAGGAACATATAAATCCACACTAACATAAGGTTTATTATCAGAAAGTATTTTTCTATTTTCAATTATTTTTTTAGTTATATAAATTTTTTGAGATAAATTTAATTCACCTTTTCTGTAATCTTCCATTATTAATCTATCTAATTGCCAAGGCAATTGCAATTCATAGGTTTTATAAAAATTATCAATATTTTTTCTATTTTGAATAAATTCAACTAATTCAAATGATGCATTTCTAACTATTTTTTGATCTTCATCAATTTTTTTTTCACTTGCATCATCTCTACAAATATCTTTATTTGAAACACATTTAATTTGATGTCCTGAAACACAAGGAAACTTAATTTCAGAAATTTTTATTGGAGAAGTATGTAGATTTCTAATCACTTCTTTTTTGCCTATATAAAAAGGAAATTTCCAAATGTCATTTCCCCAATCATCGAATAAAAAAAAAGAATAATCTTTTCTATATTTACAAGAACATACAAAATGAATTTTAAATTCTAAATCAAAATAATCTGTTTTTATTTTTTCTGTTTTAATTGCTAAAACATCTAATTCTCTATTTTTAACATCTTCATTTTCACTTTTTGGTTTATTATTCCATAGAAAAGGATAAGCTTGAAACTTTTCAGATCTTTTTTTAAATTCTATTTGAGTTTTAATCTCAAGAGGAATACCTGACTTTTTAATATTATTAATAATTTTTATTTTATTATTATCTTTTTCAAAATCTTCCCATTTCATACATTTTACATAAATTCTTTATAATATAATTTTAACTAATTTTTGTTTTTTATACTCTTTAACTTCTTTTCTTGTATGTATATTAAGACTAAGAAGGTTCGTTTAAAAAACGGTAAGATTCAAAGATATTACTATATTGCTATGAGTATTCGAATTGGTAAAAAGGTTCGCCCGGAGATAATAAATTATATAGGAAAACATGTTCCTAATGAAGTTAAGTGGTGGTTGAAGAATAAGAATGAGTATTTGAGGCAGAAGAGGAAAGGAATTAAATGAGTAAGGATTGTCTTATTGTATGGGAAGAAAGAAAGGGGTTAAGAGGTTATCTGAGGAGTTCTATTCTAATTGTGGTAAAATACTAAACGCGGCTCTTGGTGTAGAATCAAATCTTGAATTCTTTATTTCTAACTTTTTTTGTTACCCTCAAGATAGTAAGACTTTCTTGTTTAATGATTTGATGGTTTCAGGGTTAGGTTTTGGTGTTAAAAAGGATTTATTTAATTCTATAGTAAAAAAAGTTTTACTTTTTGAAAATACTAAAGTTTTTGTTGTGCGAAAGTTAACTAAAGAACAAAAAGAGGAAGATAAGAAGAATCTAAAAGAATTATCCGAACTTAATAAGGATATAGAATTTGTTCAAAAAATAAGGAATTTTGTTGCTCACAGAGAAAGGTATTTTATTGATAGTAAATTTATCCTCCAATCAAAGAAATCAACTAAGTACTTGTATGATAATGTAGAAATTAATGAAAAAATTGTGAAAGAAATTCAAGAAAAATCTGCATCTTCTGCTAAAAGAATTTATTCGTTTTTAACAAAAGTTCAAAGTAAAAAAACCCCTTTTTTTGATCCTGGTTGGTGAATTTTTAATTTTTAAGATGATAAAAGACTTTTCCGCTTACTGTGTTTGATTTGTACTTGTTTACTAGTCCTTTCTTATATAATAACCAGAGTTTCTGACTAGCTAGGTTATAACTTATATCAATTATTTGACTTACTTGCCAAATAGTAGCTTGTCTTACTCCTTGCTCTTTGAATAAGGATAATATTCTTTCTTCAGTAGGGCTAAGTTTAGGCATAATAATAGTAATAATAAAGGTTTTAAAAACGAAAGAAAAGATTAGTACAAGCTTTCTTTTATAAACTCTTTAACACTGGTAAATATATTAAGAGAGTAATGTTTTCTCTTACTCTTGAGAAGAGAATAATAATATAATAAATTTTTATTAAACTTAATAATATAATATAAGACTATTATTATTACTATTATTATAGTAAATCAAGTAGAACTTTAAATACCCTATTACAAGTGTTTAGAATAATTTTAAATACTTGTATTTATACTAAGAATTGATGGAAAATAAAGAAATCAGAGCAAAAATATTGAACTTTCTTTATAATAGAGATGAAGAAAAACCCCAACATTATGTTAGTAAAAAAGATTTATTAGATTTTTTACAAATTGATTTAAATAGACTGAATTCAAATGTTATTTATTTACGAGATAAAGGATATATTACTTTAATGCAATCAATAGGTTCGATTTTTGAACATGCTATAATAACTGCTTATGGAAAAGATTTGGTTGAAGCCCCAGATGAGTTTAATAAATTGTTTTCCATTAATGTTATTACTAATAGTATTGGGGTAGCTATAGGGGACAATATTAATCAAAATGTTAATATAAATAATACTTTTGAAGAAATTTATAAAAAGATTGAAGCTTCAAATATTGAAAATAAATCTGAAATTAAAAAAGCAGTTAAACAAGTTAATGATGAATTGAAGAAAACAGAACCTAATATGTCTATAATCCAAAAAGCTATTGGGTTATTCACAAAGTATGCTTGGATTGTTGAACCTATTATGAAATTAGTAATCTCATATTTATCAGGTGGTAGTAATGGTTAAAAAAACAAAAGTAGAAAAAAGTATAGGTGTTGCTATAGGAAAAAATATTAAACAAAATATTAACGTGGATTACAAAAATATTGTAAAAACTAATGATGTAAAATATCCAACCTCAAAAGTTAATGTTGCTAATTTAGAAAAGTTTTCAAAATGGATAATTAATAAATATGGTGAAAGAAAACCTATTATTGTAGGAGGTATATTGGCTTTACTGGGCTTGTCTGGCATCTTATTCAGTTTAAATTCAATTAGTGATATTTTCTTTTCTTTTCTCCCTTCATGGTTTAAAGCACCTAGTGATATTGCAGTGCCATTTATTGTAATTAGTGTAATTATTTTTGGTTTAGGTTGTTATTTACTTTCGTTGATACAGTATAAATATGAAAGTAAATGTCCCAAATGTAATACTTTTTATGCATTAGAAGAAATAGGAGTTCCAGCAGTTAGACAAGTTAAAGCTCATGATGGTGTTAAAAAAACAACTACTCGTCATTATAAATGCAAATTTTGTGATTTTACTAAATCTGAACCATTTACCGAAACAATACCTTATGAAACTCAATATTAGATTATATTAACAGAACAATTATCAAAAACTATATAATTCACCTATGCTTCTTAGTTTCTTGTAGAGCATAAAACACGTCCAAAATGTAGGGCGTTATGATTTTCAGTGGGTGCCCAGTCAGGGCGACTTTTCTTTATATTTTATTATCAGGTGCCCACAAATTAGTAATATTTATAAAATGTGGGCACCTATTATTATTCATGTACGTTGAGAAGAGAAAGTCAGGGAAAGGTGTTAAGTTTTATCTTGTTTATTCTTACAGGGAGCATGGAAAAGTGCAGAAGATAAGAAAATATCTCGGAAAGAATCTTTCAAAGGAAGAATTAAGAACTGAAAAATTAAGGGCTGAAAAAGAATTGAAATCGGTTTTGCAGGATTTAAAAACGGATGTTTTTGATTTTTCTCTGACAAAGAACCAGGTTAAAAAGATTAATGATTATGAAAAAGAACTAAAAATAGTCCATTTAGACAGGATTGACTGGAAACGGTTTACTGAAGAATTTGTTTATAACACTAATGCTATTGAAGGCTCAACAATTCAATTAAACGAAGTTAAAGAATTATTAGAGAACAAGAAAAAGCCGGAAGATTCTGAGGAAATTGAAACCAAGAACGTTGCAAAAGCTGTTGATTTTATAAGAGAAACAAAAGAAGAATTATCTCTTGAATTAATCAGAAAAATTCACAGGATTTGCTTTACTGGTTCCAAATCATTTGCAGGCATTTTCAGAACTGTTGAAGTTGTTGTTGCTAACGGGACTGGAAAAATTCTTCACATGGGAGTTCCTGCAAGAAAATTAAAATTGTATTTAAAGGATTTAATTGAATGGTATCAATTGAATAAGGAAAAGTTTAAGCCTTTAGCTCTTGCTGCAATAATACATAACCAGTTTGAGCATATTCATCCTTTCCAGGATGGCAATGGCAGGGCGGGAAGACTATTATTAAACTATATACTGCTAAAAAACAAGTATCCTCCTTTAAACATAATGTTAAATGACAGAAGGCAGTATTATCATGTTTTGCAGGAATATTCAAAAAAAAAGGACATGAAACCAACAATTAAATTCTTAATAAAACAGTATAAGAAAACATTGAATAAGGTGCCCACAAAAAAAGATAAAAAATAATTTGTAGTCACCCAAAATTCCAGCCAGGGCGAATTTTTTTAAATATCTCGAATGTATTCTTGTCTTATGAATAATAGCAGTTTTTGGAATAGGATTAAGAAGCACGTGAAGCTTATTTATTTGATTCTGATTATTGCTTTTTTGTTAAGGTTTTATGGGATATTCATATATTATCCTTATGATTTGCATCCTGATGAAGCAAGCCTTGTCAGAATGTTCATGACAATGCTCGTAACCGGCGACTTAAACCCTCATTTCTTCTACCATCCTGATTTGCTGATTTATTTGTCAGCACTCGTGAATTACATAATAGTGCTCGGAAATTTCATTCCAACCCTTGCTCTAGTAACTTACAATGAAAGTGTTACAATGCTCTTAACAATAGACAAGATTATTACAGTAATATTCAGCACGTTAACAGTTTATTACGTTTACAAGATAGGTAAATTAATTTGGGATGAATCAGCAGGATTGCTCGCGGCAACAGTATTAACATTTTCAATAGCGCACATTGTGAACTCTTTTTATTTAATATTTGATGTCCCAGTTACTTTTTTTGTGGTATTAACTTTTTATTTCTTCATCAATTTGCTGAAAAACCCGGAAAAAAGAAGCAATTACCTGAAAGTGGGATTGGGCATAGGGCTTGCCATTTCAACCAAGTACAATGCTTTATTGCTTTTGCCCTTTTATTTAATAATCCTAATATTCTTCCTAAAAAGTGTAAAATTCTCATTCAAAAATAAAGAACTTGGTATACAAACAAATAATGTTATAATAAAAAATTTTCTCCTGTCATTATTAATAACATTTATTGTCTTTTTTGCAATTAACCCTTACATTTTATTATCCTTTGACGAATTCAGGGCGGACTTTTTTGATTATAATATGAACCAGTTAAGCGGAACAGAGGGCGTAGTTTATAACCCCAACATACAATTATGGGGTTACTATTTATTTAACTCACTACTGCCTGGATTTTCCATCTTTGGTTTAATATTATTAATAATTTCAATAGTTTTAATAAAAAAAGACAAATATGCTGTCTTGTTCATGTTATGGATATTTCTTTTCTATTTCATTAATGAATCCTTCATGTACAAAGCCCCCCGTTACATACTGCCTTTGTTCCCAATAGCATGCCTGATAATGGGAAGAGTTTTAGCCACTAACAAGAAATTACTATTACTAATGGGAGGAATGATAATAATAACTTCAATATTCATTGCACAATTATATCCTGAAACGAGAATACAAGCATATGATTGGGTTATTGAGAATTATAATACTAGTATGATTTATGCATGCCCTTACAGTATTCCATGGGCGGGCGGATGCACTGAATCACTTTATTGGGTGGAATCCAGCTCTCATGTTTATTATTTAATCAGCAGCAATGTTTATGATTTTTATTTTAAAGGCACTAATGGGCAGGATTTTGAAAAGTATCATTTCTACAAGTATATTATTGATAATGGCACTCTCATTAAAGAATTCAGTGTTTTATTCACTTTCGGACAATCCTGCAATCCTACAGTAAGACTTTATTATGTGGAATAAAAGAATTAAATAAAAATAATGCAGGATTATTCCAGCGGGTTCATCATTCTTCCCAAAAATAGTATGTTGCCTGTTGTCTTGTCCTGTATAATGAATATGAAAGGGTGGTCTGCGCGGAAAATGTAAATTTTGTCATAATCTATTTCTGCTGATGTTGCGCCTATGCCAATTGCTGTTGCAGCAGCAGCTTCTGTGCCTTCCTCATTAACGTCAACGAATGCCTGATGAATCACGAAATCAATGTACAAATCCTGCGTGCCGTCCATTCCAGACAAGTCAGCCATGAAAGGAGTGAACGCCAAAGGCATACCCATGCCTGAAAGAACGCTCTTAAGTGAATACTTTGTTTCAAAAGTAAACCTCGGCAAATAAACATGAACTTTCTCGCTGCTCAAATTATTCCTCCAAACATTCAGATTATCCGAAGTTAACAAGTTTTCAACATTGGACAAATTATTGTCCTTAGGCAATAGGATAATCATTGAAATATCATCTCCCTCGTAGGGCATTTCAAGAATCTGCAAATCATCAGTTTCAGCATAATTAAACTTGACACTATCACTGGTAATCCTCATAAGAGGAGCAGTAACTGATTCGCCGGAATCCAGATAGAAAAATTCGTATTCAGTGTCAGCAAGTTCAAACTGCTTTGCCCATTTGCCTTTGAAATAAATGGCATTAGTCAAAACAAGACGAGTATCCTCATTCAAAGAACCAGGAGCAAGGATGTCAACAATTTTATTATTAGTTTTCTGCGCAACCCATGAATTAATAACATTGCGGGAGCCTTCTGAGTCATTAACAAAGTCCAGATTCCTCGCCTCGCCTGCGTAATAATCACTGACAATGCCCAAATAATTTTCAAGGAAAGGGTAATCTTCCTGCACCCACAAGGCATTGGCAGTGCTGAGAGTGTACCCGCTGCCGTTGTTCAAAGCATTATAAACTGCGGCAACAGAAGAATGGCGCACGCTGTCATTCACAGGAAAATGAAAAATTAGCCCAATCTGTTCAGCGGTTTCACCAACTGCGCCCTCATAAACCATGCTCATGGCTGTGCTGATACTGTAAGGAGAGAAGAAAATATTGCCTGATTCTGACGCGCTGATATTGGAATACATTTCTAAGGCAAACAAATTATTAGCGCTCGCAACACTAGAAACGCCGTCAGCAGTTGCTCCGGAATCATCAGCAACTACTAAAACAGCACAGCCGCAAACTACCACTAAAAACAATAATATACTCAACTTGCGCATAAATAAAAATAATCTAATGAAGTAATTTAAATCTTGCCAAAATAAAATCTATTCTATTTTAACGTCCAGCCAGGGCGCATCCTATTTTTTAGAAAGTTTTTTAATATTCATTTTTAAGAATAGAATAAATGGGAGTTTGTGATACTTTGGTGGATTTGCTGAAAAAATCAGAGAAGACAAAATTTAACGCTGCCGAACTTTCAAACATTGATAAAAATACTGCCTTAATTATTTATGGAATAAATTATAACCATGTCCTGTACGTTGGATTTCTGGAAAAGATTAACGAAGAATGCGTTTATTTGAATCCAGGAATTAGTATGCATTTTGCAAAGAACAGCAATAGTTACCCTTTCGTTTACTGGACATTAACGCAAATTTATTTTAGTGATGCAAAATTATTCTACGAGATTGAAAACAAGAAAGATTTCATAAAAAAATTCTCATTCATCAACGCACACATGAATTATTCTAAAAAAACCAATCAAATGATTTGGGACTTCATAGAAACGGGTATTGTATACGACGACCCTGTTTATGAAGTAAGAGGCGCAGACGACATGCAGACAGAAATAATATTAAAAAACCAGCTGTTAAGCGACAAAGAATTTCACAATAAAATGATAGAACTCGAAAATTTCCTTGAGGAAGATATTAATTCTTCAGTCCCAAAACATTTATAAGTAAAGTATGCTTTACGTATTGTTAACTTGACATTGCTTTTTAATGGTTTGAAGCAGTTCCGCACCAGAAAAGGGTGGACGCAGGAAAAACTGGCTGAGAAGTCAGGGGTGACAAGGCAGACAATAATTTCAATTGAGACAGGGAAATATGTTCCTTCACTTGAATTGGCCCTTAAATTTGCGGAATTGTTCAAATGCGATATTGAGGACTTGTTTAAGGTGTGAGGTGAAAAAAAATTGCTGGACAGATTAGGCTACAAGATTGGTTTTGGCATTTTAATGATAGTGCTCGGAATCGTGCTTGAAACGTATAATGTTGGAGGCGAGGATTTTCTTGGCTTTGCAAGCGTCGGAAACTGGCTCATTTACATAGGTTTTCTCAGCATTGCAGTCATGATACTTCAGAGTTTTGAGAAAAAGAAAAGGAAAACTGACGAAAGAATGTATTTCGTTGCCAATAAAGCTAACAGAATCACGTTCTTGGTTGTTATTATTGCAAGTTTTGCGGTTATAATACTGGACGGGATAAGCAGGATAACAATGCCTTACAGCCTGTTCATGAGCTACTTTATCTGCGGGGTATTAGTGGCTTATTTAGTGTCTTACTGGGTATTGTTAAAAAAATACTGAACTTGAAGCAATCTTTTTTTTATTATTAATAAGTTAATTATTTAAAATAAGAGATAATTATTCTGGTTTTAATAATGGGTTCAAAAATTATTATCTCCTTAATGCTTGTCAGTGTTGCACTAATTCCCGGCTGCACTGAATCGCAGTTAAACAATGATGATAATACGAGCCAGTCATTATCAGCAGCAACTACTACCTGCGAAATTGATTCAGACTGTTCTGAAGATTATGAATGCTTAAATGAAATTTGTGTCATAAAATATTATACAGTAACTCCTCCTTTTGAGGAGGATTTCAGCACTGCAAGCAGCAGGCAATATTTTGAAGGAACAATTTTCTCAGGCAATACTACTTGGGTGTTTGAGGACGGCGTTGCAGAATCAGAATTAGGCGGTTTCTTAAGCAGGAAAGTAAATGCAACAGATTACATTATTGAAGTTGATTTTAATCACGCGGGCGACGGCGGAATATTAGTAAGAGGCGACGGCGCAACTCTTGATTATTACGGCTCACCATCAGGCATGGTGTTCATTTACAGGCCAGTCATAACGTCATACGGCGTAAAATTAGCAGACGGTGATGCTTACTGGATTTCCTACTCCCCAGCAATGCAGGGTTCATGGGGCTATGATATAAACCCGCACACTACAATATCAGGCACGCAGGGCAATGTTCACTTAAAAATTGTTGTGCAAGGCAACACTTTCACTGCTTACGCTAACAGTGCTGAAATGGCAAGTTATGTTGACACTGCAGGAACTTACAGCGGGGAAGAACGCAAATGGATAGCATTATATTACAATAGTTACGGCATTGAAGGGCAGTCATTTGACAATCTTGAAATAAAACCAGTTTAATCCAATACTATTGTTCAGCAGTAAGTTTTAAATTAGACTAATAATTTATTTTTATCTTGTGAACAAATGGTTAATTGCTGCAATAATAATTGCATTATTCGTGTCAGGATGCACATCAGACACTAGTAATGATGAAGAAACGTGCAGCGACACTATTACATACTCTAACTGGACAGAATGCAATAATTCTGGCATGCAGTCAAGGATTCAGACAAGTTATAACTGCACAGCAAATTCCACATCAGTTTTATCAGAGTTCCAGAACTGCACAACTCCATGCGTTACTGACTGGGTTTGCGGGGAATGGAGCGGGTGCAACACGAACAGCAACCAGACAAGGTACTGTTATGACAAAAAATTCTGCAGCACTAACGTGAATAAGCCAATTGATTCAAAAACCTGCACTTTTGTAAACCCCTGCACTAACATTACTGCAGGAATATTATTGTCCAAGTGCGACAGTTTAGTGTATAATGATGTAAGTTACTGCAATTCATTATCATCAAGAGTTGATGAATGCATATCTTATTATGCAGTCACACGCAATAATTTAACTGCATGCGATTTGGCAGAGGATTCTTTCATAAGGAATTCGTGCAAAGCTGAAGTCTTGCTGGACACTGATTATTGTGATATTTTAGTCCCTGCAAACAGGAGCAATTGTTATGATTTGGTTGATACGAGGCTTTACGAATTAGCACTACTGAACAAAGTAATAAGCTACTGCACTGACATAATTGACAACAGCACAAGAGAAAACTGCATGGACAGCTCTAATTATATTTCTTATACTACTTTTAAAACCAGCCTTTCTGAATGCAGTGATTACACTTACAACCAGAACATAGTTTCATACCAGACAATACGCGCATGCTACGTTTACCATATAACGAATTCAAACGTTGCTAATTGCAGCACTCTGCCGAGCTTCATGGTTGATGACTGCAATGCAATGCTCCTGAACAATCTGACTTACTGTTATGACAAGACAGGAGTTTCGCGCGACTGGTGCCTTGCAAACATGGCATATTATGTTGGTGATACTAATTATTGCAGGGATGCGGCAAGCGAGGACAACTGCTTATACACTCTCGGCTACTGGTTTAACGAAGTCGATTACTGCCTGAAAATAAGCGACGCTTCAAAGAAAAATTCCTGCATTACTTCATACGTTACTTTCTGCCAGAGCAATTTTAACAACTGCTACCCTTACAATTACTGCAATTTATTAACAAGTGATGATGACTGCGTTTTTAACCGCGTGGAAAACATTTACTATTACGGGAATGAAGGATGGAATTAAAAGAATACTAATATGAGCAGCGTTAATATTATCATATTGCCCAAGTCCGCCACTGATGTGGTTATAGGTATTAACAAATTGCTCGGGTCCTCACCTTTCCTGTAAAAATATAAACCTAAAGTTATTGAACTTAAACTGACAAGAGTCATTAAAAGTATTGTATTAATAAGTGCGATGCCGATTATTTTAATAATCATTGACGTGCTCGGCTGGAATCCTGAAAAATAGGATATTGTTAATGAGAGTGTTGAACTAATTAATGCAGTGATTATGGCAATGATGAAAATCTGGACTAATAATTTTTTCAAATCCTTATTCTTCAGGCACTTTCCCTTTATGCACCCCTCATGGAGCATTGTTGAAAACCTTGAAGAGATTATAGTCCCGTAATTCCCAATCATGTCATTCAAAGTCGGCAGTAAAATTATCAAAGGAGTTATTGAAATAAGCAAATCCTTCACGTTTTCCAGCGCCAAGCCCCCGAAAGAGCTGATAATTGAATCTATAATTAATACTTTCAGGCTTTCCTTCATTATTGTTCCGAAAATGTTGCTGTGCGGGCCGTACTCTTTCATGTAAAACAAGGTTTTTGTGCTGATTTTATGCTTCTTTTTTAATTTGCTGATTAACGGGTGAAGTTCTTTCTTTTTAATCTTCATTATTTTTTCCAAATCTTTTTCAGGAACGCTCATAATATCACCAGCGCCAATAATAATGACAAAATGCTGACAACATCGCCTGTTGTTGTCACGAAAGGACCCATTATGTTGTTAGGGTCATGCCCTTTCCTGAACAAGTAAAGCGTTGCAAAAAGTGCTAGCGGTATTTCCACACCATTTGCAATAATTGCTGCAATCAAAGGTATTAAAATAATTTTCACAGTCATAACCTTGAAAATTAATAAGTTGAATAAGAAACCAATCAATCCAAGGATGAGAGACACAATAATTGCAAGAGTGAATGATGCAATTAAGTTGCCGGAAATAATTTTTGAATTAACTTTTTTCGGATTAATAATTTTAAGAAATAAGCCTGAACTTAGCCTTGAAGAGAACGAACCGCTGATGTTGCCCCTCATTTCAAGAAAACCCGGAAGAATGATTAACATTCCCGGAATCAGCAGTATTTGGTCTGTGAAAACCGCAAGCAGTACGCCTGCAAATAATCCGCCGGTTATTGAAACAATCTGCGAAATGAATATTTCCTTGAAATTATTGTCAAACACATCCATTAAAATAAAAAAGAGAGATTCACTGCTTAAAAATATATTTTTAAATAATTGTTCCGTTAGCGCATGAACTATCTGAAGTGTAAAAATTGTCAAGCACTCCGTCATCACCGCAGCACGGGCCGTTAACTCCGTTGACTGCGTAATTCTCCCACCATGCAAGAGTATTATTCGCGTAAGAAGTTCCGATAACATCATAATCCCCGTCATTGTCCAAATCAGCAGCTGCTAATCCGAAACTATTCTTAAAACCAGTGCTGATTTCATGCTCCTGCCATTCGCCGTTGTGGTTTTCGAATAATGTGACTTCGCCGTTGTGGAAAGAATTGCTTATAACATCATAATCCCCATCATTGTCCATGTCAGCAGCTGCCAATTCACCCGCGGAGAACAAATCATCAGTAATCACGTGCTTTGTCCAGTTAAGGTTGTCATTCTCCATCCAAGCAACAAAATTTCCATAAAAAGAAGTTCCGATAACATCATAATCCCCGTCATTGTCCAGGTCAATAACTTCCAAATCCTTAATATTATTGAATTCACTGCTGATTAAATTCTTATTCCAGGTATTATTTGTCCCATTCCACCACGCAATCTGGTCAGAATCAGCAGCGCCTGCAATAACGTCATTTCTGCCGTCATTGTCTATGTCAGCAGCTGCCAATTCACTCGCATCATAGAAGAAATCCTCAACCAAGTGATTAGCCCACCCATGTCCTTTGCTGTCAAGATTTTCAAACCAGTTAATCGTATTGCCCTCCCCTCCAGTTGCAATGATGTCATTGTCCCAGTCATTGTCCATGTCAGCAGAGTAAACACTGCTCGCCCCGTCCAGTAAAGTGTAAACAACTGTCTTATTCCACTCAGTTCCCTTTCCGTCATAATTCTCCCACCAGAACATGCTGTCCTGGCTTTCAGAAACGCTTAACACGTCCATGTCCCCGTCATTGTCCATGTCAATTACGTAAATGTCAACTAATTTCAAATAACTTGAATCAATAATGTGCTTAACCCAATTACTATTATTATTCTCCCACCAGATAATGCTGCTGATATAATTAGTTGCAATGATGTCATTGTCCCCGTCATTGTCCATGTCAGCAGTGAACAAACTGAACGCGCTGGTGAAACTGTCAAGAATAATATTAGTTGAACTGTAATTCGCGGAAGAGGAGGAAAACCATGAATAACCTGCTGATTCGCACGCACCCTTTCCTGAAATTCTGTTAATAGCCCCAGAATCAAAAGTTGAAGGCTTCAAATTATCCCTGTCAGTAATAATGTTGCCGTTTGTGCAGATTAATGAATTATTCTCAAAATTGTCCAATACTCCGTCATCACCGCAGCACGCGCACACATTAGTATTATCATATTTTATCGCGCCCCAGAACCACACATCCGGAGAAGTGCAGTTATCCCATGACTCGCTGCAGCCAGTGCAGTCCTCAATGCAGTTAGTATTATTCTCCCACTCTTCGCACACCTGATTACCGCACGAGTCAGCGCATGAGCCGCTTAAACAAGCGCATAATTCGCTGCCAATATTATTGCTGTCGCAACCAGTTGTGTTATAGCAGTTGAAGTGCTCGCCGTCAGCCAGGCTTGAATACTCGCAGGAATCATTAACAAAAGACGCTTTCCTGCAGTAATTACTATTTGCGCATAAAGTATTATAATAAAGCAGTGAACTGCCTGAATAATTACCTGAATCTGAACTGTTAACAGGGATGATAGTCATGTTGCTGTCAGCGCCCATGTAAAAATTCTCGCTGAATTTGACAAAAACGCCCTTTTTAGGATTCAAGTAATTGTTCAGCTCGAAATCAACCAGTACATTGTCAATAATCACCTGCACTTCATTAACTTCCTCGCTTCCTTCATTGTAAAGTATGAAACCCTCGGAATCCGCGCCTATAATCCTCAAATCATTAATGGAATCATTATCCTGATTATTCGCCACTGTTTGCTCAGGGAAAATAAACAATAATGCCAGCGCTGACACGATTGCAATGACTGAAACAATACCAAGCCTGCCCATAATGTAAAAATTATTAATTCTTCATATTTAAAACTTTTATTAAGGGAATCATTACCTGGCAAGTTTTTTAATAACCATGATTTAATGAACTAATCATGAATAATACCACAATCACCGGAGGATTATTGTACAACTTGGTTAAGTGCCCGTGCAAAGTTTTTCTGGAATGCTACGGTGATGAGAATGAGAAAACCGAAAAGAATGAATTCCTGCTTAAAAAAATGAAGGACGGCATAATCCACGAATCAGAAGTAGTCAAAGAACTTGGCTTGACTCCTCTGCCTGAAAATTTAAGCAATGAAGATGCTTTCAAAATAACCCTTGAATTAATGGAGAAAGGGGCGAACATTATAGGGCAGGGAGTACTTATTCATGGAGACTGCGTTGGGCGGCCTGACATGCTTATCAGGACTCATGATGAATCAGGAGATTATTACATCCCTGTTGACATAAAATCCGGCAAGTACCTGAAAAAAGAGTACGTGATGCAGGTAATGTTTTACTGCGACTTGCTGGGGAAAATTCAGGGAGTTTACCCTTCAAATGCTGGGATAATTAATAAGAATAAGGAAGAACTAAAATTTAGCACTGCTGATTATAAAGAAGAATATTCTGCTGCTATCAGCTTTGCCAGGAGAATACTGAACAGGGAAGAGGAAGTCAGCCCAGTATTCTCAAACAGTAATTGTTCAATGTGCGAGTGGAAAAACCACTGCTTTAACAAGTTAAAAGCAGAGGAGGACTTGTCATTACTGTACAGATTAAACAGCAATGTCAGGGAAGAGTTAAGGAAGAATAATATCAACAATTTCACTGATTTATTGAACTCTGATAATAATTTTCTGAAAAGCATAAAAGGCATTGGCAGCAAAAGCGCTGAGAACTGGAAACTTATGGTGCAGTCATTGAAGAATAATGAAATGATTCTTAAGAAAAAAATTAAATTCCCTGAAAAGAAATTGGAAATATTTTTTGACATAGAAGGCGACACTGAATTGGGCATTGACTACTTGTACGGCTGCCTAGTAAGGGAGAATGGCAGGGAAGAATTCATCCCGTTCTGGGCTGACACTCCGGAAAATGAAAAAGAAATGTGGGAAGAATTCTGCAGTTACATTTCAAAACTTGACAATTTCGTGATTTACCATTACGCGCCCTATGAAAAGACAAGCATAAAAAGGTTAAAGGAAAAATACGGGTGCGATGAAGAATTGTACTCAAAAATAATGAATAACTTGGTTGATTTGTACAAAATAGTTCTTGATTCAGCAATACTTCCTGTATACTCTTACTCAATAAAGCGCGTGGCGAAGTGGATTGGGTTCAACTGGCGGAGCGGGAACGCCGGCGGGGCGCAGTCATTATGCTGGTATTCAGAATACTTGAACGGAGCGGAAGAATACAAAAAAATACTTCTTGAATATAATGAGGATGACGTTACAGCCACGAGAGTAGTGAAGGACTGGCTGGATTCAATTAACTGCCATGAATGAATAATTCAGCAATGCAGCGAATGACACCCATAAAATGTAAGGGATTAACAAGTAAGCGCTTTTTTTGTCAATTTTGTAAAACTTGACAATAGTCAGGAATAAGAAACTCCACAATACCAAAATTTCAACCAAAGCCAGTGAAATATTATGCAACCCGAAAAATATAATGCTCCATAAGGAATTAAGCACTAACTGGATTATGAACAAAGTCATGCACTCATTAACTAATACTTTATTGTTTACTTTACTTTTATTCCATACGAAGTAGAAACTGAAAGCCATTAACACGTAAAGCGCGCTCCACACAGGAGCAAAAAGCCAATTAGGAGGGGCGATTGCCGGCTTGTTCAAGCCAGCATACCATGACTGAATTCCAGGATAAGTGAAGTATGAGCCGATAAAGCCTGCCAAGAACACTATTAATAAACTGATAAGCAGCCTGCGCCAGTTAACCTTCACAAATGTTTATTAACATCCTAATTATTTATAAAAATTATGGGATTGAAGGATGTTCAGAAAAGGGTTGATGACTGGGTGAGCCAGTACAAATTAGGCTACTTCTCTCCCCACGAGTGCTTAGCAAGAATAATGGAAGAAGTTGGCGAATTGGCAAGGGAAATAAACCACTCTTACAGCCCGAAGAAGAAGAAAATCACTGAGGAGAAAAAGGAATTAAGCGATGAAATAGCAGACACAATATTTGCAGTAATCTGCCCGGCAAATTCATTAAAAATTGACTTGGATGAATCATTCAACAAAATGATGATTAATAGAAGACAGGGACAAGGACAGGTGGGAGAAGAAATAATAAAATATTTAATGAATTAATCATTGTCTTTTCTAATCATGTTCAACATTGTCCGCTGTGATTCTTATGACGAGAAAAAAATCAGCAAAGCCCTGAAAGAATTAGTTGACTTGAAACAATTCATCAAGAAAGGCGACAAAGTGTTAATCAAGCCGAATTTCCTCATAGCATCAAAGCCTGAAGCATTAGTCACCACGCACCCGTTAGTCGTGAAATGCATTATTAAAGAACTGGACAAGATAGGCGCGAAGGCAGTGATTGCTGACTCGCCAGGAGGCCCTTACAATAAAAATTCACTGGAAAGCATTTACAAAGAGTGCGGATACATTAACCTCCCTGATGAAGTCAAAGTTGAATTAAATTATGACACAACCACTTTTATCAAGAAGAATCCTAAAGGATTCATCAAATACTACAAATTAATAGGCGTGCTGGACAAGGTTGACAAAGTAATCAGTGTGCCAAAAATTAAAACCCATATGCTGACAACTCTTACGTGCAGCGTTAAGAATTTGTTCGGCTTAATACCAGGCACTGAGAAAGTATCATTCCACGGAAGGTTCAGGAAAGTTGAGGATTTCTGCAGAATGCTTGCAGACCTGGCAGTGCTTGCAAAGCCAACAATTACAATTGTTGACGCAGTCACAGGAATGGAAGGCGAAGGCCCGAGCGCGGGAGCAGCTAAAAAAGTAGGGCTGCTCATTGCAGGGGACAACGTGTTCGAAACAGATTATAATGTGTGCAAGATTATAGGTATGGATTATGAAACAGTGCCTTACCTTAAGATTGCGCGCGAGAAAAAATTGTTCGAAGAAAATGATAATGACTTCAAAAAATACAGGACAGTTTTCAGGAAATCGCACTCGTCAATTGTTTCAAAAGTTTGGAACGTGCTCCCGGCATTCATCAAGAACCTGGCAAGCAATTACTGGCTGGAAAAGCCAGCCATAAACAGGAAAGTCTGCACTGGGTGCGGTGACTGCATGAGGGCGTGCCCTGCAAAAGCAATAAAAATCAAGGACTTCAAGGCGAACATTGATTACAATAAATGCGTCAGGTGCTACTGCTGCCACGAATTATGCAGGTACAAAGCAGTGGACTTGAAGAAGGGATTATTTTGAATAATTAACTTTTTAAAGTGAGGAGTTTTTTTAATAATCATGGCAGAGGAAGACGAAATTAAGAAGTCAGAGGAATATGAAGAGCAGGGTTTGGCGTTTGCGAATGCTGAAGTTGTAAGGTTAATGAAGAATAACCTGCCTCCTGACAGGATGATTAAGAAAAGAGTCAAAGTCGGCATGAACAAGTTTCTGGAAGATACGTGCGTCAGAATCTGCAAAAAAATGGGCAAGGAGCCTTTTGTTTACATAGAATATGACATGTTCAAGAAAGCAATAAAACCCTTTGAGGAACTGAAAGGATTAGAGATTGAAAAGGAAAGATTAATCGCAAGCCTGAACAAGATAAAAGCAGACTGCGATGTTATGATGAACGATGTTGAAAGAAAATTCTCACTATTCAAAGAGAATGAAGAAGATGAAGAAACCTGCTGAAAATAATAAAATTTTTTAACACGCACTAATTATGCCAAACCCTCCCTGCCAAAATAGAAAGATTTATATATAATAATGCATACAATTATTATAATTATGATAATTGATTCAATTACATCTAAATTGGATGAAGTAAAAACAACAATTACAATATCTATGGGCACAAAGAACCGCCTTAGAAAAATTAAGGAGGATATTAGTTATGAAGATTTTATTAATCATTTAATAAAATTAAGAAATGAATTTGTTCATTCAAAATCCGTTTCTATTTCATCCAATGCGAATATTATAGAATATAACAAATTTGATAGAATAGAATCTGTTTTTTCTGAAAATAATTATAAAATAATATTTATGTATAATAAATTTATCCCATCCGACAATTTTATGTTTGATATAAAAATTAAAAATGTGGTTTATGACGGGAAAAGAATTAATTATAATGACTTCTTGAGAAATGAATCATTAAAAAAATCAGATAAAAACGAAATTTCTTACGGAGAAATAAAATTTGCAATTTATTTCAAATTGTTATCTTTTGTAATACAAAAGGAAGTATTATCAAATTTTAAGCATAATGGAACATTTAAGGATTATTTTTCTTGGAAGAAGGAATTTGAGATGTTAAGGATTTCTAATAAATCCTTTGAAGAAGATGTTATGGAAAAATTAGAAAATTTCCAGAGAGGTTATCAATAATGGTTGATATTTCTCAATTTGAACAATACTTCCCGAATATGGGCTGCTGGATTGAAGAGGAAATATATAAATTTAAAATTAGTTTAAATGAAGAAGAAGGATTTTTTAATATTAATCTGAAAATAAGACAGAAAGATACAAAAGAAGAAAATCTTATTAAAATAAGGGCGGGGATGGGAAAACATGATGACCCAACAGCCAGAGTTCACAATTCTAAAATCCCGCATTTTGAAATTAATTATTATGACAGAAAAGAAGAATCTTTTTTTGTAACTTTATATTTTGAATTTAATAATATTGCAGATGAATTATTAATTAATAATATTAAAGGCACTATTGTGTTAATAAAAGATTTTATAAATAATTTTTTAGAAATTAAAAAATTAAACAATTCAGTCTTGAATAAACTTGTTTTTAAGGATTTAATTGATAATGACTTGTCTTCATTTAAAACAGATTTAATTAATACTTTGTCTTAATATTCCTGACATTTACCGCTACAACCAGCCAGAACTAATTAAGGTTTTAAGGGCTAAATTTAAGATAATTAAAAAAATATTCTAAAATAGGTAATTAATAAATCAATTTAAGTATTTTATATAAATTTTGACTTTTTACACTAATATTTTAATTATAAAACTATTTTTAAATTTTGATTGATTAAAATAAATTATGGTTGATTTTTCTACACAAAATATTATTACTTTTTCTGCCGTAATTGTGGCTTTATTATCACTTGGGTTCTCTATTTATTTTAACAAGAAGACATTAAATCAATCTGAGATAAACTTAGAGATTCAGTTAAATCACAAAGATAGAAGAAAAGCAATATATAATCTGCATAAATTAATCAAAAAAAGCACAAATTATGAATCTTTTAAAAAAGAGATTTTAATTTTTATAAATTCTTTTGAAGGTCAATTTTTACCAAAAGAAATAATTGAAAAAGTTATGAAAGGTTTAAATGATTTAGACGAATTTAATAAAAAAGACCCGACTTTGAATGAAGTTTCAGAAGATGAACTGCAAAGACAAGCGGAGATTTATTTAAAAATGGAAGAACAAAGACAAAAAGAGGAGATTTTTGAATATGAATGGTTTTGTGGGAAGTTTGAACGACGATTGAAATTCTTTAAAGAACATCTTGAAAAAGACCTTAAAACCCGAGCTAAAAGAGTAAAAGAATAATTAATGACTTTTTACACAATTCCCATTACTTAACATAACTCTTAATTATAATATTTATAAATGCGCATTAACTCTAATAAAATATATATGATAACTTTTGGTAGCAGTAACATTAATAAAATACGATTTCACTATAACTCTATGAGGTTTAGTATTCAATGAAACTGAGTAACATTACTTTTGATGAATCTATAGAAGTCAAGAAAGATATTTTAGACCTTTATGGGAAGACTATTGATGATGAAGGCTTCATAGTCGAGAAGGAAAATATAAGTCAAAAAGTATTAACTCCGAAAGGTGAGGAGATACGCATAGACGAATGGGCAGGTATTACAAAGGGTTCAGAAGCGTTTGTTAAAAAGGATGCTTTCTCATTGCTTGAACTTGCAAAAAAGTTAGATGATTAATGTTCTTGATAAATTAAAAACCATCTTTAAAGGCAAAGTTGGAAACATTTTTAGTGATAATAAAAATAATAAGTTTGTTTTATTTGACTTTTCAAGAAATACTACGAATGTTTTGGAAGTTAAATTAATAGAAGGTGTTAAACAGAAATTAGCTATCGATTTAAGCAAAGCAAATGATGAAGAAAAAAAAGAGGTTAAGAAGTTACTTGACGAAGAGAAAGATGATAACAAGGCTATATTAACCAATAACTCTGTTTCTAAGACTAAAGAAATTAAAAGAGGACTATCAGAAATAGATAATACTTTATTAGACTATTATAAAAATAAAATTAGTTCAGATATGTATGAAGCATTAGAGATGTCTTTAATTGTAAGGAGTGCTTTCAGGAGAGGGGAAGACATAATGGAATTAAAAAGAGATATTGGATATAAGTTTCCAGACTTCGGTTATAATATATGCAACCTTGCAAGCGGTGGTTATTTTGATACATACTTTAAAGAATTATATAACATTATGAGTTCAGAAAGCGATTTCAATATAGAACAATATAAAGAAGAACTAAAATGGATTGTTAAAGAATTACCTTATATGGTTTTTATTAGCAGATTTAAATCTTATAACGAATATAGCGGAGAAGTATTCTTTAAATTGGGCAAACTGAAGCTTTATGGAACTAATAAGTTAAAACTTCACGCAATAGGCACTGACAATGTTGAAAGGGCATTACACATAGCTAAAGAATACGAAAGTAAGCCACATCTTATAAAAAAAATAAATAGTGATATAAATTCAGCAAGGACAAAAGCAGTAATAACATTCAATCTTAAATGACGAATACGACAAGGTTTAAGTTTTTTATGACAATTTTATAATTATAAAAAATATATAATAAAAAAAGATTTTATGCAGGTATTGGTTTGTTCAGGCAATAAATTCTTTTTCTTCCATCCTTATCACTTCTAATTATTTTAAGTTTTGATAGTGCTGCCAAGTTCTGACTTACTTCTGATTGGCTGATTCCTGATTTTGCTGCAAGTTCAAGAACGCTTATTTTCTTGTTCTTGTTTATGAAGGCTAATATTTTGAGTCTTTGTTTTGTCAGGATTCCTTCTTCAATCCATTTGCCTTTTATTGTTATGTCTGGGACTTTTAGTCCTGTTTCTTTTTTTACTTTTTCTATGTTTTTCTCGTTCTTTATTGCTAAACTTAATGCCTTCTTTAAGTCTTTTTTATCTTCTCTATTCATGTCTTCCACCTCTATTTCCTATGTCTCTCTTAATCTCTCTCTTCGCAAAATTTATAAGTAACAAGATAATACTACTATCCTTATAGGGGTATAATAGTATTACCATTGTTACTTATTTATAGGTTCATAACTTTTTTTTGATGTTTTCTAATTGTTTCCATAAAGGCTTATGAACACGATTGTATGTCTGAATCTTTTTTCCGTCTTTCCAAATTATTATCTTATTTTTCTTGGTTTCTATGACATACTTCTTATGTTCTGTTTTCATTTCATAATATCACCTCCAAATATGAAATTTTGTTGGTTGGTTTCCTCGTTTGTTGGGTTTATTTGGTAATACTTTTGTTATGAAAACTGAACAATATATATTAGTAATTACTAATATATAAATGTTTTTACTCATAATGATTAAATGTGCAAACCTGAGTTTATGTGCAAAGCCCCCCAAATAGAAAGATTTAAATAATAGTGGATTGCTTTTTAAGGTAATGTTCGGGTTCGTTTTTAAAAGTTTTAAATTTATTAAGTGTTCGATAGTTTTATAAATGATTTGCTGCCTTTTTAACTAATACTTTAAAAATTGGGCCCGTAGCTTAGTTTGGCAGAGCACTTGACTTTTAATCAAGGGGTCGGGGGTTCAAATCCCCTCGGGCTCAAGCGTCAAAAAAATATATGGGCAGGTAGGGCAAAATTGACCGAAAAAGTTGATAATGATAAGGATAATAAGCATATTTTAATTCATGAATATAATCCTGAATTTGAATTGCTCAGCGAAGAGGAAGCCAAAAAAGTTCTTGAGGGATTAAATCTTAATTATTATCAATTGCCCAAAATAAGCGTTAATGACCCTGTCAGCAAATTGTTCAAGGCAAAGCAGAATGACGTGTTCAGGATAAAAAGGAAGAGCTACACTGCAGGTGAAAGCATTTTTTACAGGGTGGTAGTTAATGGATAAGAAAGTGAGCAAAATATTACTGGATGCTTTTTTCCGGGAGAAAGAATTAACCAATCATAATCTTGAAAGTTTTAACACTTTTGTTGATAACGGCTTGCAGAAAATAGTTGACGAGAACAAGGAAGTATTGCCTGACATTCTGCCCAAAGGAGTTAATGATTTGAGGATAAAATTAGGCAACATAACTCTTGAAAAGCCGAGCGTGAAAGAAGCTGACGGCACCAAGAGGATGATAACTCCTGCTGAAGCCAGAATCAGGAACCTGACTTACGAGTCGCCAATTTACATGGAAATAATTGTTGAAAAGGACGGGATTGAAGAGGAAATCAAAACAGTGCATGTGGGAAACATGCCAATAATGGTATTAAGCAAGTTCTGCCACTTGTACGGAAAAACTGATGATGAATTAATAGAAATGGGCGAAGACCCTAATGACCCTGGCGGTTATTTCATAATTAACGGCACTGAAAGGATAATTATAGTGGTTGAGGACTTGGCGCCGAATAAAGTGTTGGTTGAGAAGAATCAGAGCAGGAAAGAATACGTTGCGAAAGTGTTCAGCGATGACGGGCAGTACAAGATACTGCACAGTTTGTCAAGGGGAAAAGACGGCGGCATGAGCATGAATTTCACAAGAGTGAAGGACATACCAGTATTCGCATTATTGAAAGCATTAGGATTCCACGAAGACCAGGACATTGTTGACGTGCTAAAACTGCCTGACGAGTACTTAGGCGAGATTTACATTAATTTGTACAAAATCAGCGACTTGCAGAATAAGAAGGATTACTTTAACATGATAGGCAAGAAGATGGGAATCACTTATTCATCACAGATAAGGGTTGAAAGGGCTGAGGAAGTGCTTGACAAATTCTTATTCCCCCACATAGGGCATGAGGAGAGCGACAGGATTTACAAAGCGCATTACCTTGCCAAAATGGTAAGGAAGTTAATGCTGTTCAGCCATTCAAGCATAAGGCCTGACGACAAGGACCATTACAAGAATAAGAGATTAAGGTTGTGCGGGGAAATGATGGAATCATTGTTCAGGGTGAGTTTCAGAATGTTCATAGGCGACATGAAATACAATTTTGAGCGTTTAGTTAAGAGAGGCAAACTGCCGAGCATTGGAAGCGTTACAAGGGCAAAATTGTTAACCAGCAGGATTAAGAGCAGTTTAGCCACAGGGCAGTGGGTTGGGGGCAGGCAGGGAGTAAGCCAGCACCTGGAAAGGGATAATTACTGCGGAACACTCGCGCACTTAAGAAGAGTGGCATCTTTATTAACAAGCCAGAGGGAGAATTTCAAGGCAAGGGATTTGCACCCTTCGCATTACGGCAGATTATGCGCTAGTGAAACTCCGGACGGCACCAATGTAGGATTAAGGAAGAACTTGGCAATTCTGTGCGAAATCAGCGTGCCTAATGACAAGGATGACGAATTATTAAAGCAATTGATTGATAACGGTATGAAGGGGCTGGGAGAATGAGCGACGTATTCTTTAACGGAGTAATAGTTGGAAGCGCTGAAAAACCTCATGATTTTGTCAGGAAAATTAAGGAATTAAGAAGGAATTCAAAAATTACTAATGACCTGAACATCTCGTATGATAAACCATTGGACACTATTACAATACTCACAGAAGCAGGAAGGGCAAGGAGGCCGTTAATAATTGTTGAAAACGGCAAAAGCAGATTAATCAGAGAAGTTGTTGAAAAAGTCGAGAAAGGCGAAATGAAATGGAGTGATTTGGTAAATACTGGCATAATAGAGTACTTGGATGCTGAAGAGGAGGAAGATTCATTAATCGCTTTTGACGAATCAGAATTAACAGAAAAACACACTCATATAGAAATTATAAAAACATCATTGTTCGGAAGCCAGGCATCACTTGCAGTATTTCCAGAGCATAACAGTGCAGGAAGAGTAATGCTTGCGGCGAAGATGATAACTCAGGGATTAGGAGTGTACACAACTAATTATAATCTCAGACTAGACAGTGACGTGAGCTTAATGCACTACCCTCAGCGCCCAGTAGTTGACACAGTAATGTACGAGAACGTTAAATATGACAACCACCCTGTTGGCGCGAACGTAGTCATTGCAGTAATGACTCATGAAGGATACAATATTGACGATGCAATAATATTCAACAAGAGCAGTATTGACATGGGATTATTCCGCTCAACATTCTTCAAACCTTACAGCTGCGAAGCATTAAGATACGCTGGAGGCAACAAGGACAAAATAGAAATTCCTGGCAAGGAAGTTACAGGCTACAGGATGGAGGAGGATTATAGGAATTTGGAAGCAGACGGCATTATTTTTCCTGAAGCGCAGGTAAACCCTAATGATGTTTTAATCGGAAAAACCAGCCCCCCAAGATTCCTCAGTGGAATGGAGGAATTCAGGGTTGGAATGGAGGGAAAGCATGAGTCAAGCGTTGCAAGCAGCAAGGAAAAAGGAAAAGTTGATACAGTAATCATTTCAGAATCAGATGAAGGCAACAAATTCGTCAGCGTAAGATTAAGGCAGCCTAGAATACCTGAAATTGGCGACAAATTCGCCACAAGGCACGGGCAGAAAGGAGTAATCGGAATGCTAGTGTCAAAGGAGGACATGCCATTCACAGCAGAAGGTATAGTTCCTGACGTAATATTCAGTCCGCACAGCATCCCGAGCAGGATGACAGTCGGGCAATTGCTGGAAATTATCGGCGGAAAAGTAGGGGCTTTAAACGGAAGATACATTGACGGAACAGCGTTCACAGGAGAAAACGAGGAGGACTTAAGGAAAGAACTTCACGGATTAGGCTTCAGGGAGAACGGCTCAGAAACATTATACGACGGGAAAACCGGCAGGATTTACAAAGTCAGAATATTCATGGGCAATGTGTATTACATGAAATTAAAATACATGGTAGCCAACAAGTATCACATGAGAACAAGAGGGCCAGTGCAGTTATTAACAAGGCAACCAACAGAAGGAAGGGCAAAAGAAGGAGGATTAAGATTAGGAGAAATGGAAAAAGATGTGCTAGTAGCCCACGGAGCATCACTATTATTAAAGGAAAGGTTTGACTCAGACAAGGCAATACTGCCGGTTTGCAGGAAGTGCGGATTAATCGCGTACATAAACCAGTACAGGAATAAGGGAGTGTGCAGCGTGTGCGGCGATGACGCGCCAGTAACGTTCATAGAAATGAGTTACGCATTCAAATTATTGCTTGACGAATTGAAGAGTTTGTGTATATACCCGAAATTAAACATAAAATACAAGGATTGAAGTGAAAATATTATGATAGGAGTAGTAAAAGAAAAAATAGGAAGCATTGAATTCAGAGTGCTCAGTCCTCAAATCATTAAGGAGATGAGCGTAGTGAAAATAATCACTTCGGAATTATACGACGCTGACGGCTACCCAGTAGAGGGCGGATTAATGAATTTAAGGATGGGAGTCATAGAGCCTGGATTAAGATGCAGGACTTGCGGCGGAAGAGTGAAGGACTGCCCAGGACACTTCGGTTACATTGAATTGGCGCGCCCTGTGATTCACATAAAATATTTGTCATTCATTTATGACGCTTTAAGAAGCACGTGCGCAAAGTGCGGAAAAATAACCATTGAAGAAGAGCGCCTCGCAAAGGCAAGGATGAAGATAAGAATGGTTGAAAGGCAGAGAGGAGAATTAAAAAAATGGGATGTTGCAAAGGAAGTAATCAGAAGGGCAAAGAATTCCAAGGAATGCCCTCACTGCGCAGATAAAAAAATTAAAATAAAACTCAAAAAACCCTATTCTTTTTATGAAGAAAAAGTCAGAATCACACCAATAGACATTCAGGAACGCCTGAAAAGAATCACTGATGAGGACTGCGAATTATTAGGGCTTGACTCAATAGGTGGCAGGCCAGAATGGATGATATTGTCCTACTTGCCAGTGCCTCCAGTAACAGTGCGCCCTTCAATTACGCTGCAGAGCGGACAGAAAAGCGAGGACGACTTAACCCATAAATTAAGCGACATAGTCAGGACTAACCAGAGATTACTGGAAAACTTGAATGCAGGAGCTCCTGAAATAATAATAGAAGATTTATGGGACTTGCTGCAGTACCATGTGACAACATTCTTCTCAAATAATGTAAGCCAGATTCCGCCTGCGAGGCACAGGAGCGGCCGCGAGCTGAAAACATTATCCGAAAGGATAAAGAGCAAGGAGGGAAGGTTCAGGAAAAATTTGGCAGGAAAAAGGGTGAACTTTTGCGCAAGAAGCGTGATATCCCCGGACCCTAACATTGAAATTAATGAGATAGGAGTGCCTGAAGTAATGGCAGAACATTTGACAATCCCTGAAAGAGTCAACAGCTGGAACGTGAAATGGTGCAGGGAATTAATACAAAACTACCCTAAATACCCATGCGCTTTATACGTTTTCATTCCTGACGGCAGGAAGAAAAGAGTAACTGAGGAAAGCAGGGAATTATTAATGGAAGAATTAGCAATAGGGTTCATTGTTGAAAGAATGCTCATAAACGGGGACTTCGTATTGTTCAACAGGCAGCCAAGCCTTCACAGGATGAGCATCATGGCTCACAGAGTAAAAGTGCTGCCAGGCAGCACTTTAAGGATAAATTTGACAGTAACAGACCCTTACAACGCGGATTTTGATGGTGATGATATGAACATGCACGTTCCGCAAACAGAAGAAGCAAGAGGGGAATCTGACGAATTAATGGATGTAGTAACACAAATAATTACTCCACGATTCGGGCTTCCAATCATAGGATGCAAGCAGGACCATTTAAGCGGATTATTCACTCTCACAAGAGGAAACACTAAGTTCAGCAAGGAGGAAGCATTCCAGTTATTAACAAGGGCAAAAGTTTACGATGCTGACTTGAAAATAGACAAGAAAGGGGAAGCATCAGGCAAGGAAATATTCTCAGCATTGCTGCCGAAGGATTTTGACTACATCGGCACAAGCGGGTTATGCAGGAATTGCGCAACTTGCAAAAAAGAAGAATGCACTAATGACGGCTACGTAAAAATTATTAACGGGAAACTAATCAGCGGGGTAATAGATGACAAAAGCGTTGGCTCAAAGAAAGGATTACTCTTGCAGGAAATAGTGAAATTATATGAGAGGGAGGAAGTCAGCACTTATTTGCAGAGAATGGCATTAGTTGGGATTGCAACACTTGACATAACAGGATTTACAGTGCTTAGTTCGGATTCGGATTTGCCTGAAGACATTAGAAAGGAAATAAGGACAAGCCTTAGCAATTCAGTCAATAAAGTAAACACTTACATTAAAAGATTCAAAGACAAGGAAATGGTGGCACTTCCCGGCAGGACTTTAAGGGAAACTTTGGAGCAGAAAATAATTAACGCCTTGAATAGGGCAAGAAACGTGGTAGGAAGTTTGGTGTTGAACAACACTTCAAAAGAGAACTGCACAATTATTATGGCAAAGAGCGGAGCTAAAGGCAACATGCTCAACATTGCACAAATGGCAGGAAGTGTAGGGCAGCAGGTATTAAGAGGTTCAAGGCTGAAAAGAGGCTATGAAAGAAGAGTATTAACCCATTTCGAGAAAGGCGACTTGGGCGCTGACGCGCGCGGATTCATAAGGGAAGGATACAAGAACGGATTAACACCAACTGAATTCTTCTTCCATGCAATAACTTCGCGTGACACGCAAATGGACACGAGCATGAGGACTCCTACGA